>Ga0302314_10011042_pt1 | contig 15782 bp, 14 predicted proteins | sample III_Palsa_N2_3_FD_200533 | JGI IMG/M metagenome (GOLD analysis project Ga0302314, IMG submission 200533) | Peat permafrost microbial communities from Stordalen Mire near Abisko, Sweden - III_Palsa_N2_3 | ecosystem: Environmental > Terrestrial > Soil > Palsa > Peat permafrost | place: Sweden...
GCTATGCGTTAGCCGCGTCACGACGCCCCCCCCGCCGCGCAGGGCGCCCGTCCGGCAGGACATGTTTCCTCCACGCCATTACAGTAAAGGCATGGCGATCGACGGACGACAGCTCTACAGCAGGATTACGTGGCGGCTGATTCCCTATCTCTTCCTGCTGTACATCCTCGCGTATCTCGACCGCGTGAACGTGGGATTCGCGGCGGCTTCGATGCAGCACGACCTCCGGCTGTCGGATACGGTGTATGGGATCGGCGGCGGGATCTTCTTCATCGGGTCAGCGCTGTTCGATCTACCCAGCAACCTGCTGCTGAACAAGTACGGGCCGAGGCGATGGATTTCGCGCATCATGATTACGTGGGGCGTGATGGCTACGGCGATGGCGCTGGTGACCGGACCGCATAGCTTCTATGTGCTGCGCTTCTTTCTGGGCGTGAGCGAGGCGGGGTTCTTTCCCGGAATCATCCTCTACCTGACGTATTGGTACCCGACGGCGGAGCGTGCGCGAGCAGTAGCGAAGTTCATGACCGCAACGTCGCTGGCAGGCGTGGTCGGTGGACCGCTGTCGAGCTTTCTGCTGAAGATGGAAGGCCGCTCAGGACTGCATGGATGGCAGTGGCTGTTTCTGGTCGAGGGCGTGCCGAGTGTCTTGATGGGAATCTCCGTTTTGTTTCTGCTGAATGACCGGCCGGACGACGCGGGATGGTTGAACGCGGAGGAGAAGGCGTGGCTCGATGACGAGCTGGAGCGGGATCGGCAAGAGGGCGGCGCGGCTGGGCGGCACAAACTCAGTGATGCGTTCAAACTGCCCATGGTGTGGATGATCGCGGCGTTCTATACCGTCTCGCAGATTGGCGTGTACACGGTGAACCTGTGGATGCCCAAGGTGTTGAACAGTTTTGTAAAGACAGGCGCGGGCGCGGCGCATGACGCCGGGCTGGTGGCGCGCTACTCGACGCTACCGTACCTGATGGCAGCGATCTGCACGGTACTGGTTGGGTGGTCGAGCGACCGGACGAAAGAGCGCAAGGGACATATCGCCGGGTGTTTGCTGCTGGCGGCGGTGGGGTTTGCGTGGGTTGCAGTGGCGCACAGCATGGTTGCGGCGCTGTGTGCGTTTACCTGCGCGGCGGTGGGGCTTTGGAGCATGATGGGGCCCTTCTGGACGCTGCCGACGCGGGTCCTCGGCGGTCGAGCAGCGGCGGGCGGAGTCGCGCTCATCACCGTGCTCGGCGGCGTGGGAGCGGCTCTTGGGCCTTCCATTACCGGATGGCTGCGAGATCTGACCGACAGCTACACGGCTGGGCTATACGTCATCAGCGGACTGGCGGTGTTCGGCGCGGTCCTATGCTTGATGGTGCGGGAGCGGCCTCCGCTGGCCTCCGAATGAGTTCGTGACGCCCTCTTGTCCTGCCGGACGGGCCTTCTGCCTGGAGGGCGGTCCCTTTGGGACGGGTAATACCCGCTTCGCGACTGCTTGTTTTATGACGGCTGGCAGGTTGCGAGAATGATGAGCTCCTGGCCTTGATCGGCAGAGAGTGGAAGGTTCTTCTCGATGGCGTGGCGCAGGTCGGCAACGGTGTAGGGGTCGGCGAAGGTGCGCACGTTAAAGCCATACGCGGTCAGGTTGCGTTCGAAGAAGCGGGCGTCGAGGGCGAGGGTGTGCTTCTCATTGATGAGCGTCCGCCAGCGCGTTCCGAGCGAACGAGCGAGCTCACCTCCGGCGTTGGGGACGGCGATGAGCGCAACGCCGCCGGGCTTGAGGATGCGGGCGAAAAGCGCAAAGGGCTCGCGGAGCGAGAGCAGATGCTCGAGGACGTGATTCGCGAAGATAGCGTCAATTGAATGCGAGGGAATGTGTCGCAAGTCATCAAGGCAATCGAGGATCTGCACATCGAGATGCTCGCGGCCATAGGCTGCGCGAGGGCGGGAGATCTCGAAGCCAAAGGCGTCGTAACCGGCTTGTTTCAGTTGATACGTTCCATATCCCCACGAAGCGCCAAAGTCGAGCACGCGGCCCGTGGGAAGGAACTCCTTGAGCAGGGCGATAGGGCGGGAGAAGTCCTTGGGCGAGCCGCTGAAGTTGGCGGCGAGAAGCCGGTCGAGCTGTGCCTGCGCAGGAACCTCGGTGGTGAGGCTACTCTCCTTGTAGCGGCTCTGGTAGTACCGTTCGGCGAAGTCGGGCGTGGACTTGGGCCAGCGGTACATGAGTCCACAAAAGGTGCAGGTGCGCAGCTCGAGGAGGTATAGCTTGCGCTGTTTCAGTTGTGTATCCGGCGAGGCACAGTACGGACAGTCCTTGTCGGAGCGATAGTTCAGCAGGATGCGTGTGAGGAACGACAGGCGGCTCAATATGTTCTCCTGGTCGAAAAAGCCTCGGCGGTTCGCTTGCTGTTCGGTTGAGCGGTTAGTAGTCTTATGAGAGACAGTAATCGCTGTACCCGACATATTAGCTGCAAACGACGCAATCGTTGCAACTGATATATCTGTTTAGATCGCGCAGGTAAGACTTGCGCCAATTCACTTCAAAGAACTGAGGCTGCTATGCCAACCGCAATCCAGAATCCCGAGACCCACACCCACGACTACAAAGTTGCCGATATCTCGCTTGCGGACTTCGGTCGCCGCGAGATCGAGATCGCTGAGCAGGAGATGCCGGGCCTGATGTCGATCCGGCGCAAGTACGCTGCGGGCAAGCCGCTGGCGGGCGTTCGCGTGACCGGCTCGCTGCACATGACGATCCAGACGGCGGTGCTGATCGAGACGATGGTGGACCTGGGCGCGGATGTGCGCTGGGCGAGTTGCAACATCTTCTCGACGCAGGATCATGCCGCGGCGGCGATTGCTGCTGCCGGCGTGCCTGTCTTCGCCTGGAAGGGCGAGACGCTGGAGGAGTTCTGGTGGTGCACGAACGAGGCGCTGAGCTTCCCCGACGGCAAGGGCGGCCTGCTTGGGCCGGAACTTGTGATCGACGACGGCGGCGACGTGACGCTGCTGATCCACAAGGGTGTGGAGATGGAGAAGGGCGACAAGTGGGTTGACTCACCTTCTGGCTCGACCGAAGAGAGCGTCATCAAGACGCTGCTGAAGAAGGTTCATAGCGAGTTCCCAACGCGCTGGCAGGATGTGGCCAAGGCGTGGCGCGGCGTCTCGGAAGAGACGACGACCGGCGTGCATCGCCTGTACAAGATGCTTGAGAAGGGCACGCTGCTGGTTCCCGCGATCAACGTGAACGACTCAGTGACGAAGTCGAAGTTCGACAACCTGTACGGCTGCCGTGAGTCACTGGTTGACGGCATCAAGCGCGCGACCGACGTGATGATCGCAGGCAAGGTCGCGGTGGTCTGCGGCTACGGCGACGTCGGCAAAGGCTCGGCGGCTTCGCTGCGTGGGCTCGGCGCTCGCGTGATTGTGACCGAGATCGATCCGATCAATGCGCTGCAGGCGGCGATGGAGGGCTACGAGGTCACGACGATCGAGGAGACTCTGGGACGCGGCGACATCTACGTGACCTGCACGGGCAACGTGGACATCATCACGGTCGAGCACATGCGCCTGATGAAGGATCAGGCGATCGTCTGCAACATCGGCCACTTCGACAACGAGATCCAGATGGAGCCGTTGAACGCGCTAAAGGATGTGACACGTCTGAACATCAAGCCGCAAGTGGACAAGTACACCTTCGCGAGCGGGAGCAGCATCTTCGTTCTGGCCGAGGGACGGCTGGTGAACCTGGGCTGCGCGACAGGCCATCCGAGCTTCGTGATGTCGAACAGCTTCTCGAACCAGACGCTGGCGCAGCTTGACCTGTGGAAGAACAAGGACGTCTATAAGGTGGGCGTGTATGTTCTGCCGAAGAAGCTGGACGAAGAGGTTGCACGGCTGCATCTCGAGAAGATTGGCGTGAAGCTGACGACGCTCTCGAGCAAGCAGGCGGAGTATCTGAGTGTGCCGGTGGAAGGGCCATACAAGGGCGAGATGTACCGCTACTAGACGCTGTGCCAATCAAGAAAGAAGAAAGGCCGCTGGGATGACTCCAGCGGCCTTTTTCTGCGCTGAAGAGCGCCCTGCGCGGGCGGCGACCACTTCGTGGTGTGTGATTGCTTCGCGTGGCGCTCCCGATGGTCGCAACAGAAGCTTGTGCCGACCATCGGTCGGACCACGCGAAGCGATTACGAGTCACGAAGTGACCGCCCTCCGCGCAGGAGGCCCGTCCGACAGGACACAAGCTTCTCTAGTTAGTTGCTTCTAGTGGATCGTAGTCATCAGCAACGACGACCTGCGGCCCTGGAGTCGCGGCCATGGGCTGGTCGAGCAGCAGCAGCGTACGCGCGACGCCTGAAGCATAAGTGGCGCGTGCGCCGGTATAAAGCGGCACGGTAGCCGCGGACACGACCGCCCCTGCAGGCAGCAACTCAATGGCATAGGTGCCAGCAGGGAGGTTGAGATACCCACTGTTGCTGCCAAAAAGAAGACCAGCGGCGATCGGCCTGACGGCACTGAGGCTCTCGCCCGCAGGCACCAGGTAGACGTCGACCGCGGTATTGAGACCCGTAGCCTGGTCGAGCACACGAAGCGCAATCTGCCCGGCAGGCGCGGCCTGATTCTGATCGACGAGCACAGTCTGCTGCAGATTGGAAGCAGCGTCTCCGATCAGCACGGTGTACTGCGTCGCCACCGCGTAGGTGGTCTTAGCTGTGGTCAGGACCTGCCGTGAGCCAGCGGTATTCGCGGTGACGATTGAAGCTCCGGGCGAGATCGGGATGTACGACGTGATGGTTCCGAAGGCCAGATTGTGCGCGAGGCCCGTGCTGGCCTGATATATGTCGATGCTGGGCGCGTCGGGCGAGGCATCGATGACGCGCACCTGCGCGGTGGATGCTGTGCCAACGGCCATCTGGCAGCCGGTAAGGACTCCGAGCGACAGCGATAGGCTGGCGAATTGGATCGCCGTTACGGATTTCGAAGAGAAGAGGCGCATACGCTGCTCGAAGACGAGACGGCTGGGGAGTAACGATTCAGGGGCCCGTAGCTCCACTTTACTGCATTCCCGCAAAAACCGACCCCGGGATTGGCTTGGCGAGGGTACCCCAGGGGGAACGCGTTCCAAAGCGGCAATCGGGCGGCAGCTTCTCGAAAAGCAAGGACTGTGGCTTCTACTGCTTCTTCGGACGGTGCGCGATGACCTGATCTTTGATCTGCTCATAAGCTTCCTCGGGCAGGATGCCTCGGCGAACCAATTGATTCTTCGCCGTATAGGGACGGCCGTCGACGATGCGTTTGACATAGGCGTCGCCCATGCCAGGAAGAGCGCGGAGTTCGGCCGCAGTCGCGGTGTTCAGGTCGAGCTTGTTTTGATCGGCGGCGATCTTTTCAGAGATCGACATCTTTGCTGAAGCGGTCTGCGAGAATGCAGGCGCAGACACGGTGAGCAGCAGCACAGGAACCAGGAGGATGCGGAAGAAGCGCATGGCACGGCCTCGGTTGTTGAAGTACCAGCAGACTAGGCGTGTATTGCTGCGCTGTCAAAAGAAAACCTCGGCAAGCCGCGCGGATTGACAACTTCCGCGCTCGCGGCTAGCCTTGAGGAGATGACACAGCAGCACCATCACCGCCTTCATCACCACCATGCGACGAGCGTGTTGGCGGCTGTGTCCGGTGCGACGAACTAAGAAACGCACACTGAGTCTGTAAAGCTCAAGGATCCGAAGGCCCGCTGACGCGCACATCGCGAGCGGGCCTTTTTGCTGCTCGAAACCCACAACGACGCATCCCACGTGAGAGAGAGAAGAGCATGAACGCGGTAACGATCGACTTCGACAAGATGAACGGCCTGGTCCCCGGCATGGTCCAGGACGCAAAGACCGGCGAACTTCTGATGCTCGGCTTCCTGAACCAGGTGAGCTACGAGAAGACGCTCGAGACTGGCTATGTCACCTTCTGGAGCAGGACCCGCAACAAGCTGTGGATGAAGGGCGAGACGAGCGGCAACCGGCTGCGCGTCATCGAGGCCGCGACCGACTGCGACAACGATGCGCTGCTCTTCAAAGTTGAGGTCGAAGGCGACGGCCTCGTCTGCCACGAAGGCACCGTAAGCTGCTTCACCAAGGCGATTAAAGTTGGAAGCACGACTGGAGAGACGAAGTAATGGCGCAGAATAAGTTGAAGCTTGGAATCCCGAAGGGCAGCCTGCAGGACGCAACGATTGCATTGTTCGAACGCGCCGGATGGCGCATCTTCGCCAATGGCCGCAGCTACTTCCCGACCGTCGATGACGTCGAGATCGAGTGCATGCTGGTGCGTGCGCAGGAGATGGCACGCTACGTTGAGCATGGCGCGCTCGATGCCGGGCTGACCGGCCGCGATTGGGTGATGGAGAACCAGTCGGATGTCGAATATGTGACCAGCCTGACCTACAGCAAGCAAAGCCGCCAGACCGTGAAGTGGGTGCTCGCCGTGCCCGAGGATTCGCCCTTCCAGAAGCCCGAAGACCTTGCAGGCAAGATCATCGCGACCGAACTGGTCGAGTTCACCAAGCGCTACTTCGCAAGCAAGAACATCCCGGTAACGGTCGAGTTCAGTTGGGGCGCAACCGAAGTGAAGCCGCCGACGTTGGCCGATGCCATCGTCGAGGTCACCGAGACAGGCTCAAGCCTGCGCGCCAACCGGCTGCGCATCATCGAGACCCTGATGGAATCGGAGACGCAGTTGATCGCGAACAAGAGCGCGTATGCCGATGCGTGGAAGCGCGAGAAGATCGACAACATCTCGCTGATGCTGAACGCCGCGATCGCCGCGCAAGGCCGCGTGGGCCTCATCATGAACGCGCGCAAAGCGGATCTCGACGCGGTGACGGAAGTGCTACCCGCACTGAACTCCCCAACGATCTCAAACCTGCGCGATCCCGAATGGGTAGCGCTGAACACGATCCTCGACGAGAGCCTCGTACGCGACGTGATCCCCAAGCTGAAGCTCGCAGGCGCGACCGGCATCGTCGAATACCCGCTCAGCAAGGTCGTGCTATGAAGATCGTCCGCACATACGGCCGAGGCGTGAAGGCTGCCGAGCTGCTGATCCAGGGGCTCGAGACCCGAGGCGCGGTCAGCACGGCGAAGGTTGAGCCCGTAGTCCGGGCGATCCTCGCCGCCGTGAAGAAGCGCGGCGAAAAGGCTGTGATCGAGTACACGCGCAAGCTCGACGGACTCGCGCGCGGCCAGCAGCTACGGGTCACGGAAGACGAGATGCGCGAGGCGTGGCTCGCGACCGATCCGAAGTTGAAGGCAGCGATGAAGGTCGCGCAGGCGAACATCCGCGCCTTCGCGCAGGCTCAGAAGGCCAAGGAGTGGACCATCTCTCCTGCCGAAGGCGTGAAGACCGGCCAGATCGTACGGGCTCTTTCAAGCGTCGCCTGCTATGTACCCGGAGGCCGCTATCCGCTGCCTTCGACACTGCTGATGACCGTGACACCCGCACAGGTCGCAGGCGTTGAACGCATTGTGGTCTGCTCGCCAAAGCCGGCACGCGAGACGCTCGCAGCTGCGCATCTCGCAGGCGTCACCGAGCTCTATCGCATCGGCGGAGCACAGGCGATCGCCGCGATGGCCTACGGGACAGAAGCAACTGGCGGCACAATCGCACGCGTCGACAAGATCGTCGGGCCGGGCAATCTCTACGTCACGGCGGCCAAGCTGTTGGTCGCCACCGAGTGTGGCATCGATATGCCCGCCGGTCCGACCGAGATCGTCGTAACCAGCGAAACCGGCAAGCCCAACGACATCGCCGCCGACCTGATCGCGCAGGCCGAACATGATCCCGAAGCCCTGCCTCTCCTTGTGACAAGCAACCCCGAATTGGCTACAGCCGTTGCGACAGAAGTAAAGCTTCAAGCGAAGACGAACGCAATCGCGAAGCAGTCGATCGCCGCGAATGGCTGCATCTTTGTCACCGCAGATATTGCCGAAGCACAGAACCTGACCAATCGCATCGCACCAGAACACTTGACCGTCGACACGATGGCGGACCTGAAGTGGGTGCGCAATGCTGGCTCCGTTTTTGTTGGCGCATACTCGCCACAATCAATGGGCGACTACGTCTCCGGTCCGAACCATGTCCTGCCCACAGGCCGCGTAGGCCGCATTCGCGGGGGCCTGAGCGTGATGGACTTCATCAAAGTCATCACCGTGCAGCAGTACAGCCGCAAGGGCCTTGGCCTGCTGGGGCCGCACGCCGCCGCACTGGGCGATGCGGAAGGATTGACGGCCCACGCCGAGAGCGTGCGTGCGAGGATGCGATGAAGACACAGACAGAGAAGACGACCACCATGGAAAAGATGGAAGAGACCTCAATCAAGCCGCGCCGGGCAGTGCTAGCGATGCCTGAGTACCACCCGCCGCTGGCCAATCGTGACGCGCTGCGACTGGACTTCAACGAAAACACCTTCGCGCCTTCACCGCGTGTGATCGAGCGGCTGCAGCAGGTCACCTCCGAGGGTCTCACCAAGTATCCCGAGCGCGAACCGGTCGAGCATATCGTTGCGCGCCACTTCAACCTGCAGCCCGAGCAGGTGCTTCTGACCAACGGCGTGGATGAAGGAATTCATCTGATCTGCACCGCGTTTCTCGAAGCGGACGACGAAGCGTTGATCGCAACCCCGACCTTCTTCATGTACGACGTCAGCATCCAGATGATGACGCCGCACCTGCGCCGCGTGCACGCAGGCCCTTCGATGGAGTTCCCCTTCGAACGCTTTCTCGCCGCCATCAACGAGAGGACGAAGCTGATAATCGTCGCATCGCCGAACAATCCCACCGGCAGCACAGTCAGCCGCGAACATCTGCTGGCCATCGCCGCAGCCGCTCCCCATGCGGTGTTGATGGTCGATGAGGCCTACTTCCACTTTCACGGCGAATCAACCATGGCCGATCTCGCGGACGTTCCGAACCTCATCGTCGCGCGCACCTTCTCCAAGGCCTATGGTCTCGCGAACCTTCGCATCGGGATGCTCGTCGGAAACGCGGAGTTGCTGCGCTATGTGCGCAAGGTCTGCTCCCCCTATAACGTCAACGGCATCGCGCTCGACTGCCTGCCCGCCGCCCTTGAAGACGACGCCTACGTCCGCTGGTATGCGGACCAGGTCCGCACAGGTCGCGAGCGCATGATGGCCGGCCTGCGCGACCTGGGCGTCGACTTCTTCCCCAGCGAGGCGAACTTTATCCTGATGAAGATTGGGCCGAAACACTCTGCGCTGGTCGAGGCGATGCGTACTCACGGCGTGTTGCTACGCGACCGCTCAAGCGACCCTGGATGCGATGGATTCGTTCGCATCACCATCGGCATCGAAGACCATGTAACCCGCGGCCTCGCCGCCCTGAAGGCATCTCTGACCGAGATCGATTGGAAGCCAGCACAATGACCACAGCATCGAAGACCCCAAAAACACTGAAGATTCGTAGCGGCTCGATCAAGCGCGACACCACCGAGACGCAAATTGCCTTGAAGCTCGTCATCGACGGCCAGGGTGTCTACAAGGTCTCGACCGGCATCCGCTTCTTCGACCACATGCTTGAGCTGTTCACCCGGCATGGCGGCTTCGATCTCACGCTCAAGTGCACCGGCGACCTCGACGTCGACCAGCATCACACAGTCGAAGATGTTGGCATCGCGCTCGGGGAGGCCTTCGGCAAAGCGCTCGGCGACAAGAAGGGCATCATGCGCGCCGGATACTTCGTAATGGCGATGGATGAAACGCTCGCAGTAGCCTCGGTCGACCTGAGCGGGCGCGTCGCGTATGTGGTCGACGACAAGGTGAAGACACGGCTCGTAGGCGACTTTCAATCCGAGTTGCTCGCGGACTTCTTCGACGGCTTCGCACGCGGAGCCAAGGCCAACGTTCATGTAAAGACGATGTATGGCCGCAGTAACCACCACAAGATCGAGGCCATCTTCAAAGCGTTCGCACGAGCTCTGCGCGGCGCGTGCAGCCGCGACGAACGCATGCGCGAGATGCTGCCGAGCACGAAGGGACTGCTCTAACTCGCTTATGATCGCAGTCATCGACTACAAAGCGGGTAATCTCACCAGCGTCGTCAAAGCGTTGCGCTATCTCGACGCACGCGACATCGTCATAACGCAGGATCCGGAAGTAGTCCGCAAGGCGGATAAGATCGTGCTCCCCGGCGTCGGCCACTTCCAGGCGACACAGTTACTCACGAAGCTTGGCCTGACCGAGGCAGTGCGTGAGAGCGTCGCGAAAGGCACGTGGTTTCTGGGTGTTTGCGTTGGGCTGCAGTGGCTCTTCGAAGGTTCGACGGAAGCTCCCGGCATCGCAGGGCTCGGCCACTTCGCCGGATCGTGCGAGCGCTTCCCTGCCCGCTTCGACGATGCAGATCTGAAGTCGCCACATGTGGGCTGGAACTCCATCGAATCGATCCGTGAAGACTCGATGCTGCTGCGCGGCATCGGCGCTGGCGGGTTCGTCTACTACACGCACTCCTGGCGGGCTCCCCTTCTAGAAGCAACCGCTGCGGTTACAAATTATGGGGGTGCGTTCACCGGTGTCGTCGAGCAGGACAACGTGATGGGCGTTCAGTTTCATCCAGAGAAGTCGAGTACGGTTGGGTTGAAGCTGCTCGAAAACTTCATCGCACTGTGAACGGAAGAAGCAACACCGAGGAAAGTCTTCTTGCTGACAAAGAGAATCATCGCCTGCCTTGACGTCCGCGACGGCCGCGTTGTGAAGGGCATTCAGTTTGTCGATATCGTCGATGCGGGCGACCCCGCCGAACTCGCGCATCGCCACGCAGCAGCGGGTGCGGATGAGATCGTGCTGCTCGACATCACCGCAACGCACGAGGGCCGCGGCACGCTGATCGATACGGTCAAGCGCACGGCGGCGGCGCTCTTTGTACCGTTCACGGTTGGCGGTGGAATCCGTTCCGCAGACGATGCCGCAGCAGTCTTCGACGCGGGCGCTGACAAAGTCAGCATCAACTCCGCAGCCATCGCGCGCCCCGAATTGATCGGCGAGATTGGCTCGAGCTTCGGCGCACAGGCCGTCATCGTCGCCATCGATGCACGGCGCGCGGCGAGCGCAGCCGACCCAGTCGGCGAAGCAGAAGTCTACGTCAGCGGCGGCCGCAAGCCGACCGGCCTGCGTGTCGTCGACTGGGCGCGCGAAGCCGAGCAGCGTGGCGCGGGCGAGATCCTACTCACCTCGATGGACACCGACGGCATGCGCAACGGCTTCGACTGCGAACTCACAGCCCGCGTCAGCGCGGCAGTGCAGATCCCCGTGATCGCATCGGGCGGTGCAGGTTCGGCGGCGCACTTTGCGGACGTCTTTCGTCACGAAGCAGGCGGCGGAAAGGCTGATGCCGCATTAGCCGCGAGCATCTTTCACTTCGGCATCACTGACTCGCGCGAGCTTAAGGCTGAACTGCAACGCGCAGGCGTCAGCGTACGGCTTCCCTGCTAATTCGAAATTTAGAATGTAACCGAAAGAGGAACAAATGCTTATCCCTTCCATCGACCTTATGGGTGGCCGCATCGTTCAGCTTGTCCAGGGCGAGACACTCAAGCTGGCCTTCGACGACTTCGAGTACTGGATCGATCGCTTCTCAAAGTATCCCGTCGTGCAGTTGATCGATCTCGACGCGGCCATGCGGCAGGGCGACAACCGTACGCTGATCGAGATGATCGCCAAGCGCCTACCCTGCCAGGTTGGCGGCGGCTTGAAGACGGCAGAAGATGGGCAGGCGCTGCTCGACGCGGGCGCGAAGCGGGTCATCTATGGCTCGAGCCTCTTTGGCGCAGACGGCGTGAACAAAGCGTTTGCAGCGGGGCTAAAGAAGGCGCTGGGCGAAGACGCGCTGGTATTTTCGGTCGATACCAAGGGCGGACGAGTCGCAGTCAAAGGCTGGAAGGATACGGTCGCGCTCACTCCGGAAGAAGCGGTCACATGGCTCGAGGACTACTGCTCAGCCTTCCTCTACACGCACGTCGATACAGAGGGCACGATGGCTGGATTTCCGATTGACGTTGCGGCGATCCTGCGGGCAACGACGGCGCGCCAGTTAATCGTGGCGGGCGGCATCAAAGAGCTCGCCGAGGTCGATGCACTCGATGCGATGGGCGTCGACGCCGTGGCGGGCATGGCGGTCTACTCGGGCGCGATGGACGCCTGAGGCGCCCACAAATTGCGTGGGTTCAACGCCGCGCGCTGATCTGCTAGCATGGCTGCACCAGCGAGGTGCCTTATGCAGCGCAGTCCCATTTCCTGGATGTCGGCGATATGTGTCGTAGCAATGTTTGCCGGAGCGAGTCTTTCGGCTCAGGAAGCAGCGCGTGGCCCGGATGGGGGCACCACCTATCACGTCTCGGGCGTGGAGTTGCTTGCAATTCCCGACAAGCCATTTTCCGCGAAGACTCGAACAGATTGGACGCGAATCCTCGAAGACGGCAGCACGGTCAAGGTCTACCTTGAGGCTCGTCTCGCGCGCGACTCGCAAGGCAGGCTCTATCGTGAGCGCCGCACGTTTGTTCCCGTCGGCTCAACGACTGAGCCCCGTTTGAACGAGATTGAGCTCTATGATCCGCAAGCGCGTACCCGAACCGCGTGCACGCTCGTGACGCATCATTGCAGCATCACGCGGTACTTTCCGCGAACTACGTTTGTGCTGCAACCGGTGGGCCCGTTCGCCCGCGGTACACGCTCGTTGGCCCGCGAGCCGTTAGGATTGCAGGCGATCGAAGACCTGAGCGTGAGTGGAACCCGCGAGACGGTCACCATCAATCCGGGCACAATGGGGAACGAGCAGGCGCTGATCACGACCCGCGAGTTCTGGTATTCGCCGGAGATCGAAACGAATCTGCTGACCACGCGCAAAGATCCGCGCGAAGGGACACAGGTCATTCGTCTCAGCGAGATCTCGCGATCCGAACCCGATGCGAGTCTGTTCCAGATTCCTGAGGGATTCACCCTGCAGGACAGCCGCGCGGCCGTCGTGCCGATCCAGTCACCAAACTGAAGAAGCCGTCCAATTCGTCATTGACTTCAAGACGCAATTAGACGGCTCTCTTTTCGCAAAGTTGTCTCGCTGCGCTTAGCCCTAGTCCTTATCCTGCGCATCGTCCGGGATCGCATAGTACCCGCGCCGCGCCTGCACCTTGGCGTCCTTGCCGCAGGCCAGCTTGATCTGCCGGAAGGTGCCGTCCTGCTTCTCGTTGGTCGAGGTATAGCTCAGCAGGTACTGCGTGCGGAGCTCATCCTGGATCTGGTTGAAGGCATCCTCAAGCCGCTTGCCATCGTTGCCGACGTTGATCACGCGCCCACCCGTATCCGTCGCGAGCTTCTCCATATCGCGGTCGCCCGAGTAGCCCATCTGGAACCCGCCATAGAAGCCCCGATCGGCGATCAGAATCACGTAGACGATCGCGTTGGCCTTCTGCGCTGCCTCGGTCGCGGTCTTCAGCGTCTCCTGTGAGCCCTGGTCGCCGCCGTCGGTCAGCAGCACGAGAATCTTACGACCCGCCTCAGGCCGCAGCTTGTCGTGCGCGGCGAGATAGACGGCGTCGTAGAGCAGCGTTCCCCGCGCCTGCCCATTGCCGGTCACCGAGCCCGAGCCCGCGCCGGTGTTGATGCTCGCCTTATCGATCGACCGCTGAATCTCGCGCGGCGAGTTCGTATAGTCCGCCAGCAGGTCAACGTTCACGTCGAAAGAAATCAGAAACGCCTCATCCTTGGGCTTCAGCACGTCGCGCAGAAACGTCGCGCCCGATTGCTGCTCCAGCGGCAGCACGTTCTTCTGACTACCGCTGGTGTCGAGCAGAATCCCGATCGTCAGCGGCAGGTTCTTCTCCTGGGTAAAGTTCTTGATCGTCTGCGGCGCCTTGTCTTCGAGCAGGCTGCAATCATCCTTGTGCAGGTTGGTAATAAACCCGCCCTTATCCCGCACGGAGAAGTAGACGTTGACCAGATTGACCTTGACCTTCAGGGTCTGCACATCGCTCTGCTGCACGACATCCGGCGCATCGCTGGCAGGCGGTGGTCCGCCCGGCGAGGGTGCCTCCTGAGAACAGGCAGGCAGAACCGCAAAGAAAGTCGCAAGGGCGAGGGGGAGCAGCACGGAGGTAACCCGGATCGAACGCATATATCAATTAGACGACGAAATCGCCATCTGGACGACCAAATCGGCAATCAGCTCGTGGGACGGTGAATTGACAGCCAACAGGCTCAAGAATCCCCAAGATTTCTGCCGAATTGCTGGCCACGCAGTCGTAGGAGGCTGGAGATCAGCCTCGCCAGGCCGGAGCACAACGTCCACCCCCATCCGTGCGTCGAACAGGTAGAACCGGACGGCGAAGGAATCGTCCGAGCAGCAAGTGACGCTCGGACGCCGCACTGGTAGTCTAAAAGCTCGTAGGTACGGGAGATCGAACACGTGAAGCAGATGATTTTGGCGGGCGCATTCGGATGCATGCTGCTGGCCCAGCAGAGTGCAGTCTCACAGCAGCCCATTCCCGACGCCCCGAAGCCGCAGGCGCTTCCGAACGCAACCGGCATTGCGCCGGGTATCGGCACCACCCCGCAGTCGAACGGCGACTCGACCAGCTCGACTGCCGCGCCAGCCGACCAGTCCGCGCCGCCCTCGCAGCTCCCGGCATCAAAGCCCGAGACGCATGCGGACGACGGTCCAGAGCCCGAGATTCCCGCCAGCGGCACCGCCGCCAAGGTCTTCACCCTCGGCGGTCTCTCCGTCAACTTCGTCCAGATCCCCTTCACCGTCAAGGACTCCAAAGGCCGCCTCGTCCCCGGCATCGGCTGGCGCGACACCCGCGTCTACGAGAACGGCGTCCGCCAGCACATGTCCTACTGGAGCGCTGATCCCTTCCCGCTCTCCGTCGCCCTCGTCATCGATCAGAGCGTCACCTTCGACACGATGACCAAGATCAACAACGCGTTGGCCGCGCTGCAGGGCGCCTTCAGCCCCTACGATCAGGTCGCGGTCTTCACCTATAACAACGGCCCGCAGATGCGCACGGACTTCACCGCCGCGCAGAGCGCCCGTCTCGCCGCCGTGCTTGAGCAGTCCAAGGGCACAGGCCGCGAGCCCATCATGGGGCTCGGCGGTCCGCTGTCCCAGACCACCAACATCAACAACCAGCAGTTCGACCCCAACACCGCGCCGATCCGCAACAACCCCGGCATGACCTTCAACGCGCCCAAGGAGTTGCACACCCTGAACGACGCGATCCTCGCCGCCGCCGTAGCCACCACCAAGAGCGGCCGTTCTGGCAACGTCGACCGCCGCCGCGTCGTCTACGTCATCTCCGACGGCAAGGAGTACGGCAGCCAGGCCAAGGAAAAAGACGTCATCAAGTATCTCCAGGCTCACCAGATCGCCGTCTATTCCACCCTCGTCGGCGACTCCTCCATGCCCGGCCTCGGCTTCATGGACCGCTTCCACCTGCCCTTCCAGATGCGCGACGACGTTCTGCCCCGCTACGCTGCCGCAACCGGCGGTCAGGTCGATCCCGAGTTCCGCACCAAGGGCATCGAAACCAGCTTCTCGAAGATCACCGAAGAGGTTCGCAACCAGTACACGGTTGGCTACTACACGCACGAGGCCTTCATCGACGGCAAGTTCCGCAAGACCGAGGTCCGCGTGCTCAAGCCGAACCTGACCGTTGTCGCCAAGGAAGGCTACTGGCCCTCTGCGCCTGAGGGGAACCATGCGCCCGCTCCTGCGGCTGCTCCGGCTTCCGCTCCAGCCACTCCACCCAAC
>Ga0302314_10011045_pt1 | contig 15780 bp, 16 predicted proteins | sample III_Palsa_N2_3_FD_200533 | JGI IMG/M metagenome (GOLD analysis project Ga0302314, IMG submission 200533) | Peat permafrost microbial communities from Stordalen Mire near Abisko, Sweden - III_Palsa_N2_3 | ecosystem: Environmental > Terrestrial > Soil > Palsa > Peat permafrost | place: Sweden...
TGCAGGTCAGCACCAGAAGGCCGCGGATCCAGAACGGCGGCGGTTCCTTGCCCTTGGGTGCCTCATAGAGTGCCGGCGACTTGATCAGCAGTTTGCCGATCAGCAGCAGCGCCGCCGAGAGCACGAACCCGATCAGCGGCGAGAACAGCAGCGCGCGCCCGATGCCGGCGGCCTGGCTCCAATCGACGCCGCTGGTGCCCGACGGGCCGGCCAGCAACTGGTTCATCAGGCCGACGCCGATGATCGAGCCGATCAGCGTGTGCGAGCTGGAGTTCGGCAGGCCGAAATACCAGGTGCCCAAGTTCCAGATGATCGCCGCGATCAACAGTGCGAACACCATGGCGAAACCGGCCTGGCTACCGACCTGGAGGATGAGTTCGACCGGCAGCAGCGAGATGACGCCGAACGCGACCGCGCCCGACGAGGTCAGCACGCCCAGGAAATTGAAGAAGCCGGACCAGACCACGGCGAAATTCGGCGCCATCGAGTTGGTGTAGATCACGGTCGCGACCGCGTTGGCCGTGTCGTGGAAGCCGTTGACGAACTCGAAGCCGAGCGCGATCAGCAGCGCCACGCCCAAGAGGATGAACGGCAAGGCTGAGCTTTCCTGCACCGGCGCCAGATCGGCGGTCAGATGCACGGCGATATAACCGAGGCCGATGGCCATGACCGCCAGAAACAGGCCCAGGCTGAGGCGCCGGCCGCCCTTGCCTTCGCCGCTGTCGAATGTCGCCGCTGCGTTCGCCATCGCCCCAACCCCTGGATTTTGAATTTCCGGGGGAGTTTAGCGACGGTTCATGACTCTTTTGGGTCAGCCGGAGCCGGTTTTAAGTCCGCCCCAGCAGATCCAGCACCTGCGGGCTGAGCCTGCCGTCGCGTGCCAGCCCGCGGTCGCCTTGGAAATCCTTGATCGCGGTCACGGTGCGGCGGCCGAGCTTGCCGTCGGCCGGGCCCGGATCATAGCCCTTGGCGGCCAGGCGCTGCTGGGCGAAGGCGACGGAATTGCCGGGTGCTGCCGATGCCGCACGGATTTGGGGCCGGGCGAAGCTGACGCTGTCGAGCGTCGTCTTCAGCACCCAGGTCGAGCGCGCGTTGGGCTGGATGCCGGCATCATGCTGATAGGCCAGGATCGCCTGCTCCGTCGCCGGGTCGAGCCGGCCGGTGACCGGACCCGGCCGATAGCCATGAGCCGGCAATTGTTCCTGCAAAGAACGCACGTAGGCCTGCAACACCGGATCGGCCGCGCGTGCCGCACTCATCGGCAGTTTCGGGATCTCGGCGCCGGGCGTGCCGGGGGCGACGTGCGGCCCTTGGAGCGGGATCGGCTTGGCGCCGCTGACAGTCGCGTTCGGCTGCGCCGCGCCCGGCTTCAGCGAGAACACCGGGCCGCTCAGCGCCGATTCCGGCACGGTCGCCTGGGCGAGCGCCAGCGACGGCAACAGCAGCAAAGCCCCGGCGAGCAGACGAAAAGCAGGCATGGCGAACCCCGAACAGTCGAACAGGACATTGATATGGGCAGCCCTTTTCGGTTTTTCGATCCCGAACGAAAAGGTCTGATGAAAGACGATTGTCAGTTGTCGGACAAATCGGCACTCTGACGTTGCGGACGACAACCAAAATCACGCGCGCCGGACCGCGGGCCCGCACGAGGGGAGTGATAATGACTCAACCTGTCTCGCCGAAGGTCCGGCGTATGCAGCGGCTGTCGCTGCTGCTGCTGGTGATTACCGGCGCCATCAATTATCTCGACCGCCAGACGCTCGCGATCGGCAACACCACCATCGCGTCCGAGCTGGGGCTGGACGCGGCGCAGATGGGCGTGCTGCTCGGCGCCTTCTCCTTGAGCTACGCCTTTTCGCAGCTGCCGACCGGCGGGCTGGTCGACAAGATCGGGCCGCGCAAGCTGCTTGGTATCGGCCTTATGGTCTGGTCGGTCGCCCAGGGTTTCGCCGGCTTCGTCAGCGGCTATACCCAGTTCTTCTATGCCCGCATCGTGCTGGGCATCGGCGAGGCGCCGCAGTTCCCGACCGGCGCGCGCGTCGTCTCGAACTGGTTCAATGTCCGCGATCGGGGCTTGCCGACCGGCATCTTCAATTCGGCCTCGACGCTCGGGCCCGCCATCGCACCCGGCCTGTTGACCTGGCTGATGCTGACCTGGGGCTGGCGCGCCATGTTCATCGCCATGGGCGTGCTGGGCGTGATCGCCGCCATCGTCTGGTACGTGATGTATCGAGATCCGGGCGAGACCGACATCACGGCCGAGGATCAAGCCGCAATCAGCGAAGGCGAATCGCCGCGCACCGCCGGGGTCAGCTTCGCCCAATGGCTGCGCCTGTTCCGCTTCCGCACCACCTGGGGCATGATCCTGGGCTTCTTCGGCACGGTCTATTTGATCTGGCTGTATCTGACCTGGCTGCCGGGCTATCTGGAAATGGCGCGGCACATGAGCCTGAAGAGCACCGGCTTCTACGCGACGTTGCCCTATGTCTTCGGCTTCGTCGGCTCGATCCTGGGCGGCGGCGTCTCGGACAAGCTTGCCGCCCGCGGCTACACGCCAATGATGAGCCGCAAGATCCCGATCATCTGCGGGCTGTTCGGCATGGCGCTGTTCACCATCCCGGCCGCCTTCACCGACAGCTGGCAGCTGGCGTTGATGTTCATCTGCTTCGCGGTGTTCTGCGGCAATGTCTCCAGCGCCTGCAGCTGGGCGCTGGTCACCGCAGCGGCCCCGCCGACCTATGTCGCCTCGATCGGCTCGATCCAGAACTTCGGCGGCTATCTGGGCGGCACGCTGGCGCCGATCGTCACCGGCATCATCTTCAAGGAGACCGGCTCCTTCGTGCCGGCCCTGGTGCTGGGTGCGGCGGTCGCCGCCACCTCGGCACTGATCTACACCTTCGTGGTCAAACGCCCGATCTCGGGCGCCGACCTCGAAGCGCTTACCTAATAAACTGGTCGACGTAATCGCCCAGGCCGACGGCGCGATAGTGCCGTCGGCACATTTCAATCTTGGTGAAGACGTCCTCGTACCCGGTCATCTGGCCGGCCTCGTCCAGATAGATCATGGCCCCGGAGATGGTGAAGAACGTGATCATCTCCGGCACGCCCTCGTCGACCACCAGGGTGTGGATCTCGCCCGGCGGCTCATAGACGAAGCTGCCCTTGGTCGCGACCCAATCATGCTCCAGATAGCGCCAGCTGCCCTTCACCACATAGCCGGTGACGATCATCGGATGGCGATGGCGGCTCAAGACGCCCGACTTGCGCACGCGCAGCAGGTTGGACCAGCCGCCGCTCACTGTGTTCAGCAGCAAGGGCCGGAACCAGACATTGTCGGCCTGCGGGACCCAGACCCGTTCGTCCTCGGGGATCGCCTGCACCGCGATTTCGGGCTGGATGCCCTCGGCTTGCACGAATTTCGACATGGAAACGCTCCTCACGCGATGGCATAGCCGCCGTCGACCGGCAGCACGGCGCCGGTGACGAAACCGGCGGCGGGCGAGCACAGGAACACCGCGGCGCCGCCGATATCCTCCGGCCGGCCCCAGCGGCCGAGCAGCGTGCGCGCCACGATCGCGGCACTGCGCGCGGGGTCGCCGCGCAACGGGCCGGTCAGGTTGGTCTCGATCCAGCCGGGGGCGATGGCATTGACGCGGATGCCGTCGGGCGCCCAGGCGATGGCCAGGCTCTTGGTCAATTGGGCGACGCCGCCCTTGCTGGAACTATAGGCCGGCGAGGCGCCGCTGCCGAAGAAGCTGAGCATCGAGGCGATATTGACGATGGCCCCGCCGCGCCGGGCCAGCAGGGGCTTGCAGGCGGCGGCCAGCCGCATCGAGCCGGTCAGGTTGACCTCGACCACGCGCTGGAACGTCGCAACATCGAACTCGCCGCCGGCGCGCACGATCATGCCGGCAGCATTGACCAGAATATCGAGCCGATCCAGCCCCGCGACCAGCGATCCCACCGCGTCGCTATCGGCGACGTCGAGCACGCGGGTCTCGATGCCGGCGAAATCCGGGCTGTCGGCCGCGGCCGCGATCTCGGCCGCGCCGAGGCCGGTCGCCAGCACCTGGGCGCCCGCGTCGCGCAGCGCCTGGGCGATGCCGCCGCCAATGCCGCCGGTTCCACCCGTGACCAGAGCGCTCAATCCATCGAGCCGCATGCCGCCTCCCCTTTGCTGGTTGCCTGTTTTCGGTCAGGGTGTCCCGCGCCGGAGACGGTTGTCAACGACCGGCCCGGCCCAATAGTCTGATGAAAAGCCAGACGCGGGAGGAACCAGCATGATTGCCGTGGATTGGGGAACGTCGAGCTTCCGGGCCTATCGGCTCGATGGCCACGGCACGATCCTCGACACCTGCGCCTCGCCGCGCGGCATCCTGACCGTGAATGATGGACGCTTTGCCGCCGTGCTCCGGGAAGAGATCGGCCCCTGGCTCGAGGTCGAGCGGCGCATGCTGCTGTCCGGCATGATCGGCAGCCGCCAGGGCTGGTGCGAGGCGCCCTATGTCGCCTGCCCGGCCGGCGGCGACGAGATCCGCCAGGCGCTGATCCCGCTCGAGCTGGACTGGCCCGGCAAGGCCTGGCTGGCGCCGGGCCTGAGCTGCCGCCAGGACGGCGTGCCGGATGTGATGCGCGGCGAGGAAGTGCAGATTCTGGGGGCCCTCGGCGAACTCGCCGACGGCCAGGGGCTGATCTGCCTGCCCGGCACCCATTCGAAATGGGCCCGCGTCGAGCAAGGCCGGATCGTCGGGTTCGAGACCCATATGACCGGCGAGAGCTTCGCCGTGCTGCGCCAACATTCGATCCTGGGCCGGCTGATGCCGCCCGCGGGCCAGGAGCAGGACCCGGATGACCGTGCCTTCGCACAGGGATTGGCTCGCGCCAGGACCGGCGGTGGGCTGCTGCATCACCTGTTCGGCGCGCGCAGCCTGGGCCTGATGGGCGATCTGCCGGTGGCGGGCCTGCCGGCCTATCTGTCCGGCCTGCTGATCGGGCACGAACTGGCGGCGACCGCGTCGATCCCGGGTCCCGTCTATTTGATCGGCAGCGAAGCGCTGACCGAGCGCTATAGTACGGCGCTCAGCCTGTCGGGCCGCGAGGCCCGACCTATGGCGCCGGACCGGGCCGCGGCCGGGCTCCATTTCCTGTCACAGGGACTGTAACGCGATGATCGATCTCAAGACCGCCCTCGCCCGCTGCCCGCTGGTCGCCATCCTGCGCGGCGTCAAGCCGGACGAGGTGGCGCCGATCGCGGCCGCGCTGATCGACGCCGGCTTCTCGATCATCGAGGTGCCGCTGAACTCGCCCGATCCCTACGCCAGCATCGGCCGCCTGGCCCATCAGTTCGGCGATCTGGCGCTGATCGGCGCCGGCACGGTGCTGACGCCGACCCAGGTCAACGACGTCAACGCCGCCGGCGGCCGGCTGATCGTCATGCCCCATGCGGATACCGAGGTGATCAAGGCGGCGAAGGCCGCCCGCATGATCAGCCTGCCCGGCTTCGCCACCCCGACCGAGGCGTTCGCCGCCATCCATGCCGGCGCCGATGGGCTGAAGCTGTTCCCGGCCGAGGCGGCACCACCCGCGATCCTGAAGGCGATGAAGGCGGTGCTGCCGCCCGACATGCCGATCCTGCCCGTGGGCGGCATCACGCCCGAGCGCATGGACGCCTATTTCCAGGTCGGCGCCGCCGGCTTCGGCCTGGGCTCGGCGCTCTACAAGCCGGGCGACAGCGCCGAGCAGGTCGCCGCCGCCGCGAAGAAATTCATCGCGGCGCTGCCGTCACGGCATTAGGGACTTACCGCCTCCAGCCGTACCGCGCGCCATAGGCGACCTCGTTCGGCACGATCGCCTGGCCGATCGGGAACAGCGCGATCGGCACCAGCTTCAGATGGACCCAGGCGAACGGCAGCCCGATGATGGTGACGGCGCAACCGATCGCCATCACCAGATGGCCGAGCGCCAGCCACCAGCCGACGACGACGAACCAGACGATATTGCCCAAGAGGCCGAGCGGCCCGGTGCCCAGATCCTCGCGGCCCGACAGCTCGTCGCGCGACACGGCGGTCTGACCGAACGGCAGCATCGTATAGAAGCCGATATTGATCGCGGCGCGGGCCCAGGGCAGGCCCACGATCGACAGCGCGCACAGGATGCCGACCAGGATCCAGGCGGCACCGCCCAACAGGCCGCCACCCAGCACCAGCCACAACACATTCAAAATGAGACTCATCACGACCATCCTTGGCTCGAAGCGGCAAGCGGTCGCGGGAACGCTTTCACGCAAGTGATTGTAATATTTGCGCGGTATAAGCCCGTTGCAATGCCCCCGCGGGAGAAATCGACCGATGATGGACATCATCGAAGCGACCGAGGCCTACGAAACCTGGGCATTTGCCGAAACACCCAAAAACCGCGCCGATCTGGCGCTGAAACATCAAGCCATGGCGACCGGCGCGTTTGCGTTCCTGCGCGCGAGCTATTATCGCTGGGCGCAGCTCTGGCCGAAGCTGTGCGAGGAGTGCAACGACGCGCCCCGGGTGCTGGCGGTCGGCGACCTGCATGTCGAGAATTTCGGCACCTGGCGCGATATCGAGGGCCGGCTGGTCTGGGGCGTCAATGATTTCGACGAGGCGCATATGGCGCCCTATACGCTGGACCTGGTGCGGCTCGCCGCCTCCGCCCTGCTGGCCTTCGAGGCCAATCAGACCGAGATGCTCGCCCGGGACAAGATCGCCGACACGATCCTCGCCGGCTATCTGAGGCATCTGGAGGGCGACGCGCGGCCGTTCGTGCTGGAGGAGCCCAATCGCTGGCTGCGCAAGCTGGCATACGGCGATTTTCGCGATCCGGAGCCGTTCTGGGCCAAGCTCAACAATCTGCCCGGCGCCGACGACATGGTGCCGCACAAGGTGCGCCGGCATCTGGAAAAGCGGTTTCCGCAGGCCGACCTGCAGGTCCGCTACGTCCATCGCACCGCCGGCCTGGGCAGCCTCGGCCGGTCGCGTTTCGTGGCGCTGGCGCCCTGGCATGGCTCGACCATCGCGCGCGAGGCCAAGGCGCTGCTGCCGTCGGCCTGGGTCTGGGCGCGCGGCAAGCCGCGCAAGCGCATCCGCTACAATGACATCCTGACCCGCGCCATCCGTTGCCCCGATCCCTATGCCGGTGCCATCGACGGCTGGATCATCCGGCGCCTGGCGCCGGACAGCATCGGCATCGACCTCGCCACCCTGCCGAAGAAAAAGCTGGAGGACCGCCTGCTGATGGCAATGGGGTCGGAGACCGCGAACATCCATCTGGGCACCGAGGGTGCCGCCGACGCGATCCGCAAGGACCTGAACGGCCGGCGCCGCTCCTGGCTGGAACGCGCGGCGGAGACCATGGCCGACAAGCTGCGCGAGGACCAGGCGGTCTGGCGCGCGTCGCAGGCGACGGAAGATTAGTTCTTGGTCGCGCGCAGCCCATCGATGAATTTCGCGACCGGCTCGCCCCACAGCAGCGGCTGATCGGCGATGGCGTGGACCGAGCCGCCGATCATCGGCAGTTCGACCAGCCGCGCCGGCGCCGAGCCGGCCCGGTTAAAGGTCGCAGCCATGCGCTTGGCCTCGCCCCCGCCGCCGGCGGGATAGAGCCATAGCTCCGGCCGATGGGTCGCCTGGCCGTAGCGGCGCAGCAATCCGGCCAGCACCGGATCGCTGACCGGCATCACCACCTTGGCCGGCGGTTTGGGCGCCGCCGGCTCGAGCTTGACCGGCGTGGAATTGCCGCCCAGCAGATCGACCTCGTCATCGCCGGCCGCCAGGGCGTCGGTGCTGAGCGAGCTTGAAATATCGGGCATGAGCTGGCCACCGAAATTGATCGCGGCCATCACGCCGGTCGGCTGGCGGGCGGCCAGGCCTAATGCTGCGAAACCGCCGGTGCCCTCGCCACCCAACACTATCCGCCCGGCATCGACGAAGGGTTGGGTGCGCAGATAGCCGTAGGCCGCATCCAGATCGTCGGCGACCGCCTCGATCCCCTGAGCCGGATCGGCCGGCGCCGTGGTGGCATCGCCCGAAATCAACGGGCGCGGCACGACCACGATGGCGGCATAGCCATGTCCGGCGAACCAGCGCGCAGCCGGCTTCAGCGGGTCGGAGATGCGCCGCGCCGCGGCCGGGTCGGCCGGCCCGTCGGGGGCGAGCAGGATCAGCGGGAACGGCCCCGGCCCGTCCGGCCGATAGAGCGACGCCGCCAGCAGCCCCTTGGCGCCCGGCACCAGCCAATGCTGCTGTCGATAGGGCATGGATTCGCTGTCGAGCGGGCCTGCGACCTGCGGCATCGGCGCCACGCTCGCCATCGGGAAATACCGCGGCAGCAGTTTCGCCGTGGGCGCCTCGCAGCCGGCCAGCAGGGAAAGTGCCAAGAAACCCGAGACAATTCTAAAATTCATGCGCCCGCAGGCCTCGCCCCAATGATCCGGGCCAGCGAAAATCCTTGCGGAAGCCGCCGGTACCGCAAGGATGGTGTTCCCGTGCCCAAGAGTCCACCCCGGAGCACATGCTCTTCAATTCGCTTCCCTACATTCTGGGCTTCCTGCCGCTCACGCTCGCCGGTTGGTTCGCACTCGCGGGACTCAACCCACGCGCGGGGCGGCTGTGGCTGGCCGGCGCCTCGCTGGTCTTCTATGGCTGGTGGGACTGGCGCTATCTGGGCCTGCTCGTGGGCTCGGCCGCGTTCAATTACGGGGCATCCCGGGCGATCGCCGCGGCCCCGACGATCCCACGCCGGCAGGCGCTGCTGACCGGCGCCATCACGGTCGATCTGGCGCTGCTCGGCTGGTTCAAATACGCCGATTTCTTCCGTGCGAGCCTGGCAGCACTCGCCGGCACCCACTGGGCGCCCCTGGGCGTGGCACTGCCGCTCGGCATCTCGTTCTTCACCTTCACCCAGATCGCGTTCCTGGTCGACACCAGCGCCGGCAAAGTGCGCGAGGCCGACCCGGTCGACTATCTGCTGTTCGTGACCTTCTTCCCGCATCTCTTGGCAGGTCCCGTGCTGCACCATGCCGAGATGATGCCGCAATTCGCCGACCCGCGGACCACGCGGCCACGGGCCGAGATGATCTCGACCGGCCTGACCCTGTTCCTGGTCGGCCTCATCAAAAAGGTCGTGCTGGCCGACGGCATCGCGCCCGTGGCGAGCCTGGTGTTCGACGCGACCGCGGCCGGGGGCCAGCCGGGCATGGCCGAGGCCTGGGCGGCGGCGCTCGCCTATAGTTTCGAGCTTTATTTCGATTTCTCCGGCTATACCGACATGGCGCTGGGCGCCGCCCGTCTGTTCGGCATCGTGCTGCCGACCAATTTCGCCTCGCCCTATCAGGCGGCGAGCCCGATCGAGTTCTGGCGGCGCTGGCACATGACGCTGTCGCGCTTCCTGCGCGACTATCTCTACATCCCCTTGGGCGGCAATCGCCTGGGGCCGGCGCGGCGCTATCTCAACCTGTTCCTGACCATGCTGCTGGGCGGGCTGTGGCACGGGGCGGCCTGGACCTTCGTCGCCTGGGGTGCCTTCCACGGGTTGCTGCTGATGGCGAACCACGGCTGGCGGGCACTGGCGGAACGCGGTGGGTTCGTGGCCCTGACCAGGACCGCGCCGGCGCGCCTTATCGGCTGGGCGCTGACCTTCCTCGCGGTCGCGATGGGCTGGGTATTGTTCCGCGCCGACGGATTCGGCACGGCGGCGCGCATGTTCGCGTCCCTCGCCGGCCACGGCGGCAGCTTCGCGGCGTTCCTGCCCGGCGCCGACGTGTGGATCGAGCTTGCCGGCCTCGGCGCCATCGCATTCCTGGGGCCCAACAGCCAGAGCCTGGTGCTGGGCGGCCCCGAGGCCCGGCGCTGGCCGGCCTGGCGCCCCTCGCCGGGCTGGGCCTTGCTGCTGGCATTGGGCTTCGCGCTGGCGCTGGGCCAGATGTCCGACGTCAGCCCGTTCCTCTATTATCGCTTTTAAAAATAGCACGCGGGCCGCGTTGACGAGAAGTGCGGCAAGGCGCACAATCCCGGGTAGGTTAAACCTGCCTTGGGGGCCAAAATGGCTGCCGTCTCGTCGCTTAATTTCAATGTGTATGAGCAATACACGTCGAATACCGATGCTGCTGGCACCACGAGCCAGACCGGTTCTCTCCAGGCGGGCGTCACCGTCGGCACCGACGACGGATCGAGCTACGGCGCCGCCATCATCCTCGACGTGCACCAGGCCCCCGCCTCCAAAAAACTCGCCGACGGCCTGAAAGCCGTCAACACCCTGACCCAGGTGGCCAACTACGCGCGCACCCAGGCGCCGAAGGACGCAGCCGCGAGCCGGCTGGCCCAAGCGATCCAGGAGCTGCGCGCGATCAACCTGGTCGGCGGCGGCATCCGCGCGGTGCAGGAGGCGGTGCGCGTCGCCCAGGACATCGCCAGCGCCGTGCGTGATCTGGCGAGCGCCGAAGAAGCGATCGCGGCCGATGGCGGCCCCTCGTCGGGCAGTTCCGACGGCGCCAGCGCCGGTGCGGCGGCATCCGCCGCGATCAGTGCCGCCTTGAGCGGTTCGTCGAGCTCGGCTGCACCCAGCGCCGCCCCCACCCCTGCCGCCAGCAGCGCGGCGACGCCGCTCCAGGTCGAGGCCGGCTATTCCGGCCAGGTCGGCACGGGCATCACCGGACTGATCGCCGGCCAGGCCGGGCTCGGCAGCGGTCCGCAGGCGAACCAGAAGGCCTCGTCCGGCCTGGCCCAGGCGGTGATCGCGGAGCTGCAGGCGACCGGCCTGCCGGTCGATGCGTCGAACCTGACCAAATCGCTGCAGGAGCTGATCAGCAACCCGCTGTTGGGCGCGCAGGCGCTGCAGGCGAGCGCCCAGCAGGCCGGGCTGAACGTCACGGTCGCGACCGCCCTCGACGTCAAGAGTACGCTGACCGACCCGCGCAATGCCGCCGCCGTCGGCGTCTCGGCCGCGGCCGGTGCCGCCGCCATCGCCGATCCCTATGACGAGCTGATCAGCGACGCCGTCTCGGCACTGGCCGCGATCGGCAAGGGGCTGAAAAAGGCGCTGCCGCCGCTGCTGAACTCCCCCAACAAGAAAATCGCGCGCGAGGCGAAGAAGGCCCAGGACCAGTTCGGCCAGGCCGTGGCCGACACGGTCAAATCAGTTGCCGATTACTACAGCGCCAAATCCGAGGTCGAGGCGCAGGGCATCAGCGACGGCACGCCCAGCCCGGCGACCAAGGCCCAGATCGATGCCGCCGACGCGGTCATCCGCGGCCCCGACGCCGGCAATGACCAGGGCGGCACCGTCGACGAAGACGCCGGCGTCAGCGGCGCCGATACCCAGCTGGGCGATGCGGCCGCGGTCGGCGCCGATGGCACGCCCGCGATCGCCGCCGGCTCGGTCGCCGGCACCTCGATCGGCATCCACATCAGCGTGAATATCCAGGTCTGACAAAACCTGCTATCCCGGCGCTCATCCATTGTCCGGGGCCGCCCTTGCATCGCCGTTACGCCGTTCTGCTGATCTTGCTGTCGGGCATCCTGGCCGGAGCCTTGGCGCTCTACGGCCGCTCGTTCGAGCCGCTGACGGGCGACCTGACCCGCATCGGCTGGCGCAGCGAGAACGACTTCGGCTGGACGAAGCCGAAGGAGCATTTCGAGCCGTTGGCGGCCGCGCTCGGATCGCTCGACCAGCATTACGACCTGGTCGCGATCGGCGATAGTTTCACCGGCGAATCGCCCTGGCATCCGGGCACGACCTGGCCGCATTATCTGGCCCATGACACCGGGCTGAAGGTCGCGATCTTCGACAGCGACGACGACCTGCTGGGCCAGCTGCTGGCCAGCGACCGTTTCCAGACCGACCCGCCGGCGGTGGTGATCTACGAGATCGTCGAGCGCAATTTCGTGCCCGACCACCGCAGTGCCGCCGGCGACGCCTGCCCGACCCCGCCCGATCCGAAGGTGGCCTTGACGCCCGGGCCCCCGACCGCCCCGCCGGTACCGGTCACTCGGCTGACCGCGCGGCCCTGGACCGACTGGCCGGTGTCCTATGCCGCGGCCTACCTGACCCAGAACCTGAAGCGCTGGGTCGTGGGCCATGAGTCGACCAACTCGGTCGAACTGGACCTGACCCGCGGCGGGCTGTTCTCCAGCCGTGCCGACCGGGAGCTGCTGGTCTATGGCGAGGATTTCAACAAGCTCGGCTGGACCGAGGCGGACTGGCGGGGTGCGGCCTGCAACCTGCTGCGGCTGCAGGCGTGGGTTGAGGCCAACGGCAGGACCCTGTTCCTGGCCATGGTGGCGCCGGACAAGCTCACGACCTATGGGCCGTATCTGGCGGCGGAGAAGTTCCGTGGGATCTCGCGGCTGGATGTGCTGGCGGAATATCCGGCACTGAACCTGGTGCGGTTCGATCACGGGTTCGACCCGGCGGCGCATGTAGATTTGTACCTGCCGAACGACACGCATTGGTCGACGGTCGGGCACCGGCTGGCGGCGAAGCTGGTGGAGCGGGAGTTGGCTCGGAAGGGTGTGTTGCCGGCGGGGGTGGTGGCGAAACGCTGACCTGCCGTATCCTGGGCTTGAAATCAGCGACAGCAAGGACGGAACCCATGCCGCATGTCATCCTGAAGCTATACCCGGGCAAATCCGCGGAGCAGAAGGCCGCGATCGCCGACGAGATCGTCAAGGCCCTCATCAAGACCGGGCACTGGGGCGCCGACGCCGTGTCCGTCGGCATCGAGGATGTCGCACCCCAGGATTGGGTCGAGAGCGTCTTTAAGCCCGAGATCATCGACAAGCCCGACACGCTCTACAAAAAGCCCGGCTACAATCCGCTCGCCTGACGGGTCTGTTCGAGGTGGCTTTCAGTCCGTCCGGTTGCGGGCATCGAAACCTGTAGAGCCGACATCTATCGATTGCGCGCAGCGGATCGGCCTCGATACAAATTTCTGCAATATCCCCCTAAGGCGTATCAGTTGTAAAACCCACCGATGTCTTTTGTATTTTTTCAAAATCGTCAGGCTTGATCGGGTATAAATCGACTGAAAGTAGGGATCTAAAAAGCAATCCATTCGCCACCCTCAGAATGGCGGTCACTTTTGTCCCTGATTTCGGAACTCCATGTTCGGGAAATGCACCAATTCCCCTCCCCAATTCCACCCCGAATACTGTGAGATCGAATCCCTCCTTTCTCAATACATAGGCCGCTGATTCGAATGACATTCCGGGATAAATGTATCTGCCAACGACCATTCTGAATTCGTCCTCGACCTCCCCTCTCGATTTATTGCCTATTCCTTTGCGTGTTCGATCAATTTCTTCGTGAAATTGTAGATAATCAGATCCAGTAATGTCGAGATTTTCCCCAAATTTCTTATCCTCCCCTTGTGAAAGGCCAGAATATAGAAATAATTGTGAGGTGATGCATATCGCAAGTATTGTCTTGTGCATCATGCGTATCGCTCCAACTGTAGTATCTAGCACTGGAATTACGGTGACAGCCCACTTAATTGACGCTTAGGGATTACGGTGACAGAATTACGGTGACGAATTACGGTGACAGCCCACTTAATTGACGTTTAGCACTGAGCGTACGGCGCTCACCGGGCTATTTTGTGGACTGTCACCGTAATTTCTGTCACCGTAATTTGTCCATTCACGTTTGCGCCACCGCTCTTGTGTTCAACTCCGGCGCGTCCTTTCTCACGGGTTGATTACCCACACCATCATCGACCCGAAATCATCCAGGTCCTTCCACGGTCCCGCGCGCCACCCGCGGCCTCACTTCAAAATGTCACACATCCAAGTCGCTGCGCCGCCGGTATCAGCGGGGTCGGGCATGCTTCCCGCCAGCTTTTGGAGTTGGACATCATGAAGAAATTCGCCGCATTCACCGCTCTCGCCCTGCTGGGCACGCTCGCCGTTTCGTTGCCCGCCGGGGCCGCGTCCGAGGCGACCGTGCTGGTCGGCGGGCAGCAGATGTTCCCGAACAAGGACATCGTCGACAACGCCGTCAATTCGGCCGATCACACGACCCTGGTCGCCGCGGTCAAGGCCGCCGGCCTGGTCGATGCGCTGAAGGGCAAGGGCCCCTTGACCGTGTTCGCGCCGACCAACGAGGCCTTCGCGGCGTTGCCGGCCGGCACGGTCGATACGTTGCTGAAGCCCGAGAACAAACCGACGCTCACCAAGGTGCTGACCTATCACGTGGTCGCCGGCGATTATACCGGTGCCAAGCTGGCGACGCTGATCCGCAAGGGCCATGGCAGCGCCACGCTGAAGACACTCTCGGGCGGCGAATTGACCTTCATGATGAACGGGCCCAGCAACATCGCGGTGCGCGATGAAAAGGGCAATGTCGCCGACATCACGATCTCGGACGTGCATCAATCGAACGGCGTGATCCACGTCGTCGACAAGGTGCTGATGCCCGGCGCGTAGGTTCAAGTCAGGCGGGGCGCGTCCGGCGCCCCGCCGCTATTCTCCGCGCGCATCATACGCCGCCCGTGCGGCCACGATGGTCGGCCGGTTCGCGATCGCCCATTCGCCCAACCCCTGCAGCATCTTGATCAGCGTCTGGCCAAGCTCGGTCAGTTCGTAATCCACGCGCGGCGGCACGGTCGGAAACACCGTGCGCGTCACCAGCCCGTCGCGTTCCAGCCCGCGCAAGGTCAGGGTCAGCATGCGCTGCGAGATGCCGTCGACGGCGCGCTTCAGCTCGTTGAAGCGCATCGGGCCGTCGGCCAGCAGGCGCACGACGAACACGGTCCATTTGTCGCCGACCCGCGCCAGCACGTCGCCGACCATCTGGCATTGGGTAGGCTCATGTTTGTTCCCTAGGCTCAAACTTGTGCCTCCTTGCGGGGCTGCGATCCGGTCATCAATTTAGCCTCAGTTACAAAATGTGACTTACGATCACCCCTGTCAATGAGGCCACTTCATGAGCCAGATTCTTCTCATCACCACCAGCACGCGCGGGTCGGACTCCTATTCGACCCAGGTCGCCCAGGCGCTGGTCGCGAAGCTCCAGGCCGACAAGCCGGGCACGACCCTGGTCACCCGCGATTTCGCGGCGGCGCCGCTGCCGCATGTCGGCGAGGATTTCGTCGCCGGCCGCATGCTGCCGGCCGAGCAGCGCAGCGCCGCCCAGGCGGCGGCGATGGTGCTCTCGGACGAGCTGATCGATGAGCTGCTCGCCAGCCATACGCTCGTGATCGCCAGCCCGATGTATAATTTCGGCGTGCCCTCGACCCTGAAGGCCTGGATCGACCATATCGCGCGCGCCGGCAAGACCTTCGCCTATGGCGCCAACGGCCCGTCGGGCCTGGTCGCCGGCAAGAAGGTCTATCTGACCGCGGCCCGCGGTGGGCTCTATTCGGAAGGGCAGCAGTTCGCCGCCTATAATTTCCAGGATCCGTACCTGAAGGCGGTGCTGGGCTTCCTTGGCATGACCGATGTCGAGACCATCGTGGTCGAAGGCATCGCCTACGGCCCGGAAGCGACCGAGAAGGCCGTCACCGGCGCGCTGGGCAAGGTCGCGGCGCTGGCCGCCTGAGAGAAAGTCCGTCTCCGCCCTTCAGGGGGGAGACGGATTTAGGATGAGGTGGGTATCGACGCCGCTCGAGCGTGCCCCACCTCACCCCGGCCCTCTCCGCCCCAATGGTGTTCGGACCGGAGAGATGGGTAACACCCGTTCGAGGACATAGGTGACAGTTTCAGAGTTGCACGATCCCATCGCGCAGGTCGACCTGCGCGATGGGATATGCGGCGAAGA
>Ga0302314_10011046_pt1 | contig 15779 bp, 17 predicted proteins | sample III_Palsa_N2_3_FD_200533 | JGI IMG/M metagenome (GOLD analysis project Ga0302314, IMG submission 200533) | Peat permafrost microbial communities from Stordalen Mire near Abisko, Sweden - III_Palsa_N2_3 | ecosystem: Environmental > Terrestrial > Soil > Palsa > Peat permafrost | place: Sweden...
CCTCAACCCGCAGCAAAACTCCACCCGCCATCCCCGCTTCACCTTCTCCACACGCCGCAACGTTATCGCCCCAATCGCTCCGGTATTCGACACATGCGTCCCCCCGCAAGCGTTGAACTCAATCCCTTGCATCTGCACAATCCGAAACGGCCCCTCACGCTCCGGCAGCTTCCGCAGATCGCCCCGCGAGAGCATCAGCTCCGCCATCTCGCGCTCAATCCAGTGCGACATCAATGGCCTGCCCTCGCTCACCACCACATTCGCCGCATCCTCCACCCGCCGCAGCTCATGCTCCCCAATCCGTTCCGCACCATCACGCAACTCCAAATCAATCGTCGAACTCCCCTCGCCGTCGCGCAGACCCCCCAAATGAAACGAAACCGTCTTCGCCCCAATCTCCCTCAAAAACACAGCCGACAACAGATGCTGCCCCGAGTGCTGCTGCTCATGGTCCAGCCGCCGCGCCGCATCCACATACCCAGTAACCTCAGTGCCAGCCACCAGCGGCTTGCGCACATAGTGCCAAACCTCACCGGCCTCATCCTCTTCCACCCGCTCTACCGGAACCTCCAGCGTCGCCCCACTCCGCGCCGTAGCCACCAACACACCCGTATCCCACGGCTGCCCGCCACCCTCCGGATAAAACGCCGTCTTATCCAGTGCCACCTGCCACAAAGAATCGCTTCCCTCACGCGAGTCCAGGCGAATATCCGTCACCGTCGCCTCAAACTCCAGCGCCGCCGAGCCGTAATAAAGTCTCTCCGCAACTGCACTCGCTACCACTTACTTCGCCTCCGCCAGCGCCTGCTGCAACGCCTCAACCTCGCACTTGCTCCCCACGATGAACGGCGTCCGCTCGTGAATATGCACCGGCTGTAGATCCAGTATCCTCCCCGGACCATTCACCGCCATCCCACCCGCCTGCTCCGCGATCATCGCCAACGGATTCGCCTCGTATAGCAGCCGAAGCTTCCCCTTCGGAGACTTCGTGCTCGGCGGATAAAGAAAGATCCCACCCTTCAGCAGCGTCCGGTGAAAATCCGCCACCAGGCTCCCGATATACCGCGCACTATAAGCCTTCCCACCCAACTCCCCACGCCGCAGCATCGCCAGGTACTCTCCATAAGCCCCCGGCCACGTATCCGAGTTCGCATCATTGGTCGAGTAATACGTTCCCTGTTCCGGCATCTTCATCGACTCGTTGCTCAGCACATACGCCCCAATCGTTGGATCGAGCGTAAACCCATGCACTCCATGCCCCGCCGTATAAACCAGCACCGTCGATGGCCCATAGACCACATACCCCGCCGCCACCTGCTTATACCCCGGCTGTAGGATCGACGCCATCAGGTCCCCATCCTCTGAAGGCATCCGCTTATGAATGCTGAAGATCGTCCCCACATTCACATTCACATCAATATTCGACGACCCATCCAGCGGATCGAAGATCACAATGTACTTGCCCCGGTCCGGATCAAGATTCACCGTCATCGGCAGCTCATCTTCTTCGCTCACCAGCGCCGCGACGCTGTCTCTCAACCCCAGCGTATGCAGCAGCGCCTCATTGGCAAAAACGTCCAGCTTCTGTTGGTTCTCCCCCTGCACGTTTACCGCACCATAAGCCCCCAATCCATCCGACAGCCCACCCATCCGTATCTTCGCCTCGACCATCTTGGTCGCCAGCGTAATCCCGTTCAGCAGCCAGCTAAACGTGCCAGTAGCATCGCTCACCGTGCGCTGCTGCTTTAGCAGGTGCTGTTCCACCGTTGTAATCATTCACTTACTCCCTTACGCTGCTCAGGCCAAGACCATAGCACCCGCACACCCCCCTAGCCAACCCCCACACCCGCTAATCGCGCAAAAATCCCCCTCATCCCGAACAGCCCCAACTCCGGATTAGGTAATTTCACCGATGGTTCGCGGAAATCATGCTTTGGGGTGACGATGGACTTCTGGATCTTCAAGGAAAGCGAGTGCAAAATCCACCTGAATGTCCCCCGTCCATCGTCTGCGTGAAGACCGAGATTTGTGTTGCGGGCTTCCCAAGCGGCTGAATTGATACGAAGCGCGGCAAGTTCGGCTCTGCGCTTGGAAAAGCAAGAAACGTATTCCCGCGTTGAACATAGATCACATCTCGATGCGCCGGCATAGGTAGTAGCACCTCGTAACCTGGGTCGTGATCCAGGATTATGCGGACGTGCGCGATGGGTCCATGAGGCCGCATGAGCAAAACGGAATCGCCACCGCCTGCACCGCCTCCGTATAAAAGCGAACCGGAGATTCCAGCTTTGGCGAGTTCGGCAAGCTCCTCCTCTGTGAAAGGTTTATCAGGCGGTTCGCCAACGATGAGGCCGTCAATCCGGCCCAGCTTGATACCACTGCCTCCAGGCGTCAGCTTGTAGCAGGTTGCACTGATCGACTCGACATCAAATCCTTGAGAACGCGCAAGTGCATGAAAGCGATCCGAATCCGCAGCCGTGTAGCTGGTGCCATGTCCATTCGCCAGCATGCGCGTAATCAGTTGCGCGAGTACTTCACTCGCCTCGCCCGATCCCTGGGTGCTGCCTTTCTCGAGCCAACTCGCGGCATCCTCATAGGAGGCTTCTACGCCAAGCGGATTTTGCCGAAAGACTACATGCGGTGGCTCGTTGCCGCTTTTGCCACAGTGTGGCACGTCTTGATTCGGCTCAAAGGTGCACTGCTCTGGGATATATTGTTCCGCCAGAAGAAGCTCTGCACCCAGATCACCTGCCCGCGCCGCCTGCATGATCGCGTTTCGGAAAGCCCCCTTGTCGCCAGTTTGCATGAAGACCATCATCGCTGCATTGAGCACGCGATCCTGTTCCAGAAGTTGTGAGAGCGACAGGGCAGAAGGCTGATAGTTTCCCGATGACGGATTTCCGTTCGGCTCAGTTCCTTTCAGGATGACAACCGGTTGCTGCGCTACGGCCAGAGAAACAGCAGCAAGTACAAGCGATAGAACACCCTGTCGTAGAAAGCTCATCTCAATAAGATACTGTGCACTTGCCACATCACCGCTCCTGCCCGCCCAAGCCCTACAATTCCTCTATGCTCACCCGCCGACGCTTCCTGCTCACCGCCGCCGCCACAGCGCCCACGCTCGCCCTCAACGCCCAGGAACCCTCCCCCAAGCCCGCCGACGCCGCCACACCGCCTCCCTGTGAGCCCACACCCCTCCCCAAACCCATCCTCGCTCTCACAGATCGCTCTAAAGACATCGTCCCCATCACTAAAGACGAACGCCAGACCCGCCTCGATCTCGCCCGCGACCTCATGAAGCAGTACCACATCGACGCCATCCTCATGACCACCGGCGCCTCGCTCCGCTACTTCTCCGGCATGACCTGGTACCAATCCGAGCGCCTCTTCGCCTACGTCCTCCCCCAGGCAGCCGCGCCCTTCATCATCTGCCCCTACCTCGAGCGTGATCGCCTAAACGAGCTATATCCTCTGCTCCCCGAGCGCGAAACCACGATCACCTACCTCTGGCAGGAGAACGAAGACCCCTACAAGATCCTCCAGCGCGGCCTCGCCGAGTACAACCTCGCCACCGGAACCCTCGGCATCGAAGAGCACGTCCAGTTCGCCTTCTCCAGCGCCATCGGCCGCGCCTGCCCCACCGTCAAAATCGTCCCTGCCACGCCCGTCACCGCCGGCTGCCGTTCTCTCAAATCCCCGGCCGAGATCGCCCTCCTCCGCCTAGCCAACCACATCACCTTCGATGTCTACAAAGCCGTCTATCTCTCCTGCGGCCCGGGCGACACCACACAGCACTTCTCCGACCTCGTCTCCAAGGCCTACGCCCGCTCCGGCGTTCGCGGCGACGCCTCCTGCAACACCGGGCAATACTCTGCCATCCCCCACGGAGGTCCGCCCAACCAGATCATCCGCGAAGGCGAGATGGTCCTCATCGACGACGGCTGCACCGCCGACGGCTATACCTCCGACATCTCCCGCAGCTTCGTCTACGGCAAGCCCACCGAGCTGCAGCACACCATCTTCAACATCGTCCAGAACGCCCAATCCGCCGCCCTCGCCACCGCCGGCCCCGGCGTAGAGATGCAGTTCGTAGACGCTGCCGCCCGCAAAGTCATCACCGACTCAGGCTACGGCCCCGGCTACGACTACTTCTATCACCGCGTCGGACACGGCATCGGCATGGACATGCACGAGTGGCCCTACCTCGTCGGCGGCAACTCCCAAAAGATGGTCCCCGGCATGGTCTTCTCCAACGAACCCGGCATCTACCTCCGCGGCAACTTCGGCATCCGCCTCGAAGACGACATGCACATCACCGAAAACGGCGCCGAACTCTTCACCACCCAGAGCCCCAGCCTGCTCGACCCCTTCGCCATCCCCGCCGTAGTTCCCACCAAGCCCGACGACGCCCCTGCCGAAGCAAAACCCACTGACGTCAGCCCTCCACCGTCACGGTAAAAAATTCACCGTAAAAATGGTGCTGCGTCACCGTAAAAAGACTCGCCCGGACCGTCCCTCTCACCGTCAAAACACCGTCTTTATTGGCGTTTTTCCTACTTCGGCATCACCAGCAGCTCCAACCCACTAGCCGCATCCGCCTGATGAAACACCGTCTCAGTAGCCTTTTTGAAATCCTCCGGCTTGGCCTTCGCAATATCCTCAAAAACCTGAGGATTTCGATCAATCAGCGGAAACCACGAGCTCTGAACCTGCACCATGATCCGGTGTCCCTTTAGGAATGTGTGGTTTACGTCCTGCATCGTAAAGTCCACACTAGTAACCTTCCCCGGCACCAGCGCCTCCGGCTTCTCCCACGAGTCCCGAAACTTCGCCCGCATCGGCTCGCCCCGCACCATCATCTGGTAACCCTGTAGAAACACAGGGGTTCCGGACGTCACATGCTTGCCTTCATCCGCCTCGTTCGGGTCCTTGTAGTCCTCCGGAAACACATCAATCAGCTTCACCACAAAGTCCGAATCCGTCCCCGTCGACGCAATCTTTAACACCGGCTTAACCGGCCCAACCACAGTTATATCTTCAGTTAGCGGCTCCGTCTCATACACCAGCACATCGCTGCGCCGCGTCGCAAACCTCTGATCGTCATCCATATACCGCTGCGGAACATCCGCCTCCGCCACATACTGCGTAAACGGCACCGGATGCGCCGGATCGCTCACATACTCATCCTTGCTGCTCTTCTCAGTCGGCGCAGTCCATCCCAACCCGCCATTTGCTTGAAAGTAAATGGTCTTAGCCACAGCCTGCTTCGGAGGCCAAGCGTCATACTTCTTCCAGACATTGCTACCCGTCTCAAACGTGTAAGCCTTCGGCAGCGGAGTCCATGCCGCATCCTTCAAATAATGCGCAAAGAACGGCGCCTCAATATTCGTCCGATAAAACTCCGCCGTATTCGATCCAAACTGAATATCCCCCAGCGAAGCACCATTCCCACGCGACCATCCCCCATGCACCCACGGCCCTTCCACCAACGTATCCGCCGCAGCCTCCGGGCTCAGCCTTGCAACCGAATGAAACACCTTCACCGGCCCCGCCAGGTCCTCCGCATCGAACCACCCACCCACAGCCATCACCGCCGCCTTCACCCCATGCAGGTGCGGCCCCAAATTACGTGCTTGCCAGTAACCGTCATACGTCGTATGCACCACCTGGTCATGGAAGTAAGCATTCGTCCCACCCGCCGGCGAGTCCAGCTTCGCAAGCGTCCCCATCTTCAGGTAGTACGCGTACATGTCCTTCGTCCCGAAATCAAAATCGTTCCTCTCCTGCACCTTCAGCGGATTCTTTTGCGGCGCGAAGAACGGCGCATAGAACGAGTGGTTCGCATCCAGCATGAACGCCCCGCCATGATACGCATCGTCACCCATCCACAGGTCCACAATCGGCGCCTGTGGACTAGCCGCCTTGATCGCCGGATGCCCATCCACAATGCTCGCCGCTGTATAGAACCCCGGATAGCTGATCCCCAGAATTCCAACGTTCCCGTTATTGCCGCTCACATTCTTCAGCAGCCAATCCACCGTGTCATACATATCGGTCGACTCATCAATCCCCTTACCATCTTTCGACGGCGTCATCTCAAACCAGGTCCCTTCACTCTCCCACCGTCCGCGAACATCTTGGCATACCAGAATGTACCCGCTCTTCAGCATGTCCATGTTCTGAGTCACCCGCGGCTGGATCACATCACTGTCATAGCCGCCACAGCTATAAGGCGTACGCGACATCAAAAACGGATACGGCCCCTTGTCCTCAAATGCCCCCGCGATCGGCGTATACACCACCGTATAAAGCTTCACGCCATCGCGCATCGCAACGCGGTACTCATGCTTGGCATAGTGCGTCTTGTAAAACTCCACCATCGCCTGCATCCGCTGCTGCGGCGAAGGCGTAGCAGCGGGAGCCGTCGTCTGTGCCGTCACTGCTGCGGCGCCCACTGCAAGAATCCCAACAACTGCCGCACGTCTCCAAAACACGTTCATCATTCTCTCCTGCTAACAAGTACTCTCACGGGATTGTACCCGCTCGCCCTCCGGGTTATGCCATACTTCTCCCATGACGCGCCAAAACGTTCCGGCGTCACTACCTTCCCTGCTCTTCGCCGTTGCTCTTCTCCTTCCACTCGCCTTATGTCCTGCCCGCGCACAGGACCCCGCCCCATACACCCTCCACGTCTACACCAATCTCATCCAGATCCCCACGCTCGTCGTCACCGCCGACTTCAAGCAACTCCCACCTATCCCGCTCAAAAACTTCAACATCACCCTCGACGGCGGCTCGCCCTTCCACCCCACCCGCATGCACCGCGAAGGCGAAGACCCCATCGACCTCACCATCCTGCTCGACGCCAGCGGCGACCAGAACATTCTCCTCAACCGTTTCGGCGAAGCCCTCGCATCCCTCGTCCCCACCTACCTGCACCCTCAGGATCGCGTCACCATCTACACCCTCGACTGCACTCTCATCCGTTCCTTCCAGTACCTTCCCGCCAGCACCGCTAATCTCCACACCGGCGTCACCTCCGCGCTCTCCGCCGCCACGCTTCACGGCACAAAGACGCACTCCGCATGCCCCAATCAACTGCACCTATGGGACGCCATCATTCGCATCTCCCAGGGCATCTCGAACGACTCCGGCCGCCGCGTCCTCCTCATCATCTCCGATGGCATCGACACAGCAAGCACCGCCAAATGGTCGGACGCCATGCAGATCCTCCTCAACCGAAGCATCACCGTCTTTGCTCTCCAGGACACCTACCAGTTCAACAACACCCTCACAGGCTTGCCATCCTCTGAAACAAGCCGCTTTGGATTCCAGACCACCGGCAAAGCCTCTACCGAAGATCTCTTCCGCGAACTCTGCCGCACCAACGGCGGAACCGTTCTGGCAACACCGCAGGCCGACATGAAGCACAACCTGCAAAACATCATTACGATGCTGCGCAACCGCTACATCCTCGAGTTTCCCCGCGCCAATAACTCCGAACCCGGCCTGCACAACATCGCCGTCACAGTACCAAAATCCAACGCCTTCATCGCAATCACTGGTGTCATAGTCCCCATGCCAGACGCAAAGCTCCTCCTCGATCCAACCACAGTCCCCACCACAACCCCCTCCCCGGCAACCTTCGGCAACCGCCGTCCCCTCACTCCACACCCCTGAGAATGCGTCTCTCCGCACCGACCGCGATATACTAGCCACCTACCGACCCAAGGTCCCTGAATGCTCTCGAAGCTGCTTCCCAAGCTGCGCTCCGCTCTCCTCTGCACGATCCCGCTTCTCGCCGCCGCATCTTTGGCGTAGACGACGATCAACGTCGGCCCCGGCCAAACTTACAACACCATCCAGTCCGGCATCAACGCCGCCGTCAGCGGCGATACAGTTCTTGTCGCCCCGGCACCTACTACGAAAACATCGACTTCAAGGGCAATGAGCCATCACCGTCACCAGTTCGGGTGGAACCGGAAAGAACGTTATCGATGGCGGTGGAACAGATGCTGCAGTCGTCTTTCAAAGCTCGGAGGTGCACAGCAGTGTTATCTCCGGTTTCACAATCCGCAATGGAGCACCTGGCATCGGGGTAGGTGCTGCATTTCCGAGCATCCTTAACAACATTCTCACGAACAATATCTGTGACGGTATCTTCGTCTCCTTTGGGGCCGCGCTCATCCAATCCAACGAAATCAGTGCCACAATCAACTTCAACCCAACGTCTCATTACTGGGACTACTGCGTAGGAAGTGGCTTAGGTATCAATCTTGCTGGCACCCCAAATTCCTCACCGGCCGGTGGCAACAGCATTATCGGCAACATAATTGAAAACAATGCTAATGGCGCCATTGCTATAGATGCGGCCCAAAACACAGTAATCCAAAGCAAAGTGCTTCGTAACAACCCAGGGACAGGTGGTCTCGAAGCCTTTAATATCATTGCTATTTCTTTCATCGACAATCTCGTCTATGACAATTCATCCACAAGCTACGGTTTGGCAGCGGCGGCATCAGCATCTCTCCATGTGGTCCAACCGTAGGTCCGTTTGTTGGCATCATCGCTGGCAATACCTTTGTAGGAAATACCATTATCGGATCCTATTTAGGAGAAACCAGTGAGCAGATCGCTCTTTCAGGCAATCTCGCACAATATGTCCTCGTCAGTAACGTAATCGTAGGTTCGTCCAAAACCGTCCCCGCGTTGAACTGCGGCGAGATATACAGCTACTTAATCCTCACACCTCTGGTCTTTGATCACAACGATATCTATAACCCAACGGTGCGGCTTATGGTGGATCTTGTGTCGACCAGACCGGTATCTATGGCAATATCTCCGCACTGCGGTTACGCCTCACTAGTGGGTGGGGCCTGATTCAGTCAAGTAAGTTATTACCTGTCCGGGGCTCAACATTCTAAAGCGCTCACCCCCAAGACACCCCACATGGGGGAGGGGGTCTAACCTGCTGCCTCGCCGAACTCAGCCATCCGAACCTTGCCCGCCAGCCGCATCACCAACCGCTCCAGCACCAGCTTCTTATCCGCTGGACTCGACCGCAACTCAAGGTCCGCCTTCGCAATCAGCCGCAACCCCCGCGTCAGCTCCCCGCGATCCCGATACCGCCTCGCCTGCGCAATCAGCGCATCCGCCGCAAACGGGGGCACCCGGAACCCCGGCCAAAGCACCTGCCATATCGCCCTCTGGTCCTTCACCTGCTTTTCATTCAGCACCAGCATCTGCCGAAACGTCTTCGCCAGCGTAAACACATGCCCGATCGCCGAATCTTCCCCACCATCGGAAGCATTCAACAACCCCTGCAACAACGCCAGCGCTCGCGGCGCATCCTTCAGGCTGATCGCATCGGTCAACTCATACAGACTCCGCTGCTTCGCCGCCGCAACCATCGTCTCCACATCCGCAACATCCACAGCGCCTGCACCGCGCGCTCCCGCATAAAGCAGCAACTTCTCCAACTCGCTCTGTACGGTCAACATATCCGCGCCCAGCGCATCCACCAACTCCCGCGCCGCATCCTCCTGGAAAGCAACACCCTTAGCCGAAGCCTCACGCATTACCCAACGAACCGCATCATCCTCACTAACCTGCTGCAACTCCACCATGCCACAACCATCACCCAGCGTCTCCCGAATCCGCTCCGCCCGTTCCTTGTCTTGCATATCCATCTTCCGAATATCCTGCGGCAAATGAATATGGTCGGCCACAAACACCACCATCGCCGATGGATTCGGCCTCCGGAAATACTCATCGATCGCAGCGAACTCATCCTTCTTCTGCCCGCGTCCATATAGCTTCTGTACATTCCGCAGAAACAGCACTTGAAACGGGGCCATCAGCGAAGGCGTCTGCGCCAGATCAAGCGCCTCAAAGATCGAGGTCTCTCCTAGATCCAGATCATGCAGGCAAAAATCCCGCAGGTCGTCCGGAACCAGCGTCTTGAGCACACCACGCCGGCAAACCTCACACAGAAATGCCTCATCACCCATCAGCACATAACCCGCGCGACGAGCACCTCCAGCAATCTCCGCAACGAACCGTTCCGCAGCAGCGAAGCTCTTCAAGCTACCCTTCTCTGCGCTCATCGGAACGACTCCAGCATGTCACTCACCAGCGCCTGCCCAAAGTCATGCGCCATCCGCCGAACCGCCGCGCTATCTTCCTGCACCGATCCACTCAGATCCTGAGTCGATTGGAACTGCTCACGCCACCCGAACGCATCGTTCTTGTACAACACCGTCCCATCGTGCGCCACCAACGCCACCTGCGCCGTGACGGTCACCAGATAGCTCGACGTCTGCCCACTTGAAGCATCGTAAGTCAGCGGAGCAATCGTCTCCGCCACGATCGTCCCCTTCAACACCGCATCCGCATCGCTGCCGTCACCGTTTGTCAGTACCTGATATCGCGTCCTCGTATTCAGCTCCCGCACAACGCCCTGAGTAAACGCGGTCTCCGTGCGAAACCCCTGCACCTTGGACTGGAACACCGGCACCGCCAACGTCCGCACGCCAGCCGGCACATGCGTCGCCGCACCAACCTGGTGATAACCACACCCGGTCGCCACCACGACTAACGCCAACGATCCGAAATTCAAAATCCTCGTCACATTACTCCTTACTGATATCTACATAGTACAAATCCGTCGCAACCTGGAACGCATCCTTCGTTCCCGCCCACGGCATCGTCTTCCACTCTGTAGTTACGGGTTTCACCATCTGCCAATGCTTCGGATCGCCAATCTCAATTGGCATCGCGAACCCAATTTCATCCGCCTTCCAACGGTAGCTCACCTCGCCCTTCTCCGCATCGAAGCGGAGCAAAAGAGTCGGAATCGCCGCATGTCGCAGATACTGATCGAAGAACGGAGTCAGATCCATCCCCGTTCGCTCATTCCACCACTTCACGACATCCTCAGTCATGATGTTCTGATACTTGAAGTGCTGGTAGAAGTCGTGAATATCAGCAAACCACTTCCCATCGTCCCCAACCACACTCCGCAGCGTATTGATCATCAACGCGCCTTTGAAATACTGGTCCTGCGGTGGTTCCGCATTGGTCCCACGTGCCGTAATGATCGGAATCTGATTATGCACCTTAGGCTTCAGCCCATTCAGATAGCGGATCGCATCCGACTTTCCCCACCGATACTCCACATACATCCCTTCCATGTAAGTCGTCCATCCTTCATGGATCCACATATCTGAGGCATCTTTCGCCGTAATCGAATTTCCGAACCACTCATGCCCGCTCTCATGAATGATGATGAAGTCAAACTTTGGACTGATTCCCACGCCCGTCCAGTCGCGCCCATAGTAACCATTCTCAAAGTGATTTCCATAGGCGACTGCCGATTGGTGCTCCATTCCTGCATAGGGAACTTCAATTAACTTATAACCATCCTTATCAAACGGATATTCCCCGAAATAATGCTCATAAGCATCCAGCATTTCGGGAACCTGCGCAAATTGTGCCTTCGCCTTGTCCAGGTCTTCCGGCAACGCATAGTAATCCAGCGTGGTTTCCCCATGCTTGTCCGAGAAATGTTGGTAGTTTCCGATATTCAACGCAACATCATAGTTGTTGATCGGATAGTGCACCACCCATTTCCACTGTGTATATCCGTCACCTAAGTCTTTGCTACCTGCAAACCGTCCATTCGATACATCCATCAATCCATTCGGCACCGCAACGACAATCTCCATGCCATCCTGGGGTTCATCACGCCACTGATCCTTATTCGGCCACCACACACTTGGCCCTTCCCCCTCGCAGGCAGTAGTGATCCAAGGTTTACCTTCTTTATCTTTGTCAAAGGAAAAGCAACCGAACCGCCCCTGCGTTACCGGCCTGCCAGAATATGCAAACGCGATCTCGTACGCGCGCCCCCTAAGCAGTATCTCCGGAAAATCCACCCAAATCGTTCGCTCTTCATGCGTATAGTGCAACGGTTTGCCCGCGAACTTGATGCTGTCGATCATCAGATCAGGCGCAAGCTCCAATTGAATCCGCTTTCCGTTGGCCAGCATCCGAAACCGGATCGTATTCGTCCCAGCGATCGTCTTCGCTACCGGATCAACACGCACATCCAGCCGATAAAACAATAGGTCATTGTTCGCGCGATACGGTCCATAACTACCACGCAGCAAATCATCCTTTGTTGGAACTTTCACTGCATCCGGCGCATGGGCTCCCTGTCCCACCTTCGCACCCGGCGTAGTCGTCGCGCTCTGCGCCGATGGTTGTGGACCAGCCACTTGTTGAGTGGCCTGCCCGATAGCAATGCACACGCCAAACAGGAACCCCACCCCAGCCAACAACACCTTAAACACACCTTGTACCATAGCTTTCAGACTATCCTTCCATCCGCCAAGAAGAAAGGCAGCCCGTAAGGCTGCCTTTCTGTTTCCACACAATCAATGATTACGCAGTCGTGGGCGTGCCTTCGCTAAAGCCAGTTTTACGTCCGCCTTCCGGCTTCAACACCTTCTGGACATCACCGTCGCCATCCGCTGCAGCAAGCGAAGACTTCACTGGGCCGAGCTCTTTGCCCTGAATCAGCAATTCGATCTCACTTGCGTCCAGCGTCTCACGCTCCAACAAAGCAGCCGCCATGCGATGCATCACATCTTGGTTATTCTCAAGAATCTGGTGCGCCGACTTGTAGCCCTCATCGACCAACCGACGAACCGCTTGGTCGATCTGCTGTGCAGTGTCGTCCGAGTAATCCCGTGCCTGCGCGATCTCACGACCCAGGAAGATCTGTTCTTCTTTCTTCCCGTAGGTCAACGGCCCAAGCTCACTCATACCGTACTCGCAAACCATCTTACGGGCCAGCTCTGTCGCGCGCACAATGTCATTGCCTGCGCCGGTCGTCATACGGTTCATGAAGATCTCTTCCGCACAGCGCCCACCCATCAGGATAGCCAGCTGCGTGTTCAGATAATCCTTTGTCACCGTATGCTTATCTTCTTCCGGCAGATGCATCGTTACACCGAGCGCCATGCCACGAGGAATGATCGTAACCTTGTGCAACGGATCAGAATGATCGCGCTTAGCCGCAACCAATACATGTCCAGCCTCGTGATAAGCCGTATCCCGCTTGTCATCTTCGCTCAGCAGCATTGACTTGCGCTCTGCGCCCATCAAGACTTTGTCCTTGGCGACTTCAAAGTCGTACATGTGTACGGCTTTGCGATTGAACCTCGCAGCCGTCAACGCCGCTTCGTTCACCATGTTGGCGAGGTCTGCACCGCTAAAACCCGGTGTCCCACGCGCCAGCACACCGAGGTTAACATCTTCGGAAAGGGGGACCTTCTTTGCATGGACACGCAGAACCTCTTCGCGCCCACGTATATCGGGGCGATCCACAATGACGCGACGGTCAAAACGTCCCGGCCGCAAAAGCGCAGGATCAAGTACGTCGGGCCTGTTCGTAGCGGCAATCAAAATCACGCCGTCATTGGATTCAAAACCATCCATCTCGACCAGTAGCTGATTCAAAGTCTGCTCGCGTTCATCGTGACCGCCGCCAAGACCCGCACCACGGTGCCGCCCAACAGCATCGATTTCGTCAATAAAAATGATGCAGGGAGCATTCTTCTTGCCCTGTTCAAACAGGTCGCGCACCCGGCTCGCGCCCACGCCTACAAACATCTCTACAAAGTCCGAACCTGAGATAGAGAAAAATGGAACATTCGCCTCACCGGCTACGGCCCGCGCCAGCAAAGTCTTGCCCGTTCCCGGAGGTCCAACCATCAGCACACCCTTGGGAATCCGCCCACCCAACCGCTGGAACTTCTGTGCCTCGCGCAGGAATTCAATGATCTCCTTCAGTTCCTCTTTCGCCTCATCTACACCGGCGACGTCCTTGAATGTAATTTTCTTCTGCTGCATGCTCAACAATCGCGCACGGTTCTTACCAAAGCTCATCGCCTTGTTTCCGCCCGACTGCATCTGCCGCATCATGAACAAGAACAGCGCAAAGATTGCCAGAATTGGCAGCGCCTGGATCAGCACGCTGAACCACACATTCCCCGCCGGATCCTTAATCGTCACGTCCACGCCATGGTCGCGCAAATCTTTGTAAAAGTCCGGATAATTCGCCGGGATGGTCGTAGTGAAGGTCTCTTTGCTGCCCTTGTATTCGCCAGTAACCTCGGGACCTGTAACAGTTACGGTAGAAATCTTGCTGGCTTCCGCGTCACTTAGAGCCTGACTCAAACTGATTGCCTTATTGTGGCTGGTGTTCATGTTCTGAACAAAAAAACGCCACGCCACCAGCAGGCAGCAGATAGTGAGCACCCAGATTGTCACATGCTTAACTGTTGTCGAATTCAATCAACTTCCTCATTTCTCTATTACCGGGCCGCTAAGTGGCTCCATCCGGCTCGTCGGCTCATGCGAATCCGGCTTCAGTGGATTAGACGGCATCGCTTCAAATTCGATGCATCCACTACGATCCGTTCGATTTGGCCCAGTGAAACACTTCACTAAATTCTACTCCGAAGCTCCTCACTGGCGCGCTAAATCCTCACGACTTTCAGATTGCGCCGCAAATTGAACCAACTTACTTCTCCACCAGGTTCTTCTGTCCACTCCCTAGCTTCCCTGTCCGCGATCCTCCCGCCATAGTTGCAACTCTCGAGCCGATCGTTCCGCGCGCAACCCGGCTCTTAGCTCCAGCCTGCTCCCAATCCTCCCCGTGACTCCATCATGTCCTCCAAATCCCGCCAGTGCCAGCAGCTTTGCCGTCTCCTCAAAGCTCAATCGCGAACCGATACCCCGCGCCATTCCACGAACCACACGTCGCCGCATTGCTGGATCCATCACCTTCAGCCGCTCGATCTCCACGCCGCACCCAGCCATACCCACAGCCGTACTCACAGCTCGACCGCCTCCGCGAACCGGCTTTCCTGGAAGAGCAATCTGCGGCAAAATCTTTGCCATCTCCGTCTCCCAATGCGCTTCTTCATCCCGAGCGATTATGGCCATATTCGCCAATAACGCATCAACTCCCGGATTAAACCTCCGCAATACCGGCATCAACTCGTGTCTTACCCGGTTGCGTGTCAGAGTGACATCCCGGTTGCTCGAATCTTCCCGCCACTGCCGATCTTGAATCCGCAAAAAACTCTCCACCTCCACTCGGCGAACGCCTAACAAGGGCCTAACTAATCTGCTCTTCCCTGCCCACCGCACTACTGACGAAATCCCTCCCAACCCCTCTGTCCACGACCCCCGCAGCAACTTCATCACGACCGTCTCGGCCTGATCGTCCAACGTGTGAGCCGTCGCAATCACATCGACATCCAACCCCTGTAGCGCGTTATAACGCAACTCTCTGGCTGCCTCTTCCAACCCCTCGCCCTCTGCTATCTGCCGTGCCGCCGTATCTACCCGAAAGACAGTCAACGGCACGTTAAGTTGCTCGCATAAAGTCCGCACAAGGGCTTCGTCCCCGTCGGCCTCTGCACCGCGGAGTCCATGGTGCACATGAGCAGCACTCAGAACCACCCCAAGCGCCTCGCGCCCAGTATTTGCCTTCACAAACCCCACCAATAGCGCCACCGAATCCGCCCCGCCGGATACCGCGACACACACACGTTCCCCGGCTTTTACGAGCGATCTGTCAATTCCGAGCATCTTCTCTGTAGCCATCGCACCATCCTAAGCCGTGTGCTTCCCTTTATCTTCTACAATTTGCGTTATGCCGATCCTCCGACTGGCCACTACCGACGATGCTTCGCTGATTGCCT
>Ga0302314_10011047_pt1 | contig 15779 bp, 14 predicted proteins | sample III_Palsa_N2_3_FD_200533 | JGI IMG/M metagenome (GOLD analysis project Ga0302314, IMG submission 200533) | Peat permafrost microbial communities from Stordalen Mire near Abisko, Sweden - III_Palsa_N2_3 | ecosystem: Environmental > Terrestrial > Soil > Palsa > Peat permafrost | place: Sweden...
TCGCCCCGCCTGCCAGAAGGACTTCGCCATGCGTCTGAAAGACAAGGTCGCCCTGGTCACCGGCGCGGCGAGCGGGATCGGCAGGGAGATCGCCACCGTCTATCACCGCGAAGGCGCCAAGGTGGCGGTCGCGGACTTAAACCTTGAGGGCGCGACTGCGGTGGCCAAATCCCTCGATCCCACCGGCGCCACGGCCATGGCCGTTTCGATGAATGTGATCGACGAGGCGGCCGTCGAGGCCGGTGTCGCCGAGGCGATCGCCGCGTTCGGCGCCCTCGACATCCTGGTCAGCAACGCCGGCATCCAGATCGTGGCGCCGCTTGAGGATTTCAGATTCGATGACTGGAAAAAGATGCTGGCCATCCACCTCGACGGCGCCTTCCTGACCACCCGCGCGGCGCTCAGGCAGATGTACAAGCAGGGCGGCGGCGCCATCATCTACATGGGCTCGGTCCATTCCAAGGAGGCCTCGGTGCTGAAGGCGCCTTACGTCACCGCCAAGCATGGCCTGATCGGCCTCGCCAAGGTGGTGGCCAAGGAGGGCGCCGCCCACGGCGTCCGCGCCAACGTCATCTGCCCCGGCTTTGTCCGGACGCCCTTGGTGGACAAGCAGATCCCCGAGCAGGCCAAGACGCTGGGCATCTCGGAGGAGGACGTGGTCAAGAAGGTCATGCTGAAGGACACCGTCGACGGCGAATTCACCACCGTCGCCGATGTGGCGGAGGTCGCGCTGATGTTCGCAGCCTTCCCGTCCAACGCCCTGACCGGCCAGTCCGTGGTGGTCAGCCACGGCTGGTTCATGCAGTAGGCCTATTTGTCGGTCTTGACCGTCTGGGGCGCGCCGATCACCTGGCGGACGCGCTCAACCGCGGCGATGGCCGCCTCGACGCCATCGGAGTGCTCGATCCTGGCGATGGTGCGGGTGATGCCGGTGACCAGCTGGCGCGACTCCGGGGTCAGGCGGCGGACCGCTTCAAGGAAGAATTCGGCTTCCTGGGGCTCGATTTCCGAGAGCGGGTCACCCGGATTGATCTCCAGCAGCACCGATCCGGTGACGTTGAGCTTCTCGCGCATCTCCTCGACCGCCTCCTGGCAGGCGTCGACCTCGACGGCGACGCACTCGCCCTCGCCATAGTTGCCGGGCAGGCCGATGACCTTCATGCGCCAGCCGGACCGCATCACCGGGCCGACCAGGAAAAGTTCGCTCATGCCGACGATCCGGCGGATGCCGTGCTGGACGGCCAGCTCGATCAGGGCCAGGCCCAGTCCGCCCTGACGGGTGAAGGTTTCCGGCTCGCGGGCGCCGCCCATGGCATAGAGCCGGCACATTTCCCAAACATCGGGGTTGCGCACCGAGGGCACGTCCGGGCCGATGAAATGCGGGTAGACGTCGCCGATCACCGACCAGTCAGACGCCTTGCGGACGCGCATCGAGCGCTCGACCTCGCCGGACTGCGAAAGCTGGAGCAGGTAGATGGCGTGCTCATCATCGCCCTCATCGTATTCGCCGCCGTCCTCGGACACCGGCCGGTTCCAGCCCATGCCTTCCACGAACACCTTGGCGCGCTGGCGGTGCATCTGCAGCAGCTGACGTTCGTAGAGGCAGCGATTGGCCGCGGTGACGACGTGAATCATGGCGAAACCCCCGAAATTTGACTGGCAAGTTTGGTGGCCGCCCGCGCGGCAGTCACCTGGGGGAAAGGGTAGGCCAGGATTTGGTCAGTCTGTTGAACGTGACCTCCTCACGCCCGCAAAATCGGCGCAGCCGCCATCGGCCGAACCGCGGGCGGACGGATCAAACAGGTTCGGGGTCTGGCGTTGTGACGCGGGGAAGCCGGCGCCGGAGAAACGACTTTAGCTACGGGCTGTCGTCGAGCAGAACGCCGCGAAGCCAGGCCGCGATCGGGATTTGCGCCCGGCGCGTGACGTTCAGCTTGGCTTTCGCGTTCTTCAGGTGGAAGGCGACCGTGTCTTCGCTGATGCCGAGGATCCGCCCGATCTCCCAGTCGGTTTTGCCCTCGTTGACCCAATAGACGCACTGGATCTCGCGCCGACTGAGGTTCGGGCCTTCGGTGGTCTCCTGGGCGATCTGCACCAGGCCAAGGCCCCGGCTGGCGAAAATGGTCGCCGCGACCTGCATGTTCATCCGCGCCTGAGGATGAATCTCCTGGTCGTAGGGGCTGATCATGGTGACGGCCATCACTTCGCCCATCGGTCCATGGACCGGCACGACCAGCCCGTTCTTGGCCCCGTAGGCGCGCGCCTGTTCGAACACCTTCAGACCCACCTTGTCAGAGGTGCGTTCCTCGATCTCGGACCAGGTGAAGGCCGACGGCGAGGTGAACACCGCGCGGATCGTCGGGTCGTACCGTGAAAGCCGTTCCTGGGCGTACAGGGCCGGCCATTCACCCAGGTTCCAGCCGAAAATGTTCTGCAAGGAGACCGGTTGGCCGGGAGAAGCCACGTGAACGCACGAGCCCATGACGAAGCCGGCGAGCTCCGCGACATGGGCGAAACTGTCCGTCAGCTCTTCGATGGTGGAGACGCTGATGGCCGCCTGGAAGAACTCAAGCGCGGCGCGGTTTGTCTCGTCCAGCTGCACGATCCCCTTGGCGGTCGTATGGGTTACACTCGCCGGGAGGGTGAGCCCCGCGCGGGTTTCAAGGTTTAGCCCCACCGTGTTGGTCACTGGAGCGGCCACGTGTCCGGAATCCCACAGTGTCTATCAACCCGCAACGTAGAGATGAACCGAAGTTCGCTCAATGCGACACAAGGACGTCTAGCGCGATTGAGTCGGCAAATGTCGACGGGCGCCTGATTTGATCGCAAGCGAGCCGAGCTATTGCGATTTTCACCTGCCTACCCAAGCTAAATTCCCTGGTTAGTTGTATTCGGTGAACAGACCCGACCTGCTTGCGCGCCCATCCCAACGCCGAATGCTCAGTTCTCCCTGTTCAGCGGCAAGCTCAGCCGCCGGAACAGACCCGGTATCTCCGATCGTCCCTTGAGTTTCAGTTTACGGGCCAGCGAGGCGAGGTGGAAGGCGACCGCGCCTTCGCTCAGGTCGAGAATTTCACCGATCTGCCAGTCCGACTTGCCCTGACCGGCCCAATAGCCGCATTCGTTCTCCCGCAGGGTCGGTTGCGGATCGGACGAGGTCTCGACCTCGATCTCGGCCAGGGCGATCCCGTGCGAGGCCAGCAGCCCGGCCGCGACCTGCAGGATCATGCGCTCGCCGTCGGCGAGCGGGCCGGTCGCGGACCCGAACACCGCGACGCACAGGGTTTCTCCCAGCGGACCGTGGACGGGGATCAGCCAGCCCGCCAGCGCTCCGGCGCCGTCATCGATCTGGCTCCAGGCGGTGACATGGGCCGACATCAGGGCGGCGCCGATCGCCGTGTCTCCCTTGGCCAGGCGCCGGCGCACCCGGTTGAGGTCATCCTCTGGAAAGTTCCAGCTGAAGGCCAGACGCACCGAAATGGGGGCGCCCGGCCGTCCGGCATGAAAGCAGGCGGCGGACGAAAACCCCATCGGCTCGACGACGCTGGCGAAACTCCGCACCAGCCGCTCCAGCGATCCGGCATCGCCGGCGTCGCGAAAAAACGCAAGGGCGGCTCCCTCGACTTCCCCCATCTACTCAGAGCCCTGCAACGGCCTCAACTGCACGAGGCCCATACCCATTGTAGTGACAAATCCGGTCAGTCCAAGATCGGAGACCATCAATCGCACCCCCGGCCAGGGGATTGCTCTCCTGGCGCGCGACCCTTGACCAGGGTCAGCCTGCCAGTTCCAGGTCTCCGGAAAGTTGGATGTCGGCGGCCGATGCGCCGACCAGAACCTGATAGCGCCCCTGCTCGACCAGCCAGCGGTTCGCGTCCGGATCGAAGGTTGAGAAGTCCCGGTCCGTGAGAGTGAAGCTCACGATCTTCGACTCGCCCGGCTTCAGCTCGACCTTCTGGAAGGCCTTCAAAGCCTTGGGCGGTCCGGGCAGTCGCGGCGCCACGGCGGCCAGGTAGAGCTGGGCGGTCTCGGCCCCGTCCCGGTCGCCGACATTGGTGATCCTGGCCTTGACGATGACCGGCGATCCCGCCTTGGCGCGCGCCGGAGCCTCCAGGTCGGCGTAGGTGAAACGCGTGTAGGTCAGGCCGTGGCCGAAGGCGAACAGCGGCGGGGTGTTGGAACGGTCGTAGTGGCGATAGCCGACGAACAGGCCCTCGCCGTAGTCGCTGTGGTCGCCGCCCGGGTAATAGGGGAAGGACGGATTGTCTTCGATCCGCTTGGGGAAGGTCACCGGCAGCCGTCCCGAGGGCGCGGCGCGGCCGAACAGGAGGTCGGCCAGCGCGTCCGGCCCTTCTTCACCGGGCAACCAGGTCAGCAACACCGTCGGCGACTTGTCGATCCAGGGCATGGCCATGGGGGCGCCGGCGTTGACCGCGACCACCGTGCGCGGATTGGCCGCCAGGATCGCCTCGACCAGCTCGTCCTGTTTGCCCGGCAGTTTGATGTCGTCCCGGTCATAGCCCTCCGACTCCGTCGACGCCGCCGAGCCGACCAGCAGCAGGACCGCGTCCGCCGCCTTGGCGACCTCCACCGCTTCCTCGATCGTTCCCGATGGCTGGCGCATGCCCAGCTGGCAGATCTCGAACGGTGCGTCCGGCCGGCACGGGGCCCATTTGTAGTCGACCGTGATCGGATAGGCCTGTCCGGCCTTCACATCGATTTTGCCGATCCGCAGCTTGGCCGCCGCGCCGCTGGGGTCGTGTGCGTCTTCGACCGCGGGCGTGGTGGAATCGATCACGGTCTTGTCGCCGATGCGGACCGAGCAATCGCCGTCGCCGCGCAGGGAGAATTCGTGCTCGCCGTCCTTCTCCGGCCAGAAGAAGCCGCTCCAGCGGATGGCCTTGAAGTCGTCCCGCAGCGCCTGCGGGGTCAGGGCGCTGATCCATTTGGACATGCGCCGGTCAATGCTGGTGTGGGTCGGCGGACCCGAAGCGTCGGGGTCCTCGAAGTGCTCGAGCAACAGGCCCAGCACGTCGCGGGTCGAGTTCGGGCTGAACAGGGCCCGCACCACCGCTGGCGGGAAGGGGTCGTTGTCGACGCCTTTGGCGTAGGTGATCTCAACCTCGTCACCCAGGAGGGCGCGCAGGCTGTCGATCGGCGTAGGCCTCCGGCCCGGGCGCACATGCGAGCTGCCGTCGCCCTGCAGCCGCATCGCCGCGGCGTTAGGGCCGATCACCGCCAGGGTGCGGATCTGTTTTTGGTCCAGCGGCAGCAGCCCGCCCTCGTTTTTCAGCAGCACAAAGGCTTCGGTCGCGGCCTTGCGCGCGATGTCTTGGTGCCGCGGGGTCCGCAGCTCGCCCTTTGGAGGCTCGCCTCCGTCAAGCAGGCCGCAGCGCAGGATCAACCGCACCAGACGGCGTGCGGCGTTGTCGATGTGGACCTGCTCGACGTCGCCGTTCTGAACGGCCTTGAGCAGCCGGGCGCCCCAGTATTTCGGCGGCCCCGGCATCTCCAGGTCCAGGCCCGACCGCGCCGAGGGAACGGTGGAGTGGACGGCGCCCCAGTCGGACACGACCACGCCGTCGTAGCCCCATTCCTCCTTCAGGATCTCGGTCAGCAGATGCGGGTTTTCCGACGCATAGGTCCCACGCACCTTGTTGTAGGAGGCCATCACCGTCCAGGGATTGGCCGCCTTGACCACCTGCTCGAACGCCGCGGTGTAGATCTCCCGCAAGGTGCGCTCGCCCAGCTCGACGCTGACGTCCATGCGCCGATATTCCTGGTTGTTGGCGGCATAATGCTTCAGCGAGGCGCCGATACCTTCGCCCTGCAGACCACGGACATATTCGGTCGCGAGCTCGGCTGTCAGCCGGGGGTCCTCCGAATAGGTCTCGAAGTCGCGGCCCCACAGCGGGGTGCGGTTGATGTTGATGGTCGGAGCCAGCACCACATGCTCGCCCAGCGCCCTTGCCTCGCGGGCGATGGCGGCGGCGACCTCGCGGGCCAGGGCGGGGTTCCAGGTCGCGGCCAGGGCCACGGCGACGGGGAAGACGGTGGCGGCCTGGCCAACGTTGGAGCGGACGCCGGTGGGTCCGTCGGTCATCCGCAGGGACGGCACGTCCAGCCGCTCGATCGCCGGCAGGGCGAAGGCCGAGGCGCCGGCCATCAGCAAAACCTTCTCCTCCTGGCTCAGCCGGATGAACAGGTCCTCGACCCGCGCCTCCAGGGGTGACTTGGGGTCCTTGTAGAGTTCAGCGGCCAAGCCGGTATCGGTGTCCAAGGCCATGGCGATACTCCCTGTGAACGGTCTTGTCGGTCAGGCCAGACCCAGGCGAACGAACTGCCCAGCTGGCGCTTCCAACTCTTCTAGCGCGGCGCGGAGCTGGTCGCGATAGTCGGCCTCAGCCTTGGTTCCGGCCAGGTTCCGCTCCTCGCCGGGGTCCTCGTCGAGGTCGTAGAGGTGATTGCCGCTGAATCGCCGCGCCGCCCAGAACGGGGCGGGGTCGCTGGCGTCCCAGACCTGGTGGATCACCGGGATGGCGCTGCCCGGCATCCGGTCCAGCTGCGCGCGTTGGTCGGGGTAGGGCATTTCCTGCTCCCGGGTCAGGATGTGGGTGGGCATGGTCGACCAGCGGTTGGAGTACATCTCCAGCGGCGCGTTGGGTCCGGCGGGTGCGCAGGCGTATTTCCGTTTGCCGTCGATCAGATGCACCTCGCGGCCCCAGACGCCGGTGAGCAGCCAGTCGCGGACACACGCTGCCTCGCCCGAGAGAAGCGGCAGCAGCGAGCGTCCATGGGTGCGCTGGCGCACCTCGCCGGTGACGCCGAACAGATCGGTCAGGGTGGCGTGGATGTCGACGCTGGTGGTCAGGGCCGAACAGTCGCCGGGGGCCACGCCCGGCGTCGAGATCATCAGCGGGATGTGGCCCAGCGGCTCATAGATCGGCGCGGCCGGCTTGCCCCAGACATCCTTCTCGCCGAGGTAGTGACCATGATCCGTGCACAGAATAACCAGGGTGTCGTCCCAAAGGCCCTGCCGGTCCAAGGCGTCCAGCACCTTGCCAAGCCAGGCGTCGATCATGGTCAGCTTGCCGCCATAGAGCGCCCGCACCTGCCGCGCCTGGCGTTCGGTCAGTACGCCCTTTGCGACGCCGCCGACGATATAGGGCGGCCAGATCGGGTGCGGTCCCTGCCAGTCCGGATCGTACATGGAGGCGTAGGGCTCCGGCGTGTCGAAGGGCTCGTGGGGGTCGAATTCGTCGACGAACAGGAAGAAGCGGTCGTGATGGCCGGCGTTCTCGTCCAGCCAGGTGGCGGCCGCCTGCATGGTGCGCGGGCCGGGGAAATCCGCCTCGCCCCGGAACCAGCCGCGGGAATTGTCGTAAGGCATGAAGCGGTCGAAGAATTTCGGCGAGCCGACCCAGCTGGGGTCGGGCCGGGTCTTCCACGGGTCGCCCTCATGGCCGCGCAGATAGTCCCAGGCGGTGAAGTCGGTGTGGTAGTTCTCCCCGCCGGTCTCGAACAGGTGCGGGTGGTCGCTGATCAGCTGGGTGGTGACGCCGGCGTGGTGCAGCTGGCGGGTGATGGCGTCTTCCCAAAGCTCCACCGAACCCCAGGGCTTCCACAGGAAATCCAGCGCGCCGCAGAGGATGTCGTGCCTGGCCGGCATGCAGGGCAGCGAGCCGGTGAAATGCTTTTCGAACCGCACCGACCGCGCCGCCAGCCGGTCGAGGTTGGGGGTCGCGAACTCCCTGCCGCCATAGGCGCCCAGCATGTGCCGGTTCAGACTGTCGAGCAGGATGACGACGGCGTTCTTGGGACGCGTAGCAGCCGAGGCCTCAGTCGAGGTCACAACGCCTGTTCCCGGGCGGCCTTGGCCTTGATCGCGTCCAGGGCGGTCATCATCCGGATCGCGTCGGCGCCGCCCGTGAGCGGTTCGGTGCGGCCCGCCATCACCTCAACCAGATGCTCGAGCTGGGCGGCGTAGGTCGTCGGGCCGTCCGAGGGTTCTTCGCGGCTCTCGCCGTCCACCGTCACAGTGAACCGGCAGCCGATCTGCGGCGCCAGATAGTTGACGATCTCCATCTGGCCGCGTTCGCCCACGAGGGTGAGGGAGGCGGCGCGGTAGTCGGTAATCATGGAGGTGTCGATCTCGGCCTCAAAGCCATCGAAGCCCAGGCGCGCCCAGGCGGAGGCGTCGACGCCATGCTGTTCGACGATCTTCGATTGCAGCACCTCAGGCTCGGTCCCGATCAGGGTGCGCAGGGCGTGCAGGGGATAGCAGCCCAGATCGCCCAAAGCGCCGCCGCCCTGGTCGGCGCGCCAGCGGATTTCGTCCGGACTATAGGCGATGTCGGCGACGAAGTTGGCCCGGGCGCTGGTCAGCCGGCCGAGCTCGCCCGACCGGACGATCGCTTCGGCCCGGCGCATAACCCGGTGATAGCGGTAATGGTAGGCCTCGATCAGCGGCCGGCCGGCGCGTTCGCCGGCGGCGACCATCGCCTCGGCCTCGGCGGCGTCCATGCAGAAGGATTTCTCGCACAGCACCGCCTTGCCGGCCTCCAGCGCCTTGATGGTCCATTCGGCGTGGCCCGCAACGGGCAGACCGACATAGACCACGTCCACGTCGCCCCGATGGATCAGGTCGTCGTAGTCCTCGGCGACGCCCGGAATGTCGTGTTTGGCGGCGAAAGCCTCGGCCTTGGCCTTGTCGCGGGCCGCCACCGCGGTGATCGCGACGTCGTCCCGCGCCCTGGCCGGCGTGATGACCGCGGGGGGTGCGATGCGCGCCGCGCCGAGAAGGCCGATACGAAGCTTGTCGCCCATGATGTCCCGCCCTGATCGATTTGGGCGGCCAACCTCCCCGGCGCGCGGAGGGGAGTCAAGCGTACGGCCGGGGCGCTAACCCCGGCCGCCAAAGCCTGGTCGTTGGCTTAGTAGTGGCGCCAATAATGGCGGTAGTACCAGGTGTGATACGGATAGGGCCGGAACACCCAGGCGCCGCCGTAGAAGACCCAGGGATTGTACCAGCCCGGCGCTGCGTAATAGTAGGGGCCGTTGTAATAGAAGGCCGGCGAGCCGCCGCGGGTGACATAGCCCGGAGGGCAGCCGGGGCTGGTGGCCATGCTGCCGCGGCTGTCGGCGACCGCCGCGCCCGCGCCGGCGCCGATCGCGCCGCCGACAATCGCGCCGGCCGCGTGACTGCCGCGTCCGCCCACGGCCGAGCCGACAATGGCGCCAAGGATGCCGCCGGTGATCGCGCCGCCCGCGGTGTCGCCATGCGCCTTGACGCAATAGGCTTGCGCCCACTGCTGGGCGTACTGGGCGTAGCGCTGATCGGCCTCCATCTGCTGCGGCGAGGGCTGCTGCTCGGGCGCATAGCCCGGCGGCGGGGGCGGCGGCTGCGAGCCGTCATAGCCCGGCGGCGGTGGCGGCGGCGGTGGCGGCTCGTACGGCTGCGCCGAAGCCGTAACCGCGATCGTGGAGGCGACCATCGAGGCGGCGGTCGCCAGCAGGACGGCGCGGGATAGAAGCTTTGTGGTCATCTTTCGATTTCCCATACTGAAGGTTGGACCTGAACTTAATGGGATCAATCCTGAACGCCGGCTGACCGTTCCGTTCAGCTTTATTTATACCGCAAAGGTGGCGAATTTGCAGCCTAGTAAAAGCTCTGCCCCGGCAGCAGGGTGTCCTGCTTGCGCCCGTCACATAGCGCGTAGGTGAACCCCTGCTGGATCGACCAGGCGCCGACCTCGCCGGCCTTGTTGATCGCCAGAAAGCCGACCTGGATCTCCTTGGCCTGCGGCTTACGCTTAAGGATGCGCGAGACAGCCTCCTTGCAGGCGTCCTGTGGCGAGCGGCCCTGGCGCATCAGCTCGACCACCAGGAAGCTGCCGCAGTTGCGGATCACCTCCTCACCGACACCTGTCGAAGTCGCGCCGCCCACCTCATTGTCGACATAGAGGCCCGCGCCGATGATCGGACTGTCGCCGACCCGGCCGCGCATCTTCCAGGCCATGCCGCTGGTGGTGCAGGCGCCGGAAATGTCACCCTTGGCGTCGATGGCCAGCATGCCGATGGTGTCGTGGTTGTCCTTGCCCCCCAAAACACCATTGTGGACGCCGGTCGCGCCGTAACTGCCCACCTCGCTGTTGGCCACGGGCTTGTAGTTGTTGGTCTTCAGCCATTCCTTCCAGGCCGCGCGGGATTCGGGCGTCAAAAGCTCTTCGCGCGGAAAGCCCTGTTCCACCGCGAACTGTTCGGCGCCCGCGCCCACCAGCAGCACATGCGGGGTCTTCTCCATCACCCGCCGCGCCACCGAGATCGGGTGGGCGATGTTCTCGATACAGGCGACCGCGCCGCAATTGCCCTGCTCGTCCATGATGCTGGAATCCAGCGTCACATGGCCGTCGCGGTCGGGATAGCCGGCGCGGCCGACGCTGTGGTTCTTCAAGTCCGCCTCGGGGATGCGGGCGCCCGCCTCCACCGCGTCCAGCGCCCGGCCGCCCTTGGACAGGACGCCCCAGGCCGCCTGGTTGGCGGCGACGCCGAAATCCCAGGTGGAGATCACGCAGGGCAGGCTGAGCCTGGCCCCTCCGCTTGCCCCACCGCCTATTTGCGCGCTCGCCGCGGTTCCGGCGCCGGCCGCCATCATCGCCGGCCCGGTCAATCCGGCTTTGATCAGCCCTCTGCGATTCATCATCTTTGTGCTCCAACAGCGCGCGCCTTGTTCATTCATACCATGACCGCGAGCTGAGCCATGACGCCTGAACGCCCGACTCTGGAAGTTTGTGTCGATACGCCCGCGGGCCTGGCGGCGGCGGTCGCCGGCGGGGCCGACCGGATCGAACTTTGTGCGGCCCTGTCGCTGCATGGGCTGACGCCGGCGCCGGGATTGATGGCGCAGGCGGCGCGGATGGACTGTGCCGTCTATGCGATGATCCGCTCCCGGCAGGGCGATTTCGTCTATGGCCCGGCCGACCTGGACGCCATGCGGCGGGACATCGACGCGGCGCGCGACTTCGGCCTCGCGGGCGTGGTGATCGGCGCCAACCGATCCTCAGGCGAGCTGGACCTGGACGCCCTGTCGGCGCTGCGTGCGCATGCGGCGGGCCTGGGCGTGACCCTGCACCGGGCCTTCGACCTGGTCCCCGACTTCGCGGCCGCGCTGGAGGCCGCGGTCGAGCTGGGGTTCGAGCGGATCCTCACCTCCGGCGGCCAGCGCACGGCGCCGGCCGGCGCGGAACGGCTGGCCGCGCTCGTCGCCCAGGCGGTCGGCCGCATCTCGATCATGGCTGGGAGCGGGCTGAACGCGGACAATGTGGCGGACCTGATCGCCCGCACCGGCGTGCGTGAAGTCCATGGCTCCTGCGGCGGCGCGGCCATCGATGGTCTCGGCCAGGGCCACGCCGACCGCGCCTCGGCGCTGGGCTTCCTGCCCGCCGATCCGCGAGACACCGTGGAGGCCCAGGTGGCGCGGATGGCCGCGGCGCTGCGGTTCGTCTAGCCCGCGAAATTGTGGTGACTGTCCTGGGCGCCGGCATCGCCGGCCACATAAAGGCCGGCGCAGGCGCCAAGGCTCAGCAAGGCCAGGGCCGACAGGATGACGAGAACAGAGCGCATGGCGCGCCTCCGATGATAACCACGCCATGATAGGCGGCGCCTGAATGCGGTTCTAGTCGGTCTCGTCGGCTGCCTCCGGGGGCTCGGCCAGCATGCCCTCGTGAGTTTCCTTGAACGCGTCGAGCACCGCCTCCGGATCGGCCGGCTTGGACATGGCGTCGGCCTGGTGATCCACGCGGTCGGCGAGCTGCGGGTTGTCGCGGCGCATTTCCTCGGTGAGGGCGATCAGTTTGGCCACCTTCTGTTCGGTCAGGATCGCCAGTTCTAGATTGAGCTGTTCACGCAGTTCCGAAAGCTCGTCCTTGCGCCGCTGGCTCATCAGGACGAGCGCGGTGATGTAGATGGCGACAAGCTCGCCGAAGCCCTGGAGGTGCGGAAACCCCCGTGGGTCGATGCGCCAGCCCGCGAAGTGCTGGAGCGCCAGGTTGAACCCGATCCAGGCCACGACGGTGAAGGTGACCGCGCCGATGAAGGCCGGCCTGGCGACCACCGCGGTCATCTGATCGACCAGCCGTTGCAGCGGCGTTGCGCGCCGCTGGTGCGCCGCGTGCAGGCGGGCGATCGCCTGGACGGTCTGTTCGATGTGAGGCGGCAGGACGTCGTCGCTGCTTGCCTGGTCTGCTGCATCGTTCATGACATGCCGGCCCTGGTCCGGCGGCGGCGCAGGTCAGGCGCAGCGGGCGAGCTGGTAGGTTTCTATCTGTGAAAAGATCGCCGCGACGGCGGCGTGGGCGGGAAGGTCGTCGGCGGGGATGCCGCCCTCGGCGTAGATCAGCGCCAGGCGGTCGCGGGCTCGGCTGACCCGGCTCTTGATCGTGCCGATGGCGACCCCGACAATTGCGCTGACTTCGTCATAGGACATGCCGGCGGCGCCGATCAGGATCAACGCCTCACGCTGTTCCGGCGGCAACATCGCCAGCGCCCGGCGTAGCTCGTCGATCTCGATGACGCTGGTGGGATTGTCGACCGAGACCAGGGTGCGTTCGGCGACTTCGGGATCCAGCTCGGTGGACCGCCAGGACCGGCGCTTTTCCGAATAGAACAGATTGCGCAGGATCATGAAGGTCCAGGCCTTCATGTTGGTGCCCATTTCGAAGCTGGACCGGTTCGCCAGGGCCTTGACCATGGTGTCCTGGGCGAGATCGTCGCCCTGGATCGGACTGCCGGTCAAAGACCGCCCGAACGCCCGCAGGTGGGGGATCAGGGCGATGAGTTCGGCTTCGAAGGCCTTGTCGCTGGGCGTCGTTGCGGTCACGGCTGAGCTCCTGTTCTTAAAGCGAAACGCCGCCAGGCCGTTATGGCTCCGCTTGTGTCGTCGTTTGGCCTCGCCGCCCTTGTTCATGAAGCCGCCGGCTCTAAGGTGGCCCAGGCTTGAGGGTTGGGGGCTTGGGGGATCGGAGCATGGCCATGGACGCGGCGATCGAGCGCGAGGTGCTGCCGGCGCCCGAGCGGTTCCGGATCATGCTGTTCGGCGGCGCCATCTACATGCTGATCAGCCTGGCCGCCCCTTACAACGGGCTGGTCGGAATTCCGGTGAGCTTCTTTCTGAAGAACCGGCTGCACCTGATGTCCAACCAGGTGGCGCTGTTCAATCTGTGGGTCAGCCTGCCGCTGTTCGTCGGGTTCCTGTTCGGGTTCCTGCGCGATCGTTGGAATCCGTTCGGCGCCGGCGATCGCGGTCACCTGATCATCTTCGGCGGCGCCTCGGCGGTGATCTATGCGGCGGTCGCCTTCATCAATCCCACCTACGCGGCTCTGCTCGTGGGCGTTTTCCTGGTCGCGGCGGTCTTCCAGACCGCGCTCAGCGCCGCCGTCGGCCTGATTTCGGCGATCGGCCAGCAGCATGCCATGGCCGGCCAGATGGGCACGACCCTGGCGATCGCCACATCCACCCCGGCCGTCGTCGCCTATCTGATCGGCGGGGTGCTGAGCGGCTTCATCGAGGGCAAGTCCGCGGCCACGGCGGCGCGGATCCTGTTCCTGGTCGCCGGCGGGGTCATGGGGCTGGTCGCGGTGTTCGGCGCCGCGGGCCCGAGACAGTTGTTCGAGGCCGCCAGGGCCGAGCGGTCGACCCAGGCCGCCTGGGCCGATGTGGTGCGGCTGCTGAAACACCGGCCGATCTATCCGGTGCTGCTGACCCAGCTGCTGTGGCAGTTCGCGCCGGCCATGGGGATCGTGCTGCAGTACCACATGTCCAATACCCTGCATGCGACGGACGCCCAGTGGGGGGAGTGGAACGGGATCTTCACGGCCTGTCTGCTGCCGGCCTATTTCCTTTATGGCTGGCTCTGCCAACACGTGAAGCTCGGCTGGTTGCTCTGGACCGGGGCGGTGGTCACCGTCCTGCAGATGGCCCCGCTGCTGTTCATCCACACCGCGACGGGCGCCTTGATCGCGGCCGCGCCCATGGGCGCGATGGGCGGCTTGGCCGTGGCGGCCCTGACCGACCTGGCGATCCGCTCCTGCCCGCCGGGCCTGCAGGGCACGATGATGATGCTCTATGCGGCGATGTACTGGATCGCCGTGCGCCTGGGCGATGTGTGGGGCACCGACCTCTACGACCGCCACGGCGGCTTCATCACCGCAACCCTGGCCACGATCGCCGTCTACGCGCTCGCCCTGCCGGTGCTCTTGTTCGTGCCAAGGCGGCTGCTCGCCACCAAGGATGGCGAGCACATCGCGGTGTAAAGCGGCTTGCGTCGCCCCATCGGCCTTACCTCCCCCGCGAAGCGGCGGGAGGTAGGGGGTGTCGATCCGGCCGCTGGGCTAGCCCCTCAGACCGCGCCCATCATCTCCTGGAAGTTCGAGTAGTAGAACTTCTCCTTGTCGTCCTCGGTCACCGCGCTGAAGGTCCGTTCGAAGCGGCCGATGGGATCGTCGGTGCCCTCCGGATGCGGATAGTCGCTGGAGAACAGGAACAGGTCCGCGCCGGCGTCGGCGATCATCCGGCCGACGTCCTCGCCCGGAAAAGGCGTGAACTTCACCGCCCGCCGGATGTAGTCGGAAGCCTTCATGGCTAAGGCCGCGACGCTTTCGTCGGTGCGCTTGAAGATCTTCTGGCTGTAATCCAGCGTGCGCAGATATTCCGGCACCCAGCCGGCCCCCAGCTCGATCACCCCGCCGCGCAGGGCCGGGAAGCGCTCGAACACGCCATCGAACACCAGGGCGGTGAGGAACTGCTGCGGGCCCACCGACAGCAGCATGAAGTCGCGCACGCGCAGGTTCTCGCCGCTTTCGGCGCCAGTGATGTCCTTGGGCCGTGGCTTGCCGTTGTTCTCATAGGCCGAAAGCTTGGTGGGGCTGTTGGGGCCGACGTGCAGCATGAAGGGCACGCCGAGATCGCAGAAGGCCTGCCAGACGATGTCGTAGTCCGGATGGCCCGGCGACTTGGCGTCCACTGGCGAGCCCGGCACCCAGAAGGCGCCGCAGCCCAGCCGCACGCCTTCCTTGAGTTCCTCAACGCAGCGGTCCGGATCGGCCAACGACAGCTGGCCCACGGCGATCAGCCGCTCGTCATCGCGGCAAAACTCGGCCATGGCGCGGTTGTGCGCGCGGATGCCGCCATAGCGGACGTCCATGTCCTTGTGGGCCAGGTACTGGCCGGCGGAGAAGGTGGAGAAGACCAGCTGGCGGGCGAAGCCCAGGTCGTCCATCGCCTTCTTGCGTTCGGCTGGATCGAAGGCGCCGTAGGCGTTCCAGCCCTTGGAGCCGCGCACCACGTCGGTGTGCACCTTGCCCCGCGCCTCGCGGTCCTTCTGCTTGGCGACCGCGGTCTCAATGAAGTCGAACGACGATGTCCCGGCCTTGGACAGGCCCAGCGGCGGCAGCTTGGCCTTCACCTCGGCGTCGGCGTGGCGCGAGACCCAGTCGAGGGTCTCCATGATGTGGCTGTCGGCGTCGCAAAAGCGGCGGTTGGAACCGTAAGGCATCGTCTTCCTCCAACGTCGAGTTATTCTAGTTGGCGGTATGATACCCCGGTTGTCTCAGGCCGCAAGCCAGGCAGAAAAGGTGCAGAAACGGTGTCAGAGCCATTTATTGGCCGTTCAAGAAATATCAGACCCTCCGTCAGGCCAATAAATGACTCTGACACCTTTTCTGCCGCCTCAGGCCGCCAGATTGAACGCCGCGCCCTCGTGGTTGAGCAGCCAGCGCTTGCG
>Ga0302314_10011048_pt1 | contig 15779 bp, 14 predicted proteins | sample III_Palsa_N2_3_FD_200533 | JGI IMG/M metagenome (GOLD analysis project Ga0302314, IMG submission 200533) | Peat permafrost microbial communities from Stordalen Mire near Abisko, Sweden - III_Palsa_N2_3 | ecosystem: Environmental > Terrestrial > Soil > Palsa > Peat permafrost | place: Sweden...
GCGGGGTCGCGATGGAGACGGTGGGCACGGCCTCCTCGTCCGCAAGCGAACTCAGGCGTGAGCTCTCGGCGGCCCGCGTCACCAGGCCATAGGCCACGATGACGATGACCACGATTACGAACACGATTCCGACGAGGCGCAGGCGCCGCGGCGGGGCAGGGGTGTGGCCGGACATCGCGTCAGGCTGGGACATGGGTTCCTCCGGAGGCGTGCGCCGGCGCGGCCTTGGGGCGGTAGTTCCGGTGAATGATGCTGAAGACGACAGGGACGAAGAAGAGTGTGGAGACCGTCGCAAAGATCAGGCCGCCGATCACCGCGCGACCCAGCGGCGCATTCTGCTCCCCGCCTTCGCCGAGGCCCATGGCCATCGGCAGCATGCCGATCACCATCGCCAGCGCGGTCATGAGCACCGGCCGCAGGCGGACGAATCCGGCCTCGAGAGCGGCCGCGGTCGAGTCGCCGAGTTCCTCGAGCTTCTCACGCGCGAAACTGATCACCAGGACGCTGTTGGCAGTCGCCACGCCCATGCACATGATGGCACCGGTCAATGCCGGGACCGAAAGTGTCGTATGCGTCGCGAACAGCATCCACACGATGCCCGCCAGGGCCGCCGGCAGCGCCGTGATGATGACGAAGGGATCCACCCAGGACTGGAAGTTGATCACGATCAGGAAGTAGATCAGTGTGATCGCGCCGGCCAGCCCGGCAAGCAGGCCGAAATAGGCCTCGTGCATGGTCGCCGTCTGACCGACCAGCTCGATGGTCGAACCCTTCGGCTTGTCCTTGTCGTTCCGATCCATGATGTCCCGGATGTCGGAGGAAACCGCACCGAGGTCGCGATCCTGGGTGGTCGCGTAGATCTCGACCATCGGGGCGATATTGTACTGCGACACCGACACGTTGGTGGCGGTGCGCTGAATGTCGCTCACGCCACCGAGCACCGTGGTAGGTGCCCCCGGGGCATTGACCGGCAGATTCTGCAGCTCGGGCAGGGTGTCGATCTGGTATTGCGGCGTCTGCATGACGATGGGGTAGGTGACCCCGTTTTCGGTGTTGAGCCAATAGGTCGGCGCCACCTGGGAGGAGCCGGCCAAGTTGACCACCAGACTGTTGGTCACATCGGCAGTCGTCACCTTGGTGTACTCGGCGCGGCTGCGGTCGATATTGACGTTGAACGTCGGGGCACGGGCCGACTGCTGGATGCGGGCATCGGCAATGCCTGGAATGCGGCGGACCTGGTTCAGGAGCCGGTTCGCGTAGCGGAAGTCGGCATTCAGGTCATTGCCGCGCACCTGCAGATCGATGGGCGCGGGCGTGCCGAAATTCAGGATCTGACTGACGATGTCGGCGGGCAGGAAGGAGAAACTCACACCCGGGAAGCGGCGGGGCAGTTCCCGGCGCAGGCGTGCCACGTAGCCGGCCGTGGGCGGGTGCCCTTCGCTCAGCGAAATCTGGATGTCGCCGTCGGATTCGCCGATGGTCCCGGTGTTGCTGTAGATCGTGTTGATCGAGGAGAGATAGGTCCCGACATTGTCGACGAGGGCTTCGGTCTGCGCCGGAGGGATGATCGTGCGGATCACCTTCTCCACATCGGAGAATCGCGCCGCGGTCTCCTCGATGCGCATGCCAACGGGCATGCGCACGTGCATCATTATCTGGCCCGCGTCGACCTGGGGGAAGAAATTGCGCCCGAGAAACGGCGTCAGCAGGAACGACAGCAGCACGAAGCCGAGGAATCCGGCGACGAACACCGTATGACGCGCGACCGCCAGTGCCAGCAGGTCGTGATATCCGGAGCGCAGCTTGAAGAACCGCGCTTCGAAGCCGTGCTGGAAGCGGACCAGGGGATTGCGCGACGGCGGGTGCGCGGTGGGATGTGCCGCATGCGCGGTGTCGTGCACCGGTTGGGCCTGCAGCAGGTAGTTCGCCATCGTCGGCACCAGTGTCCGCGACAGCAGGAAGGAAAACACCATGGCGAACATGACGCTCTCGGCCATGGGAACGAACAGGAAGCGCGCAACGCCGCTGAGGAAGAACATCGGCACGAACACGATGCAGATACACAGCAGCGACACGAAGGCGGGTACCACGATCTGCGAGGCGCCGTCGATGATCGCAGTCTCGACCGGCTTGCCCTGCTCCAGGTGGTAGTTGATGCTCTCGATGGTCACGGTCGCCTCATCCACCAGGATGCCGACCGCCAGCGCGAGGCCACCCAGGGTCATGATGTTGAGCGTCTCGCCCAGCATGTACAGCGTGGCAACCGCCCCCAGGATCGACAGCGGAATCGATGTGGCGACGATCAGGGTCGAGCGCCAGCTGCCCAGGAACAGCAGGATCATCAGGCTGGTCAGGGCCGCGGCAATGATGCCTTCGCGGATGACGCCCTGGATGGAGGCGCGTACGAATATCGATTGATCGGCGAGCGGCTTGATCCGCAACGCGTCGGGCAGGGAGGGCTTCAGGACCTCGAGCATTTTCTTGACGCCGCTGACGATGTCGAGCGTCGAGGTCGAGCCGTTCTTGAACACGTTCACCAGTACCGAGCGGTTGCCATCGACGTGCACCACGTTGGTCTGGACCGCGCCGCCATTGCGGACATGGGCTACGTCGCGCATGTACACCATTGCCCCGCCGACGCTCTTGATCGGCAGGGCGGCCAGATCCGTGAGACTCGAGGGGGCGTTGTTGAGGTTGATGGTGTATTCGTAGTCGCCGATCTTCTCCGTGCCTGCCGGGGTCAGCACGTTCTGAGCGGCCAGTGCATTGGCCACGTCCTGGCCCGTCAGTCCCCGGGACTGCAGGGCCGCGGTATCCAGGTCATACATCAGCTGTGGCGTCTTGCCGCCGAAGGGATACGGCACGGCGGCGCCCTGCACCGTCACCAGGCGCGTGCGCAGGAAATTCATGCCCAGATCCGTCAGCGCCTGTTCGGTCAGACCCTCTCCGGAGAGGGCCAGCTGAATGATCGGCACGGTCGAGGCGCTGTAGTTGACGATGAGCGGGGGCGTCTCCCCCGCAGGCATCTGCTTGATGATCGTCTGTGAGATCGCCGAGACCTGCGCGTTGGCGGTGGCGATATTGGTCGAGGGATGGAAAAAGATCTTGGCAATGCCGAAGGTCGTGTACGAGGTGGCCTCGGTGTGCTCGATGTCGTTGACGGTGGTCGTCAGCGTGCGTTCGAACGGGGTCATGATGCGTCCGACCATCTGATCGGGCGACAGGCCCTGGTACTGCCAGGCCACCGCGATGATCGGGATGTTGATGTTCGGAAAGATGTCCACCGGCATGCGCAGCGAGGCAAGCGTGCCGGCTATGAGGATCAGCAGGGCCACCACGACGAACGTGTAGGGCCGGCTTAGAGCAAGCCTGACAATCGCAAGCATCTGGGTAGGGACCGCAACCGGTGAGTGGAACCTGGGCTGCGCGCATTGTGGCCCAATCCCGCTGCGCTCGGCCCAACATTAACGCCAATTCATTAAAGTTTACTGGATTGGCAATGTGGTAATTAACGCCGTTGGCGCCGGCAGGAGATGCCCTTCGTCGTGCGGCTTCTCAAACAAATGCGCAGCAGGTTGCGTGCCGCTGCCGATCTGGCTGAGGTCGAGCTTTGCGTCAGTCCTGCTGCTGCTCGTAGCGCAGCTGGATCGCATCGAGCATCGACCACAGCAGGTCGAGTTTGAACTTCAGCAGCTCCAGCGCGCGTGACTGGGCCTCGCGGGTGCGGAAGTGCTCGAGCGTCACACGCAGTCCGGGCCGGATGTCCCTGGACGCCAGGCAGATGCGTGAGCGGAAGCACTCCAGGCCCGAGCGTTCGATCCACGGGTAATGGGCGGCCCAGTTCGCCAGACGTTCGGGCTGAATCGCCGGCGCAAAGAGCTCGGTCAGCGAGGCACAGACTCCCTCCTGCCAGGGTTGCCGACGCGCGAGATTGACGTAGGCGTCGACCGCGAATTTGACCCCTGGCACGACATGTTCCAGTGACCACAGCTCCTCGGCGCTCAATCCCACGGCCTTGCCGAGCCGGATCCAGGATTCGATCGTGCCCGGATCGCTGCCATGACCATCGTGGTCGAGGATGCGCAGCACCCACTCGCGGCGGATTTCGCGGTCGCTGCAGTTGGCCAGAATGGCCGCGTCCTTGATGGGGATGTTGATCTGGTAATAGAAGCGATTGGCCACCCACCCCCGTATCTGCTTCACCGAGGCCCGCCCCGAATTCAAAAGGACATTGAAGGGGTGATAGGCGTGATAGGCGTGGCCACTGGCGCGCAGCTGGCGCTCGAATTCCGCCGCGTCCAGGGGCTCTGCGGTCATAAGCTGCTGCGCCAGGTTCTGTCCAATCACAGGGCGTTCGTTTGCCATTCTTTTCGTATACTGGAAAGCCGCTGGAGCGGGCGGAACAGCGCTCAAGCATTCATCAACCGGATCTCATGATTTTCATGATTTTTGCGCCCTCCCTGAGCCTGCGGCTGCAGATCAATCTCATCATCGCCGTACTGATGACGCTCTTCATCGGCACGCTGGTGTACCAGCAGGTCGAGGACACGCGCAGCAGCGTGCGCGAGGAAATCGAAGGTTCGAACCGGGTTGCCATCCAGTTGCTGACGGCGGTCTCGGCCGCCTATGAAGAGTCCGGCGTCCGCGGCATGCTGGCCTTCCTGCATCGGCTCGGGCGCATCCGCGCCAATGACGTGTCGCTGTACGATCCGGCCGGGCAGCTCGTTTACGCATCCCCGGCCTCGGCCTACAAGCCAGGCCGCGATGCGCCCCTCTGGTACGCGACCCTCGTTGCGCCCGTCGTGCAGCCGGTGCAGATCGGCATCGGCGGTGGCAGGCTCGTCGTCCAGGCGAACTCGTCGCGGGCGGTGCTCGATGGCTGGGATGTACTGACGCGGCTGCTGTGGATCGGCGCGATAGCGGTCGCCGTCTTCAATCTCGTGGTCTTCTGGTTCACCGGCAGGATCCTGCAACCCCTGCAGATCGTCGTCAAAGGACTGCAGCGCATGGAGGCCGGGGATTACGCCGCCCGCTTGCCGCCGCTCACCAGCCGCGAAGGCCGGCTCATGAGCGCGACGTTCAACCGGGCCGCGCAAGCGGTCGCCGACAGCGTCGCGGATCGCCGCGCCGCCGATGAGGCGCGGGACCGCCTGCGGGAGAATCGCGAACTCACCCAGATGATTCAGAGTCACATAGAAGAAGAGCGCCGCACGATCGCCCGCGAACTGCACGACGAGCTCGGGCAGTCGATCACCGCGATCCGCAGTTTCGGCATGATCATCCAGCAGTCCGCCTCCGGCGATGAGCGGGTGCGCGAGGCGGCCAGACTCGTGGTCGAAACCGCCGGCGACATGTACGACGCCGTGCACGAGATGATTCCGCGGCTGCGCCCCTTCGCCCTGGACTCGTTCGGACTCGGGGATGCGCTCGAGGATCTGGTGGCCGCCTGGCGCACGCGCCACACCGGCGTAACCCTGCAGCTGCAATTGCAGCAGCAACTGCCGGAGCTCGGCGCAACGCAGAGCATCTGTGTCTACCGCATTCTCCAGGAGGCGCTGACCAATGCCTTCCGCCATGCCGGGGCCAGCCAGATCGTGGTGGCGGTGGCCACCGAAGCGGACGAACTCGTGGCGCGCGTGCTGGACGACGGGGCGGGGCTTGCGCAGGGCTGGGAGCAACGCGGGCACTACGGCGTGCGCGGCATGCGCGAGCGGGCGGTGGCATCCCGCGGCAGTCTCGAGCTGATCTCGGCCCCCGGGCGGGGCACCGAAGTAGTGGCCCGCCTGCCGATCGACGCGCACTCATGAGCGCCACCACGGTAATGCTGGTCGATGACCATGCCGTCGTGCGGGTGGGCTTCCGGCTGCTGATCCAGGCCGCCGCGGATCTGCTGGTGGTGGCCGAAGCCGATACCGGTGAAGCAGCGGTCGCACTTTATGCGCAGGGCAGACCGGACATCGTCGTCATGGACCTCGCAATGTCCGGCGCCGGGGGGATCGAAGCCATCAAGCGCATCATCGCCCGTGACGAGCGCGCGCGGATCCTGGCATTGTCGGCCCATGAGGACATGAGTCATCCGAAGCGGGCCCTGAAGGCGGGCGCGCTCGGCTACCTGTCCAAGCGCAGCGCACCGGAAACCCTTATCGAGGCCATTCGCATCGTCGCGGCCGGCGGCATGTACATCGATGCGGCGATCGCCCGGCACATGGCCGCGCAGGACCTCTCCGGCAGCCGCAGCCCGATCGAGCAGCTCTCCGAACGCGAGTTCCAGGTGTTCGTGCAGCTGGCGCACGGCGTCAGCGTCAACCGGATCGCCGAGATGCTGCATCTGAGTCCCAGCACCGTGGGTACGCACCTCTACAACATCAAGCAGAAGCTGTCTGTCGGCAACCAGGCCGAGCTGACTCTGATCGCCGTGCAGAATGGCCTGATACAGGTGTGATCGCTCGCGCCCGTGATCTATGATGAGGGCCATGGATGACATGGCTTGAACGGCAGCGCCGACAAGGCGTCTCTCGCCCGCAATCAGTCGCTGTGGGAGCAGCTGGGGCCGGGTCTCATCACCGGTGCCGCGGACGACGATCCGAGCGGCATCGCGACCTACTCGCAGGTCGGAGCCGCGTTCGGTTACGGGCTGCTGTGGACCGCCATCTTCACCTGGCCGCTGATGGTCGGCATCCAGATGGTCTGTGCCCGCATCGGCCGTGTCTCAGGCGTCGGGCTCGCCGCCAACATGCGGATGTACTGCAGCGCGTGGGTGCTCTACGGCGCCGTCGGGCTGCTGCTGCTGGCCAACACCATCAACATCGCAGCCGACATCGGCGCGATGGGCGCGGCCCTGAAGCTGCTGATCGGCGGCCCGGCGCAGCTCTACGCCGTGCTGTTCGCAGTCACTTCGCTGCTGCTGCAGGTGTTCGTGCCGTTTCCGCGCTATTCCCCGTTTCTCAAGTTGCTGACGCTGGCGCTGTTCGCGTACGTCGGGACGGTCTTCGTGGTCAGGGTGCCATGGACGCATGTTCTGTATCGCACCGTATTTCCCGATGTGAAGCTCGATGTCCAGTACGTCGTCGCGATCGTCGCAGTGTTCGGCACCACGATCAGTCCCTACCTGTTCTTCTGGCAGGCCTCGCAGGAGGTTGAAGTGCAGCGTGCATCGCCCGAGGAGCAGCCGTTGCGGGACGCGCCGGATCAGGCCGCGCGGCAACTGCGGCGGATCCGCACCGACACCTATGTAGGAATGGGATTTTCGAATCTGATCGCCTTCTTCGTGATTCTCACGGCGGCGGTCACCCTGCACGCGCACGGCCTGACGAATGTCTCGACTTCCGCTCAGGCCGCCGAAGCCCTGCGGCCGCTCGCCGGACCCTTCGCATTCGGCCTGTTTGCGGCGGGCATCGTCGGCACTGGCCTGCTCGCGGTGCCGGTGCTCGGGGGCTCTGCCGCCTATGCCGTTGCCGAAGCCTTCGACTGGCGCATCGGGCTGGGTCGGCGCCCGCTGCAGGCCCGGGGCTTCTACGCCATTCTCGTGATCGCAACGCTGCTCGGCGTCGGACTCAACTTCACTCCGTTGGATCCGATCAAGGCCCTGTTCTGGAGTGCCGTCATCAACGGCGTCATCGCCGTGCCGATCATGGTGATCGTGATGCTGTTGTCAGCAAACACCAGGGTCATGGGCAGTTTCGTCGTGAAGGGACGACTGCGTGCGCTCGGCTGGCTGGCGACCGCGGTGATGGCCGTCGCAGTAATCGTGATGTTCGCCACCTGGCATGGTTGAATACTCACCTATTCAAATAAATTTAATGATTATTTAAGGTGCTCCGCGGTAGTGGGCGGCTTCCCCGGCGCTCTTGCCTGTTAGTATCCGCGTCCCGTTTTTGTAGGAGAGTTCAATGCGCAACGGTTTGAGAATCGGAGCGGCATTCGCATGCATGTTCCTGATCGTTGGCGCGGCTGCGACTGCTGAGCAGGGCCACGACCGCGATCCCGCGCCTGCCCCGAGAGGCGAACCGCATCCGGGTCCGTCCGGTTACAAGCGCGTGGCCCCGCCGAAGGGCTGGAATGCGCGCCCGACCAACGTCGATCGCGCGGCCTACCAGCACAACTTCAGGGCGGCACGCAGCTTCCACATCGGTCCGTATCATCAGCCGTCGGGCTGGTCAGCACACACCTGGACGTTCGGTGAAACACTGCCACGTCCTTACTGGACCTCGCAGTACATCCTGGCTGACTACTGGCTGTTCGCGCTGGAGGTACCGCCGGCCGGATACGAGTGGGTGCGTGACGGCGCGGACGCGCTGCTCATCAGCACCGACTCCGGTGAGATCCTGCAGGTCGAGTACGGCGTGTTTGCCTGAAGACCCGCGGCGCGCTGATCAACTGTTCGGTTTCGCAACCAGCAGCAGCGCGCCGCCGACCAGGATCGCCCCCACACCCGCCCAGACCGGGAATGGAATGGTCTTCTTCTCATGCAGCGACACATCGATCGGGCCAACTGACATTTCGTGCGTATTCTTGGTGTAGGAGAAGCCGCCGTACGCGAGTCCCAATGTTCCTACAATAATAAGTACAACTGCGATCAGCCTGATCGGACCCATTTTTGTTCTCCCGCGAAATGCGCGTTGCTGTTCCTTCGCAGTATGTGCCGCCCCGTTCAGGATGTGAAGAAGCGGCTGAATCCCCGGTCCCGCAGTGCACGACGATAGGCGACCGAACTGCGATCCGCCGTGATGTGCGCTTCGATGCTCAGATTGAGCGGCAGATTTTCCGGCTTCTGCGCCTCGACGATGGCCTTGTCCTCTTCGAACACCCGCTGATTGAAGTCGTACACGTCCTGCACCGGCAGGTCCTGGTCGAAGTTGCGCGCGATCGGCGCAAACAGTCGCGTGACCCGGGCTGATAGCGGGGAGGCGGCGTTCATGATCACCAGCCGGCCCTCGCGCGGGAAGTGGATCTCGAGGGTCGCCGTGAACGGCACGTGTACCCGGAAGTGCCGCAGCCATTCGAATCCCGGCTGGCCGCGATCCACCCCGATCGGATAGTTGCCCACCGTACTGCGGTACTCGGCCTCGAAGCCAGCGGGCGTCGGGTTCGTGTGATAGGGCGGAACCAGAACGTTATCCGGATCACCGAAGGTTTCCTTGTGCACGAAGCCGAAGTGGGCCACGTCGAGGAAGCCTTCGAGCTGGCGGCCGGCGAAGCCGAAGATATCGAGGGTCGGGCAGACGATCTGCTGGTAGTCGGGATCATCCCAATGCGGCATCGCCGGAATGCCGGCCACTGCATCGAGCGGGTCCGCCGCCGGGCGCAGACTCGCCCACACCAGTCCATACCGCTCGATCGCCGGATAGGTGCGCAGGTTCAGCCGGGCGGGAATGTTCGTCTGCGGCTGTGCCGGAATCCGGTTACAGCGGCCGCCCTGGCCGAAGCGCAGGCCGTGATAGGCGCAGACGATGCCATGCTCGTCGCCGCTGCCCATGCTCAGCGGCACGCCGCGGTGCGGACACAGATCATCGGCCACCACCACCTCCGGGCCGCTTCGATACACCACCAGCGGGGCGTCCAGCAGTTTTGCGGACCGTGGCCGGAAGGAGACGTCGCGGGACAGGGCCACCGGGTACCAGTGCCCGGCGAGCTTTGCCCAGTCATCCGGATCGAATGAGCAATTGCGTGGCAGGGTCGCGGCGTCTGGCATGGGGTCTCCTGGGGTGGGGTGGCGACCCTTTATTGCCCACTCTGGCGTTCTAATCCATATCAGAATATCGTCGAAAGCATTGCAAAAATTAGAGCACCCTCCAATGGCTCCCTTTTCGCGCTTTCTGCGCTACTTCATGACCGTCGCGCGGGTGGGCTCGCTGCGCCGGGCGTCCGAGGAATTGCACATCTCGGCATCCGCCATCGACCGGCAGATCCTCCTCGGCGAGGAGCAGCTCGGCGTGAAGCTTTTCGAACGCCACCCGGCGGGTCTGCGACTCACGACGGCAGGTGAGTTCACGCTGCATGCGGCGCGCCGGTGGACGCGTGAGTACACGGCATTATGTGTCGCCCTCGATGACCTGCGTGGCCTGCGCCGCGGCGTCCTCAACATCGCGATCATCGAAGCGTTGACGCGCGGCTTCCTGCCGGAGGTGATTCAACGTTTCAAGTCCGAGCATCGCTATATCCACACGAAGATAACGGTGCTCGACAACATCCAGGTTGCGGCGGCCATCGCGCGCGGTGAAGTGGACTTCGGAATCATGCTGAATCCCAGGCTTTCGCGCGAACTCGAGGTGCGCGCACATGCCGAAATCAAGCTTGGGCTGGTGACTCTGCCGAAGGATCCGCTGGCACGACAAAAAAGTATCCGCTTCAGTGTCTGCGCGGAATATCCTATCGTTGCACCTGCGGAGCCGCTGGCGCTGTGCGAGCAGATTCACAGTCTTGAGGTTGCAACGGGCGTGACGCTGAACACCGTTGCCGCCTCGGACAACATTCATATGATCAAATCTCTGATCGCGCAGGGTCTGGGACTTGGAGTGCTGACGTGGCTCGATGTTGCGGAGGAAGTGCGGCGGGGCGAACTGAAATTCATACCGCTGGCGCGCGCCGCGCTGCAGCCGCTGATCCTCGCCGTATGCGTCGATCCGGCGCGGCAACTGTCCGGCGCGGCGCGGCTGCTGCTGGGGTCGGTTGAGACGGCGCTCGGCGAAGAGGAAAGAGGGGTTTTGAGATGAAACGTTCACATATCATCGTCGGCGCCATCGCGGTGGTGGTCCTCGCGATCGCGGCCTGGATCATGATCGTCCCGGGCCCCATGGCCTTCGCCGGCGGCCGCCAGGTTGCGCTCGGGCAATACCAGAGCAACCCGACGGGAGCGCCGCCGGATCTGGCGCAGAGCGACCCGCTGGCGCGCGGCCGCTATCTTGCGCAGGCGGCCGACTGCGAAGCCTGCCACACCGCCGAGGGCGGTCAGCCCTTCGCCGGTGGCCGGCCCTTCGACACGGACTTCGGCACCCTCTATTCGCCGAACATCACCCCGGATGTGAAAACCGGCATCGGTTCGTGGTCGGATGCCGACTTCCTGAAGGCCGTGCATCAGGGCATCGACAAGGATGGCAAACACCTGTATCCGGCATTTCCCTATGCCGCGTACACCTATCTGACGGACCAGGACGTGCTGGCGATCAAGACCTATATCTTCAGCGTGCCGTCGGTCAACTTCGTCGCGCCGCCTCACAAGCTTGCGTTCCCTTTCAATCAGCGTTCACTGATGGCGGTCTGGGCGCTGCTCTATGATCCGAACCGACGCTTCGAGCCGGTCGCGGAGCGTTCACCGGAATGGAATCGCGGCGCGTACCTCGCCGAAGCGCTGGGACACTGCGGCGACTGCCACACGCCGCGCACGCTGCTGCAGGCGCTGAACAATCGACGCAAGTTCTCAGGCGGGATCGCCGAGGGCTGGCGCGCCTACAATCTCAGCAGTGATGCGGATTCCGGCATCGGCGGCTGGAGCCAGGCGGAGATGGAGCAATACCTGGAAACGGGCCATTCGCAGAATCGTGGCTCGGCCTTCGGTCCGATGGCGCAGGCGGTGCACCTGAGTCTGCAGAATCTGACACCGTCGGATGTGCATGCGGTCACCACCTACGTGCGCACGGTACCGGCCGTGTCGAGTCCCGATCTACCCGCACCGAAACTCGCCCGCGCCTCGCAGTACCCGAGCGAGGCAAACACGCCTGACGACAAGCTGACCGTGGGACGGCATCTGTTCGCGGGCACCTGCAGCGGCTGTCACACCTGGACCGGGGCCAATGACTTCGTGCCCTATGCGACGCTGACCGGAACCCGTGCCGTCAATGATCCGAGCGCGACCAACGTCGCGCTGGCGATATTGCGCGGGGCCAGTCCGCTACCATCCTCCGGGGCGATCGCCACCATGCCGTCCTTCGGTTCCACCTGGAACGATGATCAGATTGCCGCGGTGTCGAACTACGTGATTGCCCGGTTCGGCGCGCAGCCCTCCTCGATCACGCCGGAGGAAGTCGGCAAGCTGCGCCAGACTATGTAACTGACTAACATTGCAGGAGTTTCCGGTGGCTTCTGCATCCGTAAGCCGCGCCTGTCCGTATACAGGGCATGACGAAGGTGACGGCAGCAATCTCTTTCGCGCTGTGGCTGGGGTATATCCCGCCAGCAGCCCTCGCAGCCGCCGATCCGTCTGACAATACCTGGCATTTCACGGTACTCCTGGATGGCCGGCGCATCGGCGAGCACGACTTTGCCGTGGTGCGTCACGGTGACGAAGTCGTCGTCGACAGCTACGCGCATTTCAAGGTGAAGGCGGCTTTCATCCCGCTTTATGCCTACGATCACCAGGATCACGAGGTCTGGCGCAAGGGCTGCCTCGCGCAGATCAGCAGCCATACCCGCGACAACGGCAACTCTTTTGCCGTGCAGGGATCTTTGCAGGGCAGCACGTTCGCAGTGCGGGGCGCGGATGGCACGGCGACGCTGCCGGCTTGCATCAGCACCTTCGCCTATTGGGATCAGAAACTTCTTACGGAACCGCGGCTGCTCAACTCGCAGACCGGCGCCTTCCAGCCCGTGACACTTACCCTTGAGGGAACGCAGAACGTGAGGGTCGGCGGGCAGACCATATCCGCACAGCGGTACTCACTGCGGGCCCCGAAGCTCGACATCGAACTGTGGTATTCCGCGGCGGGGGATTGGGTTGCGCTGGAATCAAAACTCGAGAATGGCCGGACGCTGCGCTATGAAATTGAGCAGCCCCGATTGTCCCGCGGGGGATTATAGTGACGCCGATGACTGAGACCGGCGCGAACTCTCTCGAAGCGCTGCTTGCGAAGATTGCGCTGGGCGATCGCACTGCGTTTGCTGCGCTCTATCGCGGTACGGCCAGTCGGCTGTTCGGCATCTGCCTGCGGGTTCTGACCCAGCGTTCCGAGGCCGAGGATGCCTTGCAGGATGTCTATACCACGGTGTGGCGCAAGGCGGCGCAATTCGATCCTGCCAAAGCCAGTGCGAATGCCTGGCTTGCCATGATCGCGCGCAACAAGGCCATCGACCGGCTGCGGGCCATGCCCGCCCAGCAATCGCGGGCGAGCCTCGAACTCGCCCGTGATGTCGAAGACCCGGGTGCCTCGCCCCCGCAGCAGGTGCAGACGGCCACCGATCGGGCGCAGCTCGAGCACTGCCTGGAACGCCTCGAGCCGCGGCGGCGCTCGCTGATCCGTGCGGCATTCTTCGATGGGCTGACGTATGAGGAACTGGCGACGGCGATCGGCGCTCCCTTAGGCTCCATCAAGAGCTGGATACGACGGGGTCTGACGCAACTACGGGAGTGCCTGGACCCGTGAACAGCCCCAATCTGCCGCCCGAGAATCCCGGACCGGAGGGCAGCGAGCCGCCGCCGGACGATGTCCTGGCCGGCGAGTTCGTCGTGGGGGTGCTGGATGCGGCGCAGCGGCGCACGGTGCAGCAGCGGATCGATACCGATCCTGTCTTCGCCCAGCGCGTCGAGGCCTGGGAAGGACGGCTGGCACCGCTGCTGGCCGACATCACGCCGGTCGAGGCACCCGAGCAGGTCTGGACCGCCGTGTGTCGGCGTCTGGGCTGGAATGAGCGCGAGGAAAGCGCAGGCGGCTTCTGGCACAGTCTGGGCTTCTGGCGCGGCGCGACCATCCTTGCGAGTCTGATCGCGCTCGCCGCCATCACCTACACCGTCGAACGCCTGCCGACGCTCGCGCCGCAAGCGGTAACGCAGAATCAGCCGGAGCCGCAGGCCAAGCCGGTCACGCCGCTGGCCCACGACGACGGCACGCCGGGCTGGCTGGCGTCGGTGGATGCGACCCATGGGACGGTACTCATGGTGCCGGTGCCTTCCGCCCCGGACCCGCAGGGGCGCGTGCCGGAGCTGTGGCTGATTCCGGCGGGCCAGGCGCCGCGCTCGCTGGGCCAGGTCTCGATCAATCAGTCCCATACGGTGATCGTGCCGCAGGATGCCCGCGGCGCACTCGTGGCCGGTTCGACCCTCGCGATCACCCTGGAATCCCCTGCAGGCATTCCGCACCCGGCGCCCACCAGCGCGATCCTCGCCAAGGGCACGATTCAGGCCGTAGCAACCTCGGGCTGAGCCGAAAGGCCCCGCCGGCCGCATCCGGATACCGGCCCGACCCGTATCTCTGTGGAGACCTTTTCCCGGAGATACAGGAATGACACAGCCCCAGACTGCACCGAGCGCCCCGGCACTGCTCGCGCCCCGGGTCACTCGTGTCCACCTGGTGCTCGCATCGTTCGCTCGCTGGTTCGATTCCGGAACCGCGCGCGCCACGGACCGCAACGCCGATCGCATCGACTGGCTGCGCACGGCACCGTTCATCGCCGTCCACATCGCCTGCCTTGCGGTGTTGTGGGTGGGGGTCTCGCGACTCGCCCTGGAGATCGCCGGCGGTCTCTACGTGCTGCGGATGTTTGCCATCACCGGCTTCTATCATCGCTATTTTGCCCACCGGACCTTCCGCACCTCACGAGCCCTGCAGTTCGCGTTCGCCTGCATCGGCGCCTCGAGCGTGCAACGCGGCCCGCTGTGGTGGGCGGCCCATCACCGCAATCACCACATCAACGCCGACACCGCATCCGATCCGCATTCGCCGCAGGTACATGGGTTCATGTGGAGCCACATGGGTTGGTTCCTGACTTCCAATGGCTTTCGCACGGATTGGAAACGGATCCCGGACCTCGCCCGGTATCCGGAGCTGCGCTGGCTCGATCGCTTCGATGTGCTGATGCCGGTGGCACTTGCCACGGGACTGTACTTGGTCGGTGCTTTGATCAGACACCTCGCGCCGCATTCCCACGTCAGCGGCGGCCAGCTGCTGGTGTGGGGCTTCTTCATCTCCACCGTCGTGCTGTTTCACGCCACCGTGACCATCAATTCCCTTGCGCATCGCTTCGGCAGCCGCCGCTTCGAGACCCGCGATGACAGCCGCAACAACCTGTGGCTCGCGCTGCTGACCTTCGGCGAGGGCTGGCACAACAATCATCACTTCTGCCCCGGATCCGTACGTCAGGGTTTCCGCTGGTGGGAAGTGGACCTCACCTATTACGGCCTGCGGCTGCTGGAAGTGTGTGGGCTGGTGTATGCGCTCAAGCCGGTGCCGGCGCATGTGATGGCGAAGGTGCGCCGCTGATGCGCATCGCCGTCATCGGCTCCGGCATCGCCGGCCTCGCCTCGGCGTGGTTCCTGTCACGTCGCCACGAGGTCACGCTGTTCGAGGCGAACGACTACCTCGGTGGGCATACCCACACGCATTTCGTCGAGGTCGAAGGCCGTTCGCTCGCCGTGGACACCGGCTTCATCGTCTTCAACGAGAGCCATTATCCGCTGCTCACCCGTCTGTTTGCCGAGCTCGGCGTGCAGTCCCAGCCGACCAGCATGAGCTTCTCGGTCCGCAATGCCGCCAGTGGACTCGAATACAGCGCCACCAGTCTCGATACCCTGTTCTGCCAGCGGCGCAACCTGCTGTCGCGGCGCTTCTGGGGGATGCTGCGCGATCTGCTGCGCTTCTATAAGGAAGCTCCGGCGCTGCTCGACAGCCCGGGACCGGGTCCGACTCTGGGCGACTACCTCAGCGGCCATGGCTATGGCGCGGCTTTCCGGGACGATCACCTGGTGCCGATGGCTGCGGCGCTGTGGTCGGCCCCCGCCAGCCGCATTCTCGAGTTCCCGGTGCAGTACCTGGTGCGCTTCATGGCCAATCACCAGATGCTGCAGGTTCGCG
>Ga0302314_10011049_pt1 | contig 15778 bp, 14 predicted proteins | sample III_Palsa_N2_3_FD_200533 | JGI IMG/M metagenome (GOLD analysis project Ga0302314, IMG submission 200533) | Peat permafrost microbial communities from Stordalen Mire near Abisko, Sweden - III_Palsa_N2_3 | ecosystem: Environmental > Terrestrial > Soil > Palsa > Peat permafrost | place: Sweden...
CACCTGAAAGGATCGAATGAGCCGCAAGCCCGTACCCGCGCAGGCCGGTGACAAGGCCCGCATCGAAGTGGTGTTCGACAAGCCCCAGCTGCTCGGCCGACTGTTCGGCGAATACGATAAAAACCTGATCGCGATCGAAAGCCGGCTCGGCGTCTATATCTCCGCGCGCGGCAACAAGCTCACGATCGAGGGTTTTGCAGATCAGATCGGCCGCGCGCGCGACGTGCTGACCGGACTCTACAACCGCATCGTCCAGGGCCAGGAGATCGATACCGGCGCCGTCGAGGCGGTGATCGCGATGTCGTCCGAGCCCGTGCTCGACGGGATCATCCGGCAGGATGTGTCGCAGCCGCCCGCGGTCATGATCCGCACGCGGAAAAAGACGATCGTCCCGCGATCGGCGACGCAGATCAAATATATGGAAGCGCTCGCCCGCGACGAGATCGTCTTCGCGCTCGGGCCGGCGGGCACCGGCAAGACCTACGTGGCCGTCGCGCAAGCCGTGCAGATGCTGATGGCGGGTCAGGTCGACCGGCTGATCCTGTCGCGCCCCGCGGTCGAGGCGGGCGAGCGTCTCGGCTTTTTGCCGGGCGACATGAAGGAGAAGGTCGATCCCTATCTCCGCCCGCTATACGACGCGCTCTACGACATGCTGCCGGCCGAACAGGTCGAGCGGCGGATGACCTCGGGCGAGATCGAGATCGCGCCGATCGCCTTCATGCGTGGGCGGACGCTCAGCGACGCATTCATCATCCTCGACGAGGCGCAGAACACCACGCCCGCGCAGATGAAGATGTTCCTGACGCGCTTCGGCCAGAACAGCCGGATGGTGGTGTGCGGCGATCCGCGCCAGATCGATCTGCCCGACATCGGCAAATCGGGGCTGGCCGACGCGGTCGGCAAGCTTCAGGGGATCCCCGGCATGACGATGATCCATTTCGGCGCCGCCGACGTGGTGCGGCATCCGCTGGTGGGCAAGATCGTGCAGGCGTATGAGGGGCCGGATGCGTAGGGTGGCGATGCTCGCCACTCTGGTCTGCTATGCGGTTGTTTGGTTGTTCGCCTGCTCGCAACTTTGGGTGATGCTATCTTTTTATAGGTTCGGCTCGTCCTTCGGCATGAGTCTTAGCACATTCCTGGCGGCGAATGCGCTTGAGGGGGCGATCTTAGGGCTAGTTGTCGTGTCACCGTTGCTCGTGATTGCTGGCATGAAGCTCAGGAAGAGCAAAACCGTCTAATGCTCCATGTCGAAACCGATGCCGCCGGCTGGCCCGAATCCGAGCGCTGGCCCTCGCTCGCCGACAAGGCTGTGCGCGCCGCGATCGCGCACAGCCCCGAGCGGCGCTTCCTGACCGAGCCCACCACCGTCGAGGTCTCGGTCAAGTTCACCTCCGACGACGAGGTGCAAACGCTCAACCGCGACTATCGCCAGAAGGACGCGCCGACCAACGTCCTCTCCTTCCCGATGGTGCAGGACGACCTGCTCGATACGGTCGACGCCAATTCGGACGATGGCGAACTGCTGCTCGGCGACATCGTGCTCGCGCACGGCGTCTGCGTGCGCGAGGCCGGGGAGAAAGGCGTCAGCGTCGAGGCGCATGCGACGCATCTCGTGGTCCACGGGACGTTCCACCTGCTCGGCTACGACCACATGACCGACCAGGATGCCGAGGAGATGGAGGCGGCGGAGCGCGAGGTGCTCGCCGCGCTGGGGATCGACGATCCCTATGCGGAAGCCTAGCGCACACCCCCTCCCCCGTTCGTCCTGAGTAGGGGCTGAGCGAAGTCGAAGACCCGTATCGAAGGACTGCTCCGCCAAGCCTCAGCCCTTCGATACGCCATTTCGACAGGCTCAATGGCTACTCAGGACGAACGGAGTTTGGAGACAGATGTGACAATCCCTCCACAACGTCCCTCGACTCGCCCCCCCGGCCCCCGGTAGAGTCGCATGAACGAAACAAGCGGGGTCCATCACCACCATCATGCCCGACGATTCCAGTAGAAGCCCCGCCGGCAGCGGCGGGAACCTGTGGTCTGGTCTGCGCCATCTGCTGTTCGGCGACGATGCCGAGCCGACGCTGCGCGACCAGATCGCCGAGGCGATCGAGGAGCATGAGGACGACGCCCCCAATGCGCTCGACCTGTCGGGCGCCGAGCGGATCATGCTTAAGAACCTGCTCGATTTCGGCGAGCGCACCGTGCGCGACGTCGCGGTCACGCGCGGCGACATCATCGCGATCGATGAGGATTCGACCGTCGACGAGCTCGTCGCGCTGTTCGTCGAGGCGGGCCATTCTCGGCTACCCGTATACCGCGAGACGCTCGATACGGTGATCGGGATGATCCACATCAAGGACGTCTTCCCGATTCTCGCAGGCGCCGCGCCCCGCCCGGAAAAAATCACCGACCTGATCCGCGAGCCGCTCTACGTCCCCGAGGCGATGGGGGTGATCGACCTGCTCGCCGAGATGCGCGCCAGGCGAACGCATCTCGCGATCGTGGTCGACGAATATTCGGGCACCGAGGGGCTCGTCACGATCGAGGACCTCGTCGAGGAGATCGTCGGCGACATCGAGGACGAGCATGACGACGCCCCCGTCGAGATGCTGGTGCCGCTCGACGACGGCGCCTGGGATGCCGATGCGCGCGCCGAGCTCGACGACGTCGCCGAGACGATCGATCCGCGGCTCGCCGAGACCGACGAGCCCGTCGACACGCTGGGCGGCCTCGCCTCGCTGATCGCCGACCGCATCCCGCGGATCGGCGACATGCTGCGCCACGACAGCGGCTGGACGCTCGAGGTCACCGACGGCGACCACCGCCGCGTGACGCGGCTGCGGCTGCACCCCCCGGTGACGGCGCTGGCGGCGGAGGGGTAAGCCTCCAAATCCTCCCCTCCCAGGGGAGGGGGACCGTTCGCGAAGCGAATGGTGGAGGGGTTTCCGAGGCATGCGATCGGGCGGCACGCGTCGGAGATGTGGTCTACCCCTCCACCACCCGCTACGCGGGCGGTCCCCCTCCCCTCCGGGGGAGGATGGTGATCGCGCGCTTCCGCGACGAATTGCGGCACCGACCGCGCCACGATGCGTTAACCATGCAGACTTGCCGGCAGGTGAATACCCCCCTCATCGGGCGTTCAGCCGACAAGGCGTAGTAGAAGGACTGTCAACGACTCATAGAGGTGCTGTGATGCGCATTGTTCCTATCGCGATTGCCGCTGCTGCCGCTCTTGCCGGCGGCGCCATTGTGTCCACCCCCGCCTCCGCACGGACCTTCGTCGCGGTCGGTGTCGGCGGCCCCGGCTATTATGGCGGCTACGCGCCGGGCTATTATCCCGGCTATTATGCGCCGGCCTATTACGGCTATTACGGCGCGCCGGTCGTCTATGGCGGCTGGGGCGGCTATTATGGTCGCGGCTGGGGCGGATATCGCGGCGGCTACGGCTACCGTGGCGGCGGCTACGGCTATCGTGGTGGATATCGTGGCGGCGGCGGCTTCCACGGTGGTGGCGGCTTCCATGGCGGCGGCGGGCGCGGCGGTCACCGCTGAGCCGGCGCACTCCACCAGGGACAGAGGCCGGGCAGCGATGCCCGGCCTTTTTCATGTCGCCCGCCCATGCCGCGCGCCCCACGGCTGTCGGCCAAGTGAACGAGCGGATCAGCCCGAGTTCAGGGGCTCGGCGGCACAGTGATTCGGTCATGTCGACACAGGAGAATGACGATGAAACTGGGTCTCATCCTACTCGCCGCCGCCGCGACGCTGGGCACCGCGGCGATATCCGCACCGGCCTCCGCGCAGGGCTATCATCACGACGGCTACCATCGCGGTTATCACCGGGACTGGCACCGCGACCATTGGCGGCACGACCGCAACTGGCGCTGGCATCACCGCGGCGACTATCGCCACCACTACCACCGCTGAACCGGCGGACGAGAAGGAGGGGCCGGGCGGCGACGTCCGGCCCCTCTGCTATGTCGTCGCGAACAGCTTGGCGGGGTCGCGAAACGCCTTGAACTCGAGCGCATTGCCCGATGGGTCGCGGAAGAACATCGTCGCCTGCTCGCCCGGCTGGCCCGCGAAGCGGATGTGCGGCGCGATGCCGAACGCGGTGCCCGCCGCCGCGAGCCGGGCTGCCAGCGCATGCCATTCGGCCCACTCCAGCACGACGCCGAAATGCGGCACGGGCACGTCATGCCCATCGACGGGATTGCTGACTTCGGTCGCTTTCCGCGCGACATCGAGATGCGCGACGATCTGGTGGCCGTAGAGATCGAAATCGATCCACGCATCCGAACTACGCCCCTCGCCGCACCCGAGCAGCCCGGCGTAGAAGCCGCGCGCGGCGTCCAGATCGTGGACGGGAAAGGCGAGATGGAAGGGCATCGGCATCGCCCGCCGGTCTAACCGGGGTTCGTGCGCGGGAAAAGCCCACGTCTCAAGATGTTGTGGTAACCATCATAACTATGTTGCTGCGATTTTAACCCTCAATGGCAGGGTCTGGGTAAGCCGCGACCGGCAGGTTCGGCCTGTCGATGGCCCGCGGGGGGATCGTCGTCCGGGGAACGGCAATGGCAGGATTTCAGGGTTGGGCCGCAGCGCTTGCGCTTGCGGCGACGGGGGCGGCTGTCCCCGCGCAGGCGCAGGGGCATTGCTGGGCGGAGCGCGAGGTCGCCGCGGCGCAGGTGCGCGAGATGCAGACGATGCTGATGGTCGCCGCCTTGCGCTGCCAGGCCGCGCACATCGACATTTCGGCCGCGTACAACAGCTTCCTCACCACGCAGAAAGACGCGATCGAGCATGCCAATCTGGTGATCAAGCGGCATTTCGCCGCCGCCGGCGGTCAGCAGGCGGACTACGACCATTTCGTCACGCTGCTCGCCAACGGCTTCGGCGACGACCAGACCAGCGAGGCGACGTGCGGCGAGGCATCGGCGCTGGCGCGCGACGCCACCGCGTCGGCTCCCGACGGCGTCGAGGCGCTGGCGATAGCGCGCGTCTTCCCGACCGCGCTGCCCGATGGCGACTGCGCCGTGCCTTCGGGCGGCGTGACGCTGGCTGCGGCGACGACGCCGGCGCCCGTCAGGGCCGAGGCGCTGCCGACGCTGCTCGCGCTCGCCCCGCCCTCGCCCGCCGTGGCGCCGGTGACGCTGCCCGCCGACGTCGTCGCCGCGATGACGGTGATGGCGCGCTTCCAGGCGCCGCGCGTCGCGCCGGCGTCGCTGGCGGCACCGACGCAACTCGCGGCGGTGCAGCGCTGAGCGCGCGACATCCTCCCCTTCAAGGGGAGGAGGACCGCCGGCGCAGCCGGTGGTGGAGGGGTGTCCGACACCAGAACACTCGGCATTCGCCAGAGGCGTGGTCCACCCCTCCACCACCCGCTATGCGGGCGGTCCCCCTCCCCTGAAAGGGGAGGATTTCTCGCCGAAGACCCTCGCCCGCATGACACTGCGGTGACGACGGAGGATGACAGCGCCGCCGCATCAGGATAGCGGGCCGCATGGCCCAACTCCTCCCCGCCTTGCTGCTCGGCATCCTCTCCGCCTTCGGCTTCGCGCCGATGGGCCTGTGGCCGCTGACGCTGCTTGCCTTCGCCTTCCTCTACCTGATCCTGTCGAAGGCCGATCGGCTGTGGCAGGCCGCCGCGATCGGCTGGCTGTTCGGGCTGGGCAATTTCGTGCTCGGGCTCGACTGGATCGCGAAAGCCTTCACCTACCAGGCGGCGATGCCCGCGTGGCTGGGCTGGGTCGCGGTGGTCGCGCTGTCCTTCTATCTCGCGGTCTTCCCCGCGATCGCGACCGCGTCCGCCTGGTGGGCGACCCGGCGCGTCAACGGCGGCGCGGTGAGCCTCACGCTGTTCTTCGGCGCGAGCTGGGCGGCGACCGAGTGGCTGCGCGGCACGATCTTCACGGGCTTTCCGTGGAATCCGATCTCGGTGACGATCCTCGAGCTCCCCTTCGCCTTCGTGTCGCGCACCGTCGGCACCTATGCGCTGTCGGGGCTGGTGGTGGCGTCGACCGGCTTCATGCTGATCCTCGCGACGCGCCCGCAGCAAGCGCTCACCCGCCGCACGATCCTGTCGGCGGCCAACATCCCCGCCGCGATCGGGCTCGCCATCCTGATCGGGCTCTACACGACGCCGGCGCTGCTCAACCGCTTCTCGCCGTCCGCGCCGCCACCGATGCCCACCGGCCCGATCGTGCAGCTCGTCCAGCCCGACATCGGCCAGGGCGAGCGCTTCTCGCCCGATCTGATGGCGCGCCACCTCGCGCGGCTTCAGGCGCTGTCCGGCATCCCCGGCGCCAAGCCGCGGCTGGTGCTGTGGCCCGAGTCGGCGATCGAGGGCAATGCGCAGGAAGATCCCGCGGTCCGCCGGCAGCTGGCGTCGATCCTGGGGCCGCACGACGTGCTGCTCGGCGGCGGTGAGGCGGCGATCCGCAATGCCGCGGGCGAGGAGATCGCGGCGCGCAACACGGTGTTCGCGATCGGCGCGGGCGGCGTGGTGCTCGGCGAATATGACAAGGCGCATCTCGTCCCCTACGGCGAATATCTGCCGATGCGATCGGTCCTGTCCCCGCTCGGCCTCGCGCGACTCGTCCCCGGCGACATCGACTTCAAGCCCGGCCCCGGTCCGCGCTCGATCGATCTTCCCGGCTTCGGCAAGGTCGGGATGCAGCTCTGCTACGAGATGGTCTTTTCGGGCCACGTCGTCGACGAATCGAACCGCCCCGGCTTCGTCTTCAATCCCTCCAACGACGCCTGGTTCGGCGGCTCCGGCCCGCCGCAGCATCTGGCGCAGGCCCGCCTCCGGGCGATCGAGGAGGGCATGCCGATCGTGCGCGCCACCCCCACCGGGATCTCGGCGATCGTCGATGCCGACGGGCGCATCCTCAAGTCGCTGCCGCAGGGCTCGATGGGGATGATGGCGCTGCCGATGCCCGCCGCGCTGCCGCCCACGCTGTTCGCGCATCTCGGCAATTGGGCGGTGCTGCTGATAGCGCTGCTACTCGGGGGGGTGGCATTTGCCGCTAGGACATATAAAGAGAACTTTATATAAGGTTTTCTCTAAGTCCGTTTTCCCCCTCCCTTCGCAAGGACCCGTCGAGCCGATGCGCACCGAATATCTCTTCACCTCCGAGTCCGTGTCCGAAGGTCATCCCGACAAGGTCGCCGACCAGATCAGCGATTCGATCGTCGATCTCTTCCTGGGCAAGGACCCGCAGGCGCGCATCGCGTGCGAGACGCTGACGACGACGCAGCTCGTCGTGCTGGCCGGCGAAATCCGCGGCAAGGGCATCTACGAGAACGACACCTGGGCACCGGGCCTGCTCGAGGAGATCGAGGCGACCGTCCGCGCGACGGTCAAGCGCATCGGCTACGAGCAGTCGGGCTTCCACTGGGAGACGTTCCGCTTCGAGAACAATCTCCACGGCCAGTCCGCGCACATCGCGATGGGCGTCGACGAGAGCGGCAACAAGGACGAGGGCGCCGGCGACCAGGGCATCATGTTCGGCTACGCCACCAACGAGACGCCCGGGCTGATGCCCGCGACGCTCTACTACAGCCACAAGATCCTCGAGCGCATGGCCGCCGACCGCCACTCGGGCGCGGCCCCCTTCCTCGAGCCCGACGCCAAGAGCCAGGTCACGCTGCAGTACGAGAATGAGAAGCCGGTCCGCGCCGCGGCGCTGGTCGTCTCGACGCAGCACGCCAAGGGCTATTGCGAGAAGGGCGAGAATGCCGATCCCGCGAAATACGCCGTGCTGCACGATTATGTGATGAGCGTGTTCCGCGACGTGCTGCCCGAGGGTTTCATCACCGACGCGACCGACATCTACATCAACCCGACCGGCCAGTTCGAGATCGGCGGACCCGATGGCGACGCGGGCGTCACCGGCCGCAAGATCATCGTCGATACCTACGGCGGCGCGGCCCCGCACGGCGGCGGCGCCTTCTCGGGCAAGGATCCGACCAAGGTCGATCGCTCGGCGGCTTACGTGGCGCGGTATCTCGCCAAGAACGTCGTCGCGGCGGGCCTCGCGACGCGCTGCACGATCCAGCTGAGCTACGCGATCGGCATCGCCGAGCCGCTGTCGGTCTATGTCGACACGCACGGCACGGGCACCGTCTCCGAGGCGACGCTCGAGGCGGTGCTGCCCAAGCTGGTGCGGCTCACCCCCAAGGGCATTCGCGAGCATCTGAAGCTCAACAAGCCGATCTACCAGAAGACCGCCAGCTACGGCCATTTCGGCCGCGACGCCGACGGCGACTTCTTCTCGTGGGAGAAGACCGACCTGGTCGACGCGCTCAAGGCGGCGGTGTGATCGCCTAACCCTAAATCCTCCCCTTTCTGGGGAGGGGGACCGCCGGCGCAGCCGGTGGTGGAGGAGTTTCCGAGCTCGAAGGTTCGGTACTCGGTAGAGGCCTGGTCTACCCCTCCACCATTCGCTTCGCGAACGGTCCCCCTCCCCCTCCGGGGGAGGATGTTTTGACACCTACAGCAGCCGCCCCTGCACCCCCGCCTCGCGGCCCGCCTTGCGGAACGCCGCGCCCGCATCGACGAACGGGATGTCCGGCCGCCGCCCCGCGAACAATTCGGCGAGCGTCACGATCTGCAGCCGCGGATAGCTCTTCCCCGTCGCCTCCGAGCGGAACCGCCCGACCGCCGCGGCCTCGCGCTCCATCACGCTGGTCGGCAGCGCTGCGGTGACGAACACCCCCAGCGGCGCGCGCTCGCGCTCCATCGCCGAGTGCAGCTCGCGGATCATCGTCACGCCGACATGCGCGCCGCCCTTGACCGAGACCAGCGCGCGATCGGTCCGCCGGCCGTCGGGCTTGAAATAGATGATCCCGTCGATCCCGCCGTCGGCACCTTTACGCTTGCCGCCGAACGGCATCGCGTCGACCATCGACACCGCCCACCATTGGAACTGATATTTGTCGCGCCGCGCCAGATCGAGCGCCGCCGCCAGATCCTGCGGCGTCCCCTCGACCGTGAAGGCGGCGGCGGGGAACGCATCCTTCAGCCGCTTCTCGATCAGGCTGATCGCGAGATGCGTCACGTCGATGCCGATCCAGCGCCGCCCCAGCTTCTGCGCGGCATGCACCGCCGTCCCGCACCCGCAGAACGGATCGAGCACCACGTCGCCCTCGTTAGACGACGCCGCGATGATCCGCTCGAGCAGCGCGAGCGGCTTCTGCGTCGGATAGCCGAGCCGCTCGCCGCCGGTGACGGGCAGCAGGTCGCCCCAGTCGTTCTGCAGCGGAACGCCGGGCTGCTCGTCGAGATAGCGCTTATATTCGGGCATCCCCGAAGCGGCGTAGACGAGCCGCCCGGCGCGCGCGAACTCGACCATGTTGGCGCGCGAGAACGCCCAGAAGCGGCCCTTGTACGGCGGCACCTGCTGATACTCCCACCCCGGATCGGGCGTGCGATAGGTCTCGTCGAGATCGGCCTCCCACGCGCCGCCGCCCGCATCCCCGTCCCCTGCCCGCGGCCGCCGCACCGGCCAACCATAGGAGACGTCGCCGCCGGGCTTGGCCGCGGTCAGGTCGCCGCGGCGATAGCGTCGCCCGTCGCGATCGGCATGGCGATAGGCGCCCGCGAGATAGCGATCGTCGTAGCGCGTATAAAGCCAGTTCCACGTCCAGCTGCGCGACTTGGTGTAGAACAGCAGCACGTCGCGGATATTGCCGTAGCGCGCCCGCCCCTGCTTGGCGTCGTTATGCGCGGACGAGCGCTTCCAGCTGATCTCGGACCGATAATTCTCCGCGCCGAACACGCCGTCGAGCAGCAGCTTGAGGTAGTGGCTCGCGGTCGGGTCGCAGTGGAGATAGAGGCTGCCGGTGGGCTTGAGCACGCGGTGCAGCTCGATCAGCCGGATCGCCATCATCGCGAGATAGGCCATCATGTCGTTCTCGCCGAGAAAGCCGCGCATCGCGCGCAGCAGCTCGAACGCGCGCACATGCCCGCTCGTCGCGACCTCGTCGAAGGCGGCCTCGGCGCTGTCGTTCCAGCACCACGTATCCTCGAACGCCTGGATCTGCGCCTGGCGATCGTCGGGGCGGCCGGCGGCGGGCGACTTGAACAGGATGTTGTAATTGGCGTTCGAATTGAACGGCGGATCGAGATAGACCAGATCGACGCTCCCGCTCGCGACATGCGCGCGAAGGACGGCGAGGTTGTCGCCATAGTGCAGCCGATTGGTCACGAGGGGCGAGGCTAGCGGGACGCGGGGCGGCGGCTAGCGGAGATGCGTCCGATGTGGAGGGGCAGCAGTCCCTTACTGCACGATCAGAGCAGGCTGCCCTGCGATCCGGGCTTGTGCGACGTTCGCGTCTCGACCCGAGCCGCCCGCTTTACCGGGCTAATCAGCGGCGGCAGTTTCGGCCGATGGCCGTGCATCAGTTCCGCCAGCGTGATGATCTGCAGCGCCGGGAAACGGCCCCATTGCGTGTCGATCGTCGGATGCGAGGCAGCCTCGTCGCGCATGCCCTTGGTCGGCATCGCCTTCATGATGAACAACCCGAAGCGGTGCTTGTCGCGCTCCATGACGCGACCGAGGTCGCGGACCATATTGGGATTGACGATGTCCCCGGCCTTCACCGAGATCACCCCGGTCTGGATCGACCGCATATTGTCGCGATCGGGATCGACCCACTCATAGTTGAACCAGCCATCGACGCCCTTGTCGCCGCCCTTCTTGTCGCGGGGGAATCCGCCGACCTGCCAGCTCACCCATTGCTGAAACTGATGCGGATCGTCTGCGGCGAGCCGTTCGGCACTGGCGAGGTCCTTGGGCACGCCGATCGTCTCGAACGCGATGTCGGGATAGCCCTCGCGCATCCGGTTCTCGATCATGCCGATCGCGATGTGCGTGACGTCGATCCCAATCCACTGCCGCCCCAGTTTCTGCGCCGCATCGACCGCGGTGCCGCAGCCGCAGAACGGATCGAGCACGACGTCTCCCGGATTGGACGAGGCAGCGATGATGCGTTCGAGGAGGGCGCGGGGTTTTTGAGTAGGGTAGCCGAGGCGCTCTTGCATCGATCCACTCAGGGGGGAGATGTTCCCCAAAGGTCTTGCACGGGCACACCCTTGGCATCATCAAGATAGAACTTCTGACGAGCATAACCGGTTTTTGAATAATATAGCTTTCCCTCGTCATGCAGCTTTTGAATTGTCTCCTTACTATAGCGCCATGCCCGGGTGTGACCATTCCACTCAAATACAGGATTCCCTTTTTCAGCACCGCCCGGGCCGGTCATTGGCGTAGTCGTATATTTACGTCCATCACCGTCATCACTACGGTACGTTATGCGAATATATTCGGGATCGTATGGCCCGAACAATTGATTCCACGTTCGGTCAGGCGATCTGGAATATAGAAAAATGACATCGTCAACGCGACCAAAGTGGCGAGAACCCTGACCGACATCGTTGTGAGCGCCGTACCGCTTCCAGACGATCTCGTTCCTATAATTTTCCGCGCCAAACACCGCGTCCAGCACCAGCTTGAGATAGTGGCTCGCTGTCGGGTCACAGTGGAGGTAGAGCGAGCCGGTGGGCTTGAGCACGCGGTGCAGTTCGACCAGCCGCACCGCCATCATCGCCAGATAGGCCATCAGCGGACTGTCGCCGAGCGCGTCATGCATCGCGCGCATCATCACCTGCAACGAGCGGTTGGTGCCGCTGTCGATGTCCATCAGCGCGTGCTTGGAAGCCTCGCCCCACGTCCAGGTATCATCGAACGCCTCGATGCTGGCGTCCGCCCCCGCGCCGCTCGCCGACTTGAACAGCACGTTGTAGCCGGCGTTCGAATTGAACGGCGGATCGAGATAGACGAGATCGACGCTCGCATCCGCGATCGCGTCGCGCAGCACTTCGAGATTGTCGCCGTAATAAAGTCGGTTGGTCATCATCAAATGTTTTCGAGAAATGCGGCGTCGATGACGATTTCTTCGGTGATTACCCGTTGCACTGATATTCCAAGCTTCAGGTCTTTAAGGAGCAGACACAAAGACTCTCCGTCGATAAGATCGATCGCGGGAGCCCCATCGCGCGTCGCCTCCTTGCGCGCGTCAGCCGTGAAACTACCGGTCGTGATGATAAGTCCTTTGTCGGCTCTGCCTTGCATCGCTCCTCTGAAATCTCGGATCGTTCCGGATGACACCGAACCGCTGTAGCGCTTGCATTGAAATAGAACTTGAAACGATATGAGGTTCATTCGCAAGACGCCGGCACCGTCGATACCGCCGTCGCCAGATTTTCCTGTGACCTCTACTTTCACAAATCCGCTCTCACGCAGCAGGCGTTGGCATAGGCGCTCGAATGCGGCCGGAGCTATTTCCTTCAGCTTGCTGAGCAAAATGTCCTTCCAGTCGGAGGTTTCGGTCGGTTGACCCGCACCGTCGATCTGCTCATCCGCCAAGATGACAGCCGCCTTCCTCGCGGCATATATCGCCTTGTAGGCGTCCGCAGCCGCCCTCTTCACTTTCGAGGCCGGCCAGTCGGATGCCTGTCGTCCCAGATCCGTGAGTATCCATACGCCCCGTCCTGCGCTTTCGACGAGGCCTGCCGGTTTCATCCGGCTCCGCGCCCACGACATGCGGTCTGGCGCGATCAGCGCACCACTAGCGGGGTAGGTCATATCCAACTGGGGTTGGGTAAAGCCCATGGACATCGTGAGATGGTCTTGAATTTCCTCGATCGAAGCCGAGCCGCCAAGGTGGCGCAGAGCCTGCAATGTCGGCAGCATTAAGTCATCATATTTGGGTAATGTGTCTGTCGTCACCGTCGCGCTCCCCTGCCGTTGGGAACTGTATCGGCCATTCGTCGAAGCGCAACCTCGCTTGCCGATCCGCGCCCCTGCCCCCATCTCGCTCATGCCCTCGCGCAAGCTCTTGCCCCACCCGAACAAATCTGGAACAGACTGAGCCCTATGCTGACTCACATTTCCGTACGCGGCGCCCGCGAGCACAACCTCAAGGACGTCTCGATCGACCTCCCGCGCGACAAGCTGATCGTGATTACCGGGCTGTCGGGTTCGGGCAAGTCGAGCCTCGCCTTCGATACCATCTATGCCGAGGGCCAGCGCCGCTACGTCGAGAGCCTGTCGGCCTATGCGCGCCAGTTCCTCGAGCTGATGCAGAAGCCCGACGTCGATCATATCGAGGGGCTCTCCCCCGCCATCTCGATCGAGCAGAAGACGACGAGCCGCAACCCGCGCTCGACGGTCGCGACCGTCACCGAGATCTACGATTATATGCGCCTGCTGTGGGCGCGCGTCGGCATCCCCTATTCGCCGACGACCGGCCTGCCGATCAGCGCGCAGACGGTGTCGCAGATGGTCGATCGCGTGATGGCGCTTCCGCAAGGCACGCGCTTCTACCTGCTCGCGCCCACCGTGCGCGGCCGCAAGGGCGAGTATAAGAAGGAACTCGCCGAGTGGCAGAAGGCAGGCTTCCAGCGCGTCCGCATCGACGGCACGATCCACGAGATCGAGGACGCGCCTGCGCTCGACAAGAAGTACAAGCACGACATCGAGGTGGTCGTCGACCGCATGGTGGTGCGCGAGGGGCTCGAGACGCGGCTGGCGGAGAGCTTCGAGAGCGCGCTCAAGCTCGCCGAGGGGTTGGCCTATGTCGATATCGTCGGCGACGCTTCCAGCGGTGCCTCGACTTCGCTCGGCACGAACGGAGCGGGGGACGGTGGAGAACCGTTCGTCCCGAGCGCAGTCGAGGGACCGGCTGCACGCGCGAAGACCGGTATCAAGGCGCTCGCCCTCCCCGACGGCATCGCCGACCGCATCACCTTCAGCGAAAAGTTCGCCTGCCCGGTTTCGGGCTTCACGATCGCCGAGATCGAGCCGCGGCTGTTCTCGTTCAACGCGCCGCAGGGGGCTTGTCCCGCGTGCGACGGGCTGGGCGAAAAACTGTATTTCGATCCGGCGATGGTCGTGCCCAACGAGCATCTGTCGATCAAGCAGGGTGCGGTCGTGCCGTGGGCGAAATCCAACCCGCCGTCGCCTTATTACATGCAGGTGCTCGCCAGCCTCGCGCGCGCCTATGATTTCGATCTGGCGACGCCGTGGGAGCAGCTCTCCGAAGAGGATCGCGACACGATCCTGCACGGCACCAGGGGCCGCGCGATCACGCTCAAGTTCATGGACGGGCGCAAGTCCTACGAGGTCAAGAAGCCCTTCGAGGGCGTGATCGGCAATCTCGAGCGCCGCATGCTCGCAACCGAAAGCGCGTGGATGCGCGAGGAACTGGCGAAATACCAGTCGTCCAAGCCCTGCGAAGTGTGCGACGGCGCGCGGCTCAAGCCTGAGGCGCGCGCGGTCAAGATCGCCGGCGAAGACATCTCGATGTCGACGCGCCGCGCGGTGGGGCCTGCGCTCAAATTCTTCCGCGAAATGCCGCAGCATCTCAACGACCAGCAGAACCAGATCGCCGAGCGCATCCTGAAAGAGATCGTCGAACGGCTCGGTTTCCTCGACAATGTCGGCCTCGATTATCTCAACCTCGATCGCACCTCGGGCACGCTGAGCGGCGGCGAGAGCCAGCGCATCCGGCTGGCGAGCCAGATCGGTTCGGGGCTGTCGGGAGTGCTCTACGTGCTCGACGAGCCCTCGATCGGGCTCCACCAGCGCGACAACGACCGGCTGCTCGTCACGCTGCGCCGGCTGCGCGATCTCGGCAACACGGTGATCGTCGTCGAGCATGACGAGGACGCGATCCGCACCGCCGATCATATCGTCGACATGGGGCCGGGCGCGGGCGTGCGCGGCGGCGCGGTGGTCGCCGAAGGGTCGCTCGCCGACATCCTCGCGACCGAAGGCAGCCTCACCGGCGACTATCTGGCCGGGCGCCGCATGGTCGAGGTGCCGACCTCGCGGCGAAAGGGCAACGGCCGCCAGATCAGCGTCAAGGGCGCGCGCGCCAACAACCTCAAGGATGTCAGCGCAAGCATCCCGCTCGGCACTTTTACGTGCATCACCGGCGTCAGCGGCTCGGGCAAATCGACTTTTACCATCGACACCTTGTTCGCCACCGCGAGCCGCACGCTCAACGGTGCGCGGATGCTGGCGGGCGCGCACGAAAAGATCGAGGGATTGCAGCATCTCGACAAGGTGATCGACATCGACCAGTCGCCGATCGGCCGCACCCCGCGCTCGAACCCGGCGACCTACACCGGCTCGTTCACGCAGATCCGCGACTGGTTCGCGGGCCTCCCCGAGGCGCAGGCGCGCGGCTACAAGCCCGGCCGGTTCAGCTTCAACGTCAAGGGCGGGCGCTGCGAGGCGTGCACCGGCGACGGGCTCATAAAAATCGAGATGCACTTCCTGCCCGACGTCTACGTCACCTGCGACGTGTGCCACGGCAAACGCTATAATCGCGAGACGCTCGAGGTGCATTTCAAGGGCAAGTCGATCGCCGACATCCTCGACATGACCGTCGAGGACGCCGCGGAATTTTTCAAGGCGGTGCCGGGCATTCGCGACAAGATGCTGATGCTGGTCGAGGTGGGTCTGGGCTACGTCAAGGTCGGGCAGCAGGCGACGACGCTGTCGGGCGGCGAGGCGCAGCGCGTCAAGCTCGCCAAGGAACTGTCGCGCCGCGCGACGGGCAACACGCTGTATATCCTCGACGAGCCGACGACGGGGCTGCATTTCGAGGATGTCCGCAAACTGCTCGAAGTGCTCCACGCGCTCGTCGAGCAGGGCAATACGGTGGTGGTGATCGAGCACAACCTCGAGGTGATCAAGACCGCCGACTG
>Ga0302314_10011052_pt1 | contig 15777 bp, 13 predicted proteins | sample III_Palsa_N2_3_FD_200533 | JGI IMG/M metagenome (GOLD analysis project Ga0302314, IMG submission 200533) | Peat permafrost microbial communities from Stordalen Mire near Abisko, Sweden - III_Palsa_N2_3 | ecosystem: Environmental > Terrestrial > Soil > Palsa > Peat permafrost | place: Sweden...
GCCCCGGTGCGGCCGGCCGGGCGAGGGCCGCCTCGCGCACCGGCGCCGCCCCGGAAAGCGCTGCGTACCGGGCGTCAACCAGCTTCTCGACCGACCGCCAGAGCGAGCGGGCAACCTGCTCCGGGTCGGCGCGGCCGTCCCGCAGCGGGACGTCCGCGAGCGCGACCGGCTCGGAGTACCAGCGAGCCAGGACGATGGCAGATCCGAACTTCGGGTCAGCGGCGATGCCGGCCACCGGGTGGCTCAGCTCGGCCTCGCGCACGGTGATGGTCATGTCCACCACCCTCACCGGCCGACGTGGCCAGCAGGTTTGCCTGTCAGTTGCAGAACAGTTGCGTCGAGTAATCGAAATGGTTTGGATGGTCGGTTCTGGAGGCAAAACAGGGACATGGGGGACGGGGGCGTTCCTCGGGCCAGGTATCACCCGGATCGGCTGCGAGGCGAATCAGGCAAGGTGCGCGATGATCCGTCGCGCGCAGGTACGGACCAACAGCGAGCGCAGTTCCTCGCGGTGGTGTCGCACGAGATGCGGACGCCGCTGACATCGATCATCTCGTTCAGCGAGCTGCTGCGCGGCGAGTCTGCCGGGCTGTCGCCCGACGGTCAGCGCTTCCTCGGCATCATCGAGCGGAACGCGGACCGGCTGCTGCGGCTGATCGACGACCTGCTGATGCTGAACCGGCTCGAGGCCGGCGGGCTGCCGCTGGAGGTGACCGAGGTCTCGCTGCCGGATCTGGCGGGCGAGGCGGTCAAGAACGCCGCCCCGGTGGCCGCCAAGTCCCGTGTCTCGGTCCATCTCGACGCCGGCGCGGGGCCGGCGGTGCCGGCCGACCCGCGGCGGCTCACCCAGGTGCTGGACAACCTGATCGGCAACGCGGTCAAGTTCTCCCACGTGGGCGGGCTGGTCCGGGTCCGGGTGCGCTACCAGCGGGACACCTGGCGGATCGACGTGTCGGATACCGGCATCGGCATACCGGCGGAAGAGGCCGCCAGGCTGTTCGGGCCGTTTGTCCGCGGGTCCAACGCGCGGATCGCCGGGCTGCCCGGCACCGGGCTCGGGCTCGCCATCGTCAAGTCGCTGGTGGAGATGCACGGCGGGCACGTGAAGGTGGAGAGCGTCCAAGACCAGGGCACCACGTTCAGCGTGTTCCTCCCGGTGCACGCGGCCTCGGTGCCCACGTGACCGACCGGGTCCTCGTCATCGAGGACGACGCGGACATCGCACTCGGGGTGCAGACCGTCCTCGGCCGGAGTGGATTCGAGGTGACCACCGCGGCCGAAGGCCGGGAGGGGCTGCGCCTGTTTCACAGCAAGCGCCCGGACATCGTCGTGCTCGACGTCGGGCTGCCCGAGATGGACGGCTGGACCGTGCTCGAGCGTATCCGCGAGCTGAGCGAGATTCCGGTGCTGATGCTCACCGCGCACGGCCAGGAGGCCGACAAAGTACGCGGGCTGCGCGGCGGGGCGGACGACTACCTCACCAAGCCGTTTGGCAACGCCGAGTTCATCGCCCGGCTGCAGGCCCTGCTGCGGCGCTCGGCGGGAGCCGAGCAGCAGGTCGCGGAGATCTACGACGACGGCAGCGTCCGGGTGGACCTCGTCGCCCACGGGGTGACCGTGGACGGCACGCCGGTCGAGCTCACCGCGACCGAGTTCCGCCTGCTGGCGACGCTTATCCGGCACCGCGGCCAGGTGCTCAGCCCGGTCAAGCTGCTCGAGCTTGTCTGGGCTGACCCGTTCGGCGTCGGCCCGGACCGGGTGAAGTACAGCGTGATGCGGCTGCGCCGCAAGCTCGGGGCCACCTCCGGCAGCCACTCGCCGATCGAGGCGGTGCGCGGGTTCGGCTACCGCTACCGGGCCCACGGGTCCGGCTGACGCCCGCAACCCATCCGCACCGCGACGGCAACCCGATTCCGATCACAAGCGGGCAAACTCTACTGTCATGCAGTCCTCCGCTCATTCACCCCATAACGGTCGCGCGCAGCCAGGCAGTGCCGCGGCGGCCGGCCCGTGCGGGCGAGTCCTTGTCATCGAGGACGACCCGGAGGCGGCCCTCTTCGCCAGCTACACGCTGGAAAAGGGCGGCCGGTTCGCCGTTACCCACACGACCGACCCGGCGGTGGCCCTCGCCCTGGCCGCGGCCGAACCCTGGGACCTGGCGGTCACCGACCTCGACCTGCCCGTTATCTCCGGCACTGAGCTGATCGCGGCCCTGCGGGTCATCGTGCCGCACCTTCCGGTCATCTTGCTCACCGCCCACCCGGGGCATGAGTTTCCGGTCGCTCCCGGTGGGCGGCCCGACGGCCTGCTGGTCAAGCCGGTCTCCGCCGACCGGCTCTTCGCCGCGGCCCTCGCCCTGGCGGGCCAAGGTGACCGCGGCGGCCGCGGCTAGTACAGCTAGCCGCCCCCGTCGAAACCGGGCCGGCCGTCTGCTGCCGGTGAACGGCGATTCCGCTCGCGGCTGACGATCCGTACAGTTGGGTCATGAGCGAGATCGGCCGGATCCACCCGCTGCGCACCCGGGTACTCGAACCGCTGTGGCGCGAAATGCTCGGCAGCCGCCTGCGGGCGCTGCGCACCGACCGGGACGAGACACTGGCGCAGACCGCTGAGCGGGCCGGGATCTCGCCCCAGTACCTGTCGGAGATTGAGCGCGGCCGCAAGGAGCCGTCGAGTGAGATGATCGCGGCGCTCGCGGGTGCGCTCGGCATCTCGGTGGCCGACCTGATGGCGGACACGGCGCAGGATCTGCGCCGCGCCGCCACCACGATCATCGCCGTCGCCCCGGCCACCGCGAACCGCTCGGCGGCCGGCCGGACCGGCCGCACCATGATGCGCTCCGGCCAGCGCCCGTCCGGGCCGGTCGCCCTGGCCGCGGCCGCCTGACGGCGGTTGCCGGTTGCCATCGGCCGGCGGTGACGCGCAGCGGGCGGCGGTGACCCTCAGCGGCCGGTGAGGATCTGGTCGACCAGGCCGTAGTCGAGCGCCGCCGGCGCGGTGAAGATCCGGTCCCGGTCGGTGTCGGCGCGCAGTGTCCCGGCCGGCTGGCCAGTGTGCTCGGACAGTACCGACTCCAGCTGTGCGCGCAGCCGCACCAGCTCGTCGGCCTGCAGGATCAGGTCGGGGATGGTGCCCTGTCCGCTGACCGCCGGCTGGTGCAGGATGACCCGGGCGTGCGGCAGCATCGCCCGCCGCCCCGGGGCGCCCGCGGCGAGCAGCACCGCTCCCGCGGCCACGGCCTGGCCGACGCAGGTGGTCGCCACCGGGGCCTTGATAAACCGCATGGTGTCGTAGATGGCGAGCATCGAGGGGATGTCACCGCCTTCGCAGTTGATGTACAGGTTGATCTCCTGGTCGAGGCTCTGTGACTCGAGGAAGATCAGCTGCGCGGTCAGCGTGTTGGCAACGCCGGGGTCGATCGCGGTGCCGAGGACGATGATCCGCTCGGTCAGCAGGTGTGAGTAGACGTCCATGATCCGGTCACCGCGCGGGTGCTCGGCGACGACGTTGGGGATCGTGTAGCTGCTCACGCCGCACCTCCGTTGCCCGCGGCGGCCGTCTCGGTGACACCGTTTCCGGCGGCGGAGCGGGACGCGGACGGCCGGAGCCCGAAGGGCCGTTTCTTCGCGGGCATCAGCTGGGGGAAGGTCCCCGCGATGGTGTCGATGAACCCGTAGTCCAGTGCTTCGGCCGCGGTGTACCAGTGGTCGTGCCGCGAGTCCTCGAATACCCGGTCCATCGGCTGTCCGGTGTCCTGTGCGATCAGCCCGAGTACCGTGTCCCTGGTCTGCCGCAGGTCGGCGGCCTGCAGCTCCACCTCGACGGCGGAGCCGCCGATGCCGGCCGACCCCTGGTGCATGAGGATGCGGGAGTGCGGCAGTGCGTACCGCTTGCCCTTGGTCCCGGCCGACAGCAGGAACTGCCCGGCGCTGCAGGCGATCCCGAGCGCCAGCGTCGCCACGTCGCACGGGATGATCCGCATGACGTCGCGGATCGCCAGCATCGACGGCACGGAGCCGCCGGGTGAGTTGATCCAGAGGGCCACGTCGGTGTCCGGGTCCTCGTCGGCCAGGGTCAGCAGCTGGGTGGCGAGCACGGTGCCGTTGTCGTCATCGAGGACGCCGTCGAGCACCAGCACGCGCCGCTGCACGAGGGACTGGCGGAGCCGTTCGGTGAAGACCGGAGTTTTTGTTTCCTGAGACATGCCTTCAGCCTGCGTCAGCTGCGGCCGCAACCCGCCGCTCCGCTGCTGACGGCAGATCAGCTGCAGGCAGATCAGCTGCGGGCAGATCCGCCGACCCGCTCACGGCACTGTCCGGGCTCGCCCGGCGGGTACCCCCGCGAGTTCCGCGAGTTCCGCGAGTTCCGCGAGTTCCGCGAGTTCCGCGAGTTCCGCGAGTTCCGCGAGTTCCGCACGCCGGGCCGGGGCCCGGCGTCAGCCCCAGACCGCTTGCTCGAGTACCACGCCTGCCGCGAGCAGCCATTCCTCGCTGTAGCAAGGGCCGATGAGCTGGACGTTGGCGGGGACCGGGCCGGCTGCCCGTCCCGGTACCGGGACGGGCAGCGCCAGCGCGGGCACGCCCGCCGCGTTCACCGGCGAGGTGAGCGCGCGCAGCTTCCACAGCACGTGTGCCTCCTCCAGCAGCGGCGGAAAGCCGAGCAGGGTGGGCGCCGCCAGCATGTCCACTTCGCCCCAGAGCGTGTCCAGCGTCTCCTGCCACCCGGCGAGCACCGCCTCAGCCGCGGTGACCTGCGCCTGGGTAACCGAGCTGGCATGCTTGAGCCGCTGCCTGACGTCGCTGCCGAGCTGGTCCCCGGCGATACTGACCAGGGCCTGGTTGGCCTGCCAGGCCTGCGCGTCCAGCACGGTAATGGCCGCGGTGACGACCTGGTCGAGGTTGGGAATGCCGACCGGAACCACGTCGAACTCGGCCGTGCGCAGCGCCGCTTCGATCGCGCCGGAGATCACCGGGTCGGCGTCGATCGTCAGCATGCCGACCGTCCGCGGCGGGGTGCCGGCCACGGTGAATCCAGGCTCCAGCAGGGCCATGCCGGCGATAACGCCCGCCACGTCCCGTGCCATCGGGCCGACGGTGTCAAGTCCGGGGGCGAGCGGCCGCACCCCGTCGTTGGAAATCCGGCCCCAGGTGGTCTTCAGCCCGGCGATGCCACAGCAGGCAGCCGGGATGCGGATGGACCCGCCGGTGTCGGTCCCGTAGGCGATATCGGCCTCACCCGCGGCGACCGCGGTCCCGGAGCCGCTGGACGAGCCGCCGGGCATCCGGCGCGGGTCGAGCGGGTTGACCGGGGTGCCGAAGGCGGTGTTGATCCCGCTGATCCCGTAGGCGAGCTCGTGCAGGTTCGTCTTTCCCGCGAACCGGGCCTGTCCGGCCTCGATGGCCGCGCGCAGCCCGGCGAGGCAGTCGGCGTCGCGCGCGGCGGGCAGCGCGCTGTCGGCCAGCGGCCGGCAGCCTGCCGTGGTCGGCAGCTCGGCCATGTCGATCAGGTCCTTGACCGCGACCCGCGGTCCGGTGCCCGGCGAATTGTCGGAGACGATCCAGGTAGACACGGGGATAGCCTACGTTGCGGAAATCCAGCCCCAAAGCTGTGTTTCGGTTCCTGTTGCTGGCGTGCCCAGTGAAACCTAAGAGGCTGCCGGCCACCTGGGACCGCGGGCGGGCGATCAGCAGCACGCACGGCAGCGCGCCGGCACACAGCGCCGTCAGCAGGATGCCCGCCACGGTCGCCGCGCCCTCACCGCCCAGACCTGCCAGCGGGGAAAGGAACGCGCCGAGCAGGAATGGCAGCGCGCCCACCCAGGCCGACGCCGTCCCCGCGATGGCTCCCTGATTGGCCAGCGCGATCGCGGTCGCGTTGGGGCGCATGCTGCCGAAGAAGGCGATAAAGAAGAACAGCGGCACGAGCAGCGCCGCCAGCGGCGGGTGCCCGGTGAGCGCCACCGCGAGGAAGGTCGCGCAGCCCGCTGCCATCACCAGCAGCGAGGCCAGCACCACCCGGCTGACCGGCACCCGCTTGACCAGCCGCGCGCCGAGCTGGGCCATGGTGACCAGGCCGATCGAGTTGATCATGAAGAAGACGCTGAACAGCTGCGGCGACTTATGGTAGGCGTCCTCGACGATAAACGGCAGCGCGGAGATGTAGGTGATCAGGGCGGCGTTGCCGAGGGCGATTGCGAGCGTGTAGCCGACATACTGCCGGTCGCGCAGCAGCGCCCGGGAGTCGGCCGGCAGCCGGCGCAGCCGCGCCCGGTTGCGCCGCTCTGGCGGCAGCGTCTCCGGCAGGGTCCAGGCGAGCAGGAAGAGGACCAGGCCGATGGCCGCGAGCACGCCGAACACGCCGCGCCAGCTGGTGAACCGCAGGATCTGCCCGCCGATGACGGGGGCGAGCACCGGCGCGAGGCCGAAGACCAGCATCAGCGAGCCGAGCACCCGGGCCAGCTCGGTGCCGCTGTACTGGTCGCGGACGATGGCGAGGGACAGCACCACGCCGCCCGCGCCGGCCATGCCCTGCAGGAATCGGAAGACGATCAGCGCGCCGATGTCGGGTGCGGCGGCGCACGCGACCGACAGCAGGGTGAACGCGACCAGCGCCGCCAGCAGCGGCCGCTTGCGGCCGAGCCCGTCGCTCAGCGGACCGGCGACCAGCTGGCCGACGGCCAGCCCGGCCAGGCAGCCGGACAGCGTCAGCTGCACCAGGAGCTGGGAGGCATGCAGGTTGGCCGCGATCGTGGGCGTTGACGGAAGGTACATGTCCATTGACAGCGGCCCGAACGAGGAGAGTGCGCCCAGCAACGCGAGTGTCCCGAGGCGGCGTGCTGGCCGGACGGCCGGCCCGACAAAAGTCTCCATTGCTACTGAATGGTATGTCCGGGACGGGTGCGCGCGGAGGTGCCGATCTCCCCACGTCATCCGGTGCGCGACGGGCTTAGCCGGCCGGGCGGAGGGGTAGGTTGCCGAGCCGGACCGCTCAGAGGGGACCGCACCATTTCGCGACTTCTGCACCGGACTTCAGCGGTGGCGTTCTATGTCGTCACCTTCACCGTCATCACCGCGGGAGCGATCTGGCTGGCGCTCCGGGTCGCCCCGCTGCAGACGGTGTCGGCGGCCGGGCAGACCGCCCAGGTCGGCGCGACGCTGCCGAACGCGAGCCTCAGCGGACCGGGTGAACTTGACTTGTTCGGGCAGGTGATGGCGACCAAACCGGACTTCCCCGGGCTGATCCGGCCGAAGCTGGCGCTCCAGCACATCACCATCGACCCGCAGGTGATCCAGATGCTGCGGGCTGAGGGGCCGTCGAAGGTTACGCTCACCCTCAGCCAGCAGCTCGCGGTCGGCTGGGAACACTACTTCCTGTGGGAGACGCTGATCGCGGCCGGGTTCGCGGTCGTCCCCCTGGTGGCGATCGCTGCGATGCGCAAGCGGCCGAAGATCTGGAAGCTGCTGGCGGCCGGGATCGTCGTCGTCGTCGGGGTGAACCTCGGCGGCATCGCGCTGACAGCTTCCGGTACCCCCAAGGTGCTGCGCAGCGTGAAGACGCTGGATGACCTGGTCGGGGTTGATCCCAGCACCGGGACGACCGCGGCCGGCAGGGCGCAGCCGGGCGTGCAGGCGGTGGTGATCGGCGACTCGACCGCCTCGGGCTGGGGGCTGCCGTGGGGACCGGACCCGACCGCCCTCGACCAGGCCTGCGGCCGCTCGCCCGAGTCGTACGCGGCCGACCTGGCCGCGGCCGACCAGTGGAACGTGCTCAACCTGGCGTGCGGCAGCGCGACGATCGAGAACGGGCTGCTCGGCCCGGAGGTGCTCTACAACGGGGAAATCGCACCGCCGCAGCTGCCGCAGGCGGCGGCGGCCACCCATGCCAGGCTGATCATCGTCAGCGTGGGCGCGGACGACCTCTCGTGGTCGGTGATGACCCAGCTGTGCGCGGCGCAGGCAGTCTGCGACGACAAGGTGTCGTCGGCCTACTTCACCCAGCTGCTGAACACGTTCACCAGGAACTACTACCAGCTGCTGAGCGACCTGGACGCACTACCCGCGCACCCGGCGGTGCTGGTGAACCAGTACTACTCGCCCTTCGGGTCGGACCTGAGCTGCCTGCAGCAGTACGGCATGGTCCCGGGCAAGGTCAACGTGCTGCTCGCCCGGCTCGGGCAGCTGAACACAGTGCTGCGGCAGGGCGCCAGCCTGTTCGGATTCGGGGTGGCGACGCCGCGGTTCACCGGGCACGAGCTGTGCACGGCCGACCCGTGGGTCCAGGGGCCAGCCGACCCGGCGCCACTGCACCCGAATGCGGCCGGGGACCTGGCGATCGCCCTGGCCGACCAGCAGGCGTTCCCGCTGCTGTCGCCGTCGCCGGTGGTGCTCCCGTCACCGTCAGCTTCCCCGACGCCGACCCCCGCTCTCGGCTGACGGATCCAGCGGAGGCGGGGAACCTGACCGCGCGGCGCGGCGGCGGACACCGGCCATGGCGATGAGCGTGCCAATGCAGGCGGCGGCGAGCAGGGTGTACGGCACCAGGTCAGAAGTGGCCTGGGCCAGCGCCCCGCTCGCGGACGCCGCCACCGACTGCCCGGCCGCCCAGGCGAGGTTGGACAGGGCGAAGGCGATGCCCTGGTTGAGGCCCAGGTCCTGCGCGCCGGAGGCGACGAGCGCGGACGCCGGGGCGAAGATCGTGCCGAAGAACGGGGTGCCCGCGATCAGCACCACGATCAGCCACGGCGCTGACGTCAGCTGCGGGATCAGCAGCGCGCAGACGGCACCGAAGACGAGTGACACGGTGAGCGGGCGGTCCGCCCCGAGCCGGTCCGACAGCCGGCCGGCCAGCGGCGACAGACCCGACTCGACCAGGGCCGCGCACAGGAACGTCGCCGCGATGAGCGTGGCGGACACGCCGAGCCTGGACAACCGCAGCGGTGCGAGCACGTCGATCGTGCCAAAGGCGATCCCGGCCAGGGCCATCAGCCAGCAGCCGGTGACCACCCGCCGGTCGCGCAGCGCGGGCAGCGCGGCCCGCAGCGGCTGCGGCGCCTGCGGGCGCGGCGATGGCACGGTGAACGCCACCGCGATCAGGAAGGCGGCGGCGACCGAGGCGGCGGAGAACGCGGGCCCGGTGCCGACCGCGCTGGCCACCGCGCCCACCACCGGGCCAAACAGCGCGCCCACCACTCCCGCGCCGAGGGCGGTGCCGAGCAGCTCGCCCCGCCGGGCCTCCGGCGCGGTCGTGGCCAGCCAGGACAGTCCGGCCGTCCAGGTGCAGGCGCCGCCCATGCCCTGAACGACCCGCGCTATGTCGAGCGGGCCGGCCGACGTGGACCAGCCGAAGGCGAGCGTCGCCGCGGCCATCAGCGTCAGCCCCAGCACCGCCACCACCCGGTCGCCGAACCGGGCGACGAGCGCACCGCTCGGCAGCGAGCCGAGCAGCGTCCCGGCCGGGTAGGCCGCGATCAGGATCCCGGCGCCCGCCTTTGACAGCCCGGCTGCCGCCGCGTAATGCGGCAGCAGGGGCGTGAGGGCCGAGAAGAAGACGGTGTCCAGCCCGACGATCGCGCACACGAATGCCAGCAGCCGGCGCATGGGCGGATCCAGCCTCCCCCGGTTCCGCCGCATCGCTGTCTCCATCGCCCGCACTGACAAAACGCCGAGCCTACCCCAGCCAGCGTATCGATGTCCGACGATATCGGTTGAGCGGCCGGCCGCCAAGCCGGCCAGGCCCGGGCAGGCCAGTGCGGCCGACGGCGCAGCCGCCCGGTGCCGTCAGCCGGCCTTGCCCTCCAGGGCTCGCCTGGTCAGCACGCGGGCGAGGTGCTCGCGGTAGTCGGAGTCGGCGTGGAAGTCGTAGCCAGGCGAGGTGCCCTCGGCCGCGAGCTGGGCCGCTTCTTCGGCCGACGCGCCCGCCGCCAGGGCCTGCTCGGTCGCGGTGGCGCGCAGCGGTGTGCCGCCCATGGAGGCGAGCGAGACGCGGCCGCCGTAGGCGGCGACGCCGACGATCGCCCAGTCGTTGGCGCGCCGGGTGAACTTCTGGTAACCCCAGGGGACCTGGCCGCCGCGCGGCACGCGGACGGCGGTCAGCACTTCGTCGGGGCCGAGGGCGGCCTCGAACGGCCCGGTGAAGAAGTCATCCGCGACCACCGTCCGGGTACCCGACGGCCCGCTGAGCTCGACCGTGCCGCCCAGTGCGACCAAGGTCATCGGCAGGTCGGCGGACGGGTCGGAGTGGGCGAGCGAGCCGCCGATGGTGCCGCGGTGCCGGATCTGCGGGTCGCCGATCTGCGCGGCCGCATAGGCCAGGATCGGCGCCTCGGCCTTGAGCAGCGCGGACGAGGCGAGCTCGGCGTGCCTGGTGGTGGCACCGATGACCACCTCGTCGCCGTCGAGGCTGATGCCGGACAGCCCCGGTATCCGGGCGATGTCGATGAGCACGGCCGGCTGGGCCAGCCGGACCTTCATCATCGGCAGCAGCGAGTGGCCGCCCGCCAGCAGCTTGGCGTCCTCGCCGTACTCGGCGAGCAGTTCCAGGGCGTGCGCGGTCGACTCGGCGACCTGGTAATCGAACGACGCGGGGATCATCCGGTCACCCCCGTCCCTGACACCCCGGCGCCGGCCGGCGCGGGGCCGGCGGACAGCTTGTCCGCCGCGGCGAGGACCGAGCGGACGATGTTGTGGTAGCCGGTGCAGCGGCAGAAGTTGCCTTCGAGACCCTCGCGGACCTCCTGCTCGGTGGGGTGCGGGTTTTCCGCCAGCAGGCTGGTGGAGGCCATCACCATGCCCGGGGTGCAGAAGCCGCACTGCAGCCCGTGGTTCTCCTGGAACGCGTCCTGGACGGCGCTCATCGTGCCGTCCGCGGCAACCAGGCCCTCGGTGGTGGTGACCGAGCGGCCGTTGGCCTGGACGGCCAGGACGGTGCAGGACTTGACCGATTCGCCGTCGAGCAGCACCGTGCAGGCGCCGCACGAGGTGGTGTCGCAGCCGGTGTTCGCGGCCCGCAGTCCCAGCGTCTCGCGCAGGTAGTGGATCAGCAGCAGCCGGGGCTCGACCTCGTCGCTGCGCGCGGTCCCGTTGACCGTGAGATTGATCTCCATCAGGTTCAGGCTTCCTTCGAGGCTCGTGCGGCGTTAATCGCCCGCCAGACCCGCTGCGGGGAGGTGGGCATGTCGATGTGGGTGACGCCGAGGTGGGCGACGGCGTCGATGACCGCGTTCTGCACCGCGGGGGTGGCGCCAATCGACCCGGCCTCGCCGATGCCCTTGGCGCCGAGCGGGTTGTAGGAGGTCGGGGTTTCCATGTCGACGAGCTCGAAGCTGGGCACCTCGGTCGGGGACAAGAACGGATAATCCGCGAACGTCGCGGTCAGCGGGTTGCCGTCTTCGTCGTAGACGACTTCCTCCAGGAAGGCCTGGGCGGCCCCCTGGGCGATGCCGCCGTGCCGCTGGCCCTCGGCCAGCAGCGGGTTGATCACGGTGCCGGCGTCGTCGACGGTCACGATGCGCCGGAAGAACACCTTCCCGGTCTCAGTGTCCACATCGACGACCGCCACGTGGCTGCCAAACGGGAACGTCGCCCCCGGCTGGGTGAACACGCTGCGCACGAAGAGCCGTTCGGTCTGGGCGAGCGATGACAGCGGCACCGAGATGTCCGGGTCGCCTTTCACGCTGAACGCGCTGCTGGCGGTGTCGTACACCAGGTCGGCGGGCGACGCCTCAAGCGTCTCCGCGGCCCGGTCCCTGGCCACGTCGAGCAGTTCACGGGAGGCTTGCTGGACCGCGGCCCCGCCGAGCTGCAGCGACCGGGAGCCGCCGGTACCGCCGCCTTCCGGGATCAGGTCAGTGTCGCCCCACTTGACGGTGATCTTGTCGACCGGGATGCCGAGTTCGTCGCTGACCAGCATCGCCCACACCGTCTGGTGCCCCTGCCCGTGCGGCGAGGTGCCGGTCAGCACCGTGGCGGTGCCGTCCGGGTGGACCTCGACGGTGCCGTTCTCATTGGGGCCGCCGGCCTCGCCGCCCGCCCCGGTGATCTCCACGTAAGACGACAGGCCAATGCCGAGCTGCAGGGTGTCGCCGTTATCCCGGCGCTTGGCCTGCTCGGCCCGCAGCGCCGGGTAATCGGCTGCTTCGAGCGCCCGCTCGAGTGCGGTGACATAGTCGCCGGAGTCGTACACCGCGCCGAACGCGGTCTTGTGCGGCTCGGTGAACTTAGGCAGCAGGTTCTTGCGCCGGACCTCGGCCGGGTCGACCCCGGCCGCGCTGGCGAACAGGTCCATCGCCCGGTCGATGGCGGCGGCGGCCTCGGGACGCCCCGCGCCCCGGTACGCGCCGACCGGCGTGGTGTTGGTGACCACCGAGTGCGCCCAGGACTCGGCCCGGGGGATGTTGTACGGGCCCGGTGTCATCAGGATCGTCAGCGCCGGCAGGAACGCGCCGATCCGGGGGTAGGCGCCGCAGTCCTGCAGGATCTCGATCCGGTAGGCCAGCACGGTGCCGTCCCGCATGCCGCCGATGGTGACCTTGTGCTGCTGCGCCCGGCCGTGCGTCATGCCGACCAGGTTTTCCATCCGCGTCTCCGACCAGCGCGTAGGCCGGCCCAGCTGCTTGGCGATCCAGCAGGTCAGCACCGCCTCGGGGTCGACGCCGAACTTAGCGCCGAACCCGCCGCCGACGTCCGGGGTGATGACCCGCACCATTTCCGGGGTGGCACCGAGCGCGCCCACCAGCGCGCCCTTGGTGCCCTGCGCGCCCTGGTTGGGGATCCACGCGGTGAGCCGCCCGTCCTCGCCCCACACGGCGGCCGCGGCCCGGGACTCCATCGGTGCGGGCGCGACCCGGGCGTTCTGGACGACCTCGCTGGCCACCACCTCGCAGCCCGCGAACAAGTCGGGGCTCGAGGCGGACGAATCACCGAAGGTGCAGATGACGTTCGTCCCCGCCTCGGGGAACAGCAGGCCCTTCTCCCCGGCCAGCGAGTCATTCATGTTGACGACCGCGGGCAGGAAGTCATAGTCGATGTCGACCAGTTCGATCGCGTCCTCGCCCTGGTACATCTCTTCGGTGACCACCGCGGCGACCGGCTCGCCGACGAACCGCACCGTGTCGCTCGCCAGCAGCGTCTGCAGCATCGCCTGGTTCATGTTCGGCGCCATCGGCTTGAGCGGCTTCAGCCCGGCCGCGGTCACGTCCGCGGCCGTGTAGACGGCGACCACCCCGTTGCCGTCAAGCGCCGCGCTGACATCGATGCCGCTGATCTTCGCGTGCGCGACGGTCGAGCGGACGAAGTGCACGTAACAGGCGCCGGCCAGCCGCTCGTCCTGCACGTCTTCCGTGTACACAGCTCCCGTGGTCAGGAAGCCGGGATCTTCGGTCCGCAGGACCCGGGTACCGAGAATGCTCACGCCGTCTAACTCCTCTTGCAGGCAGGCGACCTGGTTCGGGCGATCTTCAAGACGATCCAACTCGTCTCTGCCAGCCAGGTCAACTGGGGACTCGGCCCGGGCTGTCCCTGGCGGAGGCACGCTCCGTTTTGGTCGCTAGCGCTAGCTTAACTAGTCTCAATGCGACTAGCGCACGGTCGGCTGGCCGGCTAAGCGAACAGCGCGCGGATGTCGTCGGCCGACAAGCCGGACGAGAACGCCCCGTCGCTGTCGATCACCGAGGAGAACAGCTCGGCCTTGCGCGCCTTCAGCGCCATTACCTTCTCCTCGATGGTGCCGGCCGCGATCAGCCGGTACACCATGACGTTCCGCGTCTGCCCGATGCGGTGCGTCCGGTCGACCGCCTGCGCCTCGGTGGCGGGGTTCCACCACGGGTCGAGCAGGAAGCAGTAGTCCGCCTCGGTCAGGTTGAGCCCGAAGCCGCCCGCCTTCAGCGAGATGAGGAAGACCGGGGCCGTCCCCTCCTTGAACGAGGAGATCACCGCGGCCCGGTTGGTGGTGGCCCCGTCCAGGTAACAGCACTCCACGCCGGACGCCTCGAGCTGGGTCCGCGCCATCCGCAGGAACCGGGTGAACTGGCTGAAGACCAGCGCCCGGTGCCCGCCGCCGGCCACGTCGGCGATCTGCTCGAGCAGCGAGTCGATCTTCGCCGACGGCACGTCCGCGTACTCGGGGTCCACCAGCGCGGCGCTCAGTGCCAGCTGCCGCAGCAAGGTCAGCGACCGCAGGATGGTGAACCGGTTGTGGTTGACGTCGTCCAGCAGGCCGAGAATCTTCTGCCGCTCCCGCTGCAGGTGAGTCTGGTACACCCGGCGGTGCCGCGGGTCGAGCTCGACCTCGAGCACCTGCTCCTGCTTTTCCGGCAGGTCGGCGGCCACCTGCTCCTTGGTCCGGCGCATGATGAGCGGCTTGATCCGGCTGCGCAGCTGAGCGAGCAGCTCACCGTTGCCGAACTTCTCGATCGGCTTGGCGTAGTAGTCACGGAACCGCTCGGGGTTCGGGAACAGCCCCGGCGCGGTGATCGACAGCAGCGACCACAGCTCCATCAGGTTGTTCTCCATCGGCGTGCCGGTGATCGCGACCTTGAACGGCGCCGCCACCCGTCGTGCGCACTGGTACGCCTTGGACTGGTGGTTCTTGACGTACTGCGCTTCGTCGAGGATCAGCCCGGCCCACTCGCGCGCGCCGAAGGCCTCGAAGTCAAGCCGCAGCAGGGTGTAGGAGGTGACCACCGCGTCCGCCCCGTCGGTCACGTCCGCCAGCGTGCCGCCACGCCGGCCAATCGTGTCCGATACCGTCACCACCTTCAGCTCCGGGGCGAACCGGTGCGCCTCGGCCGCCCAGTTCGCCAGCACCGAGGTGGGCGCCACGATGAGAAAAGGCGGCGTCCGTACCCCTTCACCGCGCAGGTCCTTCGCGTGCTGCAGCAGGGCCAGGGTCTGCAGTGTCTTGCCGAGCCCCATGTCATCGGCCAGGATCCCGCCGAGCCCGTGCGACCAGAGGAACGCCAGCCACTGGAACCCGGACAGCTGGTACGGCCGCAGCTGGGCGTTGATCGCGGGGGGCACCGGCAGCGCCTCGATGTCGCCCGCGGAAAGGAGCCCCTGCACTTGCTGCTGCCACGCGGCCGCCTGATGGCCGACCACACCGAGCGCGGTCAGCTCCTCCCACATCCCGGCCTGGAACCGGCTGATCCGCAGCGACCCGTCCGGCTGGTCCTGCAGCGCGCGCGCCTCGTCGATGAGCCGCGAAAGCGCGGCCAGTTCCGGCTTGTCCAGGGAGAAGTACGCGCCGTCGGGCAGCAGCAGGTGCGACTGGCTGTGCGCGAGCGCCACGAACAGGTCCGCGAACGGCACCTCGGCGCCCTCCACGGTGACGGTGATGCCCAGGTCGAACCAGTCGCGGTCGCCGGCCAGCTCTCCGGTGGACAGGCCGATCTCCAGCGAGTCACCGGCCTCGTGGTAGTCGGGAATCTCGCCCGTCACCTCGACCCGCACGTCCCGGCGGTGCTGCAGCAGCGGCAGGACCTCAGTGGTGAAGGCCATGGCGTCAAAGCCGTGCAGGGTAACGCTGTACTCGCCCCGGGCGCGGGCCCGGGCGCCCGCCTCGGCCACGGCACCCGGCGGGGTGGCCGGGCCACCGGGCCCGCCCGCGGGCACGCTTGGCAGACCCGCGGGCAGGCCAGGCAGGCCAGGCAGGCCGGCCGGCACACCGGGCACGTCCTCGGGCAGGCCGATTCCGGCCAGCACCCTCGCCTCGGCTTCCGGGTCGCGGACCGGGTCACGGGCGACGCCAAGCGGCGCGCGCAGCTCGGTGCCGCCGACCTGGTAG
>Ga0302314_10011053_pt1 | contig 15775 bp, 10 predicted proteins | sample III_Palsa_N2_3_FD_200533 | JGI IMG/M metagenome (GOLD analysis project Ga0302314, IMG submission 200533) | Peat permafrost microbial communities from Stordalen Mire near Abisko, Sweden - III_Palsa_N2_3 | ecosystem: Environmental > Terrestrial > Soil > Palsa > Peat permafrost | place: Sweden...
CCCCGAGCGGATCAAATCACGTAACGAGAATGCAATGGTCGCCGGCTTAAGCTAATGCCATGCGCCCGGTAGTCGCCCCCCGTATTCCCCTGTATTTGCTCGCCAATGCGGGCTTCGCTCTGCTGGTGGGAGTGGGCTATGCCATTGGTGGAGGTCCTAACCCGCGGCTGCTTTATGTGATCACGCTGTTCGCGCTGTGTAGTTCATTCATCATCGATCTCGACGGTCTCAATGGTCGCTACGCGATGTTGGCGTTTTTCATGCTGGTCTATTTCGTCACCTTCGGAGTAGGCGATCTAGGCAATCTCTTCACCGGGGGTGAGTCGCCGGCGGCCATGCCGGCATCGCATGGTCTGGACGGGGCGGAGGCGGTCATTTTGGTGGGCGGTTTCATGTTGGTGCTGGGATATAGAGCGGCGGTACGTCTTGTGAGCGCGGGGTATCCCGTCCAACGCGCGCTGGATTGGCCCAAGCCCACTATATTGATCGTGGGGCTGATTTTCTGGGTGATCGGGACGATTGCCACGTATCGGTGGTATGTCTATGTCATCCCCGACACGACCGATGAGGCATTCCGCAAGGGCCTCTCCAGTATCGGTCCCGCCATGGTTATCGCCTATCTGCTGGGTCAAATGCTTCAGCCGCTCGGCACGTTGCTCCTGGCATACGCCTGGACCGTATTTCGCAATTCGTACTCCATGGTATTGATCATCGCCGTTGTCACGACGCAGTTATTCATCGGATTTGTCAGCGACTCCAAGGGGCTGGCGATGATCGGCATCATTCTGGTGATCATGACCAGCACACTGATTCGTGGGCGCATTCCCAAGGGATGGGTTGCCGTGGGCCTGGTTTTCGTGACTCTCGTTTATCCCTATTTCACCGCGTATCGTGCCGCTGTCCACGGAGCCGGTATCGCCCGGACGTCGGTCGTGGAAAATTTTGCCGCCATTCTGCAGAAAACCGCGAACGCGAAAGACAAAATCAATACGGGAAAAAATAGAGCGCAGACGTTCTTGGAGCGATCCAACGTCAAGGGCAATGTCGAGGTGATTGTGGCGAAGGCGGGAAATGGAGTCGCCTTCCAGTACGGCCACACCCTATCGCCGATACTGGAAGCGTTCATCCCAAAGATTGCTTTGTCCAGCAAGGTGACCATTCCGACGGGACAATTATTCAACAAACAGTTTCACCTCGTTGAGGGTGACGAGGTTTACATCTCCCCTTCCCACTTGGGTGAGCTTTATTGGAATTTCGGGTGGGCCGGAGTCGTGATTGGCATGGGCATCATTGGCTTGTTATGCGGGTGGGTGAGCGCCCGCTTCAATCTCGGCGACGTCAGGACCGTAACGAGGGTCCTGGTGATACTCATCACCGTCAAGCAATTGATCGTGTCATTCGAGAGCACGGTCTCCGATTGCTATGTGGTCTGGCTGCGGGCGCTGGCGGCCATCGGAATACTGCATATCGTGTTTGCCAGAGCGAGGGTGATACCGCGCGCCTCCGAGTCGACAATTCACGGTCCAAAGGAAGTGGCGGCCAACGACCGTCCCAGCTCCGGGCGACTGTTTCCCAATCTGCTGACCTGACCCATGCCCGCTCCCGCTCTTCATACCCCCGGCGCGGCCGGTACGACCTATCGTCCGGACATTGACGGGCTCAGAGCTGTCGCCGTTGTGTCGGTGGTGGGATTCCACGCTTTTCCGGAATGGGTGACGGGCGGCTTCATCGGTGTCGACATTTTTTTTGTCATTTCCGGTTATTTGATCTCGACCATCATCATGAGCGGTCTCGCGCGCGACAATTTCAGCTTTGTGGAATTCTATTCTCGGCGAATCAGGCGCATCTTTCCCGCGCTGTTGATCGTCTTGGCGGCTTGCTTTGCAATCGGCTGGTTCGTGCTGTTCTCCGACGAGTATATGCAGTTGGGAACTCATCTGGTCGGCGGTGCAGGATTCGTCTCCAATCTCATTCTGTGGCGTGAGAGCAATTATTTCGATAATGCCGCCTATACCAAGCCGCTGCTGCATCTGTGGTCGCTTGGAGTCGAGGAGCAGTTCTATGTCGTGTGGCCCTTGCTTCTTTGGATCGCCTCGAAACGGCGGGCAAACCTGGGTGCCATTACTGTTGCAATCATCGCGGCTTCGTTTGCGCTCAATGTCTATCAGAGCGGCGGCGACCCGACGGGGGCGTTTTATTCTCCGCTGACGAGGTTCTGGGAGCTGATGATAGGTTCTCTGTTGGCCTACTGGACGCTGCTGCCCCATAGTGACGCTCGGAGCTACCGTAATTTTGCGTCGCTGACGGGCGCATCATTGATTGTCATCGGACTCGCCACCATCACGCGTGATGAGCCTTTTCCCGGATGGCGAGCGGCGTTACCGACGCTGGGCGCGGCTCTACTGATTTTCGCGGGTCCCCAGCCCTGGTTGAACCGGGTGGTCTTGTCCAGCCCGGCCGCAGTTTGGGTCGGTTTGATCAGCTTTCCCTTGTACCTGTGGCACTGGCCGCTGCTGTCTTTCACGCGCATCCTCGAGGCCAAAATGCCCGTCCCCGCGACGCGCGGAGCGGTGGTATCGATCGCGGTAATCCTGGCTTGGTGCACCTATCAAATAGTCGAAAGGCCGCTACGCTCGGGAACCAGGCTCAATCTGAAGACGGCGGCACTGATGGCGCTGATGGTCATGACTGGGCTGGTCGGGTATCAGGTTCATCGGCAGCACGGACTCGATTTTCGGCAGGTGGCCGCAATGACGCTCAAGAACGGGTTTGAGGGCGCCGACAACGGCATCGCGATAAACGGTTGCGGCATCGACAGCGCTGATGAAAAACTATTCGCCGTTTGCGCACACGACCCCCGAAGCAGTCAGCGATACGCGCTGCTCGGGGACAGCAAGGCGGCATCGATATTCGGCGGCCTGGTGAGGACGTCGAGCGACAGCGGCCGCTGGCTCTTCATCGGTGGCAACAATGGTAACGGCGCGCCGGTTCCCGTTCTGTCGGGTAACGAGATTTACACGAAATATCAGAGGCTGACATCCATCGCGTTGGACGCCATCGGCGGCAACAAAAACATCGAGACGGTCGTTCTGGTGACGGCCACCAGCAATCTATTCGCACTCAAGGGCGACACCTCGATCGAGGAATTGCCCAACACCCAATACTATTCCACGGCGCTGGAGGGTCTGGACACCGCGGTTAGCCGGCTGATTGGGGCAGGCAAGAAAGTCGTGATGTTGGTCGACAATCCTACCTTGCCCGATCCGCATGACTGTCTGGCCAGAAAGATCCGTGCCGGCACAATCGCCACTGTTCTTAGATTGGCGCCGAATCCGGCTTGTGGAGTGACCGTCGCTCGCCACCTTCAACTTTCCGCCAAATACAGGGAGTTGCTGGATGAAGTGGCGTCCCGGCATCCGAACCAGGTTACGGTGTTCGACACGCTAAATTATATGTGCGATGTCGGTGCGGGGCTTTGTCTGCCGTACAAGAATGGTCACATGCTGTATAGCTACACCTACCATATGTCTGATTATGCGGCAGGGTTGATTGGCCAGGAGTTGAATCCGTACCTGGCAACACTGGGTCAACCCCTAACCGCAGCCACAGCGTCCAAATGACCAAGCCGGCGCAGACATTGGCGAGGCGAACCTGCCGTGATCACCTACGTTTTTAGGAAGCGAGCACCGACGGTATTCAGCATCGAGAAACTATTCGACGCTTTGTACACCCATTTGGAAAAATCCGGCGAGGATATCCGCCTTCTCGAATTGCCGCATATCTCGTCCGGAATTGTAAGCGTCCTGAGAAATGCCTGGTTCGTCGCCAGACAGCGAAATAAGGGCACTTTGCATATTACCGGCGACGTCCATTACGCCGGCATGCTGTGTCCGTTCACCAGGACAATCGTCACGATCCACGACTGTGTCGTACTCCAACGCGGCACCGGCTTGAAACGCGTTGCCCTGTGGATCTTGTGGTTCTGGCTACCGGTTCGCCTCGCGTCGGTCGTTACGGTCATTTCAGAGCAGACCAAGAGAGAAGTCCTCGAGACGGTTACCGTCCCCGATAGCAAAATCGTCGTCATCCCCAACTTCGTCGATTCTGACCTGACATTTAAGCCGCGCGCGTTCGCCGATGACCGCCCCCGCATACTTCACGTCGGAACGACGCCGAATAAGAATCTGGAGCGAGTAGTAGCCGCACTTCGGGACGTACCGTGCACATTGGTGATCGTCGGGCGGATTTCGCCTGCATTGCTGACCGCCCTGGAGGCCGGCTGCGTCAACTATGAGAATTTTATCGGCCTCGGTCACGCCCAACTCAGGGACTTATATTGGAGCTCGGACGTCATCTCGTTTCCGTCGACCTATGAGGGCTTCGGGATGCCGATTCTCGAGGGACAGGTCGCGGGGCGCCCGGTGTTGACCAGTAATCGAGAACCGATGCGTAGCATCGCGGGGCGGGGCGGGGCGGTCCTGGTGGACCCGGAATCCGTTGGCTCGATTCGCGAAGGATTCCTTGCGCTCATGAGTGACGATCGTTTGCGCGCGCGGCTGGTCGTTGCCGGCGGGAATAACTGCCGGCGCTTCACGTTGGAGGCCGTCGCTGCCGGTTATCTTGCTCTTTATCGGCAAGTCGACGCTCATTAGATATCGCCGGCGCCCCACATCAATCCGTCACAATTCTTCCCTATCCTCAACTGCCTTTGCGCAGACCTTCCCCACGCGGTTTGTCGACTCTCGGTAGGTCATGTGTGTCGGGCTCAACGGTTCAACGTCAGCATATGCCGCGGATGTCTACATTACGTAACAATATCGCGGCGCTGTTTGCGGTTCAGCTCGCTTCCTATGCCGCCCCTCTGGTGACATTGCCATGGCTCACGCGGGTTCTAGGCCCCGCCAACTTCGGGCGACTGAGCTTTTGCGTCGCGACCACGAGTTACTTCGTCCTTCTGGCCGACTATGGTTTTAACTTGAGCGCCACCCGGCTGATTGCTGTGCGCGGGGATGACCGGGGGGCGCGCTCCAAAGTCTTCTGGAATACCCTGACGGTCAAGGCGTTGCTCGCCGCAGCGGGATTTCCGGTTTTGGTCCTGCTCACTTTCTGCGGACACCGATTCGCGGAAGACCGTACCTTGCTCCTCATTAACTACCTGACCGTACTGGGGTCGGTGTTGACACCCACTTTCTATTTCATGGGCACAGAGCGTCAAGCCGTGCTCAGCGGCGTCGCGATCGCGGTCCGGTTGGTGTCGATTCCAGTCATCTTCTTGTGCGTTCGATCCCAGCAAGACGTGGTCATGGCCGCGCTGATCCCGTCGGGTATGACGGTCGTCGGCGGCCTGATTTGCCTCGCTATCCTGATGAAGGACAATCAGATCGATCGCATGCGCGTGGCTCGGAGCGATCTCATCGACGCACTCAAGGATGGATGGCATCTGTTCGTGTCGACAGCGTCGATCAGTCTTTATCAAGCGACCAATACGGTGGTACTCGGGCTGGTGGCCGGCAATGCCGCCGTCGGACATTACAGCGCGGCTGAGAAAGTAGTCCAAGCGTGCCAAAGCCTCATCACACCCATCAGCCAGTCGGTATATCCGCGTATCTCCCGTCTGATGCAGGAGTCGCGCCCCGCGGCATTTGCCTTGATCCGCAAGGTCTTGAGGATACAAGGCTCTGCCGCGTTGGCGCTTACCGTATTGCTGCTCCTATTCGCGCCGCTGATAGTTCGCGTGTTGTACGGCCCTGACTATGAGGAAACCATCAGGGTGCTCCGGTGGCTCTCCGTACTGCCCTTTCTCATCGCGCTATCGAATGTGTTTGGAGTGCAAACCATGCTCGCCATGGGTCTGAATCAGCTGGTCTCGCGGATATTAGTGTTCGCCGGCGCCCTCAATGTCGCTGCGCTATTCGTATTGACGCATTGGTTCGCAGCCTCGGGTGCCGCCATGGCGGTGGCTGGAACGGAATTGTTCGTTACGGTGGTGATGGCCCTCATCGTCAGGCGGCGCCATTTGCCCGTCTTCCGTGTTCCTTTGGCAACGTGAGAGCGATATGAGCGAGAAGTACGATGTACTCGTGGTGGGAGCGGGATTCGCCGGATCGGTGAGTGCCGAGCGGCTCGCCAGCGCGGGTAAGCGCGTTCTGGTCATCGATCGGCGCTCCCATATTGGCGGCAATGCGTACGACGAAATCGACGCCGCGGGTGTGCGTGTCCACGTCTATGGGCCGCATTTATTTCACACCAACGGAAAACGCATTTTCGAGTATCTGTCACGGTTTACCACGTGGCGCTTTTATGAGCATCGGGTACTCGCCGCGGTCGACGGAAAATTCTATCCCATACCAATCAACCGCCGCACGATCAACGACCTTTATGGCCTGAGCCTCGACGATGCCGGCGTGAGCTCGTTTCTCGAGAACGCCCGCGAGCCTCGTGAGGTCCTGAAGACCAGCGAGGATGTGGTGTTGAATAGCGTCGGAAGCGATTTGTGCGAAAAATTTTTCCGCGGCTACACGAAAAAGCAATGGGGCCTGGATTTGTCGGAGCTGTCAGCTGGGGTTGCCGCCAGAATACCGACTCGCACCAGTGATGACGACAGGTACTTCACGGATACGTTCCAATTCATGCCGGCGGATGGCTATACGGCGCTATTCCGGAAGATGCTCGACCATCCTCGCATCGATATCAGGCTGGCGGTCGACTACGCGGACATTCGAGGCCGGATTGATGTCGACACCACGGTGTACAGCGGACCAATCGATGCTTATTTCGACTATCGGTACGGGAGACTCCCCTATAGGTCGCTCGAGTTCGAGCACCTGCACCTGCCCGATTGCGAGCAATACCAGGCGGTGGGGACCATCAACTATCCGAACGACCAGGAATTCACACGTATAACGGAATTCAAGCATGTGACCGGGCAACAATGTCGTGGGACATCCATTGTCCGGGAACACCCGAAAGCGTCTGGCGAACCCTACTATCCGATTCCGCGGCCGGAAAACGAAGCGCTGTACAAACGGTACCAAGAACTCGCGAACATGGAGGCCAACGTGAAGTTCGTCGGCCGTTTGGCGCAATACCGCTACTACAACATGGATCAGGTCGTGGGCGCCGCGTTGAAAACCGCGAGCAATCTCACGGGTGAGGCGATCGCCGACTAGGACCGAAAATGGTTGACTGTCACAGTTGTCTGATAGGTTGAACGCCATGAAATCATTTGTTAAGCCCGCGGATAGGCAGAAGCGCGAGTCCCTCGATGGGTGAAACTGTCGCCGCGGTCGTTGTCACCTATAACCGATCTCGGCTGCTCCTGGAGTGTCTCGACGCATTGCTGCGTCAGACGCGGCCCGTGGACCGGATCGTCCTCATCGATAACGCGAGCTCGGACGACACGCCCAGGCTGCTTGAGTCGAAGGGATATTTGAGTAATCCCAAAATCGCCTATACGCGTCTGGATTCCAATACCGGTGGTGCCGGGGGTTTTCATGAGGGCATGAAAAAGGCCTATGACGCGGGTTTCGATTGGGTCTGGGTCATGGATGATGACGCGGAGCCGCACGAGGACGCGCTGGAGCTCATGGAGCCCAGCTTTGCCGTCAAGGGTAGCGGTGGCGTCGCCAATCTCACGCTGGGCCTCGACGGGCTGCCTCAAACCGAGCATCGGGGATGGTTGGATTTGCAAAGCTCCAGGCTGCGAGCGCATCGACCCATCGACCCTCAGGGGTTGGTCACGAACATGGAAATCAGCTTCGCCTCCTTCGTCGGCCTCGCGGTCCACCGCAGCGCCATTGAACGGGTGGGCCTACCGAAGCGGGAGCTGTTCATCAAGGGAGATGACCTGGAGTACTGCGTGCGCCTGGCTTCCATCGGTCCATTGATTTTGGTTCCGGGCAGCAAAATTCGCCATAAAGATCAAGTAAGTACGACTTTCGAACGCCGCCGCCGCTTCGGCTACGAGTCGAATCGGATACCCATCGATAAGCTATGGCTCAACTACTTCTCGCTGCGGAACCTGCTATGGATCCGCCGCGAGCATGTCGGCAGTGGAATTGCCGCGAGATTCGCCGCCCGTCAGTACACGAGGCACATTCTCGGAATTCTGGTATTCGATTCCCACAGGCGGGTCCGGTCTCGCTTCTATTGGAACGCCATAACCGATGCTTGGGCGGGCGTATTCGACAACGATAAGCCTCGGCGGCTCACCCGCATCACGCCGGCAGCCTGATGCAGGTCGTGTCATTAAAATTCACGGAGGACAAGGCCCATGACTAGTGCGACCGAACTACCCTTAGGCGCCGAAGCCGGCTCCATGGCCGGCCGCTTGGTGCCGCCGATAGTCAAGGAGTTCTGGAAGAAGGTTGCTTCCCCGCAGGTTCAACGCGTAATTATACAGTCGCCCATACGCGCCTACATTCATCCTCATACTCACCTGGGAAAAAATCTGCTGGCCACCGGCCGCTATGAGATCGAGACGGAGGACATACTTCGCGACGAACTACGGAAGAACGACGTGTTTCTCGATATTGGCGCGAATGAGGGGTTTCTATCCGCATACGCCGGGACGCTCGTGGGTCGCTCGGGATGGGTAATCGCGGTCGAGCCCCAGTCCAGACTGCAGTCCCTGATTGAGATCAACTTGCGGCTGAACGATATATCGCGATTTCATATTCTCCATCGCGCCATCGGCGAGTCGTCCAGTGAGACCGCTGAAATCAATTTGTATCCTGAGACGAACAGCGGCCAATCAAGCTTGCTGAAAAAACCCCGCTTCGGCTGGACTGCGATTCGGCGTGAACAGGAGAAGATCCGCTTCATCACTCCCGCCGAGATACTGAAGGAGTGTTCCGTCGAGCGTTTCGACATGGTCAAGGTCGACGTCGAAGGATTCGAGCATAAGGTGGTCGATGCGCTATTACCACTCATCCGCGACGGCCGAGTCGGCAAGCTGTTGCTCGACTATCACGCGGCAATCCTTGCAAAATTCGGGATCGACCCGGCGTCCATTCATAAAAAGCTGGTGAATGCCGGAATGCTGGTCGTCCGCGGTGACAGTGAGCACCTTCGGTCCTATTTGTTGTACCGCCATCCGTCCGTCGCGGCCGGCCACGGCGGTCAGCGCTAGAGGCTCGCCTCGGTACCCGCGATGCGAATTCTTACGATTGCCCATGATCTCGAGTCGGGAGGTTTACAGCGCGTTGCGCGAAATTTCGCGCTCGGCTATCGCCGGTTCGGCGTTGAGTCGGCATTTTTAGGCTACCGCGGAGGGGGCGCCTTCGCGCAGCAACTCGTTGATGCCCATGTTGAGGTGTTTTGCGGATCTTCGGAGGACTCTCTGCAGCGCGCCGCGTTGAAACACGCTCTGGATTGGCAACCCGACGTGATCCATATTCACCGGGATGGGTATGGTGATGCGCGGCTCTCGGCCATGCTGTTGACCGCAAAGGCGTCAGTCCGTCGCGGCACCACGGCGCCGGTGGGGGTTGTCGAGACCAATGTCTTCGGTCGAGTCGACTACAGCGCCGATCGTCACTGTATCGACGTCCATTATCTCATATCGCGCTGGTGTCTATGGAAGTGGCAGCGCTGGTCGCGAACCCTGTCTCCGCGACCCATCGGCATCGTCATGCCCAACCTCGTGATGAACGGCGAATTCTCGCATCGATCCGCCGAGACCCGCCAAGAGTTCCGGCGAGCTCGTGGCATTCCCGAGAATGCCTTGGTATTCGGACGCGTGGGATCCCTATTCGAGCCCAAGTGGTCGGTCGTCATCTTTGCCGCATTCTCCACCTATGCGGCGAGTCATGCTGAAGCATGGCTGCTGTTGGTCGGGCTGCCCGCGGAGTTGCGCCGCGCCGTCGCGGCGCTGCCGGATGACATACGCCGTCGGGTGGTGCTGGTGGATTTCATTCATGACGACGGCGCCCTTCAAGATATCTACGGATCGATGGACGTGTTTCTCCACGCATCCCGGATCGGCGAAAGTTTCGGTATGGTCCTGGCCGAAGCATTGCTGTGCGGTCTGCCGGTGATCACCTTGAGCACGCCGGATAAAGACAACAGTCAGCTCGAAATCGTCGGCCATGAGGCGGGCGGCCTCGTGGTGGCTGACGTTGCTGGAATGATAAACGCCATGCGCAAACTCGAAAAGCAGGAATTGCGGCGGCAATACGCCGCCATGGGAGCGTCGGAAATTATCAGGAGATTCGGCGCTGAAACATTGATACCGGCCGCGATCGACATCGCGCAACTGGTATCAGAAGGGCTGTCGCGTCAGCAGCTTCGACGGCGACTCCTCGCACGTCCGCAAGTATGCAGCTACGTTCCGGACGAAGATATTTCAGCGCTCATGCAGGGCTGCATGGGTCGATATAGCCTGAAGACCCTGGCACTCAAGAACCTCGTGTCAAATCCCTATCTTTACCGGGCCTACCGTCGAGTGACGCGGCAACCCATATAGCGGATAGCAGTATCAGCTCGAGGTAAGGACTTCGTCCCCGATCCGTCACGCTCTTGCAACACAAACTCGATATCTAGATGGGCTGGCTCAGCTTGCGTCGCCGCTCGACCGAAGTACATCGGTTGCCTAGGGCGGCACCTGTCTGTTGGGCGGAGGAGAAATTGGGATGTCAGTGAACTTTATCGATCGCACCCCCACCAGCGGATTCGTTTGGCGCCTATCCTGGGCTCCGATCCTAAGTCTAGCCGTCACGGTCGGATTGAGCCTGTGGCTCTTTTGGGATGGTTTATGGCTGTTGGGATCGGTGTGGACGACCAGTCCCGAATACAGCTACTGCATCTTGATACCGCCAATCGCAGTGTTCTTGATTTGGCAGCAAAAGGATCGCCTGGAGACCATACCGTTCGAAGGCAGCTGGGGAGGGGTTGCGCTGGTGCTGCTCGGCGGCGGACTTCTGGTATTGGGCCAATTGGCGACCATCTATACGTTGGTCCAATACGCGTACCTCGTCACTCTGTACGGACTGGCCCTATCGTTCACGGGCCGAAGAGCCTTTCGCATCATTGCGGTCCCGATGTTGATCCTGGCGTTCATGATTCCTTTGCCGTCGTTCTTTTTCTACAACTTGTCGACCAAGCTTCAGCTGTTGTCTTCCCAGTTGGGCGTTTGGTTCATGCGCTTGTTCGATATCAGCGTATTTGTAGAAGGCAACGTTATCGATCTAGGCGGCTACAAACTGCAGGTCGCCGAGGCCTGCGACGGTCTACGTTACCTGTTTCCTCTGATGACTCTCGGATTCTTGATGGCGTACTTCTACAAGGGCGCACTGTGGAAGCGTGTCGTACTGTTCCTCTCGAGCGCGCCCATTACCATTGTGATGAACAGTTGGCGTATCGGCACCATTGGGCTGATGGTCGAGCATTGGGGCATTGGCATGGCCGAAGGGTTCCTTCACGAATTTCAGGGCTGGATGGTTTTCATGCTGAGCGCCGGCCTCATGCTCGGCGAAATGGCGTTGCTGAATCGATTGGGGCGCGAGCGCGGAACCTGGCGCGAATTGTTCGGTGTGGAGTTCCCGGCGGCAACGCCTACGGAAGCGGCACGGCGACTGCGTCCCGTCCCCCGGACATTTGCCGCGGCAGCGTCGGTATTGGCGGTCTTTGTCGTCGTAGCATTGGCTCTCCCCCGCCCGGCGGAGATTATCCCTACGCGAGAAAGTCTCTCCGAATTCCCCATGAGGCTGGGCGATTGGACTGGACGACGCCAATCCATGGAAGGCGTTTATTTGGACCAACTGCAACTGGACGACTATGTGCTTGCCGACTATGCAAACTACGGCAGCCAATCGGTCAATCTGTACATCTCCTATTATAATTCACAGCGCAAAGGCGAGGCTGTTCACTCGCCTCGCGCATGCCTCCCGGGCGGCGGCTGGCAGTTGCGAGACTTCGATCAGCGAACGTTGACGACTGTGATGGTCGACGGGCGTCCGCTGCGAGTAAATCGTACCCTCATAGAACTCGGCAACCAGCGGCAGCTGGTCTACTACTGGTTCCAGCAGCGCGGTCGGGTCATCACGAATGAATTCGTGGTCAAGTGGTACCTCTTTTGGGATGCGCTGACGCGGCAGCGGACTGATGGCGCCATGGTGAGGCTCATTACGGCGTTGCCGCCCACGTCCAAGGAAGCCGACGCGGATGAACGCCTCACGGACATGGCTGGGTTGATTGCGCCGACGCTGACGCGCTACGTTCCTGATTAGGTCCGCATGCTGTACGTCATGCCTTTTCTGCTGGCCATGGTCGTCACCATGGCGTGGCTGCCCGTGTTCGGGCGAGTCGCGACGAAGTGGGGCATCGTCGATAAGCCAGGCACTCGTAAGGTTCATACGATTCCCATTCCGCGGATCGGCGGCCTGGCCATGGTTATCGGCGTGTTGGTGGCTGCACTCATTGTCATTCCGCTCGGACCCAATGACCGGTGGTTCTTGGTCGCCGCCTGCGTCTTGGCGGCGTTCGGGGCAATGGACGACCGTTTCGACTTGGACTATCGCCTCAAGCTGCTGGGGCAATTGATAGCCATCCTGATAGTCGTCATCGCCGGCGATGCACAGATTCACTCGATCACGTTGGACGAGCGCTTGATGGTGCCGCCGTGGCTGGCGATTCCGTTCACGATATTCTTCTTGGTGGGCATTACCAACGCCATCAACCTCGCCGATGGGCTGGACGGACTGGCGGGAGGCACCACGTTTCTATGCCTGGGTGCGCTTGCCATCTTGGCCCATAGCAGCGGTCAGTTGGTGACCGCCGCGTTATCATTGGCGTTTGCCGGCGCCATTCTTGGATTTCTACGGTTCAACACGTTCCCCGCCAGCGTATTCATGGGGGATGCCGGCAGTCAGTTGTTGGGGTTTGCCGTCGGCGTCTTGAGCCTGCGCGCCACCCAGAGCGGCACCAGTGCACTGAGCGCCGCGATGCCCATCCTGCTGCTCGCTTTGCCGATCCTGGACACCTTGAGTGTCATGGTGCAAAGAGTGAGCGAGGGGCGCTCGCCGTTCAGCCCGGACAAGAATCACATTCACCATAAGCTGTTGGCCATGGGCTTTAGCCACCATGAGGCGGTGATGGTCATTTACGCCATCCAGGCGGATTTATTTCTCCTTGCCTATTGGCTGCGCTATGAGTCGGACTTGACCATCCTGGCGGTCGTCAGCGCCTTTTTTGTGGTATCCATCGCCATCCTGCAGGGCGCGGCGCGCCGGGGCTGGCGGTTCCGCGGGGCGCAGGAGGCTAAACACGATTCCGCTCTCACACGCTTGATTCATAAAGTCCTGGAGCCGCGGTATTTGCCGCGTTGGTCCTATTTGGGTGTCGCCCTGGCGGTGAGCACCTACGCCGGCGTCATTTTATTGGAGACGGTCAACGTGACCAGCGACGTGCAATTCTTACTTCTCGCGCTACTGGGGATGAGCGTGATTTTGCTGGCGGTACTTCGTGCGAAGCCGCTGAGCATCGTCGAGAAGGGGGCTCTCTACATTACAGCCGCCGTCTTGGTCTATCTGGATAGCGTGGTCCTTCCTCAGCAACGCTTGTTTGCATCAATCACCTGGATATCAATCGGTGTCGCGGCACTGGGTACTATCCTGCGTCTTCGTCTGTCTCCCGACCGTCGCTTCGTATTGACTCCACTGGACCTCATTGTCCTGTTCGTTGCCTTGGTGGTTCCGAGTCTGCCGGGAAGCTTCGCACTGCCCGACGGCGGAGCAGTCGGCATCGCCAAATTGGTGACCTTGTTCTACGCCATTGAAGTGCTGGTCAGCCGCGTGGAAATGGGCGTGATGTGGTTGCGCATCGCGGCGACCGCCGTATTGGCGGGCTTGGTACTGCGTCCCCTCGTCCCTCTTGGGCTGTAGTAAGCGCCGGACTCTCCCGCGGGGAGGCGACGTGCAATCTACTGGTCATCGCACCGTCATCTAGCCTACCTACACTCTGTCGCCTTCCCGCACCTCGGAATTGAATGATGTCGCCTATGGGATTCAAGCGTCCGCTCGCAGTGTTGACCGTCGTCTTGTCGGCGGCTATGTTGTCGGCGTGCGGCGGCGCTCAAGCCCGGAAGGTCAAGCACCTGGAAAAAGGCCATACGTACCTCGATGCGGGTAACTATGAAAAGGCGCGAGTCGAATTTCAAAACGCGCTGCAAATCGCGCCGACCGATCCGGAAGCCCGCTTCGAAAACGGTGTCGTGGATGAGAAGCTGAACAAGGGCCGAGAAGCGGCCCAGTTCTACCAGGCAACCATCGATGTCAGTCCCGATCACCTCGGCGCGCATACGAATCTCGCGCGCCTGTATTTGTTCGCCGGCGCTCCAGATAAGACGATGGAGCTTCTGAAGCCTGCACTGGAGAAACATCCGGACGACTCGGAGTTGTTGACTCTGCGTGCTGCGGCCAATGTGCAGAAGAAGCTGATGCCCGAGGCTCAGGCGGATGCCGAGCGCGCGGTACAGCTGAGTCCCGGCAATGAGGATGCCGTCTCCGCGCTGGCGGGGATTTACGTTTCCGACAAAAGCCCCGAGAGAGCTCAGGCGCTGTTGGAAGGGGCGATAAAACTGATTCCCGGCAGCGTCGCACTGCGAATGTCCCTCGCGCAGGTCTACGTGAGCGAAAACCGCCTGGATGACGCCGAGCGGATGTTGACCCAGATCATTGGCCTGCAGCCCAAGGAACGAGGCAACCGTATTCGGCTGGCGCAGTTCTATACGCGTCAAAAACAAATCGACGCGGCGGAAAAGACGTTGCGCGATGGCATCAAGACGATGCCGGACGATCGTGATCTGAAGCTATCGTTGGTCGACTTCTTGGCGACGCATCGCTCGACGGAGGCGGCTGAGAGCGAATTACTGTCCATGATCGGTGCCGCGCCCAAGGACGTCGATCTGAAATTTTCGCTCGCAAAATTCTATGTGGCGAAACACCAGGCAGAGCGTGCCGAAAAGGTTTATCAGGGCGTCATCGACGCCGAAAACCTGAATGCCGCCGGGGTCGCGGCACGCGATGGGTTGGCGGGCCTGCGTGCGCAGCGCAATGACATGAAAGGCACCGAAGAGCTGATCGGTCAGGTTCTGGCGAAGAGCCCTCGCGATAACGAAGCCTTGATTCTTCGGGCAGACATCGAGTTGACGAAGCGGGATCCGAAGGCTGCGATCGCGGACTTGCGCACCGTGCTGCGAGATCAGCCGAACTCGGTACCTGTACTGCGAACGCTGGCCCGGGCGCATCTTGCCAACGGCGAACCCGCCATTGCCGAGGAGACTTTGCGCACAGCACTTGAAGGAAATCCGAAAAATGCGGAACTGAGACTGGATTTCGCACAGTTTTTGGCTCAAACCGGCAAGCCCGAGCAGGCAAAGACGGTACTAGCCGATCTCGTGAAGGATCAGCCCAACGACGTGCAAGCCTTGGATTCGCTGTTTCGCATCAGCGTGACCGCCAAAGATTACGACACCGCGAAGTCCGCCGCCGCCGCGATGGTGGCCGCGCAGCCGGAAAGTCCCATTGGCTTCATGTACCAAGGCATATTGGCCGAACAGGCCAAGAAGACCGACGACGCGCTTGGTCTCTACAGGCAAGCTCAGGCGCTGCAACCCGATGCGCTGGAGCCGCTGCAGGCGCAAATCCGCTTGTTGGCGTCGGCGAAGCGAGTGCCCGAGGCCATGAAGCGGCTCGATGACTTGACGGCCCAGGATCCCAAGAACTCGTTCGCGCCCAACATCAAAGGCGAGCTGTTCTTGATGCAGAAGGATTACGCC
>Ga0302314_10011055_pt1 | contig 15772 bp, 11 predicted proteins | sample III_Palsa_N2_3_FD_200533 | JGI IMG/M metagenome (GOLD analysis project Ga0302314, IMG submission 200533) | Peat permafrost microbial communities from Stordalen Mire near Abisko, Sweden - III_Palsa_N2_3 | ecosystem: Environmental > Terrestrial > Soil > Palsa > Peat permafrost | place: Sweden...
AGGCGCTGATGCGGCAGCTGCGGGGAAGCCTCTCAGGCCTCTGCCAACCGACCTACATGCTGGATTTGCCGGGGGGCCACGGCAAGGTCCCGGTTGGGCCGGGGTATCTGGCGGGTATGTTGGATGCATGCGTCAGCGTCGAGGACCCTTGGGGTGGGACACACGCTTACCCGCCGGAATAGTACGCCCCGCCGCGCCCCCTCCGTCACGCCGCTTCGCGTCGCGACACCTCCCCCGTTTCGCTTCGCTGCACGGTGGAGGAGCGACGCGCCCTATCCTGCTCCTCCACCGCATAGCGAAGCGGCGCGGGGGAGGTGGATCGGCACGCGATAGCGTGGCGAGACGGAGGGGGCGCAAGGCCGCCGCACAGCCCCCTACCCCTTGAACCCAACCGCCACCAGAAACACCTCCGAGCTCTCCGCCCGGCTGGCCTTCGGCTTCAGCGTCCGCACCTCGGCGAAGGCGCGCTTCAGGATCGCGATCACCTCGGCGGTCTCGCCGCCCTGGAACGCCTTGGCGACGAAGGCGCCGCCGGGCCGCAGCGCCGTCGCGGCGAAGTCGGCGGCGGCTTCGATCAGGCCGGTGATGCGCAGATGGTCGGTCTCGCGGTGGCCGGTGGTGTTGGGGGCCATGTCGGAGAGGATCAGGTCGGCGGGGCCACCCAGCAGCGCCGCCAGCCGATCGCCGCAGCCCGGCTCGGTGAAGTCGCCCTCGACGATGGTGGTCGACGCCACCGGATCGACCGGCAGCAGGTCGATGCCCACCACCGCCCCGGCGCCGCGCTCCTGCAGCACCTGCAGCCAGCCGCCCGGCGCGCAGCCGAGGTCGATCACCTTCATTCCACGCCGCAGCAGGTGCGCCTTCTCGTCGATTTCGAGCAGCTTGAACGCGGCGCGAGAGCGATAGCCGCGGGCCTTAGCCTCGGCCACGTAGGGGTCGTTGAGCTGGCGCTTGAGCCAGGCCTGCGACGACGGCGTGCGCAGCTTGGCGGTCTTCAGCCGCGCGGCCGGGGTGCGGCCATCGCCGCCGCCGCCGGGGAGGCGAACCATGCGTTTGCGGGGAGGTTCGTCCATGTCAGCCCCGATGCCGGCGGCGACGACGGCGGCGCGTGCGCTCGCTCATCAGTGAAATCAGCACACCCTCCCTCAAGCCCCGGTCCGCGACCCTGACCCGCTCGCAGGGCCAGACCGCCTGCACCGCCTCCAGGATCGCCGCGCCGGCCAGCACTAGGTCGGCGCGGTCTGGACCGATGCAGGGCTGGGCGGCGCGCTCGCCCGTGGTCAGCGCCGCCAGCCGGCCGCGCACCGCCTCGCACTCGGCGCGGGTCATCCACAGTCCATCGACCTTGGAACGCTCATAGCGCGGCAGCTGCAGGTGCAGGCCCGCCAGGCTGGTGATCGCGCCCGAGGTGCCGATCAGATGGCTGCGCCCGGAATTGAACAGCTCGCGGAGCGGCTCCGCCGCCGCGAACCCGGCGATCGGCGCTCGCATCGCCTCGAGCATGGCCTGAAACCAGGCCTCCGTGGCCGTCTCGCCCTCCGGAAAGCGCTCCGCGAGGGTCACAACCCCGATCGGCACCGAGAGCCAGGCCATGATCGGCGGCAGGCCCTTGCCAGGGCTCCAGCCGCGCAAGTCGAGCCAAGCGAGTTCGGTCGAGCCGCCGCCGACATCGAGCACCAAGGCCGCGTCGTCGCCGCCGTCGATCAGGTTCGAGCAGCCGGCGACGGACAACTGAGCCTCTTCGCCGGGACTGATGATGCTGAGCGCGATGCCGGTGCGCGCCTGCACCCGGGCCAGGAACTCCGCCCCATTCTCCGCCGAGCGGCAGGCCTGGGTGGCGATGGCGCGCAGGCGCACCGGCTCGTGGCGTCGCACCTTGTCGGCGCAGACCTTGAGCGCCGCCAGCGCCCGCTCCATCGCCGCCTCCGAGAGCCGGCCGGACTGGCTGAGCCCCTCCCCGAGCCTGACGATCCGCGAATAGGCGTCGACGATGCGGAAGCCACGCGCCGTCGGCGTAGCGATCAGCAGACGGCAGTTGTTCGTCCCCAGGTCGAGCGCCGCAAAGTGCGGCGGCGCGCGGCGCGCTGGCCGAGCGTCGCTCACCTGGGGCTGGGCGAGCGCCTCAGCCATGACGTACTTGCGTCCCAAATTTCGATTGGCGCTGCGTCAGGCGACGCCCGCTTTCAGATGGGCAGCTTAGCAACCCTCGGGGGCGACCGGAAGACGCACCCTTGTTCCGACGGCGGAACGCTTTACGTTCATCTCCTGGTCAGGGGATTAGGTGTAAAAATCCGGTCATGATTACGCGAGACTCACCTTCGTCGTGGGCGTCAAACGGCGCGTCTCCAGCGGCTTCGCGAGACCCCGACTATGTGGCTCACCTGGACGAGTCGCCCGAACCGGCCGCGCTGCGGCAGGCGAAATTCGGCATCGGCCAGGTGGTCAAGCACCGGGTGTTCAACTTCCGCGGCGTGATCTTCGACGTCGACCCGGTGTTCGCCAACACCGAGGAATGGTGGCAGGCGATTCCGGCCGAAGTGCGCCCGCACAAGGACCAGCCGTTCTATCACCTGCTGGCCGAGAACGACGAAGGCGGCTACGTCGCCTATGTGTCCGAGCAGAACCTGCTGATCGACACCTCGGGCGAGCCGGTCGGCAACCCGAACACGTCGCTGATCTTCGACGGCTTCCGCAAGGGCCAGTACCACCTGCGCCCCCGCATCACTCACTGATCGGCCACTGGGCTTACTCAGGCGGGATTTCGGTTGGCGTCCCGGCGACTGGCGGCAGCGCGGCGACGCTCGGTTCGTTGAACCGCCAGATCAGCGTCCAAAGCGTGTAGAGACTTACCCCCAGCAACAGCAGCGGCGGCAGGTCCATCTTGTCGTCCGGCAAGCTGGTGAGGGCGAGCAGGTTAGCCAGCGCCATTATCAGGGCGATACCGCCGCCGACGATCCGAGCCCAGGCAGCCTGACGCCCGACGCCGCGGCCGACCAGGTAGAGCAGCCCCGCCCAGACCACGACGAACAGCGCCACGACGGCGAGGGCCGCGAATAGCCACGCGGCCAGGCCGGCCAGCACGCCGAACACCCGGTCTATGCCGACCGCCGCATCGTTCATCAATCCGATCAGACCATAGGTCCGCACGCTGATCAGATGCGAACCATCCGGCGCGGCGGCGTGGTGGAACCAGATCGCCTCGATCGTCAGGAAAACGCAGGCGACCGTCGCCAGCACGCCGACCAGCAGGCCGGAGACCTTGAAACCCAGTGCGACGATCGTCCGGTGAGCGATCAAGCCCAGCCCCCGGTGGTTCCCGCCGCTAATGAGGACGGCAAAGCTCCACGGCGCAACTGAAAAGCCGGATCAACCCTTCCTCCGCGTGCGGGGGAAAGCGGCCCGTCGCTCCGAAGGAGCGCGCGGCCGATGGGGGGAGTCTCCTTGTTTGACTCCCCCCATCGGCGGAGCGCGCTACGCGCGGCTCGCCGCTTTCCCCCAAGGGGGAAGGGTTGATCCGGCCTCCCCTCAATAATCCTTCCGCCAGCGCACCTCGATCTGCGATTCGCCGCCGCCGGGCGCAGCGCGGGCGATCAGCGACAGGTCCTTGCGGATGCGCCATTCGACCGCGCCGGACGGGCCGGTCGAGCCGCCGGTCACCTCCAGATAGACGTTGTCGGTCACGTACTTGCCGCCGGAGACGATCGCACCGGTGGTCTCGCCACCCAGCGCCAGGCGGTCGAGGTGGGCGAACGAGCGCAGGTTGCCAACCACGTCGAAGCCGGAGCCTCCCGCCAGCGAGGTCAGCGCCGAGGCCAGCTCGGCGGCGTCCAGCGGCGACAGCTGCGAGGCCGAGGTGCCGAACAGCACCTGCGACAGCACCTCGTCGTTGGGCAGCACCGGGGTTGAGGTCAGGGTGATCTTCGGTTTCGACGCCGTGCCCTCGATGCGGATCACCGCGGTCAGCGACGGATCGTCCCGCGTGGCGGTGAGATCGAGCCGGATGTCGTCGGCCGAGGTGGCCAGGTAGACGACGCCGCGATTGTCGAACTCGAATCGCTTGCCGGCGAAGTCGTAGTCGCCGCGCACGATCCGCGCCACGCCGGTCAGCTGCGGCGCACCGGTGCTGCCGGTGACGTGGGCGTCGAGCGAGAGCTCGGCGTTGAGGCCGCGCCCTTTCAGGAAGACGCCCTTGGCCGCCTTCAGCGTCACGTCGAGCCCGATCGCCGGCGCGTGGCTGCTGACCGTCCGCAGATGCCCGCCGCCGGCGCCCGGCTGGTGATGGATCTCGGTCACCTCCATCGGCGTCACGCCCGACGGGATCGGCGGATTGGCGGCTACGTCCGCGCGGTCGATCGACAGCGCGCCGGTAAGCTTCACAGATCCGTCGGCGCCGCGGCTGATGGTGGTCTGGCCGCTCGCCACGGCGGTCGCAACGTCGTTGTCGATCAGCCGGAAACGGTTCAGGTCGAGGTGGAAGCTGCTGGCGCCGGCCCGCTCCAGGCTGATCCGGCCCGATCCGCTGAGCGAGCCGCCGGCGCCGTCCTGGCCGCTGAATTGGTTGACGTCGATGGCGCTCTGATTGAGCGCGGCGGCCAGGCTGACCCCGGTGAGCTTCAGCCCGGTAGCGGAATCGCTGAACTGGCCGGCGGCGATGGTGGCTTCGCCGCGAGCCTGAGGGTCGGCGAGCGTGCCGCCGAGCGTGCCCAGCGCATGCACTTTGCCAGAGAGACTCCGTTCGCCGCCCATCAGCAAGTCCCACAGCGGCTTCACCTCGCCGTCGGCGGAGAAGTCGCCTTTCATCGGCTGGGTGCGGACCAGGGCGATGCGGAACGGCGCAGCGCTGGCGACGGCCGGCAACACCAGGTGTGCGTGACTGGTCAGACCCGGCCCGCTGCCCAGGTGCGCGTCGATGGTCACAGCGGAACCGGCCAGCGCCGCGTTGACGACACCGTCGAGCGTCGGCTCGTTGGCCGCACCCTTCTCGCCGGCGCCGGCCAGCTTGGCCTGCAGCACACCGTCCAGGCGCTCGCCCTGGCCGCGCAGGCTGATCTCGGCGTCGAAGCGGCCGATGAAGTCCTGGTCCAGCAGCGCCAGGCTGATGCCCGATAGATCAGCGGTGACCTGCAGCGCGCCGGCGCCTTGCCGCGCGTCGATCTTGGCCTTGCCGCCACCGACGTTGGCTAGCAGGCTGAGCGACTGTTCGTGATCGCCGAGCTTCAGCGTCGCCGGCGCCAGGGTCTTGAAGTCGGCGTCGCGGACCCGTCCCTGGCCCTCGAAGGTGGCGGCGTAGGCGCCCGCCGCGCCGTCGAGCACGCCGCCGCCGTTCGCCTTCCAGCTGCCGTGCGGACTGAAGCCGGTGGCGTCCAGCCGGTAGGGCATGCGGTCGAGCGGCCCATCGGCGGTGATGGTCCCGGACTGGATCAGCAGCCCGGCCGTGGTCATCGCACCGGTGGCGGCGAGCTTGAGGCTGGCGTGTGCGCCCTGCCCGGCCTGCGTAATCGTCAGATGGCCGGACGCCTCGCCACGCGTCAGAAACGCGCCGGGGCCGATGTGTAAGGCCAGATCGGCCGAAGACGGCGCCCCTTGGCGCAGCGCCACCGCCCCGGCGGCGTGGACTCCGCCCGCGTCGGCGAGGAGGCCAGTCAGGTCCACGCCGTCGCCCTCGAACTTGAACCCGGTGGCCGCGTGCGCCGGCCCATACGGGCTGCTCGCGGCGAGGCTGAAGGCGCCGCTGGTGTCGGCAGGGCCCTTCAGGAAACTCAAGGTGACGTGGGCATTGGTCAGCGGCAGTTGCGGCAGGTCGATCAGCGCGAAGTCGGCCATCAGGTCGGCGCGCGGGTTGGCGATCGTGCCCGCCAGGTCGCCCGAGCCCTTGCCGGCGCCGGATATCTCCAGCGGCCCGATCTCGAGCGGCCCCTTGGCGCTCCAGCCCAGCTTCAGCTGCAGCGCCCCGTCGCTGCCGATCAATCCCGCCGCGTCGGCGGCCCCCGCGGTCCCGGTGAGGTCAGCCTGGCTCAGCGCGACGCCCTTGCCATCGACGCTCGCCTGGCCTTTCAGCGTGGGCGTCGGTCCCAGCAGATGGTCGAGCTCGGCCATGCCGCTGGCGAAGTCCTTGGCCCTGGCGTCGAAGCCGAACGTCCACGGCGACTGACCCGACTGGCTGGCGGTCCAGCTCGCGGTCATCAACCCCTTGGCCCCGGCGTGCGCCACGGCGAAATTCGAGAACGTGGCCTGACCGTTGAACGACAGGCCGCCGAGGAGGCCACGCGAGCCCTGGCCGTCGATCTTGAGGCCGGGCCCAACCACCGACAGCGACTTGATCAGCACCCGGCCGTCGGTCAGCCAGACCAGCTGGCTCGCGACGTGTGGTCGCCCGCCCAGCAGCGCCGGGATGATGCCGCGGCCCGCGCCGCCCGACCCGTCGAGCGTCGCGCCGATCGCCAGCTGGCCGCCGCCCCAGTCGAGCTTCACCGGGCCGCGCACCTGGGCCAGCTGGTAACCGAACGCAGCCGGCGCATCGACCGCGAGCGGCCCGGCCAGGCTCCACCGGTCGGCGGCGCCGTTCAAAACGCCGGTCAGCCGTACGGCGCCCATCTTGGGGAAGCTGACCACCCGCTGCATCTGACGCGCCAGCAGCGAGATCTGCATCCCCCTCGGCCCAGTGGTCTGGCGGCCAAGGTCCGCCTCGCCGCGGCCGGAGAGGTCGACGTTGTCCGAGGTGGTCGCGAATGTGATGTCGTCCAGGCCATCGGCCAACCGCGCCCCGGAAACCTGAAACTGCACCGCCGGACCCAGCATGCGCTGGTAGCCGGCCAGGTGGGTCGAGGCGGCGAGGACGATCTTGCCGCGCGCCTGCCCGCCCTGCGGCGTCCAGGCGCCGTCGGCCGCAATGGGCGTCACCGCGCCGCTGTGGCTCTCGACATGGAAGCGGCCCTGGCTGGTGGTCCCGCTCGCGTTGGCTGAAACCAGCAAAGGCTGGTTCGCCGCCATTCCCAAAGCTCCGGCCAGCGCGCCGCCGTCGGCTTCCCGCACCTGCAGCGCCAGCCGGATAGTCTTGTCGCGGCCAAGATCGAAATCGGCATCTGCCCGATCGCCGGCATGGAGGCGGCTCGTGACGGCGAGCTTGCCCGCCAGTCCGCCCTCGCGGCGCAGGTCGAAGCCGCCGGCGACATCGTAGAGCCCGTAGCGAGTGCTGAACGCCGGCATCAGCTGCAGTTGGGCGGCGATCTTGCCGATGTGCAGCGAAACTGGCGAGCGGCCGCCGGGCGGTCCGCCGGCCTCCACCGCCGGCCGCCGCAGCACGGTCACCAACTGGGCGACGGCTTCATCGATGTCGGCGCGGCGCTGCAGCAGCGCGAGCCAGTTCCAGCGTAGCCGCACCTGCCGCGCGTCCAGCCACAATCCGTGTGCGTCGGTTATCGTCAGTCGACGGACGGAAAAATCACCCCAGACATCGCCTTCCAAGCCCGTGACGTGGACCCGGCCGTATGGGCCGAGCTTGGCGCCTTCCAGCAGGCGCTCAACGAAGCTGCGGCCGGCCGGCGTCACGACGCCGAAGCGCGCGACCACCGCAGCGAGGGCGACCACCGCGACCAGGAACAGCGCGACCCAGCCCAGCGCGCGCCGCCGCCGGCGCTGCGTCGGCTTTGGCGGCTTCGGCGCGGGCGCGTCGGGCTCTGGCGTCTCCGCCGTCAAAAGCTCTGCCCGATACTGATGTAGAGCTGCGCCAGCGGATCGCCCTTGCGACGCGTGACCGGCGTCGCGACGTCAAGCCGGATCGGGCCAAACCCGAGGTCGTAGCGAACGCCGACCCCCGCGCCGACATCAATGCCGCTGAAATCCGGCGCGGCGGTCGGCCCCAGTGATCCAGCGTCGATGAAGCCCGCGACGCTCCAGGGTCCGGTCACCCGGCGTCTCACCTCGAACGACGACTCGAACAGCGAGTCGCCGCCCACCGGCGTGCCGTCAGACAGTTGCGGGCCGACGCCCTGATAGTTGAAGCCGCGCACCGAACCACCGCCGCCAGCGAAGAAGCGCCGGTCGGCCGGCACGTCGGGGATCGTACCGCCGACGATCGATCCCAGCTTGATCCGCGCGGCCAGCACCGTGTCGGCGTCGACATCGAGCGGCAGGTAGCCGCTGACCTGGCCCTGCAGCTTCAGATAAGGCAGCGTGCGGTCGCCGGTGACATAGGTCGGATCGGCCTCCAGCTGCAGCCGCCAACCCCGGGTCGGGTTGAGCGGATCGTTCGATCGGTCGAGCGAGTAGGCGCCCAACAGCGAGAAGATCGCCAGCTTCAGATTCTCGCCGACCCCGATGCCATTCGCGTTGATCGAGGTGTCCTCGCGGGTGTCGACCACGTCGACCGCGGCGCCGTAGGTGACGAAGGTGGTCTTGGTGTAGTGCCGCTCCACCGCCGCCCGGAAGCCGACACCGTCGTCATCGAATGCGTTGGTGTCGTCGGCGAAGATGTCGGCGCCGACCTTGAGGATCTGATCGGGCCGCCCCCAGTCCGGCAGGTCGAGCTCGGTGTCGAGCTTCTGCTGGATCTGCGCCAGGCGGCCAGTGAAGGTCAGGGTGTCGGCCCGACCCAGGCGATTGTAGAGGATGTACTTGGCGTCGATGCCGGCGCCTTCGCTGGTGGAATAGACCACCTCGGTGATGCCCTCGTTGCTGGGATAGCCGCCGGCCTGGTAGCCGCCGCCCAGCTCGATCGTATGCGGCGGCCGGTCGCCGACGCTGACGATCACCGGCCGCAGCCCGTTCACCGCCTCGTCCGCCGGCGCCAGCGAGACCGTCACCACATTGAACACGCCGGCGTCGCGCAGGCGCCGCTCCAGCGTCGCCACCTGTTTCGGATCGTAGACATCGCCCTTCTTCCAGGGCGCCAGGCTCGCGATCCATTTGCGCTTGGTGCGCCCCTGGCTCACCACCTTCAGCCCATCGAGGTGAACCAGCTGGCCGGCGGCGAAGTGAAAGGTCGGGGTCAGGCTATGGTCCTCATGATCGACCACCACCTGGCGCGGGTGCGTGGCCGCGTCGGCGTAACCGCTCTCGTGCAGCACCGCCTCGACCCGCCCTTCCGCAGCCAGCACATCGGCCGCCCGGCCCGGTGTGCCGGCTATCAACGCCAGCGCCTTCACGGCGGCGGCCTCGGTCTTAGGATCCGGGGCCGCGCCGTCCCAGATCAGCTCGGTCTTGGCGATCTGCGACCTCGGGCCGACGGTGATCTTGACGACCGGCGTCGGCGCGTCGCCCTCACTGACGTCGGGATCGACCTCATAGTCGTAGTAGCCTTCGGACCGCAGCACCGCGATTGCCGACTCGCCGGCTTCCCGAGCCCGCCGCCGGGCGTCGACGCGGCTGGTCGGGTGCGCTTTGGAAACGCCGACAGCGCGCTGAATCTGAGCTTTCAGCGCTCGGTCCATCTCGCCCTGCACCTGCGCCTTGGGCTCAGCGGCGTGCGCGAGACCGGGCGTCAGGCAGAGGAGGCTGATCGCCGTGCAGGCGATGGCCGCGACCGGAGCTCGTCTCACGCATCGACTTTCTGCTTCGCCCCAGGAAGTCCCTTTAGTGCGAGCCGGCTGGACTGTCACCGCGCGGCGTGCGGCGGATCGGCGCGCCGCGGGCGTCAACTCGATGAAACTTACGCGAAAACCGGCGCGAAGCTCGTCGCCGCGCGCCGGTTCACTGGCCTCAGGGTCTCGAAGCGTGCGGCCTAAGCCTCGCGCAAATCGACCGCGGATTCCCGGCCGGTCTTGCGGTCGCGCTGAAGTTCGAAACCGACTTTCTGGCCTTCGGCAAGGCTGCCCAACTGGGAGCGTTCGACGGCGGAGATATGGACGAAGATGTCCTTGTCACCTTGATCGGGCTGGATGAATCCGTAGCCCTTCTGAGTGTTGAACCACTTCACGGTTCCGGTCGCCATTAGGTCCACCTTTCGGGGGTTTAGAGTGGAATGCGCGCCTTTCTGGGGTACGCGCGGGTAGATCAAATTCTCGAAGGAGTGGAGCCTGGCCAACGATCGGCGATAATCCGAACAAAGGGTGACAGCCGAACCTACCGAAATTCGACGAAAGCGAGATAGCGAATTTCGCGCTCGCTACAAGCTTGGCCGGTGGGGTTTTTTCGGGGCAGAGTCACCAGTGTATGTGGGCGCGGCCAACGGGCTCGGCGCCCGCTCAGGCACAGCGTTTAAGCCGCACGCGCCCCGACACCGATCCGACGCAAAGCGCCCCGACGATGCGCCCGCTTCCCACGGACGGCGAAACTTGCACAAATGATAAGCGAAGGCGGCATCGGGTCGACTCGCGGCCCAGCCGGGCTTGCCGCGTCCGCGGCTGGCGACGGAGAAGGCGAAGGGGCGCTTAAAGCCTATGAGTCCAAGCGAGATCGTGGCGAAAGACGCTAGAGCGGAAGACGTGCTGCCCCTGACGCAGGCCGCTTACTTGCCGGGGCGCGCCTACGACGAGATGATTGCGCCCGGCGGCGACGTCAGACCGCACTATGAGGTGCTGCAGGATCGCATCGTCAGCCTCGGCGCCGAGGAATTGGGCGAGCGCCAGCGCACCCTGGAGCGCTCGTTCCTGCTGCAGGGCATCACCTTCACTGTCTACGGGGCGGAGAGCGCTACCGAGCGGATCATCCCCACCGACCTCTTCCCGCGCATCCTGCCGGCGGCCGAATGGGCCAAGATCGAGGCCGGCCTGACCCAGCGGCTGATGGCGCTGAACACCTTCCTCGCCGACATCTATGGCGAACAGAAAATCCTGATGGACGGCGTCCTGCCGCGCGACCTGGTGCTGGGCGCGCCGTCCTATCGGCGCGAGATGCAGCACATCTATGTGCCGCACAATGCCTACGCCAATGTCTGCGGCAGCGACATGATCCGCAACGAGGACGGCGACTTCGTGGTGCTGGAGGACAATCTGCGCGTCCCCTCCGGCGTCTCCTACATGCTGGCCAACCGCGACGCCTCGCGCCGCACCTTCCCCGGCGTGTTCCGCCAGGCCGACGTGCGGCCGGTCGAGCGCTATCCCGACCTGCTGCTGGCGACGCTGAAGAGCATGGCCGACTGGCGCAGCGACCCGCAGGTCGTGGTGCTGACCCCCGGCGTCTACAACTCGGCCTACTACGAGCACGCCTACCTCGCCCGGCTGATGGGCGTGCCCCTGGTCGAGGGGCGCGACCTCGTGATGCACGACAATCGCGTCTTCATGCGCACCACCTCGGGCCTGCGCCGCGTCGACGTGATCTACCGCCGGGTCGACGACGACTTCATCGACCCCCTCACCTTCCGCCGCGACTCTTCGCTGGGCGCGGCTGGCCTGTTCAACGCCTATCGCGCCGGCAATGTGGTGATGTGCAATGCGCCCGGCACTGGCGTCGCCGACGACAAGGCGGTCTACGCCTACGTGCCGGAGATCATCCGCTACTACCTTGGCGAAGAGCCGATCCTGCCGATCGTCGAGACCTTTCTCTGCCGAGAGAAGAGCCAGCTCGACTACACCCTGGCCAATCTGGACAAGCTGGTGGTCAAGGCGGTCGGCGCCTCGGGCGGCTACGGCATGCTGGTCGGGCCGCACGCGAGCCAGGCCGAGCGTGACTCGTTCGCCGAGGCGCTGAAGGCCGATCCGGAGAACTACATCGCCCAGCCCACCATCCAGCTTTCCACCGCGCCCTGCCTGGTCGACGGCCGGATCGAACCGCGCCACGTCGATCTGCGCCCGTTCATCCTCTCCGGCGAGAAGGTGGTGGTGACGCCGGGCGCCCTCACCCGCGTCGCCCTGCGGCGCGGCTCGCTGGTGGTCAATTCCAGCCAGGGCGGCGGCTCCAAGGACACGTGGGTGCTGTCCGAGGAAGCCAAGCCATGATGCTGGCCCGCCCATGATGCTCGCCAGAGTTGCGGACAGCCTCTACTGGATCGGCCGCTACATCGAGCGCGCCGAGCACGTCAGCCGGCTATCGGCGGTGATGCTCAACGCCACGCTCGACCGCACCGCCGGCGCCGAGCAGACCAGCCGCATCGGCCTTGCCGCTCTTGGCGAGCCCGACTCCGGCCGCGCCAACAAGACCTACGAAGCCGCCCACGACCTAGCGCTGGACCGCGGCGACCCAGGCTCGGTTTACGTTTCGCTCGCCAGCGCCCGCGAAAATGCCCGCCAGGTGCGCGACCAGATCTCGACCGAGACCTGGGAGCGGCTCAACCTGCTCTACCTGCGCGTCACCGGCTCGGGCGCGGAGATGGCGTTCGATGACGATCCGCCCGGCTTCCTCAATGAAATCATCGCCGACCTGCACCTGTTCAAAGGCGCGGCCGACACCACGCTGAGCCACGGCGAGGGCTGGCGCTTCCTGCTGCTGGGCGTCTTCATCGAGCGCGCGCAGTTGATCGCGCGGCTGCTTGAAGTCTGCTTCAGCGACGGCAAGACGCCCGCCGTCACCGAACCGATCGCCCTGATGAGCGTGCTCCGCATGGCCTGCGCACTGGAGCCGTACCTCAGGGTCTACACCGCCGACATCAACCCGAGCTACATCCTCGAATTCCTGCTGTTCGACGAGGACTTCCCGCGCTCGATCCGCTTTTGCACCGCACGGCTGCAGGACCTGCTCTCCCAGCTCTCCCGCGAAGCCGGCGCCGGCCGCTCCGACGCCCTGCGTCTGGCCGGACGGCTCGACGCACGGCTGAAATACGCCGACGCCGAGGAGGTGGAGGCCACCGGCGCCGGCGTCCTGTTGACCGCCGTCGCGGCCGAATGCGGCTCGATCCACGAAGCGATCTACGAAACCTTCGTCGCCTACCCCCTCGAACTGAGCCTCCCGGCGTGACCGCCGCCCCCTCCCCCGGAGCAATCTAGTGCTGCTCGAAGTTCGTCACGTCACCCAATACCACTACGCCCAGCAGGTCCGCGAAAGCGTGATGGAGCTGTGGATGCAGCCGCAGAAGTCGGCGACGCAGCGGCTGCTGAGCTTCGAGCTGGAACTCGATCCGCCGTCGCAGCTGTTCTCCTACGCCGACAGCTTCGGCAACGCGGTCTACCACTTCGACGTGCCGCACCCGCACGACCGACTGGAGATCGTCGCGCGCTCTGCCGTCGAAACCCAGGCGCCGCCACCGCTGCCCGAGGCGCTCGACATCGGCGAGTGGGACCGGCTGCGCAGCGATTTCGTCCGCGGCGAGTGCTTCGACTTCCTGCGCCCGCACGGCTATGCCCGCCGCACCGCCGCGCTCGACGCCTTCGCCGAGGCGCACCAGCTGGACGAGTTGCGCCATCTCGACCCGCTCAGCGCCGCGCGCCAGCTCAGCAGCATCGTCTACGGCGCCTTCGACTACGAGGCCGGCGTCACCGAGGCCGACAGCCCGATCGACCTGGCGCTGGCCGAAGGCCGCGGCGTCTGCCAGGACTTCGCCCACATCATGATCGCCATCTGCCGCGACTGGGGCATGCCGGCGCGCTACGTCTCCGGCTATCTGTTTACTGACCGCGCGCAGAAGCAGGACCGTTCGGACCCTGACGCCACCCACGCCTGGGTGGAGGTGTTCCTGCCCTCGCTGCGCTGGGTGGGGCTGGACCCCACCAACAACATCCCCGCCGGCGAGCGCCACGTGCAGGTCGCCGTCGGCCGCGACTACAACGACGTGCCGCCCTCGCGCGGCGTGTTCAAAGGCGAGGCCGAGAGCCAGCTGGCGGTCGGCGTCTCGGTCCGCCGCGCCCGCGCCGCGATCGCCGAGCCCGAGTTCATGCGCATGTCCAAACCCGCCTTCGTCGCCGGCGCCCAGCGCCGCCGCTCGTCGCTGGCCGGTCTGGCCGAACAGCAACGCCACCAGCAGCAGCAGTAGCGCCCTTCTCCCCTGCGGGAGAAGGTGGCCCGAAGGGCCGGATGAGGGGAATGCCTGCGGCGGCTCGAAACGTCGGCCAGCGCATGCCCGACGCCGCCCCCTCATCCGCCCCGCTACGCGGGCCACCTTCTCCCGCGAGGGGAGAAGGACGCTGAGCATGCCCCCAGACAATCTCGCTTGAGCGACCCGACCACCCCGATAGGGTTCGCGCCAACGAGGCCCTGGGAGCGAAACCATGATCGACCTGCACTACTGGCCGACGCCGAACGGCAAGAAGGTGACCATCCTGCTCGAGGAACTGGGCCTGCCGTACACCGTCGTGCCCTGCAACATCGGCAAGGGCGACCAGTTCACGCCGGACTTCCTCAGGATCAATCCGAACAACCGCATGCCGGCGATCGTCGACCACGACCCGCCCGGGGGCGGCGCGCCGATCAGCGTGTTCGAGAGCGGCGCGATCATGCTCTACATCGCCGAGAAGGCCGGCAAGTTCCTGCCCGCAGACCTCGCCGGCCGCTACGAGGTGATGCAATGGGTGATCTGGCAGATGGCCAACCAGGGGCCCAAAACCGGCGAATGCGGCCACTTTCGCCGGCTCGGCGACACCCGCGGCGACCAGACCTACGCCGTCACCCGCTTCACCGACGAAGTGAACCGCATGTACGGCGTGCTCAACAACCGGCTCTATGACCGCCCCTGGATCGCCGGCGACGACTACACCATCGCCGACATGATCTGCTATCCGTGGACCGTCGGCTGGGAAGCGCAGGGCCAGGACATCGGGGAGTTCAAGTATTTCAAGCGTTGGTTCGAGGCGATGGGCGAGCGCCCCGCGGTCCAGCGCGGCATGGCGGTGACCGCCGGACCGGCCGAGGACTTCGCGCAGCTCTCGCCGGAAGAGCGCGAACGGCGCATGAAGCTGCTGTTCAATCAGCGCGCCCGCCCGGCGCCGGCGCAATAGACTTCAGAAGGAAGCGAGCATGGGACGGCTCTACGACAACATCCTCGAGACGGTCGGCCATACGCCGGTGGTGAAGATCAACCGCCTGGCCCCGGCCCACGTGAACCTTTACGTCAAGATCGAGGCGTTCAACCCGCTGGGATCGGTGAAGGATCGCCTGGCGCTGGGCGTGATCGAGGCGGCGGAGAAGTCTGGCGCGCTGAAGCCCGGACAGACCGTGATCGAGGCCACCAGCGGCAACACCGGCATTGGCCTGGCCATGGTCTGCGCCGCCAAGGGCTATCCGCTGGTGGTGGTGATGGCCGAAAGCTTCTCGATCGAGCGGCGCCGCTTGATGCGGTTTCTGGGCGCGAAGGTGGTGCTGACCCCGGCCGCCCTGCGCGCCACCGGCATGGTCGCCAAGACCCAGGAACTCGCCGAGACCCACGGCTGGTTCTACACCCGCCAGTTCGAGAACGAGGCCAACCCGGACATGCACTCGCGCACTACGGCGCGCGAGATCGTCGACGATTTCGCCGGCAAGAAGCTCGATTACTGGGTCACCGGCTTTGGCACCGGCGGCACGCTGAAAGGCGTCGCGCGGGTGCTGGAGAAGGAGTCGCCCGACACTAAGATCGTCGTCTGCGAACCGGCCGACGCGCCGATGCTGGCCAGCGGCGAGCCGCAGGCGCGCAACCCCGACGGCTCCCCGTCCGCCGGCCACCCGGCCTGGAAGCCACACCCGATGCAGGGCTGGTCGCCCGACTTCGTGCCGAAGCTGACCGGCGATGCGGTCGACGCCAAGTACATCGACCAGTTGCTCACCATCCCCGGTCCCGAGGCGCTCGCCACCAGCCGCAGCCTCGCGACCAAGGAAGGCATCTTCGTCGGCATCACCGCCGGCGCCACCTTCGCCGGCGCGCTGAAGGTGGCCGAGACCGCGCCGGCCGGCGCCAACATCCTCTGCATGCTGCCCGACACCGGCGAGCGCT
>Ga0302314_10011056_pt1 | contig 15771 bp, 8 predicted proteins | sample III_Palsa_N2_3_FD_200533 | JGI IMG/M metagenome (GOLD analysis project Ga0302314, IMG submission 200533) | Peat permafrost microbial communities from Stordalen Mire near Abisko, Sweden - III_Palsa_N2_3 | ecosystem: Environmental > Terrestrial > Soil > Palsa > Peat permafrost | place: Sweden...
CCGCCCCGCCGTCCGGCCTCGCCTGGCGGATCATCGGGACCGGGCACCGCGACCCCCGCTGGCGTCCCTACCTGGAGCCCTACGGCTCCCGCGAGGAGGTGTCCCACGTCGCCCCGGAGGGGCCGCCTCCGGCGTGGGAGGCTCCGGCCGAGCTCAGCGCCTGATGTCCGGGCGGCTTGTGCCCGTGCCTGGGCGGCTGACGCCGGGCAGGTGATTCGCCCGCCCGGCGTACGCGGTTCCGTTGCCGACGCCCTCCGACCCGCCCCAGCGGGACCCGGGGGGCGCCGCGATGCCCGCCCCCGGGCGGGGTCCCTCGCCGCGAGCGGTGCCCCGGCGCGTGAGCGGTGCTCTGGGACGCGGCGAAGGTGGGTGCTCGGGGACGCGAGCGGTGCTCTGGGACGCGGCGGTGGTGGGTGCTCCGAGACGCGAGCGGTGCTCTGCGACACGGCGGTGGTGGGCGCTCCCCGATGCGAGCGGTGCTCCGGCGGGGAAGCGGTGCTCCGGGACGCGGCGGCGCGGGTGCCCCGAGACGCGAGCGGTGCTCCGAAGCGTGAGCGGTGCTCTGCGACGCGGCGGCGCCGGGTGCTCCGAAACGCGAGCGGTGCTCCGAAGCGTGAGCGGTGCTCTGCGACGCGGCGGCGCCGGGTGCTCCGAAACGCGAGCGGTGCTCTGGGACGCGGCGGCGCCGGGTGCTCTGAGACGTGAGCGGTGCTCTGGCGGTGGGGCGGTGCTCCGGCGTGAGCGGTGCTCTGCGGTGGTGGCGGGTGTTCCGAAACGCGAGCGGTGCTCCGGGACGCGGCGGCGCCGGGTGCTCTGAGACGTGAGCGGTGCTCTGGTGGGGGAGCAGGGCTCTCTGTGCGAGCGGTGCTCTTGGGGTGGGTTACGGCTGGCTGGGGGGAGCGGGTGGGGTGACCGAGGTGCTGGGGGTGCTTGCTGCGGCGGTGGGGCCCGGCGGGGCCGGCGGGGGGTTGACCGGGCCGCTGCCGGTCGGCAGGGGCTGCGGGACGGCCACCGGCGTCGGTGCCGGCAGCGGCGTGCCCGAGGGCGCCGCGCCGCCGGGGGCGGTCCCGCCGGTCGTGGGCGCGTCCGCGTACAACTCGATCTGCGACAGCGAGTAGCCGTTGGCCGTGCCCGGCTCCACCCCCTGCATCCGCACGTAGCCGACGTCCGCCGCGTCCAGGTACACCGTCTCGACGCCGCCCTGCCCGTCCAGCACCGAGGCGGCCGTGGTCCAGGTCGTCCCGTCGGTCGAGGTCTCGATCTGGTACTGCGCCCCGTACGCCGCGGCCCAGTGCAGCACCATCCGGCCCAGCGTCGCCGGATGCGCCAGTTGCAGTTCCACCCAGGAGTTGTTGATCGCGGGCGACGCCCAGCGGGTGGCCGGGTCGCCGTCGGCGATGTTCGGCGACATGAAGTCGGCGCTGAGGTCGCCCGAGGCCGAGGTGGTGGCGGTCCGCGCCAGGTCCGGGCCGGTGGTGCGCGGATGCACCCGCACCTGTACCGGCTGGGTGACCGAGCGGCCGTCCGCGACGAAGCTCACCGGGACGCTGTAGTCGCCCGGCCTGGTGCCCGCCCCGGCGGTGAACCTCAGCGCCGTGGTCGCCTGCGCGCCGCGCGCCGGTGACACCGGGCCCGCCGTCCGGACCGTCAGCCCCTTGGCCATGGCCGGGAGCTGGGCCCGCAGCGTCCCCGAAACGCCACCGGTCCCCAGCGCCCGCACCCCGGCCGACAGCGTGGCTGTCCCGCCCGCCTCCAGGTCCACGCTCTGCTGCGGCAGCTGGAGCGCGGCCACCGGGGTGTCCGCGTACCAGGGCACCACCTGGTAGACCACAGGCGCGGCGTCACCGGCCGCCCAGACCAGCCGGATCCGGTCCACCGCCATCCGGGGGTCGGCCGGGAGCTGGGTGTAGCCGGCCGTCAGCGCGCCGATCCGGACCCAGCCCCGGCCCACCTCGTCCACCTCCACCGAGCCGTTCGCGCGCACCGACCCGTCGGTCAGCACCACCACCTGGTCCAGCGGCCTGGCCCGGCCCAGCGACACCGTCAGCGCGTCGCCCGCCCGGGGCGCGGCGGCCGCGCGGTAGGCGGTCTGCAGGGAGCCGTCGACCACGTTCGAGACCGGGTAGCCGGGCCGGGCCGGGGGACCGTCGGCGGTTGCGGTCTCGCTCTGGCCCGCCGGTACCGGCGCGGTGACCGTGAACTCCCGCACCGCCACCGCGCTGTCCTGGGTCGCCACGGCCCGCAGCCGCAGATAGCGGGCCCTGGTCCCGGCCGGGAGGGTCGCGTCCACGGTCTCCTGGTCGCGGTAGCCGCCGACGGTGTGCCAGCTGCCGTCGCCGGTGGAGTACTCCAGCACCGCGTCGTGCAGGTAGTCCCCGGCGGCGACGCTGCCCGGGGGCCCGCCCAGGGTCACCCGGACCTCGCCGACCGGCTGGACACTGCCCAGATCCACCCCGACCGAGTCGCCGACGGCGGGCGGCTCGTCGCTCCAGTAGTAGCTGTCCGGGTCGCCGTCGACCATCTGCGCGGGGCCGTCGCCGACCGCGCTGCCCATGCTGGTGGTCGCCGTGACGGTGGCGTCGGTCAGGCCCGCCCAGCTGTTCCAGGACACCAGCGCCCGCTTCAGGAAGGGGTCGAGCACCCCCGCGCCGACGGTCACCGTCGAGCCGCCGAGCTGCCGCACCAGCTGCTGCAGTTGCTGCCGCAGCGTCCAGGCCTCGGCGCCCCGCCCGTCCCACTCGGCGGTCAGCAGGTCCACCGCTGTTCCCCCGGCCCGGCCGTAGAGCGCCAGCTGGGCCAGCCAGGGGCCGTCCTCGCCGCTCAGCGCCCCGCCGTCGAGCCCGGCCAGGCTCGCCGGGGCCTGCGCCATGGTGGCGAACGCCGCCCGCAGCGCGTCGGCCGAGCCCTGCCCGCCCTCGCGCGACCAGAACGCCGCCAGCAGCGGCTGGAGGTAGCCGGACTCCTGCTGGCCGAGCGGCGAGGAGGCGTCGTTGCCGGCCAGCGCGGTCAGCGCGGCCAGCGCGGTCTGGGCGTTCGGCGCGGTCTGGGCGTTCGGCGCGGCTTCGCCGCCGGTGCCGGCCAGGGCGGCGATCGCGCTCCGCCAGGAGGTCTGCGGGTCGTAGCCGAGCGGGTTCCAGCCGAAGTCCGCCTCGGTGGCCAGCGGGATCCGCGAGGCCACCGGCTGCGTCATGGCGCTGCCCAGCAGCATCGCCGAGCCGGTGCCGACGGAGGGGTCACGGCCGGTGTAGGGGCCCAGGTAGAGCCGGTCCGGCTCGGAGTCGTTGACGGGATAGTCGTCCTGGGTCACCAGCGGGTGCCGGAAGGCCCGCTGGGCGGCGGTGACGTCGGCGGCGGTGATGATGGCGGGCTGCACGCCCACCCCGGTCCAGGCGACCTGCACCGACGGGTCCAGGTCCTCGGCCAGCGCGGTCCGGTAGGGGGTGGCCCCGCTCTGGTAGTACTCGCTGGGCAGCACCGACAGCGGGGCCGCGCCCGGGTGCTGCGCCAGGAAGCGCTTGAGCACCACCGCGACCAGGTCGGCCTGCGCCCGGGCGGCCGAGGCCGCCCCCTGGAAGTAGTGGACCAGGTCCCGGCCGCAGTTCCAGTGGTCGTAGCTGACGTCGGTGAACTGGAGCTGGAAGGCCCGCACGCCGAGCCCCCACAGCGAGTCCAGCTTGGCGATCAGCGCGTCCTGGTCCCTCCCCGAGCTGTAGCAGACGGACTGCCCGAGTGAGAGCGCGTAGCCGAAGGTGACATGGTCCAGCGCGGCCCGCTGCGCCATCGACCGCAGCGCGGCCTGCTGCGCGGCCGGGTAGGGCTCGCGCCACCGGCTGCTCCGGTACGGGTCCTGGCCCGGCGCGTACAGGAAGAAGTCCTGCTTGGTACGGCCGAGGAAGTCCAGCTCGGACAGGGTCTGCGCGGTCGTCCACGGGGTCCCGTAGAAGCCCTCCTCGGTGCCGCGCACCGGCGTCGAGGGCCAGTCGCAGACCCGGACGCCGGGTACCGCCGCCACCCCCTCCGGCGTGGACGTCACCAGCTCCCGCAGCGACTGCGCGGCGTTGTAGGTGCCGTCGGCGTCCGCCCCGGCCAGCACGATCACCCCGGCCCGGCCGCCGGGCACGGCCATCAGGCCCGAGCCCAGGACGTACCCACCGGCGGGCAGTCCGGCCGGGCTCAGCGCGGGCAGTGCGCCCCCGGCGGCGGCCAGCCCGCGCAGCGCCCGGTCCGCGCCGCCGCCCACGCCCTCGGCGATGCCGCCGACATACACGGTCAGCGTCCCGGGGGCGGGCGTCGCGGCGCCGTCCGCCTGGAGCAGCCGCCGCACCCCGGCCGCCAGCAGCAGCGACCGGACGGTGGCCACGGCCCCCGGATCGGCCCGGGCGGCGAGTACCAGGGTCACCGTGGACGGCAGCGTGAACGACTGCCCGTAGCCGCTCTGCGACTGGGCCCGGGGGTAGATCTGAGGCATGGTCACCCCGTCGGCGGCGGTCACCGAGGCACCTGCGGCCGGTCCGGCCGTGGCCGAGGCGGGGGTGGTCCCGGTGACCATGCCGCCGACCACCGCCGCCACCGTCAGCGCCGTACCGGCCCGCAGCGCCGTACCCCGGCGCCGGCTCCGGTCGGCGGCCGACCGCACCCGGTCCAGCAGCGGTGCGGTGCCCTTGAACTCGGCGATCAGCCGGTCGGCGGTCTGCGGCGCGAGCCGCCTGGCCGTCCGCGCGGCGGTCCGCCGGGCGGTCAGCGCGGGGGTGGAGCCGAGCAGGCTCCGCAGCGCGGCCCGCTGCCCCAGCTGCCGCCGCAGGCCACTGCCCGCACCGGCGGAGAGGGAGGGCCGCTGCTCCACGCGCTCTCCTCCGCTCCGGGTTGCCTGCGCTGCCCGTGGGTCACCTGGGACGCACGGAAGTTGCTGCGGTGTCAGCCCATCAGAGAGGCATGTCCACTGTCAACGAGCAGCGGCGGTCCGGACGTTATGTCGGACTAAATAATGAATCTCCCGCACGATTCCGCCGACCGTCACCCCAACGGCCGGTGTCGTACCCCCCTGGGGGCGGGTAGGAGGCATGCCGGGCAAGAAGCACCGCCCGTCCGTGTCCAGCCCGCGTTCGTCGCGCCGAGGAGCCGTCCCGTGGCCACAGCCGCCCGCCCGTCCGCTACGCCGCACCCGTCCGCCGATGCCCGGACGGAGCTGGCGCGGGCGCATGGCGTGGACACCGTCCGGGACACGCCGGACGGCCCGGTGCCCGTGCCGGAGGGGACGCTGGTCGCGGTGCTGGCCGCGCTCGGCGCGGACGCCTCGACCCAGGAGGCCGCCCGCGACGCGCTGGACCGGTACCGGCACGCGGAGGCCGCCCGGCTGCTGCCGCACTCGCTGGTCATCCGCACCGGGCGGGCGCTGGACCTGGGCGCCGAGCACGGCGTCCCGTCCACCGCCGAGGTCTGGATCGAGCTGGAGGGCGCCCGCCCCGGCGCGGCGGTCCGCAGCGTCCACGGCGGGCGGCTGCCGGAGGACCTGCCGGTGGGGCGGCACACGCTCTGCGCCCGGCTGCGCGACCGCGCCTCGGCCGCGCCGCTCATCGTCGCCCCGGCCCGGGTGCCGTACCCGCAGCGGCGCGGATGGGGCTTCCTGGCGCAGCTGTACTCGGTGCTGTCGCAGCGCTCCTGGGGCATGGGCGACCTCGGCGACCTGACCGATCTGGCGCAGTGGGCCGGGCACGCCCTGGGCGCCGACTTCGTCCAGCTCAACCCGCTGCACGCGGGCCGCCCGGGCGAGGGCGGGCACCCGGCCGACCCCTCCCCGTACCGGCCGTCCTCGCGCCGCTTCGCCGACCCGGTGCACCTGCGGGTCGAGGCCGTGCCGGAGTTCCCCTACCTCGCACCGGCCGCCCGCGAGCAGGCCGCGCGGCTGGCCGGGCGCGGCGCGGCGCTGCGGGACGCGGTGCTGCTGCACGACGGGCTGATCGACCGTGAGGCGGTGTGGGCGCTCAAGCGCGAGGCGCTGGACCTGCTGCACGCCGTCCCGCGCAGCCCCGGGCGGGAGGCGGCGTACCGGGCGTTCCTGCGCCGCGAGGGGCGCACCCTGGACGACTACGCGATCTGGTGCGCCCTGGCCGAGGTGCACGGACCGGCCTGGCGCTCCTGGCCGGAGGGCCTGCGCGACCCCGGCAGCGCCGCCGTCCGCCGCGCGGCCGGGAGCGACGGGCTGCGGCAGCGGGTGGAGTTCCACCGCTGGCTGGCCTGGCTGGTGGACGACCAGCTCGCGGTCGCCGAGGACGCCGCGCGCGGTGCGGGCATGGGCGTCGGACTGGTGCACGACCTGGCCGTCGGGGTGCACCCGGAGGGGGCGGACGCCTGGGCCTGGCAGGGCTTCCTGGCCGGGGGCATCTCGGTGGGGGCCCCGCCGGACGCCTTCAACGCGCACGGCCAGGACTGGGGCCTGCCGCCGTGGCGCCCGGACGCCCTGGCCGCGGCCGGCTACGCCCCCTACGCGGACCTGCTGCGCGGCGCGCTGCGGCACGCGGGGGCGCTGCGGATCGACCATGTGATGGGCCTGTTCCGGCTCTGGTGGGTGCCCGAGGGCCGCCCGCCGACCGAGGGCGCGTACGTCCGCTACGACCACGAGGCGATGCTGGGCGTGCTGGCGCTGGAGGCCCACCGGGCCGGGACCGCCGTCATCGGCGAGGACCTGGGCACGGTCGAGCCCGGCGTCCGCGAGGAGCTCACCGAGCGGGGGATCCTGGGCACCTCGGTGCTCTGGTTCGAACGCGACTACGACCGCGACAAGGGCGACGGCGGCGGCGGGCCGCTGCCGCCGGAGCGCTGGCGCGAGGCCTGCATGGCCACGCTGACCACGCACGACCTGCCCAGCACCGCCGCCAGGCTCAGCGGCGAGCATGTCGACCTGCGGTACCGGCTGGGGCTGCTCAGCCGCCCGCTGGCGGAGGAGCAGGCCGAGGCGGACGCCGACCGCGAGGAGTGGCTGGGCGAGCTGGCCCGCGAGGGCCTGCTGTCGCTGTCCCCGTACGGCGAGGGACCGGCCGCCGACCTGTCCGGGCCGGAGGAGGCGGCGGTACCGGCCGGGCCGGGCAGCCACCTGCCGGAGGCCGTCGCCGCGCTGCACCGCTACCTGCTGCGGACCCCGGCCCAGCTGGTCGGCGTCTGGCTGCCGGACACCCTGGGCGACCCGCGCCCGCAGAACCTGCCGGGGACCTCCAGCGAGTACCCGAACTGGCGGCTGCCGCTGGCCGACGCCCAGGGCCGCCCCACCGACCTCGAACACCTGACCGGATCACCCCGGACGGCGGAACTGGCCGCACTGATGAACGAACTCCCGCACGACCCGGACGGTGACCCGGGCTCCGGGCCGTCCCGGCGGTGAACCGGCGGTGAACCGGCGGCGAGCAGGGGGCGGGTCCGGCGGCCGGTCCAAGGTAAAGGGCCACCCAAAGGGTCCACCCCGCCGCGCAGCGTCGCGGACGGGGCCTCTACCGTGGGGGAGTGATGACTCGAAACTCCCTGCGCGCCGGTGCCGTAGCCGCCGGCACCGCGCTCACGCTGCTCCTGATGACTGCCCCGTCGTTCGCCGCCGCCCCGGCGGCCGACGTACAGCTGGCCGGACTCACCGTCGCCGAGTCCCTCGGCCTCTATGTCGGCTGCCCGCTGGCGCTCTTCGTCATCATCGCGGGCCTGGTCTTCGCGCTCACCAAGCCTGACAAGAAGATCTGAGTCCGACCGGAAGACCGCACGACAACACGATCTGACGAAACAGACGGGCAGCCCCCGTCGCTCCCGGGTGGGAGCGGCGGGGGCTGCCCCGTGCCGTGGACCGGTCAGGCCCGGGCGGCCGCCTCGCGGTCGGCGACCTGGGCGCGCAGCGCCCGCTCCACGCCCGCGCGCGCCTCGACGACCATGCGCCGCAGCGCCGGGGCCGGCTCGGCCGAGGCCAGCCAGGCGTCGGTGGCGTCCAGGGTCTCGGGCGAGACCTGGACCGCCGGGTACAGCCCGACGATGATCTGCTGGCCCATCTCGTGCGAGCGCTCCTCGAAGATCCCCTTGATCGCGGCGAAGTACTTCGCCGTGTACGGGGCGAGCAGCTCACGCTGGTCGGTCTGGACGAAGCCGGCGATGACCGCCTCCTGGACGGTGTTGGTCAGCGTCTCCGCCTCCACCACCGAGGCCCAGGCGTCGGCCTTGGCCGCCGCCGCCGGACGCGCCGCGCGGCAGGTCGCCGCGTGCTGCTGGCCGGCGGCGGTGTTGTCCCGGGCGAGCTCGGCGGTGACTGCCGCCTCGTCCGCGATGCCGGTCGCCGACAGCCGCTCCAGCAGCGACCAGCGCAGGTCGGTGTCCACGGCCAGGCCGTCGACCGAGCTGCTGCCGTCGAGCAGCGCGCCGAGCAGCGCGAGGTGCTCGTCGGTGCTCGCGACAGCGGAGAACGCGCGGGCCCACGCCAGCTGGTGGTCGCTGCCGGGGGCGGCCGCGTGCAGCTGCTCCAGCGAGGCGTCGGCGAGCCGGGTCAGGCCCTCCGGCCGCCAGGCCGGGTCCGCGTACATGTCCACGGCCAGCTTGGCCTGCCGCTGCAGCGACTGGACCACGCCGATGTCCGACTCCCGGCCGACACCGCTGAGCACCAGCGACAGGTAGTCGCGGGCGGCCATCTCGCCGTCGCGGGTCATGTCCCAGGCCGAGGCCCAGCACAGGGCGCGCGGCAGCGACTCGGTGAAGTCCGCGATGTGCGCGGTGACGTTGGCCAGCGACTCGGCGTCCAGCCGGACCTTGGCGTACGACAGGTCGTCGTCGTTGAGCAGCACCACCGCCGGGCGCTTGCGCCCCGCCTGTACCGGCACGGTGGTGAGCTCGCCCTCGACGTCCAGCTCGATCCGCTCGGTGCGCACCAGCGCGCCGCTCGGGTCGAGGTCGTACATGCCGATGGCGATCCGGTGCGGGCGCAGCACGGCCTCGCCCTTGGCCCCGGCGGGCAGCGCGGGGGCCTCCTGGCGGACGGCGAGCGAGGTCAGCACGCCGTCGGCGTCCACCTCGATCTCCGGGCGCAGCACGTTGATCCCGGCGGTCTCCAGCCACGCCTTGGACCAGGACTTCAGGTCGCGTCCCGAGGTCTCCTCCAGCGCGCCGAGCAGGTCGGCGAGCCGGGTGTTGCCCCAGGCGTGGCGCTTCATGTAGGTCTGCACGCCCGCGAAGAACGCGTCCTGGCCGACGTACGCCACCAGCTGCTTGAGCACCGAGGCGCCCTTGGCGTAGGTGATGCCGTCGAAGTTGACCTGGACGTCCTCCAGGTCGTTGATCTCCGCCATGATCGGGTGCGTGGACGGCAGCTGGTCCTGCCGGTACGCCCAGGTCTTCATGGAGTTGGCGAAGGTCGTCCAGGCGTGCGGCCAGCGGCTGCCGGGGGCCTCCGACTGGCACAGGATGCTGGTGAAGGTCGCGAACGACTCGTTCAGCCAGAGGTCGTTCCACCACTCCATGGTGACCAGGTCGCCGAACCACATGTGCGCCAGCTCGTGCAGCACCGTTTCGGCGCGCATCTCGTACGCGGCGTCGGTGACCTTGGAGCGGAACACGTACTGGTCACGGATGGTGACCGCGCCCGCGTTCTCCATCGCGCCGGCGTTGAACTCGGGCACGAACAGCTGGTCGTACTTGCTGAACGGGTAGCGGGTGTCGAACTTCTCCTGGAAGTAGTCGAAGCCCTGCTTGGTGACCTCGAACAGGGCCTCCGCGTCCAGGTGCTCCGCCAGCGAGGGGCGGCAGTAGATGCCCAGCGGCACCTTCCGGCCGTCCGCCGGGTCGGTGTACTCGTCGAAGACGCCCGTGTACGGTCCGGCGATCAGCGCGGTGATGTAGCTGGAGATCCGGGGCGTGGCCGGGAAGCGGTGCACCTCGGTGCCCTCGGCCGGTCCCTGCTCGGGCTCCGGCGAGACCTCGTTGCTGATCACCTTCCAGCCCGTGGGGGCGGTGACGGTGAACGTGAACGACGCCTTGAGGTCGGGCTGCTCGAACGACGCGAACACCCGGCGCGCGTCCGGGACCTCGAACTGGGTGTAGAGGTAGGTCTGCTCGTCCACCGGGTCGGTGAAGCGGTGCAGCCCCTCTCCGCTGTTGCTGTAGGCGCAGTCCGCGACCACGCGCAGCTCGTTCTCGGCGGCCAGTGAGGGCAGCGCGATCCGGCTGTCGGCGAAGACCTCGGCGGGGTCCAGCGGCGTTCCGTTCAGGACGACCTCGCGCACGGTTGGCGCGACCAGGTCGATGAACGTGGACGCTCCGGGAGCGGTGGCCGTGAAACGGACCACGGTGGTGGACCGGAACGTCCCACCCTCGGCTGCGTTGCTCAGGTCGAGCTCGATTGTGTAAGCGTCCACAGTGAGGAGGCTGGCCCGGGTACGGGCCTCCTCACGGGTCAGGTTGGTGCCAGGCACGCTGCGTGACTCCTTCGTCAGGTTCTCTCAGCTCCCCGGCATCCTCCCACGTCGCACGCCTGGCCGAGCCGCTACCACCGAAGGCGGCCCCCGGCCGCCTATCGTCTTCCCCATGCGCATCTCGATCACCACCCCGGCCGGTGAGGCCGCCGCCACCGTTTCCCCGGCCGTGGGCCGGGCCCGGGCGCTGCTCGTGCTGGGCCACGGCGCGGGCGGCGGCATCGAGGCGGCGGACCTGCGGGCCCTGGCCGCCGCCCTGCCCGGGCAGGGGATCACCGTGGCGCTGGTGGAGCAGCCCTGGCGGGTGGCCGGACGCAAGGTCGCCCCGGCGCCGAAGACCCTGGACACCGGCTGGCTGCCGGTGGTCGCCCGGCTCACCGCCGAGCACCCGCTGCCGCTGGTCGTCGGCGGCCGCAGCGCGGGCGCCCGGGTGGCCTGCCGTACCGCCGCCGCCACCGGCGCGGCCGGGGTGCTGGCGCTGTCCTTCCCGCTGCACCCGCCGGGCCGCCCGGAGCGCAGCCGTGCCGAGGAGCTGCTGGGGTCGGGCGTCCCGACCCTGGTCGTCCAGGGCGCGACCGACCCCTTCGGCCGGCCCGAGGAGTTCCCGGCCCTGCCGCCGACGCACCGGCTGCTCGGCCTGCCGCAGGGCAACCACTCCTTCGCGGCGCCCAAGTCCGCCCCGCTCACACCCGAGGCGCTGCTCGCCCGGATCACCGACGCGGTGGCCGCCTGGCTGCTCGCCCTGCCGGGCGTCTGACCGGTTCGGCCCATGGAACAGGCCCGCCGCCCGGCGCGGGGCCGGGCGGCGGGGGACACCTGATGACGGTGCGTCAGGCGCTGTCGCGCTGCTGGGCGCGCAGCGCGCGGTCCAGGTCGTCGCGGCACTCCAGCACCAGGCGCCGCAGCGCCGGGGCGGCGTCCTCGTGCGCGGCCAGCCAGGCGTCGGTCAGCTCCAGTGTCTGACGGGTGGTCACCAGCCGTGGGAACAGGCCGCTGACGATCCGCATCGCGATCTCGATCGAGCGCTCCGCCCAGACCTTCTCCAGCACCTCGAAGTAGCGCTCCGCGTAGGGCGCGACCAGTTCCCGCTGCCCGGCCTGCTGGAATCCCGAGATCCGGGCCTCCACCAGGGCGTTGGGCAGCTGGTCCGACTCGACCACCAGCCGCCAGGTCTCGGCCTTCGCCTCGGCTGTCGGCAGCGAGGCCTGACACTCGGTCAACTGCCGCCTGCCGCTTGCGGTGCCGTCCCGCTCCAGCTCGGCCGGGAGCTCGTCGGGTCCGGCCGCGCCGCCCGCCGCGAGGGCGTGCAGCAGTTCCCAGCGCAGTTCCTGATCGACCGTCAGTCCGTCGATCCGGGCCGTGCCCGCGAGCAGACCGGCGACCAGCTGGAGATCCGCCGCGGAGCTCGCGGTCTGCGCCAGGAACCGCGCCCAGGCGAGCTGGTGGTCGCCGCCGGGCGCGGCCGCCCGCAGCTCGGTCAGCGCGCCCTCGGCCAGCCGGGCCGTCCACTCGGGGCGCCGCTCCGGGGCGACGTACATGTCCAGCGCCGTCCGGGCCTGCTGGTGCAGCGACTGGAGCACGCCGATGTTGCTCTCGCGCCCGGCGAAACGCAGCACCAGGCCCAGGTAGTCGTGCGCGGGCACCAGCCCGTCGCGGGTCAGGTTCCACAGCGCGGACCAGGTCAGCGCCCGGGCGAGCGGGTCGGCCAGGTCGCCCAGGCCCTCGCGCAGCGCCGCCAGCGAGACCTCGTCGAAACGGACCTTGCAGTAGGTCAGGTCCTCGTCGTTGACCAGGACCAGCGCCGGGCGGGACAGCCCCACCAGCTCCGGCACCTCGGTGCGGGGCGCGGCGGCGACGTCCAGCTCGACCTTGTGCGTGCGGACCAGCCGCCCCTCGTCGTCATGGTCGTACAGGCCCACGGCGACCCGGTGCGGCCGCAGCACCGGGTGGCTAGCGGCGGCCTCCTGGAGCACCGCGAAGGAGGTGATCCTGCCGTCCGCGTCGGTCACCAGTTGCGGGGACAGCACGTTCACCCCGGCCGTCTCCAGCCAGGCCCGGGACCACTCGGCCATGGCGTCCGCGCCCCGGCCCGAGGTCTCGGAGAGCACCGCCAGCAGGTCGGCCAGGGTGGTGTTGCCGAAGGCATGGCGCTTGAAGTACCGCCGCGCGCCCTCGAAGAACGCCTCGCTGCCGACGTACGCCACCAGCTGCTTGAGCACGGCCGCGCCCTTGGCATAGGTGATGCCGTCGAAGTTGAGCTTGGCGGCCTCCAGGTCGTGGATGTCCGCGGTGATCGGGTGCGTCGTCGGCAGCTGGTCCTGCCGGTAGGCCCAGGCCTTGCGGCGGTTGGCGAAGGTGATCCATCCGGCGTCGTACTTCGTCGCGGCGACCTGCGAGTACGCGCCCATGAAGTCGGCGAACGACTCCTTCAGCCACAGGTCGTCCCACCACTGCATGGTGACCAGGTCACCGAACCACATGTGCGCCATCTCGTGCAGGATGACGTTGGCCCGGCCCTCGTAGGCGGCGTCGGTCACCTTGGAGCGGAACACGAACTCCTCGCGGAAGGTGACCAGGCCCGGGTTCTCCATCGCGCCGAGGTTGTACTCGGGCACGAACGCCTGGTCGTACTTGCCGAAGGGGTACGGGTAGTCGAACTCGTCGTGGAAGAAGTCCAGGCCCTGCTTGGTGACGGTGAAGATCGCGTCCGAGTCGAAGTGCTGCGCCAGCGAGGCCCGGCACATCGCGCCCAGCGGGATCTCCAGCGTGCGGCCGTCGGCGAGCGGCCGGCTGTAGTGGTCCCTGGCCACGTGGTACGGCCCGGCGGCGACGGCGGTGATGTAGCTGGAGATGCGCGGCGTCGGAGCGAAGCTCCAGGTCAGCGCGTCGCCCTCGGCGACCGGATCGCCGCCCGCGGGGGAGTTGGAGAACACCTCCCAGTGCGCGGGCGCGGTGATGGTGAAGCTGTAGGGCGCCTTCAGGTCGGGCTGCTCGAAGGTGGTGAACACCCGGCGCGCGTCGGCCGGCTCGTACTGGGTGTAGAGGTAGGTCTCGCCGTCGACCGGGTCGGTGAAGCGGTGCAGCCCCTCACCCGTACGGCTGTACGCGCACTCGGCCTCCACCAGCAGCTCGTTGTCCGCGGCCAGCCCGGGCAGGGCGACCCGCGAGCCGTCGAAGACCACGGCCGGATCCAGCTCGGTGCCGTTCAGCACCACCCGGGTCACCGCGGGGGCCAGCAGGTCCGCGAAGCTGTCCGCGCCGGGCTCCGAACAGCGGAAGCGCAGCACGGTACGCGAGCCGAACCGCCCGGCGCCCTCGCCGTCCGCGACCGGTCCGACGGCCGAGCGGACATCGAGCCGGACGTCATAGCTGTCGACGCTGAGGATGCGGGCCCGCTCACGGGCTTCGTCGCGGGTGAGATTGGTCCCGGGCACTGCGCTACTCCCTAACCTCGGTGTCGTGCACCCGGCCAGGGCCGGGCGTCGAACCGTTGACCTGTCTGGTTCCCGGGCATCCTTTCACGGGGTGGCGACCCCGCCCACCGGGTCGCGCGTGCCCGGCGCGGGCCCCGGGCACGAGCCATTGGGCCGACCGGGGAATGGACTGCGGGCGCCCCACGTTTCCGCAGGACAGAGTGCGTCTCCAGTCCCCTGTCTGATCCGCCTCTCCCTGTTCGCCCGTCCGTTCCGCTGACCACATTCGAGGAGCAACGATGTCCGCTGCGACGACGAGCACGCCCACGCCGGTCGACTTCTGGTTCGACCCGCTCTGCCCCTGGGCCTGGATGACCTCCCGCTGGATGCTCGAAGTCGAGCAGCAGCGGCCGGTGAAGGTCCACTGGCACGTGATGAGCCTGGCCGTGCTCAACGAGGGCCGCGACCTGCCCGAGAACTACCGCACGCTGATGAACGAGGCGTGGGGCCCGGTCCGGGTCTGCATCGCCGCCGCACAGAAGCACGGCGACGAGGTCCTCGGCGCGCTGTACAACGCGCTCGGCACCCGCTTCCACAACCAGGCGCTGCCGCGCACCCGGGAGACCATCGAGGCCGCGCTGGCCGAGGCCGGCCTGCCGCTGGAACTCGCGGACGCCGCCGAGTCCGAGGAGTACGACCTGGCCCTGCGCGCCTCGCACGCCGAGGGCATCAACCTGGTCGGCCAGGACGTCGGCACCCCGGTCATCGCCGTCCCCGGCGCCGACGGCGAGCAGGTCGCCTTCTTCGGCCCGGTGGTCACCCCGACCCCGCGCGGCGAGGCCGCCGCCCGGCTGTGGGACGGCACCCTGCTGGTCGCCTCCACCCCCGGTTTCTACGAGATCAAGCGCACCCGCACGGCCGGCCCGAGCTTCGAGTAACCCGGGCCACCGGCGTTCCCCCCATACCCGCGCGGCGGTCGGCGCTGCGCGGGTAGCCAGGCCGTGGCCTGGCTTTTTGTGGGGAATGCCATACGCGCGCCGCGCGCCGCAACGGATAGGTTCACAGACGTTCACCACGACCGCCCCCGGCAGCAGCCCCCGCTGCCGGGTTCGTTCCCCTGCCCCGCGGAGATGATCCATGAGCCTCGCCACCGCCACGCTGCGCCCCGGCACCGTCCTCGCCGACCTCGTACCCGCCTCCACCCGGGCCCGGGCGTACGCCCGCGACCTGGCGCTGGTGGCCGGCGGCGCGGCGGTCACCGGCCTGGCGGCCCAGATAGCGCTGCCGGTGCCCGGTTCGCCCGTTCCGGTGACCGGCCAGACCCTGGCCGTGCTGCTGGTCGGCACCGCCCTGGGCACCCGGCGCGGCATCGCCTCGATGGCGCTCTACCTGCTCGCGGGCCTGGCGGGGGTGCCGTGGTTCGCACAGGGCACCTCCGGCCTCGGCGCGACCTTCGGCTACGTGATCGGGTTCGTCGCCGCCGCCGCGCTGGTCGGCGCGCTGGCCCGGCGCGGCGCCGACCGGGGGCCGCTGCGCACCGCCGGGGCGATGGTGCTCGGCAACCTCACCATCTACGCCTTCGGCGTCAGCTACCTCGCCGCCGACCTTCACGTCTCGCTGGCCAAGGCCGCCTCGCTCGGCCTCTACCCGTACCTGATCGGCGACGCCCTGAAGATCGCGCTGGCGATGGGCCTGCTCCCGGCCGCCTGGAAGCTGGTCGGCCGCAAGGGCTGAGCCCGCCCCCACCTGGGCCCCTTCCGGTACCGCCGGGAAGGGGCCCAGGCTGGCGCGCGGCCCGTGCACAGGTCGTGCCACACTGGCGACCATGCGCGTGTACCTGGGATCCGACCATGCCGGATACGAACTGAAGCAGCACCTGGTCCAGTGGCTGACCAGCGCCGGACACGAGCCGGTCGACTGCGGCCCGCACA
>Ga0302314_10011058_pt1 | contig 15770 bp, 9 predicted proteins | sample III_Palsa_N2_3_FD_200533 | JGI IMG/M metagenome (GOLD analysis project Ga0302314, IMG submission 200533) | Peat permafrost microbial communities from Stordalen Mire near Abisko, Sweden - III_Palsa_N2_3 | ecosystem: Environmental > Terrestrial > Soil > Palsa > Peat permafrost | place: Sweden...
CATGCATGTCGCGTCGGCTTGCACTGGCGATCGCATGAGAGAATCACTGAGGTGCCCGTTACTGCTGTATGCTTTATTATACTAAAGTGACCAAATGGGCTTATCGCCGGGGAGAGATGTATGAGCCAGAAGCAAGACCTAAGTTCTGCCATTCCTGACCTGCGGGATCTCTCGCTGGAGAGGCTCGCCGAGCTGGGCGATTCGGCCCTCGCCCACTCGATCGACCTGTATCGTCGGCGGCTTAAGGAGACCGGCGTACCGCTGAACTCGTTCAGCGCGAGGATCTAGGGATACCTGGTCTTGGCTCGGCGGGAAGGTCCACCTTGATCACCACTCATGCGCTGTCGGATCATGCGCTGTCGGACGACGCCTTCATGGAGCTCGCCAGCGGTGCCGGCGACAGGGCGGTCGTCGGGCAGTTGCGCGAGGCGCAGCTCAGCAAGCACCTCATGCTGCTCCATGTCGTGGCCAAGGCCGCCGATGGAGTTGATCCTCCATCGCCCGCGACCGCTGCCTTCCGCGCGGGCTACCAGCTGCTGACCGAGGCGCAGACAGTCGATCCCGCTGCCGTGGCAAGGCTGCTCGGCCTGCCGCACATAGGGAGCTGGGCGCACGACTGCCTGGCCCGCCTGGACAAGGGATCGGCGCCCGATTTCGGGTATCTGGCCGCTGTCGCCGCAGCGGCAGCGGTCCAGCTTGGCATCCGGTTCGAGATAGATATCCCGGTCAGGAACGGCCGGGCGCAGCTTCCCGGCCTCGGCTGCCTAGAGGTAGCCGACCAGGGCGAGTGGATCACGCTGAGCAGCGACGGCGAGCGCCTGAGGGCCGGCCGGGACGTCGACGTGGAATGCGCCCGCCTTGTCCCAGACGACGGCTCGGGCGGCACGGTGCCTTACTGGCGGGGAACGCCGCTGGCTCGGGTGGAGGCCGACGGCCAGACCTGGGAGGTGCTGCTCGAGACCACCGACAAGCACCTCGACCGCTACACGCTGCCCATGCTCGCCGCTATGACGGCAGCCGACATCGCGACGTGGCGGCACCGGATCCAGTCTGCCTGGGAACTGCTTGTCCGCCACCATGAATGGGCAGCCGGACCTATCGCGGACGGCGTCACCGTCATCGTCCCGCTCGTGCAGCGATCCGACCTGGACAGCGCGGCTTCCCCGGCGGCCTTTGGCGCCATCGCGACCTCCATGCCACCGTCCCCGGTCAGCATGGCCGAGACCCTGATCCATGAGTTTCAGCACATCAAGCTCGGCGGCCTAATGGACATGCTGCCTCTTGTCGAGCCGTCAGGCGAGAAGGCCTATGCCCCATGGCGAGAAGACCCGCGCCCCATGGGCGGACTCCTCCAAGGTGCCTACGCGTTCGCGGGGATCGTGCGCTTCTGGAACGTTCAGCGACACATCGAGACCGAACCGGACGACGTCTTGCGCGCTAACGTGCTGTATGAGCGCTGGCGGTCGACCATAGAACCGGCCACGGGCACCCTGCTGGAGAAGGCCTCCCTCACGCCGAATGGCGTTCGTTTCGTCACCGCGTTTAGGGAGCGAGAGCAGCGCCCTGATTCTACGGCCGTGCCTGCCGAGGCGATGCAGGTCGCCCAAGAGGTCGCCCTCGACGACTGGCTAACCTGGCAGCTCAGGCATACGAAGCTCGATGCCACAGGGGTCGCCAATCTGGCCATCGCCTTTCAGGACGGCAAGCCGCTCGGCGACCAAGTGCTTCCTGAAGCCTGGGTCGAGGACGACATCAGGAAGATCGATTCCGTTGCCAGAAGCCGCCTGATAAACATGCGCTACCGGGAGCCACAGCGGTATCAGAGGTTGTCCGCCGCGGATCTATCTGAGCTCGGCGCGGCCGATGCCCACCTGATCCGCGGGAACGCAAGCGCGGCGGTAGCGGCCTACCGCGAGGGCCTTGCGGCCGAACCGGACCCGGCCGCCTGGATTGGCCTGGCGCTGGCCATCAACCGGCTCCCGGCGATGCCATCGCGGCCGGTATTCACCATCCATCTGCCGCTCCTGTTCGAAATGCACGTGCGTCTCGTCGCCAAGGGGATCAGCGTTAATCCGCTGGATTTGGCTGCCTGGTTCGAATGACATCCACTCAGGAAACCAAGCATCCCGCTCGGTGGCCGCTGCTCGACCTTGACGTGGCGATGATCCGGGCAGCAGGGCATCAAGCTATTCCTTTCCAGCAATTTATCCTGAAAGTACACAGCCGCTGCAATTTGTCGTGCTCCTATTGCTATGTCTATGAAATGGCCGATCAGGGCTGGCGGGGGCTGCCCAAGAGAATGACCATGCCGGTGGCCGGCAAGACCGTCGACCGTATCGCCGAGCACGCGGAAAGTCACGACCTTACCAGCGTCGACGTCATCCTGCACGGCGGCGAGCCGCTGCTTGCGGGGGCGGAATGGCTGGCCGGCCTTGTCGGCTCGCTCCGTGCCCGCGTGCCCGCCCAGGTGAACGTGGCCGTCCAGACCAACGGCACTCTCCTGGACCGTCCGATGCTTACCACGATCAAGAGCCTGGGGATCAGGGCAGGCGTCAGCCTGGACGGGGACGCCGATGCGACCGGGCGGCACCGGCGCTACGCGAATGGCCGTAACAGTTTCGATGCGGTCGCCGACGGCCTGGGCCTGCTGCAATCGCCAGAATTCCGGGACTGCTACAGCGGCATCCTGTGCACGATCGACGTCCAGAACGATCCGGTGAGCACGTACGAGGCGCTGCTGAAATTCAGTCCTCCGGCGCTTGACCTGCTGTTGCCGCACGCGAACTGGAGTTCCGCCCCTCCTGGCACCGGGTACGCGGAGTGGCTGATCAGAGTTTTCGACCGCTGGTACGACGCGCCACGGCAGGAGACCAGGATCCGCCTATTCAGCGAGCTTATCCAGCTCATACTCGGCCATCCCGGCGCGGTGGAGGGGCTCGGGCTGCTGCCGAGCACGCTGATCGTGGTCGACACCGATGGCTCCATCAAGCAGCTCGACTCGCTCAGCTCCACCTATCCGGGTGCCGCCGACACAGGCCTGGACGTCATGTCGGGTAGCTTCGACGACGCCCTCGACCATCCGACGACGGTGGCCAGGCAACTGGGTGCCGACGCACTGTCGCTCCAGTGCCACGCCTGCCCCGTGATGGAGATCTGCGGCGGCGGCCTGTACCCGCATAGGTTCAGGGACGGGGATGGCTTCCGCCACCCCTCCGCCTACTGCGGAGACCTGCTCAAGCTCATCACCTACGTGCGCGACCGGGTCATCGCGGACCTATCAAGGCTTGCGGAGCCATCCCTGCTCGGCGACTTACAGGTCATACGGTTCGATTTCCGCGGTCAATCGGGTTCCCGCGGCCGCCGCCCGTGCCTCGGGATGCTCCAGGGTGAGCGTCCGCTCGTACCTGCGGAGTACGTCGGCGAGGTGCCGTTCCCCGGCGGCCTGGTCTCCGGCGGCCACCTCGTCACTGGAGAGGTTGGCCGCCGCCATCAGCGTGTCCGGGTGATCCTCACCGAGGTAGCTGCGGCATTTGCTGAGCGTCTCCTGGCCGATCTGGATCGCCTCGCCGAGCCTGCCGCATGCGGCGAGATCGGAGGCATAATTGATATTCGCCGACAGCGTGAACGGGTGCCTGTCCCCGTGAATCTTGATGAGCCCCCTCCTGGCCAGATCATCATGGGGAAGCGCCTTATCCGGGCGCCCCGATACGCGCAGCACGGACGCGAGGTTCACCAGGAGGGTGTATAGGAGAACGTCGGGAGCACTGGATTCTCGGCAGAGATCATGCGTGAGAAGGGCCAGTTCCTCGGCACCGGCGAGATCTCCGACCGCGCGCCTGTCGTTGATCAGGTCCGCCGCGGCCCGAAGCGTGTACATATGGTCTACGCCCAGGTAGTCACGGCATCGCTGGAGCACATGCTCGCTTTGCTGCAGCGCATCCCAGTGGTAGCCGGCCTTGCGCAGCGCGGTCGCGAACCCCTCGCATGCATGCAGCCAGCGGATGTTCTCCCGGCCACGGACCACCTCGAACGCCGCGACGACCCGGCGTGCGATGTCAAGCGATTCCTGGTATAGGCCGAGGCCGCGCAGGTCACGAGCCACCGCGTTCGAAGAGTTAAGTGTGTTCATGTCATCCGCGCCCAGGATCCGGCGGCGGTCTTCAATGGTGTGCTCGTCGGTTTCCAGCGCCTCACGGAACTGACCGAGCAACCGGTAGTCAACCGCGATGTTGCTCCTGACATTCAGCGTGCGCTCATGATTTACTCCCCAGACAATCTCAAATTTGTCCCTAATGCCCAGGTCAAGCGCCAGCGCCTCGCGGAACTGGCTGTGTGCGCGCAGGTCCGCACCGTAGATGGTCTCGCACAGCAAGAGCGCCTTGAACCCGTCACCATCGATGTACCGCTGCAGCAAGGGGCGGATCCGCAGGATCAACTCGTGGGCATCGGCCGCGCGGCCACCGATGTACATGGCGATGGCGACCTCCACGGACAGGGTCAGCACCTGGAGGTCGTCCTCGCCGAGGCTTTCCCGCCACACGTTGAGCGCGTCCTGGCCGAACCGCATCGCCTCGACATGGCCGCCACGCAGGTGCAATCGCCGGACCTGGTCGATGATGAGCTGACGCAGTTCCGGATTCTTGGTACGCAGGAACCGGTATTCGGACTCGAGGTGCTGCAGGGAAAGGTCATAGATCTGGTCATTGCTTCCCGGATCCGGGTTACAGGGGTTTGACCTGGCCAGCAGCGTATCGGCGGCCGCGCGATACGCGCGAAACACCTCGAGCCCATGCAGCCGGAGCCGCCCCTGAGTGACCGCCTGGACCACCCGGTGCACCTGGATCAGGTCTCGGGCGCCATCGACCCTTGCCAGCGACAGCCGGTCAAGCTGCGTAGCGGCGGCCCGGAACCGCTGCGGTGAGGAGAGGAATTCGGCCAGGCCGGGCGGATCGGCAATACCCGCCACGGACTGTAGGAAAAGCTCGGCGGCGATCGGTTCCGGTGAGAAGAACGAGCATAGGTTGAATAGGTGCTCAGCATCGGCGGTCAGCAGCGTGATCGACATCGCCCAGGTGCCCGACACCGGGGCCGGAAGATCCGAGTCCGTCGGCTGCTCACTGAGCAGTTGATGGGCGTTCTCTGTGAACCGGGTGAGGTACTCCTTGACGCTTTGACCGGTCTCGGCGAGGTATGCGGCCGCGTGCCCGACGGCGATGGGCAGGTGGCCGAGTGTCGTGGCCAGCCGCGTAGCCTCGCCGACGCGCCGCGCGTCCTCCGCCGCGGCGAGGCCGTTTCCCTCGGCCAGGCTGGGTACCGTACGTCGCAGGAAGCTGACCGACTCCTCGTCGGTGAAGGGCGAAACCTCGATGCTGTCCGTGACCATGTAGCTTGGCCAGTTCGGCTGCCGCGCGGTAATAATGACGTGTCCCTCCGGCCTGCTGGCCGGAATGTACTTCTCTAGATCAATGGGGTTGGCGGCGTTGTCGAATACAAGGAGCCAACTCGACCAGGCGCCCGATTGCAGTGTTTCAAGTACGGCCGCTACCGTCCGGTCGCGTGCGCTATCCGTGGTCGCCTGTCTGAGCTCTAGTCGCTGGCCCAGCTTCACAAGCGCATCTCGCACCCGGTCCTGATGCTCGGCACGGATCCACCAGATGATTTCATAGGTGTCGATGTTGCGGTGTATGTATTCGGTCGCTAGTTCCGTTTTCCCGATTCCACCCATGCCGGAGATGACTTGCACGTGCGGAGGCTGTCGGCTGAAGAGGTTGTTGCTCAATCGCTCTAGCTCGGCTGCCCTGCCGGTGAAATTGGGATTGCTGGAAGGGATCTCGCTCGACCAGATCCGGTGCGCCGGCCGGGGCATCGTGTCTATCCGGCTCTTGATCCCACCCTGCGGTGCTCCCAGGTACGGTCGCGGCGGAAGGTCCGAGTGGTGGTTCTGGGCGTGGTCCCGGGGGAACGCCAAGTCCGCCGGGCCGTTCTGCGGTGCCGCGACGTCATTCTCGGCTCGCCAAGCTGCCTCCCAGAGAGCGAGGAAGGCCTCTCGTTCCTGTGCGCCGCCGAGTGCCTTGACGACTTGCTCAAGGAAAGCCCAGCGTGGCACCTGAGACCTGCGAAAAAGATTATGCACGGTTGAAGAACTGATATTGCCGCGCCCGGCCCGGATCGCGATCTCCCGCATCGAGGGACGGCCCGCTTTTGAGTGCAGATCATCGAGGCGATTAAAGAGATCGGCGATCGGACCAGGCGACATCGGCTCACGCTTGATGGCAGCCACCCCGAAACTACCTCCCTAGCCTCAATTATGTCCAAGTTCGTCTTGTCTTGCACGCGGTAGAGACAAGGCGTCTCTACATTGCCATTAGCCGAGCGCACGCAAGATCGTCCACTGCCGTCAGTGCTCGCTCACGAGCGGCACTACCGAAGCGTGCTCAGTCATCCTGAACGCGAGGGCCGAAGCACGAACCGGCAAGGAGAGATCATGAGCAATCGGCTAGCAGCGGTGGCGTTTCTCGACGACCAGCGGCCAGCCGGCCCTGTGCACCGCTCGATAATGGCTGTCGATCTTGAAGGGTCGACGATGCGTACCAACCCCGTCAAGGGCGAACTGCGGCGAGTCATATATGACCTGCTCGGACGCTCACTCGAGGCGGCGGCGATAACGGGTAATCGCCTGGAGCCGCTGATCGACCGAGGCGACGGCGTCCTCGTGCTCATCAGACCGCATGATGATGTGCCCAAGACGGTCCTGCTTGACCGGCTGATCCCGCTGCTGACAGCCCTGCTCACCGAATACAACGCGCAGGCACCGCAGCCGACGCTGCGAATACGGCTGCGAGTCGTCGTGCATGCGGGCGAGGTTCACCTGGACAGCAGGGGCTTCTACGGCGAGGCCATCGATATCGCGATCCGGCTTCTCGATTCCCCGCCGGTCAAGAGGGCGCTGAAACAGGCTGCGGCGCCGCTCGTCCTTGTGGTCTCTGATGAGATCTATTCCGGAATCGTCTGTCACGGCTACGTGGCCGCCGACAGATACTCTCCCCTGGTCCGGGTGCGCGTCGCTAACCGGCGCCACCTCGGCTGGGTGCACATCCCCGCGCCTGCCGCCTCCCTAGCGTCGCAGGTCCCGCAGGAGGCGGCCGGCCACCGGGCGCGGCCCGCTCATCGGTGCTTGGCGCGCCGCCAGTGATTCGAATCCCACTCGTGGCTGAAGAACCCGCTGTCTACCCGATGTAGAGATATTTAAGACGTCCTACATCGAAGACCAATGGGCGTCAGGCGGAGCCGCGCAGGATCAGCTGGGTGCCGAGGACGACATGGGACGATGCCCTGCCGGGATCGGCGATCAGGGCCAGGATCTCGCTCACCATGTGGGTGCCCATGGCGTCGACCGGCTGGCGTACCGTGGTGAGCCTCGGGTCGGTCTGGAACTTCCGTTCTGAATAAATGGGCCGCTCCGTCCCGGACCTGCGGGGCGGGCCGACCCAGGGCCGCCAGCAGACGTGACCCGGCGGCTCCCTGAAGAAGCGGCGTAACTTTCATCTGCGCATCACTGAACGCGCTGCCTGAACGCGATCGCGCCGCGCCGTCTCTGGGCATGCCGTCACACCCGACGTAACGTCACGGGCCATGAGGCACCACACGGTCCGCGCCCTTCCCGCCCTCGCCTCGATGCTGGCGGTCGGCATCGCCGTGGGCGGCTGCACCGCGGCTACCGCCACCGCCGGGGCCGCCTCCGCTGGCTCCGGCTCGCCTGCCGCCTCTTCGGTCACCGCGTCCGCCGCCCGGACGAACGCGCCTGTCGACGGGCCGTTCGGTCCCGACCCGGCCTGTGTCGCCGCGCTGAAGTCCGAGCAGACCCTGCAGGCGCGGCAGGGCAAGGATCAACACAGCGAGTCCGCCATCGACCAGGACTTCACGAACTTCGCCAACGCGCTCGACGCCGCCGCGCAGCAAGAGACGCACCCGGCGACGGCCAAGGCGATGACCACCCTGGCCAACGACTACACCGCTCTGGTCGAGTCGCAAAGCGGCGCGGCGCAGCTTCCGGACATGAGCACGATCCAGAGCGACGGCACCGCCTTCGACAAAGCCTGTTCTAATTCTTAACGCCATTTACTGCCCGCCCCGCTCCCGTTCACCGGCCATGCCGACCGCGGTGGCCCGGGCATGCCGTCGCCGGGGTCGCTGCGACCCCGGCGGACGGGTAAGCGGTTTTGTTCCCCGGGCCGGTGGCCGGCCCGGGGAACAGGTTCTCTCCTTAGGTGCTGCAGGTGGTGCCGTTGACCGAGAACGACGTCGGTGAGGCGTCGCTGTTGGTCCAGGTGCCCTGGAAGCCCAGCGTGGTGGAGCCGCCTGCCGCGATTGTGCCGTTGTAGCTCTCGTTCGTAATCGTGACGGCCTCCCCGCTCTGGCTCTCCACGCCGTTCCAGGTGTCGGTGATCTTCTGGTCACCGGGGAAGGTGAAGGTCAGCGTCCAGCCGTTAATGGCCGAGCTGCCGGTGTCGGCGAGCGTGATGTTGGCGGTGAACCCGCCCTGCCACTGGTCGGGCGTGTAAGTGACCTGACATGCACCCGACGGCGGGCTGCCTGAGCTGATCGTCCAGGTAAAGGTGGCCGTCCCCTTCGCGCCGGTGCCGTCGGTGACGGTCACGGTGACGCTGGAGCTTCCCGCCGTGGTCGGGGTGCCGGTGATCAGGCCGGTGGAGGAGCTGATCGACAGGCCGGCGGGCAGGCCGGCGGCGCTGTAGGTGAGGGTCTGGCCGGTCGCCGAGTCCGACGCCTGGATCTGCAGGGTGGCGGCGGTTCCGACGGTGCCGGTCTTGGTACCGGGGTTGGTCACCGTGACCGTGTTGCCAGTGCCGGTGCCGGTCGCGCCGATCGTCCAGTCGAAGTTGACCGAGGACGCTCCGCTGCCGTCGTTGACGGTCACGGTGGTGGTGTAGCTGCCCGCCATGGTCGGGGTGCCGGTGATCGCGCCGGTGGAGGAGCCGATCGACAGGCCTAGCGGCAGGTCGGTGGCGCTGTAGCCGAAGGTCGTGCCGGTCGCCGTGTCGGACGCCTGAATCTGCAGGGTCTCAGCGGTGCCGACGGTGCCGGTCTGGGTGCCGGGGTTGGTCACCGTGACCGTGGGAGTGGCGCTGGCCGGCGGGGACACGTTCGGGAACAGGTACGCGAACGATTGGAACGCCGTCGCGACTTCCACCTCCGCCCAGAACCTGTGGTAGTTGAACACCGGGGCGGGGCCGCCGTTCAGGTAGTTCTGCACCTCGTCATAGTCCGCGACGCTCGTGTACCACGGGCGGATGGACAGGAACGTGTCGTCGGAGGAGCTGATGGTGCCGCTGACGCCGGGGTAGGTCCCGGTCCAGCCCGAGGGAATGTACACGCCCTCGTAGTTGGTCGTGTTGAACGCCGAGGTGAAGTTGCTGTAGTCGGTCCGGGTCTCCGGCGCCGAGTAGCCGAGCGAGTCGCCGTAGAACTGGTGGATGATGTCGATGATGTTCTGCGCGTCGGTCTCCGCGGTGGTGTTGCCGGACTTGGCCGCGTAGTACATGTACACCTTGGCAAGCGACGAGGAGATGCCCAGGTCCGACGAGCATCCCGACACCGAGACGTCCAGGCCGGGGTTGGCGGGCGGCTTCGACGAGCTCGACGTGCCTGTGGTCCAGTTCTCGGCCGGCTGGCCGGTCCAGGTCAGCGTGTTGGGCAGGCAGATCGCCCCGGTGGTCGTGTTGAACGTGGCGACCGATTCGGCCCAGGACACCCACTTGGACAAGATCGCCCCGGCCTGGGCGTTGCCGGTCGCGTAGTAGTACTCGGCCACGCGTTCCATCGGCCAGGTCTGGTAGCCGAACCACTGGTTGGATGGCGGGTTCTCGTACTCGGGATCGGAGGTGTAGTACATGCCGTCGAACGTGGCGTCACCCGATGGCACCGCGGGATCGGCACCGTAGTTGCCGCTCCAGTTGTTGGTGATGCCGCCGGCGATACCGCCCTGGGCCGACTGCAGCCACTGGATCATGTTGAGCTGCGTGGTGAGGCTGGTCGACCAGTCCGACTGGGCCGACGGGGACAGCGGGACCAGGGTCGAGTCCGTGGATAGCGCAAAGGCCGCCATCGGGTTCTGGTATCCCTCGTGGATCGCGCTGCCGCTAATCCGCCACGACCAGGCGCCGGTGGTGGATCCGCCCCAGGCGTAGTACCAGGACAGCAGGTAGGTGTCCTCGTTGGACTTGGACGTGCCAGCCGGGCAGTCGAGCGCACCTTCTATGCTGCACTCGGAGCTGATCTGCTTGAAGTACTTGTCGAACATCGAGTAGCGGAGGAAGTCGCCGAGCTTGGCCGCGTCGGCCAGGGTCGACGCGATCTGCGACTCGTTGCCCTGTGCGGTGGCGTACTGCTGGGCCCAGTACGCGGCCTGGATGAGGCGCGCGTCGGCGTCCGGCGCGTCGGTGTACTTGTACTGGGCGGCGAAGCTTCCGCCGCCGTTGTTGTCCAGGCTGAGATAGCCGGATCCGCTCTCGCCGTCCTTCAGCGAGTCCCAGTCGGGCTGCGGGATCGTGTCCCACACCGACTCCTCGGCGCCACGCTGGTAGCTGTTGATCCAGCTTGGCGTGGAGGTGCCGTCTTCCTGCTGGCCGAAGCTGTACCGGTTGTCGGTGTCCATGATCCACATCGGCGCGTAGATGTCGCAGTTGCCGTAGGTCGAGTCCAGCTCGGCGGACAGCGGGTCAGAACCGACCGGGACCGAGGAGTTGAGTGCCACCGGGTAGTCACTCGGAGACGGCTCTTCCGGCCCGTACGTCGCCGGGACGGACGCGTTGTAGGCACTGCATCCTGGCTGGTTGGCCGCGTTCGGGATCATGTACTCCTGCATGTTGGACCAGGCGGTGTTGAACTCGGTCCAGTCACCGGAGACCTGGCCGTAGTCGGCGGCCAGCCACAGCCAGTAGCTGTAGGTCTCCGAGGTGGTCTCGTGGCCGTAGTCCGGGGCCTCCACGATGAGCTCCTCGACCGAGTGGTACGGGATGCCCTGCGGGCTGAAGTACCCGTTGCTCGGGTTCGTGATGTCGTCGTAGAGGTTGAGGAACCACTGGTCGTATCCGGTAGCGCTCGCCGCGGCGGTCACGGCGACCGAGGCACTCCCGAGCCCGGACGCCGACGCCGTGACGGTCGAATGGCTGCCGGTCTTGGCCCGCGCCGCGGCCACGGTGACCTGCTGCGTCCGGTTCCAGTCCGATGGCGTGAAGGTGAGCGCCTTGCCCTTGGACACGCTGGTCCCGGTGCCGGCATCGGCTAGGTGCACCGTGACGGGCCTGCTCGGCGCCGTGGACAGCGAGACGCCCAGCGATGTGCTGTGGCCCTTGGCGACCGTGAGCGAGGACTGGTCTGTCACCACGCTGGGCTTCTCGACCTGGATGGCCACCGGGTCCGAGGTCGTGCTTCCCTGCTTGTTGGTGGTCACCGCGGTCAGCGAGTAGTCGCCCGCTGGCACGTGGTTCCAGTGCACCGTCCAGGGTGCCGACTTGGCCACGCCCACCAGCCGGTTGTTGGCCAGGTTGGTGCTCGCGTAGAACGCGATGGAGGTCACCGGACTGCTGCTGAGCCCGTCCTTGATGCTGTCGCTGACCAGGAAGGGAGCCGCCGACAGCTTGATATCGGAACCTGGCGCGAACACCTCGTTCGGGACCGGGCTGGTGATCGGCGAGCCGGCAGGCGGCCCGACGTCCGCCTTACTCGATGACGTCTGCGCGGCTCCTGCGGGATGAGCGGGGGAGGCTGATGCGTTGCCGGTGGCAAGCAACGTGCCAACCAGCAGGCCGGTTGCGGCCAGGGCGCTAGTTAGCGTGCGCGGACGAGGTCGATGTTTGGTCATCTGCATCTCCTCGAGAGGAAGGTGGGAAATCTGAGGTGGCGGTGAGCGCTCGCACATCAGATCCGCAAAGTAACCCCGAGCACGGTGAACCGAAAGCGCGCGATCGTGACGCCGGAAAACCGCTACGGAGCGCAGTGGCACCGAAATCCCACGGCGGCCTGCCTACAGCACAGAGCGTTGCCTCCTCTACCTGCGCAGAGACCGGCGTTGGCAGGATCGGGGGCCGATTGGGCACCTGCCGAGTTCAGTTTCAGCGCATATAAAGCTTGTCTCACGTTCGTGAAACTCTCATGGCGGACTCGCCGCCCGTCCTGCTCGGCCCGTTCCTGGACCGGGTCCGGGACCTGCTGCGCGCGGCCGGGGTGCTGTACGCCGATGAGACCGCGCCCGCGCCGGCGGCACCCGCAGGCAAGCAGCGCCTCCGGCATGGGCCCTCACTCAGGAGCGCCGCTTGGGTTACATTTCACGGCCCGCTCGGCGGCCACCTCCTGATACTCGTGGCACCAGCCCTGACCAGAGCATTTTGCTCCTTGAGGTGTGATCGGTGCTAGCGCCGGCCATGGGCGGCGCTAGACAGCCGATCTAGGTTCCCGTACGCACGGATCGAGGCGCTCCGACGCACTCCCCCGCCACGGGGCGTGCCCGCCGCGCGACTATCCGTGCGGAAGGAAGAGCAGCATGCTCCACAGGCCACAAGGCATGCCCACAGGAAGAACATTCATCACCCGGTCCTCACGGGGCGTCGCGCTGCTGAGCACCAGAGCCCGGCGGGGCCTCGTACTGCTGAGCGCCGGCACTCTGGTGGCGGCCATGGCCATGGCCGCCGGCGCCGCACCCGCCGGCGCGCAGACGCTGACGGACTCCGTCACGGTCGATGCCACCGCGGGCCTCGGATCTATCCCATCTAACGCGATCGGCCTGAACACCGAGGTCTACGACAGCTACATGAACGACGCGCCGATCCCGGGCCTGCTCAAGGCGGCCGGCATCGACGCGCTGCGCTATCCGGGCGGATCCTACTCCGACATCTACAACTGGGAGACAAATGTCGCCGAGGGCGGCTACGACGCCCCAGACACCGACTTCAGCGACTTCATGGCCACCGCGCAGTCGGCGGGCACGCAGCCGATCATCACGGTCAACTACGGCACCGGCACCCCCGCGCTCGCGGCCGCGTGGGTCACGGACGCGGACGTCACGAACAACTACGGTATCGACTACTGGGAAGTCGGCAACGAGGTGTTCGGCAACGGCACCTACGGCGCCGACTGGGAAGCAGACTCGCACTGCGACTCCACGCTGAACGGCAGCCCGGTAACGATCGGCAGCGAGCCGAACCAGACCTACGACTGCGGTCCCACCCAGTACGCCGAGAACGTGCTGACGTACATGTCCGCGATGAAGGCGGCGGACCCGAACATCCACGTCTGCGCCGTACTCACCACGCCGGAGTACTGGCCGGACGGCGTGACGAACTCGGAGTACCCGGACCCATGGAACCAGACGGTCCTGTCCATACTCGGATCGCAGACCGACTGCGTCATCGTGCACTACTACCCGGGTGGCAGCTCGGCGGCCAGCATGCTCACCTCCCCGCAAGCCATCCCGGCCATGATGTCCACCCTGGACTCCGAGATCACCTCATACGCGGGCGTGAGCCCGTCCGGCGTGAAGGTCCTGGTGACCGAGACCAACTCGCTCGTGGACCAGGACACCATGCCGACCGCGCTGTTCGCCCCGGACACGTACATGACGTGGCTGGAGAACGGCGCCACCAACGTGGACTGGTGGGACGAGCAGAACGGCCCGGAAACCATCAGCACCGTAGACGGCGCCACCGATTATGGCGACGGCGGACTCTTCTCCAGCGGAACCAGCAGCGATGGGGTCACCGAGCCCCCGGTCGACACACCGTTCGAACCCTACTACGGCATCGAGATGCTGACCAAGCTCGGCTCACCCGGTGACGAGATGGTCACCTCACGCTCGAGCAACGCGCTGGTCAGGGTGCATGCGGTCCGCCGCGTGGATGGCAGCCTCGACGTGCTGATCGACAACGAGGACCCGAGCAACGCCTATACCGTCAGCCTGACCACCGACAGCTTCACCGCGTCCGGCTCGCCGACGGTCTACACCCTGGCGAACAACGGCACGTCCATCACCGCCACGACACCGAGTTCGGCGTCGTCCGTGACGGTCCAGCCCTACTCGCTCACGGTCATCCAGATACCCGGCACGGGCGGAACCGGTGTCACCGCGCCTGGAGCGCCCGGCCAGCCCGCCGTTTCCGGCCTGTCGTCCAGCACGTCGAGCACCACCTCAGGCACCGGGACCCTGTCCTGGCCGGCGGCCAGGGCGGGCACCTACCCGGTCGCCAGCTACAACGTCTACTCAGAGGGCAACGGCGGCACAAGCACACTGGTCGGCAACACGACATCGACGTCGCTCACGCTCACCGGGCTGACCATCGGCGCGTCCTACACCTACAACGTGGTCGCGGTGGACAGCCAGGGCAACACCTCGCTGCCTTCTCCGCCGGTCACGTTCACCGTGCCGCCACCAGCGAGCGCCTCGTGTGCCGTGCACTACGCGGTGACCAACAGCTGGCCTGGCGGCTTCGAGGCCGCGATCACGATCACCAACAACGGCAGCACCGCCATCAACCCGTGGACGATTACTTTCAGCTTCCCGGCTAGCGGTGAGGCCGTCAATGACGGCTGGGATGGCACCTGGTCGCAGAGCGGTCAGCAGGTGACCGTGGCCGCGGCTAGCTGGAACTCCGCCATCGCCGCCAATGGCGGTTCGGTCAGCATCGGCGCCACCGGCACCGACACCGGGCAGACCGCGGCACCGACCGTGTTCTACATCAACGGGAACGTCTGTGGCGACGACTGAGCCGCGGTAACTGACCGGCCCACCTAGCGAGCCACCCGGAGCCCGAGCGGCCCCGGGTGGCCGCGATCATCCCGGACCAGATGTGCTTGGCGGAGCGGTGCTCGCACGGATCACGAGGGGGGTGGCGAATTCGACGCGCTCTTGCTGCGGGTGCTGGCCACGGGCCAGCGCTATGACCATGGCGGCCGCGGCGCCGGCCATCTCGGCCAGCGGCTGACGGATCGTGGTGAGCGGAGGACTGGCCCACTGCGCTATCGGGAGATCGTCGAAGCCGACGACGCTCAGGTCGTGCGGGATACGCAGGCCGGCTTCAGCGGCGGCCTGGTAGGCGCCGAGAGCCTGCGGGTCATTGCCGGTGACGACGGCGGTCGGCGGGTCTGGCAGGCGCAGCAGGCACCGGCCGTACTCGAGGCCGTCCTCGGCGTGGAAATCTCCCTCGCAGATCAGACCGGGATCTACGGCGACCCCCGCGGCGTCCATCGCCGCCCGGTAACCGTCCAGCCGGGCCCGGCTGGACAGGACCCGGCTTGGCCCGGTTATGGCCGCGATCCTGCGGTGCCCGAGTTCGAGCAGGTGCCGGGTCGCGATCAGGCCGCCGGTCCAGTTACCGGCCCCGACCGAGGGAATCCCGTGGCCGGGCTCGCCGGTCGGGTCTAGGATCACGACCGGGATGCCGCGGCTCTCGAGCTGCTTCTGCTGGGACTCGGAAAGGCCGCAGAACACCGAGACGACGCCGGTCGGCCGCCGGGCGAGCACCTCTTCGATCGAGCCGCGACCGGGGGTGTGCCGATCGCGCAGCCGGGACACCGACACGGCCATGCCATGCTCGGCCGCCACCTGTTCGGCCCCGCGGATGACCTCCATCGCGTAGGCCCCCTCAAGCTCATGGAAGACCAGTTCCACGTGAGCAGCGGGGGCGGCCGGCCGCTTCTGGTGCTGGAAGCCGTGCTGGCGGATCACCGCCTCAACCCGCGCCCGAGTTTCCGGCGCGACC
>Ga0302314_10011060_pt1 | contig 15768 bp, 11 predicted proteins | sample III_Palsa_N2_3_FD_200533 | JGI IMG/M metagenome (GOLD analysis project Ga0302314, IMG submission 200533) | Peat permafrost microbial communities from Stordalen Mire near Abisko, Sweden - III_Palsa_N2_3 | ecosystem: Environmental > Terrestrial > Soil > Palsa > Peat permafrost | place: Sweden...
TCCCGTTCACGGTCCTCTGACGGCGGCCAACGCTGAATTGATCCGCGCCGGTGGCGTCGGATCCGTGGATCGGCTAGGTTTCGGCGTCATCGGCCCCGGGCAGTTGCTTCGCGATGCTCGCATGGAGGATGGGCGGTGGCGGATGCAAGGGCGACGGAACGCCCGCACCCTCCGACCCGGTGTCCGGATCCGAATGCCGGGGAACATGGCGCGCGGCATAAATCCGCCATACCTCGCACGGATTCCCCACCGCGTACAGAACGACGATCGCGACCGCCCACGCGGCGAATCGGATCCGTTTCAGGGTGCTTCGCATGATGGAAGAGCAGGGAGGCCTAGCCGGCGCTGACGGCGATCTTCGCCGCCTCCGGCAGGCCGAGGGCGGCCTCGCCGCCCTTCACCTCGCAGCGCACCACCCCGCTGGCGGCGTCGCGCCCGCGCACCTGCACGCGCGCGCCGGGCTTTAGGCCGGTGCGCTGGATGAACTCCAGGAAGGGCGCGCTCTGGTCCAGGATCCGCTCGACCCGCAGCGGCCGCCGCACTTCGCAGGTGGCGAGCGTGACGGCCGGGCTGCGCTCCAGCTGCTGCGAGGTGCGCCCCGGGATCGGGTCCCCGTGCGGGTCGGTCTCCGGGTACTTGAGGATCGCCTCGATCCGCTGGAGCACCCGGTCGGAGATGGCGTGCTCCAGGGCCTCGGCCTCCTCGTGCACCTCCTTCCAGTCCATCGCCAGCACCTGGACGAGGAAGGTCTCGACCAGCCGGTGCTTGCGGACGACCGCCATCGCATGGCTGCGGCCCTCCGGCGTCAGGCGCACCCCCGCGCGCGGCTGGTGCTCGAGGAGCCCGCGGGAGGCCATGGACTTCACCATCGTGGTCGTGGTGCCCGGGGTGACGCCCAGGGCGTCGGCGAGCGCGCCGGTCGAGACGATCCCGTCGGCCTCCGCCGCGAGGACGAGGACCGCCTTCAGGTAATTCTCGACGGTGCTCGTCGGCATGGTCCCAGCAAGGGGCACATCGATTTTGAAAACAAATGTATTTTCTCTTTGACGACTCAAAATAGAAACTTTTATCTTTCGCAAATCAACGACGATCCCACCACGACCCTGCCGCCGCCGGCCCACCCCAGCGTTTCGCTCGAGGGGTTGCACGCCACGGTGGCCCTGCCGGCGCCGGGCGCCGGGGCCTGGCGCCAGTACGCCGCCTTCGCCGGCCCGGCCCTCCTGGTCAGCGTGGGCTACATGGACCCCGGCAACTGGGCGACCGACCTCCAGGCCGGGTCCGAATTCCGCTACGGCCTCCTGTGGGTGGTCGGCCTCTCCAGCCTGATGGCCATCTTCCTGCAGCTGGTGGCGGCCCGCCTGGGCATCGTCACCGGCAAGGACCTGGCCCAGTGCTGCCGGGATTTCCTGCCGAAGTGGACGCGCTGGCCCAACTACGTGAGCTGCGAGATCGCGATCGCGGCCTGCGACCTGGCGGAGATCCTGGGGAGCGCGGTGGCGCTCCGCCTCCTCTTCCCGGTGCTCTCCCTGGTGGCGGCCGTCGGCATCACCTCCCTCGACGTCCTCGTCCTCCTCGCCCTCCAGCGCTTCGGCATGCGGCTCATCGAGGCGGTGATCGCGACCCTCATCGCCACCATCACCTGCTGCTACTTCCTCGAGCTCTTCGTGCTTCCGGCGACCCGGCCGAACTTCCCGGAGCTCGCGCACTGGCTCTTCGACCCGAACCTCGGCTCCTTCCTGCACCACCGCGACATGGTCTACCTCGCGATCGGCATCATCGGGGCGACCGTGATGCCCCACAACCTGTACCTGCACTCGGCGCTGGTCCGCACCCGGAAGCTCGGCTCCGACCCGGCCTCGGTCCGCCAGGCGGTCCGCTTCAACACCCTGGACACCGTCATCGCCCTCTCGGTCGCCTTCCTCGTCAACGCCGCGATCCTGGTCCTCGCCGCCCTGGTCTTCTACGGGCATGACCGGGTCGTCCTCGGCACGGGCCAGGTGATCAGCTTCAGCCCGGACGCCGACTGGATCCAGGTGGCCTTCATCACCCTGGCCCCGCTCGTCGGCAAGGTGGCGGCCAGCATCCTCTTCGCGGTCGCGCTCCTGGCGAGCGGCCAGAGCAGCACCATCACCGGCACCCTCGCCGGCCAGGTGGTGATGGAGGGCTTCATGCACTGGACGATCGCGCCCTGGATCCGGCGGCTGGTGACGCGGCTCTGCGCCGTGATCCCGGCGGTCGCCTTCATCATCCTCGGCAGCCACAAGAGCATCACCGACCTCATCACCCTGAGCCAGGTGGTGCTGGCGATGCAGCTGCCGCTCGCCATGTTCCCGCTCCTCGCCTTCGCCGGATCGCGGCGGCGGATGGGTTCCTACCGGATCCCGGGCTGGCTCCTGGTCGCCGGCTGGTCCTCCTGCCTGCTCATCACGGCCCTGGACGTCTTCGGGCTCCCCGGCGCGCTGCGCGACTCCATCCACATCCTGTTCGGCCCGTAGCCGGGCCCGCCGGCCGCCCCGAATCCCCCCGCAACGCGACGGCTCAGTGGGACGACGGCGCGGCGAGGCCGTACTCGTCGTGGCGGCGGGGCCAGTTCGGATAGGCGCCCCGGTTGCGGCCCTCGGGGGTGAGGTCGAGGTAGTGGTTCGCGCCCAGCAGCACGTCGAGGCCGCGGGCATAGGTCGAATAGGTGTGGAACACCTCGCCGGCCTCGGTCTTGGAAAAGACGCTGACGCCGGGAAGCTCCTCGCTGAGGTAGCGCGGGTCGGTGGCCAGGGTGCCGAAGTTGTAGTCGATGTGCCCGCGGGCGATCTCCTCCGGGGTGAACGACACCTTGAAGTCGTAGTTGAAGTCGTCGCCCAGGGAGGACACCCACTCGAAACGCCAGCCCATGCGCGCCTTGTAGGCCAGGAGCTTGTCCAGCGGCGCGCGGGACACGGCGACGATCCGCACGTTGTGCCGCTCGAGGTGCGGGGCCGGTCCGTCGATGTGCTCGGCCTGGAAGGAGCAGCCGGGGCAGCCGGCGGTCCAGTCCGGGGCGTACATCAGGTGGTGCACGATGAGCTGGCTGTGGCCGCCGAACAGCCCGTCCAGGGTCCGGGGCCCGCCCGTGGTGTCGAAGGCGTAGGACTTCTCGACCTTCACCCAGGGCAGGCTGCGGCGCTCTTTGGCCAGCGCGTCCCCGGCGCGCATGTGGTCCTTCTCTTTTTGGAGGAGCGCCCGGCGCTCGGCGATCCATTCCTCCTGGGACACGATTCTTGATGGCTGCATGGTAGACCTCCTCGTTGCGATTGGCTCCGGTTCTCGTGATTACATTCGGTAATCCGTCGGGAGGGAAATCCCGGGAGCCCGATGAGTCAACTGGGCTCCGACGTCGCTTCCAGCTCGGCCCCGAAATCTCGGCCCCTCCGGGACGAAAGTGCTCGTGCGCCGGGCGCCTGAACCCATAAAGGGCGGCAGCGGGCGCGGAATCAATGACCTTGGACCCACGCTCGCAAATACGATGAAAAAAGCGATTCCGGCGTCGTTTTTCGGCATGATCCTCGGCCTGGTTGGACTGGGAAACGACTGGCGCCTCGGCGCCAAGCTGTGGGAACTGCCCCCGGCGGTGGGCGAAATCATCATGGCCGTCGGCGCGATTGTCTGGGTGCTCGTCGCCGTGGCGTATGCGGCCAAGTGGATCGTGAACCCGGACGAGGCCCGCGCGGAACTGGGCCATCCCGTCCTGTGCTGCTTCATCGGCCTCGGCCCGCTCTCGACGGCGCTCGTCGGGATCGCCGTCCAGCCCTACCTGCCGGCCGTCGCGGGCGTCCTCTTCTGGGTCGGCGCCCTCGGGCAGCTGGCCTTTGGCCTGTTCCGGACTGGCCAGCTCTGGAAGGGCGGCCGCGACCCCAACACGACGACCCCCGTCCTCTACCTCCCGTCCGTGGCCGGCAGCTTCGTGAGCTCGATCGCCGCCACCGCCTTCGGGCATCCGGAGGCGGCCCGGCTGTTCTTCGGCGCCGGCCTCTTCTCCTGGGTGGCGCTCGAGTCCATTGTCATTCAAAGGCTCTACCTCCAGGAAGCCCTGCCGAAGCCGCTGCGGCCCACGCTGGGGATCCAGCTCGCGCCTCCCGTGGTCGGCTGCGCCGCCTACCTGGGCCTGACCACCGGGATGCCCGACCTCTTCGCCCACCTGCTGCTCGGCTATGGGCTGCTCCAGGCCCTGATGCTCATCCGCCTGCAGGGCTGGCTGCGGGAGCAGCCGTTTGGCGCCGCCTACTGGGCCTACACCTTCGGCGTCACGGCGCTGGCCTATTGCTGCATGCGCTTCGTGAGCCGTGGCATGGCCGGGTGGTACGGTCCGCTCGCGGTGGGGACGTTCGTGGCCGCCAACATCCTCGTCGGCTGGATCTTCGTCCGGTCGGTGATCCTCGTCCTGAAGGGAAGCTACATCCCACCGGCCCTCCAGCAGGCGCCCAAGCCGGCCGTCCCATGAGCCTCCCCCCCACCTTCGCCGAAGGATCGGCCAACCTCCCCAGCAGGCACTCGGTCAAGGAAACCATCGACCGGCTGCAGGCGCTGCTGGAGGCCAAGGGCATCAAGGTCTTCCTGCGCCTCGACCAGGCGGCCGAGGCCCGTGCCGCCGGCCTCAACATGCCGGCCACCGAACTCCTCGTGTTCGGGGACCCGCGGGCGGGCACGCCGCTGATGGTGAAGCATCCCTCGGTGGCGCTCGACCTGCCGGTCAAGGCCCTGGCCTGGGAGGCGGCGGACCATTCCGTGTGGCTCACCTCCAACACCCCCGAGTACCTCATGGCGCGCCATCACCTGGAGGCGCCGCCCCTGGCGGCCCTGGCCGGCCTTTTCCTCGCGGCGACGCAGTGAGGCGCCGGGCCGGGTCCGCTAGTCGGCCGCGGTGGTCGCCATCACCTTCGCGAGGCGCTTCGTGAGCGCCGCCGCGTTCCCGATCGGCGCCGAGCAGGCGCCGTTGGCGCAGAGGTAGGCGGACGCACCGGGCAGATCCGGGAAGATCGACTCGCCGCGGGGCGGGCCGCCCTCGCGGCGGTCCCACCACTCGACCAGCTTGTTGGTGGTCGGCGCCCGGAGGGCCGCGGCATAGAGCGCCTGCGCCGCCGGGTCGTCCTTCCGGCCGACGACCGTCACGTGCAGCGGCTCGGCCCCGATCTCCTGGGCGGCGAGGAGGAGGCCGCCCACATAGGGTCCCCGGTGGCCGGCGACCGCCGGCTGCCGCAGCCACCGGAGGGACGATTCCGCGAGCGCGTGGTCCTCGGTCCGGCCGGTGGCGCGGGCCAAACGGTTGGCGAACCGGGCAAGGGCCACCGACTCGTCAAATTCCGGGAGGGGCGACGGGAAGGAACCGCGGCCGGTGTCGGAGGAGGCGAAGCCCGGCTCGGCCCCCCGCCCGAAGTGGGCCCGGATGAAATCGGCCGCGGCTGAGGCGCGCGCGAGCCAGGCCGCGTCGGCGGTCGCCTCGTACAGATTCAGGAAGGCCGCGCCCATGGCGAGCGTGTCGCCAAGGAAGGGTCCGGCGGCGTCCGCCTCGTCGTGCCGGAATCCGCCGCCCGGAAGCGCCCGGTGGGCGATCACCCAGCCCGCGGCCTTCTCGGCCGCGGCCAGCGCGGCCGCGTCGCCCGTCGCCGCCGAGAGCGCGCAGAGGGCCGAGATCGCCCACCCGTTCTCGCGGGCATACTGGTGGGGGTCGACGCGCGGGATCCCCTGGGCGCGGCGCTCCCGGTCGCCCAGCGCGAAGTAGTCCGCGGCATGCTCGCCCGGTTTCAGGTCGGCATCCTGGCTCGTGCCGAAGGCCCCGCCCGGGCCCAAGAGGAAAGCCTGGAGATAGCGGGCCACGTCCCGGGCCGCCGCATCGTAGCCCCAGCCCGGCCACTGGGCCGCCGCCAGCGCGTAGATGCGCAGGTTGTCGGCCTGGATCGCCATGATCTTCTCGAAGTGCGGGTTCACCCAGTTGCCCTCGGCGGAATACTGGTAGACGCCACCCCAGGCCGGGTCGAAGAGCTGGCGCTGCAGGCGCAGCATGTCGCGCGCGATCAGCGCCGCCTCGGCGTCGCCCTGCTGCGCGGCCCGGAGGCAGTACTCGACGTTGTCGGCGTCCAGGAACTTGTGCTCGTCGCTCCAGCCGCCATTCGGCCGGTCGTAGCCGGCAAGGAGGCGCTGCCGCCATTCGCCGAGCTGGCCGCCCGGTGAGATGGCCGCGGCCGGGGTCGTCCCGCCGCCGGTCACCGACGGTCCCGGCGAAGGGTCGTCGATGATCGCCTGGAGCATCGCGGCCATCTGGGCCGGGTTCACGTAGCCGCGGCGCCGGACGATCTCGCTGCCGTCGGCCGCGAACACGATCGTGGCCGGCCAGCCGTAGTCCTCGTAGCGGTTCGCCAGGTCCGGCCGCGAATCCTGGTCGACCTTGAGGGCGACGTAGCGCGCGTTCAGCAGCCGGATCACCTTCGGGTCCTGGTAGGTGGTGGCGTCCATCACGTGGCACCAGTGGCACCAGACGGCCTGCAGGTCCATGATCACGAACTTGTGCTCGGCCTTGGCCTGCGCGAAGGCCGCGTCGGACCAGGGCTGCCAGGCGATGGCGTCGGCCGCCCGGGCCGGCGGGGCGGCGCCGAGCGCGAGGAGGAGGAGCAGGACCTTCGGGGGCACGGAAAGAATACGCGCCGACGGGCGCCGCGGACGCAAGCCGGCCCTCAGTGGTAGTCGTGCGAGTCCTGGGCGGGCAGGCCCAGGCTCGGCATCCCCTCGATCTCCTCCGCCATCACGTGGATGACCCCCTTCTCGTTCTGGAGGCGCCCGGTGATGAGGAGCGCGGGCTCCAGGTTGATGACGAGCCGCGCCTCCTCGAAGAGCCGCGGCCGCACGATCGCGTTCACCAGGCCGGTCTCGTCCTCCAGCGTGATGAAGCAGAAGCCCTTGGCGGTGCCCGGGCGCTGGCGGGTGGTGACCGAGCCGCAGACCTTGACCCGCTCCCCCGCCCGCCCCTGCGCGAGCGTGCTGGCGGGCCAGACGTCCGGCAGCAGCGGCCGGGCGAGCTTCATCGGGTGGGCCCCGGCGGTCAGCGAGAGGTGCCGGTAGTCGGCCTGGAGCCGCTCGAGGAGCGTCATGCGCTCGAGCGGCGACAGCTCCTCCTCGCCGGCGGCGTCGGCGTGCCGGAAGAGCTCGTCGTCGCTGTGGAAGGCCTCGACCCGCCAGAGCGCCGCCCGGCGGTGGTCGGCGAGCGCGTTCAGCGCCCCGGCGCCGGCCAGCACCCGGCGCTCCGGCGCCGTGAACGGGGTCCGGCGCAGGAAGTCCGCCAGCGAGGCGAAGGGCCGCTCCTGGCGCGCGGCCACCAGGGCCTCGAGCGCGGCGGCGCGGACGCCGCTGACATGGCCGAGCCCGAGCCGCACCACCTGGTCTCCGTCCACCCGGCACCGCACGTCGGAGGCCTGGACGCACACGGGCAGGAAGCTGACGCCGTGGCGGCGGCCGTCCTGGACCAGGGTGGCCGGCGAGTAGAAGCCCATGGGCTGGGCGTTCAGGAGCGAGGCGTAGAAGGCGGCCGGCCGGTGCACCTTCAGCCAGGCGCTCGAGTAGGCGATGAGGGCGAAGCTGATGGCGTGCGACTCGGGGAAGCCGTAGAGCGCGAAGGAGGCCAGCGACTTGATCAGGTACTCGACCGCGGGCTCGCTGACGCCGTGCGCCCGGAAGGCGGTCGTCAGCCGCGCCTTCATCCGGTCGAGCCGCTCCTGCGAGCGGGTGAAGCCGATGGCGCGCCGGAGTTCGTCGGCCTCGGCGGCGCTGAAGCCGCCGAGCTCCATCGCCAGCCGCAGGATCTGCTCCTGGAAGAGGACGACGCCCAGGGTGCGCTCGAGGATCGGCCGGGCGCGCTCGTCGGGGTACGTGACCGGCTCCTCGCCCGCCCGCCGCTTCAGGTAGGGGTTGACGGCGTCGCCCTGGATGGGGCCCGGCCGGATGATCGCGACCTCGATCGCCAGGTCGTAGAAGTTCTCGGGCTTCATCCGCGGCAGGGTCGCCATCTGCGCCCGGCTCTCGACCTGGAAGATCCCGACCGTGTCGGCCTCCTGCAGCAGCTGGAAGACCGCCGGGTCGTCCTTGGGGATCCGGGCCAGGTCGACCGGCTGGCCGCGCTGCGCGCAGATCTCCACCGCCTCCTGCACCGCCGCCATCATGCCGAGGCCGAGGAGGTCGACCTTGAGGAGCCCCATGTCCTCGATGTCGTTCTTGTCCCACTGCAGGACCGAGCGGCCGGGCATGCGGGCGTTCTCGAGCGGCACGAATTCGTCGAGCCCGCTCGAGCTCATGACCATGCCGCCGGAGTGCTGCCCGAGGTGGCGGGGCAGCCCGTGGACCAGGCGGCAGGTCTCGAGGAGCGACCGCAGCCGGGGATGGTCGCCCGACACCCCGGCCATGCGCAGCTGCTCCCCCACCCCGAGCGTCTGCGGCAGGTCCCCGCCGTGGAAGAGGCTCGAGAACCGGTCGAGCGCGTCGTCGGGGAACCCGAACACCTTGCCCACCTCCCGGACGGTGCTGCGCCCGCGGTAGGTGATCACGTTGGCCGTCATGGCCGCGCCCCGCCGGCCGAAGCGCCGGTAGACCTCCTGGATCAGCTCCTCCCGGCGGTCGCCGCTCGGCAGGTCGAGGTCGATGTCGGGCCAGTCCGTCCGGCCCTCGGAGAGGAACCGCTCGAAGAGCAGCTTGCTCTCGATCGGGTCGACGGCGGTGATCCCGAGCGCGTAGCAGACCGCGCTGTTCGCGGCGCTGCCCCGCCCCTGGACCAGCGAGCCGCGGTCCCGCGCGAAGGAGCAGAGGTCCCAGACGAGGAGGAAGTAGCCAGCGAAGCCCAGCTGGGCGATGAGCGTGAGCTCGCGCTCCAGCTGGCGGCGCACGTTGCCCACCACCCCGCCGTAGCGCTGCTGCGCCCCGAAGTAGGTCATCTTCCGCAGGAAGGAGTCCTGCGACTCGCCGGCGGGCACCGGGTGGTCGGGGAAGCGGTAGCCCAGGTTGGCGAGGGTGAAGCCGAGGCGCTCCGCCAGCCGGGCGGTGTTGTCCACCGCCTCCGGCAGGTCGGCGAAGAGCCGCGCCATCTCGACGTGGCCCTTCAGGTGGCGCTCGCGGTTCGGCGCCAGCTTCCGCCCGGCCCCGTCCAGGGTCGTGTGGTGGCGCAGGCAGGTGAAGACGTCCACCACCCCGGCCGCCTCCGGCGTCGCCTGCAGGACGCCGTTCGTCGCCAGGAGCGGCAGGCGGGAGGCCCGGGCCCAGTCGACCAGGAAGGCGTTCGCCCGCTCCTCGCCCGGGAGGCGGTGGCGCTGGAGCTCCACGTAGAGCGCCTCCGGCCCGAAGACCTGCGCGAGCCGCGCCCCGGCCACGGCGGCGGCCGCGGGGCCGCGCTCGGCCCAGGCCCGCCGCATCGGGCCCTCCTCGTCGCCGGTGAGCGCGATCAGGCCCTCGCGGGCGGCCGCCAGCTCCGCCCAGGTGACGCGCCCCTCGCCCTTCTCCGCCCGCAGGTGCGCGGTGGTGAGCAGCCGGCAGAGCCCGCTGTAGCCCGGCCGGGTGGCGACCAGGACCGGCACGACGCTGTCGTCCTCCATCGTGAGCTCGGCCCCGAGGAGCGCGCGCACGCCGGCTTCCTTGCCGGCCATGTGGAGGCGGACCGCCCCGTAGACGCCGTCCCGGTCGCAGAGCGCCAGGGCCGGCATCCCCAGCCGGGCGGCCTCGCGGGCGAGCGACTCCGGCAGCGAGCCGGCGCGCAGGAAGGAGAACGCGCTGCGCGCGTGCAGTTCGACGTAGGGCATGGCGGTGCGCCTAGTCCAGCATCCCCTCCACGCTCCAGCCGGCCGCCGACCGCGCCAGGAGGTAGAGTCCCCCGCGCGCCATCTCCACCTGCCAGGTCTCGGCCGCCCACGCCTCGGGCTTCCACCAGTCGCTCCCGGCGAGCCACGGCCCGTCCGCCGCCCGGACCTCGCCCTCCAGCCGGCCGCCGTGCAGCCGCGCGGGCCGGCCCGCGTCGCAGGCGACCTGCACGTCCCACGGCGGCCGGAAGCGCCGCAGCGTCGGCCCATAGGGCGGGTGGACCGCGGCGCGGGCCGGCGGCGGCACCGCCTCGGCCGGCCGCTCCATCACGAAGGCGTCGGGACGGTGGGTGTCCACGGGCACGGGCGTGCCCACCCGGTCGTCGCCGACGATGGCGGCGACCCGCGCCAGGTTCTCCCAGAAGAGCGCCGGGTCCCGCAGGCCGGTGTCGAAGAGCCCGTCCTGCTTCTCCGGCGGCCGGGCCGGCGTCGCGAGGAGCCGCACGGCCGCGACCCGGGCGTCCGTCCGCACCGTGGCCAGGTGGCTGTTCAGGACCCGCAGCCACCCCTCGACGTCGGCGCCGGGCTCCGGCAGCCGGAACTCGCGGCGGTGGTCGGTCTCGTCCTCGAGGAGGAGGGTGAGCGCCAGCCGCTCCGCCACGAAGCCCGCCGCCCGCAACTCGAGCGCGATCCGCTCCGCGTAGCGCCGCAGCTTGAAGAACAGGGGCTCGATCGACTCGACCGGCGGTTCGTAGGACCACTCGGCCGCGAAGCTCAGCGACGGCTCGACGTGGCGGAGCACGCGGGTCGCCTCGCCCGCCGCCCGCTCCCAGAGGAGCACGCCCGCGGACCCGAGGCGCCGCCCCACCTCCGCCTTGGCGAGCGCGGTCAGGCCCCCCAGGGTCGTGATTCCCCATCCCTGCAGGATCGCCGCCTGGGCGGCGGTGGGCTCCGCGAAGCCGAGCGGCAGCGGCGCCAGGAACTGCGGGGCATCGTCGACGAAGAGCACGGGGGCCGCGCAGCGCGCGGCGAAGGAGGCGAGGAGCGGCGTCGCGGCCGCGCCGGCCCGCAGGGGCAGCCCGCCCACCGCGAACTCCGCCGCGTGCCGCCGCAGGAGCGCCTCGGTGCGCGCCCGGTCCGCGCCCCGCAGGTCGACCGTGCAGGTGCCGGCGGCGGTCGACTCGACGCGCGGCGAGAGCGTGAAGGCCGCGGCGACGAGGAGGCGCTGGGCCTCGGCCTCCGCCGCCGGCTCGCGCGGCCGGAGGATGATCCCGGGGCAGCGCGACATGGCGAGGGTGGCGGCGAGCCCGGGCGCGATCCCCGCCGCCTCCGCCGAGGCCTCCGTCACCTTGGCGCGCCGGCCCTCCCCGGCCACGAGCGCCACCGGGCGGCCGCGGAGCGCCGCCTCCGTCCGGCACAGGGCGTGGAGCGCGAAGTCGGGCACGGTGAGGACGGCGTAGCTCATCCGGCAAGCTCCTCGAGGACCGCCGCCGGGCTCCGCTCCGTCTGGACCGCCAGCCCCTCCGCCACGGCCGCCCGCTCCGCGGCGGTGCGGGCGAGGGGGAGCGAGGCGCCGAGGACGAGGCGCCAGGGGACGGCCGGCCCAAGAGGGATCGTCGTCTGCACGAGGACGGCCACGGAGCCGCCCTCGGCGGCGCGCTGCAGCCGGTACCAGGTGGCGGCCGGGGTGCGCCGCAGCGCGCGCTCCGCGCCGCCGCGCAGGTCGAGGACGAGGACCGCGTAGTTGCCGTCGCGGACCAGGATGTCCGCCACGGCGAAGGCCTGCTCGGGGGAGCGGCACCGCGCCCATACCAGGTGGCGCAGGAGGTCGGGCGCGACCGCGTCCGGCGCGAAGGCGTCGGCCGCGTCAATGAGCGCGACCCGCTGGCGGGCCGCCTGCGTGGCCTCGAGGAGGCGGGCGATGACCGTCTGGCCGCCGGCGCTCGGGGCCGCCGAGACGAGCTCGGTCAGCCGGCCGGCGGGCAGGCCGCCGCCCAGGGCCTCATCCAGCGGGGGCGTGCCGGCCGCCACCTCGCCGCCCGCCTTCCGGAGCTTTTCCGGGAAGCGGGCGGCGAGCAGCGACCGCAGGGCGGAGACGGTTTGGGGCGGACCGGACACGGGCGCTCATGCTCATTCAGGCCGAGGAAGCGGCGCCCCGCCGGATCAACCCCACGAGGACGCCCTGCGACTCGACCCGGTCCGGGACAATGTCCGCGTAGCGCTTGTTCGCCGCCCGGAGGACCCACCGGCCGCGCAGGCGCACCAGGCGCTTCAGGGTGGTGGACGTGTCGTCCACCAGGGCCGCGATGATGTCGCCCTCGCGCGGCTCCCGCCGCTCGAGGATCACGAGGTCGCCGTCCGTGATGTGGGCGTCGACCATGGAGTCGCCCGTGACGCGCAGCGCCCACACCTGGTGCGGGCCGGAGCGACGGACCCCGAAGATCATGGGGTTGATGGCGATGGTCTCCTCCGGGGCCTGCTCCTGCATGGCCGGCAGGCCGGCCGGGATGGAGCCGTAGACCGGCAGCTCGAAGAGCTGGGCCTGGACGGCGGAGGCCTTCAGGCCCCAGGTCCGGCCCGCCAGCTGCTCGATCTGGCCCTTGTTCGCCAGGGCGCGCAGGTGGCCGATCACGGTCGACTGGCTGCCGAGGCGGAAGTGGCGCTGGATCTCGCGCGAGGACGGCGGCACCGCCTTCTCGCGCTGGAACTGGCGGATGAACTCGAGGATCTCCTCCTGGCGCTCGGTCAGCATGGCTCAGGTCTCCGCGCACACCGCCAGCTCGTTGCCGCTCGGCTCGGTGAAGTGGAAGCGCCGGCCGCCGGGATAGGAGAAGATGTCCTGGGTGATCCGGCCCCCGTGGGCGACGACCTCATGCTGGGTGTTCTCCAACTGGTTGCTGAGGATCACGACCAGCGCGCTGCCGGTGGCGAGCGCCGCCTTCTTCTCGGAGCGGGCGAAGCCGCCGTGCAGGCCGCTGTCGGCAAAGGAGGTGTAGTCGGGGCCGTAGTCGGTGAAGGTCCAGCCGAAGACCTGCTGGAAGAAGGCCTTGGTCTTGGCGAGGTCGGAGGCCTGGAACTCGACGTAGTAGAGGTGGTGGTGGGTGCTCATGGGGTGGACGGGCCTGATGTTCGATCGATTGGCGTTCAATTGAACTTAGCTCAAACTTATAGCAAGGGTTTTTTGGCAAAATCACCTTGGGATGTCCCGAAATGACGTCTCGTGGTGACAATCGCCGAGGGACAGCTTGTGGTGACCAGTTTTTCGACAAAAAATGCGACGCCTTGTGATGTTGTCGTTTCCGAAGACGCAATAAGGATCACGGAATCGGGGTGGACATACGTTCCCAAGTTAGCAAAAGGCGCGACAATTGTTGCCAGGAGAAGATGACGGTCGAAGTCGGGTCTAGTCGCGCGAAATAACGGTCAAGAAACGTGGATTATAAGATCTCCGATATTGGGACTCTCTTTTCCCATTTCCGGGGGGATCCAGGGAGTGCGCTGAATTGAAACCGGCGTTTGTTCTTCTAGATTAGATTCTTACATGTTCTAAAAGCCGTGGCACGGCGTATGCGATATCGTCTTCCATCATGGGCCCAATCCTGAGGCAGCTCTTGAAGAGCAAAGGGGGTTCGTTCTTTTCCGTTCTGATTTTTGCGCTGGGAATTTCAGCGACTACGACCGCTTTTTCCGTCCTAAATCGCCTTTGTTGCAGTCTCTTCCTTTCCGGAAATTGGACTCCCTCGTGCAGATTTGGGCGACGAGTCCTGAGTATGGGCGGACCTGGCAGGCGCCGGGCGATTATTTCGATATTCGCGAGCAGAACTCGGTTTTCGATGACGTCGAAGCCTTTTATGTGGATAGCAGAGGATCCAGTTTTTCGGAGCCAGGTATGCAGCCAGTTCGCTGCAGGACAATGGGAGTTACTGCCGGCTTCCTTCCTCTCTTGGGTATAAAGGCCTCCTTGGGGCGCCTCTTTACCGCCGAGGAAGAGGCGAAGCGGACATCGTCGGTCCTTATAAGTTCGGAGCTTTGGAGAAGTCACTATTCATCAGATCCCAATATCATCGGTAAGACGGTGCGTATTACTACAATGCAGTATACGATCGTCGGGGTACTCCCGCCATTCATGGATGATCCGGCATTATTTGGCGCGAAGATCAGTTTTTGGCTATTGGATCCCACTAGCGTAAACCGACAACTTCGCGAAGGTGGCTGGTACCAAATCGCCGCCCGGCTGAAGCCCAGGATTAGCATTGAGAAGGCCAATTCGGAAATGGGCCTAATCGCACAGCGACTTTCTCACGAATACCCGAAGACGAATCTGCGTCGCGGATTTGCCGTCGTTCCCTATCCTACCAGCCAGGTCCCTGACTTATTTCGTTCACTCGTATGGCTGACAATGGGACTTTCTTCAGTCGTGCTGCTAATCGCTTGTGCCAACCTTGCAGGCCTACAGTTAGTCCGAGTAGCAGCAAAGAGCGGAGATATGTTCATACGCTTGGCGCTCGGGTGTGGTCGGGCTCGACTTATCAAGGCGCTCTTGGCGGAAAGCTTGGTCCTTTCATTGGCTGGTGGAGTTCTTGGGGTGCTTGTCGCAATGTGGAGCAACAGGTATCTGTCCACCTACCTTCAGATTGATCTTCCCATTGATTTCCGAGTGATTGCCTTTACTGGCGGTGCTTCCGTGCTTGCAGGTACCCTTTTCGGACTCGTTTCTAGCGTTGGGCTCATTCGAACTGACACTACTGGTTGGTTAAAACCGGGTAGCCGATATGCGACTGCAAACCGCGCCAGCCATCGACTGCGTCGATCGCTTATCGTGGGAGAGATAGCCATGTCACTTATACTCTTAGCGGCAGCGGGCTATTTTGTTCGCGGAATTGGCCGCCTAACAAATCGTGAGATGGGCTGGGATCCAGAACATGTTCTGGTGGGAATTCTTTCGCTTGATCACGATCGGTACGGCGAGTGGGCTGATCCGCGCTCCGCCGCCTTTGGCCAACACTTTCGAGCGGACCTTGGCGCAATTCCAGGAGTCTCTGAAGTATCCGTCTCTACGACGTCCCCCGCTCAAGGATTGTGGACGGAACAATTTAAGACCGAGGGATCCAATGGGGCCGGCGCCGGAAGTGAAGTTCTTGGATATCTCGATAACGTAAGCCCTGGCTATCTGAAGGTATATGGTCTGACTCTCTTGCGGGGCCGCGATTTCGCCGAAGGAGATCGAGCCGGAGCTCCGAACGTCGTTATCATATCCAAGTCAATGGCCGAAAGGCTTTGGCCAGGTGAGAGTGCCTTAGGCAAGCGGATCGATTTCTCAATCGATGCCTTCGGTCACATCGCTTGGTCAGAGGTGGTTGGGGTTATTGCGGATTTCTCTGCATCTGGTCCACTGCAGCCCACACTTACTCGGTTCACGGTATTACGTCCGTGGGCGCAGTCATCCAATCGATACTTTACGGTTTCGATTCGGACACTTGGAAACCCGGAAATGACTGAGGGGGAGGTTCGGAGAGTGCTGGCTCGCCTCCAACCGAACATTGCTTTCAGCGAGCTGCGAACGGCGAATGAAGCAATGTCCGCTCAGCTTTCGACCTTCCAATTGATTCAACGGTCGCTCCTTGCGATTTCGGGATTCGGGTTGCTGTTGGCTGGTGTTGGCGTTTATGGCGTCATTGCGAATCTCGCCTCTGAGCGTACCAGGGAAGTGGGGATTCGAATTGCATTGGGCGCCCAATCAGTAGACGTGGCTTCCCTTTTCTTGAAGGATGGAATGCTGCTGACTTTAATTGGTACGGCCGTCGGGACTTTGGGAGCTATCGGCATCGTGTCATTCTTGAGACACGCCGTGGCCATCATACCAGGCGGCGACCCTTTGGTCATTGTGTGTGTGGTTATTTTGTTGGCATCTATCTCGCTTCTGGCCGCATTAGTGCCCGCACTCAATGCGACCCGGATCCAGCCTGTT
>Ga0302314_10011061_pt1 | contig 15768 bp, 13 predicted proteins | sample III_Palsa_N2_3_FD_200533 | JGI IMG/M metagenome (GOLD analysis project Ga0302314, IMG submission 200533) | Peat permafrost microbial communities from Stordalen Mire near Abisko, Sweden - III_Palsa_N2_3 | ecosystem: Environmental > Terrestrial > Soil > Palsa > Peat permafrost | place: Sweden...
CGACGCCAACGGCATCCTCAACGTCAGCGCCAAGGACAAGGCCACCGGCAAGTCGCAGTCGATCGTGGTCAAGGCCAACTCCGGCCTGACCGACGAAGAGATCAAGCGCATGGTCAAGGACGCCGAGACCCATGCCGACGAGGACCGCAAGTTCAACGAGCTGATCACCGCGCGCAACCAGGGCGAGCAGATGGTGCACGCCGTGGAGAAGTCGCTGAAGGATCTGGCGGCGGACGTCCAGGAAGACGAGAAGAAGCAGATCGAGGCCGCCATCGCCGAGCTGCGCGGCGTGCTCAAGGGCGAGGACAAGGACGCCATCACCGCCAAGACCGAGGCGCTGGCCCAGTCCTCCGCCAAGCTGGCTGAGCGCGCCTACGCCAAGGCTTCGCCGCAGGGCGACGCCGGTGCCGGCCAGGCTGGCGGCGGCCAGTCAAACGGTGGCGCCGCTCCGAAGGACGACGTGGTGGACGCCGAGTTCACCGAGGTCAAGGACAAGAAGTAAGGCGGCATCACAAAAAGGCGGGCGCGAAACTTGCGCCCGCTTTTGCGTTTCTGACGTAGCAAGGGGAGCGGTGCCGCGTGTCCAAGCGTGATTACTACGAAGTACTTAGTGTTTCCAAGGAAGCCGGCGACGACGAGCTGAAGAAGGCTTATCGCAAGCTGGCCATGAAGTACCACCCGGACCGCAATCCGGGCGATCACACGGCGGAAGAGCGCTTCAAGGAGGCCAACGAGGCCTACGAGGTGCTGTGCGATCCGCAGAAGCGCGAGGTCTACAACCGCTACGGCCATGAAGGCCTGCAGCGCGGCGCGGGCGGGGCCGGCGGCGCCGGCTTCGGCGCGGGCTTCGCCGATATCTTCGGCGATGTGTTCTCCGACATCTTCGGCGGCGGTGGCCGCGGCGGCCCGCGGCGCGGCGCCGATCTGCGCTACACCATGGAGCTGACCCTGGAGCAGGCGGTGTTCGGCACTTCCGAAACCATCCGCATCCCCACGGTGGAAGACTGCGAGCCCTGCCACGGCCAGGGCACCGCTGACGGCAAGGCCGCGCGCGAGTGCACCACCTGCCGCGGCGCCGGCCAGGTGCGGGTGCAGCAGGGCTTCTTCGTGCTGCAGCAGACCTGCCCGGCCTGCCGCGGCCGCGGCACCGCCATCACCGATCCCTGCAAGAGCTGCCGCGGCGCCGGCAAGGTGCGCGGCGAAAAGACCCTGGAAGTGAAGATTCCCGCCGGCGTCGATACCGGCGACCGTATCCGTCTCACCGGCGAGGGCGAGCGCGGCGAGCGCAATGCGCCGTCCGGCGATCTCTATGTGCAGGTGCAGGTCAAGCCGCATGAGCTGTTCGAGCGTGACGGCAGCGATCTGTATTGCACGGTGCCGGTCAGCTTCATCACCGCCGCCCTCGGCGGCGAGCTGGAAGTGCCGACCCTGTCCGGCAAGGCCACGCTGAAGGTTTCGGAATCGACCCAGAGCGGCAAGCTGTTCCGCCTGCGCGGCCTCGGCGTCAAGCCGGTTCGCGGCGGCGCCACCGGCGACCTGCTGTGCAACGTGGTGGTCGAGACGCCGGTGCACCTGACCAAGAAGCAGAAGGAATTGCTGCGCGAACTGGGCGAGTCCCTGGGCGAGAAGAAGCACAGCCCGCAGACCAGTTCCTGGCTGGACAAGGCCAAGCATTTCTTCGACGAGCATCTGAAGGCGCCGTAGGGCAGGCGTACGGGATCGTAGGGCGGGCCGTGCCCGCCGCTTTCTTCACAGTTTGAGGAAAGCTTTCATCGTAGGGCGGCCTGTGGCCGCCGTTGCAGGATTTCAAACGGCGCGGCAGCGGCGGCCACGGGCCGCCCTACAAAAGCGCCGCCTCCAAGGCCCGCATCACTCGCTCCACATCCTCATGCGTGGTGCGCCAGTTGCTGAACGCTGCGCGCAGGCACCAGACGCCTTCGTAAACACTGGGCGTCATGAACACCTCACCCGCATCGCGCAGCGTCTGCACCAGAGACTGGATGCGCGCTTCGCTTGGATCTTCGCTGAGCGTGAAACAGACCACGTTCATCCGCACCGGCGCCAGCAGCCGTAGTCTCGATTCCTTGCCGATGCGTTCCCCCAGATCCCGCGCGCAGGCGATATTGCGCTGCACGATCTCGGCATGTCCTTCACGGCCGTAGGCGCTGAGCGCGAACCAGGCGGCGAGGGCGCGCAGGCGACGTGAGTTCTCCGGGGTCAGGTGAACGAAGTCCGGGTTCTCGCCCGGCATACCCAGATAGGCGGCGGCGTTCTGGAACACGCGCACCTGCAGATCGCGGCGGCGGCTGAACTGCACGGCGCTGTCGTAGGGCACGTTGAGCCATTTGTGCAGATCGATGCAGATCGAATCGGCCAGGTCGAGCCCGTTGGTGAGATGCGCGTGTTCAGGCGACAGCGCGGCGAAGGCGCCGAAGGCGGCGTCCACATGCAGCCAGAACGGATAGCGCTGACGCAGCGCGGCGATGGCGGCGAGGTCGTCGAAGTCCACCGTGTTCACCGTGCCGGCGTTGGCGACGACGATGGCCGGTTCGCCGCCGAGCTGTTGCAGCGCCGACTCCAGTTGCGCCAGATCCACCGCCTCGCGTCCCGGCTGCTTCGCAATCAATTGCACTGCCTGGCGGCCGATGCCGAGCATGGACAAGGACTTGTAGATGCTGGAGTGCGGCGCGCCTGACAGCACGCGCACCGGCCCCAATGCGGCGATGCCGGCTTCTCCCACCCGCACGCCCTTCTGCTCGCCCAGCCATTCCCGCGCCAGCGCCAGGCCGACGAAGCTGGACATCGTCGCACCGCTGACGAAGCTGCCTTGCTGCGCCGCGCCCAGGCCAAACAGCTCGCGCAGCCAGCCCAGGGTTTCGCGTTCCAGGTCCGGCGCGCCGGAGTCGATGCCGGCGGCGGGATTCTGGTCGTAAGTGGAGGCCAGCCAGTCGCCGGCCAACGCGGCCGGGGTGGCGCCGCCGGTGACGAAGCCGAGGTAGCGCGGCCCGGCGCTGCCGGAGAAACCGGGCTCCCAGCGTTCTCCGAACGCGGCCAGGGCGCCTTGAATGCCGCCGCCTTGCCCGGGCAGGGGCAGTTGCGGCGGCGGCACCGGCGCCACGGCGGCCGGGCGACGGTCCAGACCCTGCAGGCCGTGCAGCGCGTGGTCGCGGACCAGGGACAGCAAGCGGTCCAGATTGGCAAGATCGGCGGCGAGGGTGGGATTCATCGGCGGACGAAGGAACGGTAGGGAGCGGTATTGCGGACCTTCCGCCCGGCGTGGTCAATGCACAGTTTCCGTCACAGCGGCGATAACGCCACAAATGTTTGCCGGGGATTTCAGCAGCTCACCGCGGCCCTGACGCAAGCCGGCGATGGGCTACCTATAATGGCAACGTCTTTACGAACCATTATTCCAATGACCCGAGTTGCCATCCTGGGCGCCAACGGCCGCATGGGCCGCGCCCTGATCCAGACCCTCGCCGCGGAACCGCAGGCGCAGTTCGCCGCCGCGTTGGACCGCGCCGGCTGCGCCGAGTTGGGACGCGACGCCTCGGTGCTGGCCGGCCTGCCGCAGAGTGGTGTGTTGCTGGGGGTGGATCTGGCAGCGGCCTTGCCGGAGGTGGACGTGGTGGTCGATTTCACCCGGCCCGACGGCACCATGGCCGCGCTGGACGCCTGCCTGCGCCAGCACAAGGCGCTGGTGATCGGCACCACCGGCTTGAGCGCGGAGCAGAAGGCGGCCATTGCCGAAGCGGCGCGCACCATTCCCGTCTGCCTGTCGGCCAACTACAGCGTCGGCGTCAACGTCTGCCTGCGCCTGCTGCGCATCGCCGCGCAGACTCTGGGCGAGGGCTATGACGTGGAGATCGTCGAGGCGCATCACCGGCACAAGGTGGATGCGCCCTCCGGCACCGCGCTGCGCATGGGCGAGGCGGTGGCGGATGCGCTGGGCCGCAAGCTGGAGGACTGCGCCATCTACGGCCGCGAGGGTGTGACCGGCGCACGCGACGGCAACACCATCGGCTTCGCCACGGTGCGCGGCGGCGATGTGGTGGGCGATCACACGGTGATGTTCCTCGGCGAAGGCGAGCGCGTGGAGATCAGCCACAAGGCCAGCAGCCGGACCAATTTCGCACGCGGCGCCCTGCGCGCTGCAGTGTGGCTTGCGTCGCGGCCGGCGGGGCTGTACGACATGCAGGATGTGCTGGGTCTGAAGTAGGGGGCTTTTCCACATTTACCAATCCGTTCTTCCTGAGTGCGTTGCGCAGCAACGCGTATCGAGGGACAGCGACGGAGCGGCCACCCGATACGCCCGCTGCGCGGGCACTCGGGGCGAACGGGGGATTCAGGGGCGTCCTGGGACATGCACGACAATTCGAACAAGCAGAAGCTGCAGCTCAGCATCGGCGCCCTCGGCGTAGTCTATGGCGACATCGGCACCAGCCCGATCTACGCCCTGCGCGAATGCTTCTTCGGCGGCAACCGCGTAGTACCCGATCCGGCCAATGTGCTGGGGGTGCTGTCGCTGATCGTGTGGTCGCTGATCCTGGTGATCTCGATCAAGTACCTGGTGTTCGTGATGCGCGCCGACAACCACGGCGAGGGCGGCATCATCGCACTGGTGGCGCTGCTCAACCCATGGAAAGCCAAGCCCGGCACCGGGCGTTATTTCCTGATGATGCTGGGCCTGTTCGGCGGCGCCCTGCTGTATGGCGACGGCACCATCACGCCGGCGATTTCGGTGCTCAGCGCCATCGAGGGCCTGAATGTCGCCACGCCGGCATTCCAGCCTTACGTCATTCCCATCACCCTGGTCCTGCTGGTGGCCTTGTTCGCGCTGCAGCCGCGCGGCACCGGCGGCATCGGCGCGGTATTCGGGCCGGTGCTGATCCTGTGGTTCGTGGTGATCGGCGCGCTCGGCGTGTCCGGCATCGTGCGCAATCCACAGGTGCTGCTCGCGGCCAATCCCTGGTATGCGCTGAGCTATTTCCTGCGCCACGGCTTTGCCGGCTTCGGCGTGCTCGGCTCGGTGTTCCTGGCGGTGACCGGCGGCGAGGCGCTGTATGCCGACATGGGGCATTTCGGCCGCAGCCCGATCCGCTACGCCTGGTTCTGCCTGGTGTTGCCGGCGCTGCTGCTCAATTACTTCGGCCAGGGCGCCCTGGTATTGAGCAATCCGGCGGAGGCGCAGCAGCCGTTCTATCACCTGGCCCCGGCCTGGGCGATCTATCCGCTGGTGATTCTGGCCGGCGCCGCCACGGTGATCGCCTCGCAGGCGGTGATCTCCGGCACCTTCTCGCTGACGCGGCAGCTGGTGCAGTTGCGGCAACTGCCGCCGCTGGACATCGTGCAGACCTCCTCCGAGGAGCAGGGGCAGATCTACATTCCCTTCGTCAACTGGGTGTTGATGCTGGCCACCCTCGGGCTGGTGCTGGGCTTCAAGTCCTCCGATGCGCTGTCCTCCGCTTACGGCATCGCCGTGTCGGCCACCATGGTCATCACCACCATCCTGGCCTTCTTCGTGGCGCGACGCTTCGACTGGCATCCGATGCTGGTCGGTTTCCTCGCCGCCTTCCTGCTGATTTTCGACGTGTCGTTCTTCGCTTCCAACCTGGTCAAGATCGAGGACGGCGGCTGGTATCCGGTGGTCACCGCGATCCTGGCTTTCGCCATCATGTTTGCCTGGGCCAGCGGCCGCCGCGTGCTGGGCGAGAAATGGGGCCAGTGGGCGCGCCCCGTTGCCGAGCTGGCGCAGGAGATCGAGAAGAATCCACCCCATCGGATTCCCGGCACCGCGGTGTTCTTCTCGGCGCAGGGGCTGGTTTCGCCCAACGTGTTCCGCCATCTGAAGCGGCATCGCGTGCTGCAGCACGAGGTGATGCTGCTCACCGTGCTCACCTCCGACCAGCCGCGCGTGCCGGGGAGCGAGCGCTTGCAGCTGATCGGCGTGTCGCCGGGCATCACCCGGGTGGTGGTCCGCTACGGCTTCATGCAGACCCCGAATATTCCGGTGGCGCTGCGCCTCTGCGGCAAGCTGGGACTGAACATCGATCAGGAAGACATCACCTACTACGTCGGCCGCGAAACCCTGATCGCCTCGCACCGAGTCAGCGCCTGGTGGCCCTGGCGCCGGCACCTGTTCGTGTTCCTGTCGCGCAACGCCATGCGCAATACGGCGTTCTATCATCTGCCGCCCGAGGACATCGTCGAGCTTGGCTTCCAGGTGGAGATCTGAGATGGAAATTCGCGCGGCCACCATCGAGGACGTACCGGAAATCCTGCGCCTGATCCGCGGCCTGGCCGAATACGAGAAGCTCGAACACGAAGTGGTCGCCACCGAGGAGCGGCTGCGCCGCAGCCTGTTCGGCGGGCGGCCGGCGGCGGAGACGGTGCTGGGCTGGCTGGAGGGCAGGGCGGTGGGCTTCGCCGTGTTCTTCCACAACTACTCCACTTTCCGCGCCTGTCCCGGCCTGTATCTGGAAGATCTGTTCGTGGAGCCGGCGCACCGCGGCAGCGGCTACGGCAAGGCCCTGCTGCTGCACGTGGCGCGGCTGGCGGCGGAGCGGGGCTGCGAGCGCATGGAGTGGTCGGTGCTGGACTGGAACACGCCGGCCATCGAGTTCTACAAGAGCTTGGGCGCGAACCTGATGGACGACTGGCGCATCTGCCGCCTCACCGGCGCGGCCCTCGAAAAGGCCGCAAGAACCTGAGCGTGACGAATCCCGGGCTTTGCCGTAGGTTCCACAGTTGCTCCGATTACTGTACAAGAGTACAGTTATTCCATGGCGGAGATTATCAAAGGCCGTGGGGCCACTTCCCGGCCGCCGGGCCGGTTTGAAACCCGCGACAGCACACGGGTGGATGACGGCTGGGGCACCATCGAAGAGGAATTGCCCGAGTTCAAAACCACGGTCACGGCCGAACGGGCCAAGTCCATCATCAGCCGCAACGAGTCGCCGGATATCGGCTTCAACCAGTCGATCAATCCCTACAAGGGCTGCGAGCATGGCTGCATCTACTGCTACGCTCGCCCCAGCCATGCCTATCTGAACCTGTCTCCCGGGCTGGATTTCGAGACCAGGCTGTTCTACAAGCCCAACGCGGCGGAACTGCTCGACCGGGAGCTGCGCAAGCCCGGCTACCAGGTCAGCAACATCGCCCTGGGCGCCAACACCGATCCCTACCAGCCGATCGAGCGCAAGCTGGAAGTGACGCGCGGCATCCTGCAGGTGCTGGCGCGCTTCCGCCATCCGGTGGGCATCCTTACCAAGGGCGCCATGATCGAGCGCGATCTCGATCTGCTCGCCGACCTGGCGCGCGACCGGCTGGTCAGCGTCGGCATCACCCTCACCACCCTCGATCCGGCGCTGAAGCGCACCCTGGAGCCGCGCGCCAGCTCGCCGCAGGCGCGGCTGCGGGTGATGCGCAAGCTCAGCGCCGCGGGCATCCCGGTGCGGGTGATGTTTTCGCCGGTGATCCCCTTCGTCAACGACGCCGAGCTGGAGCGGGTGCTGCAAGCCGCGGCGGAGGCGGGCGCCAGCACTGCCAGCTATGTGTTGCTGCGCCTGCCCTACGAGATCAAGGGTCTGTTCCGCGAGTGGCTGGAGACGCATATGCCGCTGCGGGCGGCTCACGTCATGAGCCTGATCCAGCAGTCGCGCGGCGGCAAGGACTACCAGGCCGAATTCGGCACCCGCATGCGGGGCACCGGCCAGTTCGCCGAACTGATCGCCAAGCGCTTCGCCCTGGCGCGGCGGCGTTACGGCCTGGACCAGCGGCGGGACGGTTTCAATGCGGATGCTTTCCGGGTGCCGCCGGCTCCTGGTGATCAGTTTGGGCTGTTCTGAATCGAAGCGGTTGTACAGCAGGCCTAATCAAACTAAACTAACTAGACTTAGTTTATTCTGAGACTACCATGCAGACCTTCAACATCCACGAAGCCAAGACCCACCTGTCTCGACTGGTCGAGCAGGCCGCCAAGGGCGAGCCCTTCGTCATTGCCAAATCGGGCAAGCCGCTGGTGAAGGTGGTGGCGCTGGATGCGCCGGCTCCCTCGGAAACCCGGCGCCTGGGATTCATGGCGGGGCAGATCGCGGTGCCGGACGATTTCGACAGCATGGGCGGCGCGGAGATCGAGCGGCTATTCGGTGACGGCACATGATGCTGCTGCTGGATACCCATCTATTGCTGTGGGCTTCCGGGCAACCGGACAAACTGTCGGCCGAGGCCCGCGGCCTGCTTGAAGATCCCCACAATGAACCCGTATTCAGCGCGGCCAGCCTGTCGGAGATCGCGATCAAGCGCGGGTTGGGGCGCGACGATTTCCGCGTCGAACCGCGGTTGCTGCGGCGCGGGCTGCTGGATAACGGCTACCGTGAGCTGGCTATCAGCAGCGAGCATGCGGTCGCCGTCGAATCGCTGCCGCCGCTGCACAAGGACCCTTTCGACCGCATGCTGCTGGCGCAGGCGCTGACCGAGGGCATCACCCTGCTGACCGCGGACGCGCTGGTGGCGCAGTATCCGGGACCGGTGCGCAAGGTTTGAGGTATACGGCCAGATTGAGGCAAATGATCGTTTTTCGGTCGTGGATTCCCGCAATTGGGTCATCTCAAACGTGGACGCTCCGTTCCCGTACAGGTAAAATGCCGGCTTAATCCTGCAAAGGGGGCGCAAGCCCCCTTTCTTGTGTGCACCGCCCCATTCTTCAGGAAGACCACGGACCGATGACGCCTACAACCCCGGCCCTGCTTGCACTCGCTGACGGCAGTGTTTTTCGGGGTGTTTCCATTGGCATCGACGGCAGCACCGTCGGCGAGGTGGTGTTCAACACCGCCATCACCGGCTACCAGGAGATCCTCACCGATCCCTCCTACCGCGAGCAGATCGTCACGCTGACCTATCCGCACATCGGCAACGTCGGCACCAACGACGAGGACGCCGAGTCGGAGAAAGTGCAGCTCGCCGGCCTGATCCTGCGCGAAGTGCCGCGCCCTGCCAGTTCCTGGCGTTCGCGCAAGGGCTTCCGCGAATATCTGCACGACCAGCATGTGGTGGCCATCGCCGGCATCGACACGCGCCGCCTGACCCGCATCCTGCGCGACAAGGGCGCCCAGAACGGCTGCATCCTGGCCGGCCCCGAAGCCACCGAGAAGGAAGCGCTGAAGCGGGCTCGCGCTTTCCCCGGCCTCAAGGGCATGGATCTGGCCAAGGTGGTCAGCGTCACCGAGTCCTACGCCTGGACCCGCGGCTCCTGGAAGCTGGAGACCAACGTCGAGAGCGAGCACGCCGGCGGCCAGCGCCATGTCGTGGTCTATGATTTTGGCATCAAGCGCAACATTCTGCGCATGCTCACCGATCGCGGCTGCCGCATCACCGTGGTGCCGGCGCAGACCAGCGCGGCCGAGGTGCTGGCGCTGAAGCCGGACGGCGTGATGCTGTCCAACGGACCCGGCGATCCCGAGCCCTGCACCTACGCCATCGACGCCACCCGCGAATTCCTGGCGCGCAAGACGCCGCTGTTCGGCATCTGCCTCGGCCACCAGATTCTCGGCATCGCCGCCGGCGGCAAGACGCTGAAGATGAAGTTCGGCCACCACGGCGCCAACCACCCGGTGCAGGATCTGCAATCCGGCCATGTGCTGATCACCAGCCAGAACCACGGCTTCGCGGTGGACGAGGCGACCCTGCCGGCCAACGCAGTGATCACCCACCGTTCGCTGTTCGACGGCTCCAACCAGGGCATCCGCCTGCTCGACGCGCCGGCCTTCAGCTTCCAGGGGCATCCGGAAGCCAGCCCCGGCCCGCACGATGTCGGCTACCTGTTCGACAAGTTCGTCGAGCTGATCGAGGCGCACCGCGTATGAGCGAGAGCTTTTTCGGGGTGATCCACTTGCCGACCTACCTGCTCGGCACGTTGATTATCGTGCTGCTGCCGGGGCCGAACTCGCTGTTCGTGCTCAGCGCCGCGGCACGCCGCGGCGTGCGCGCCGGTTATCGCGCCGCTTGCGGCGTGTTCATCGGCGACACGGTGCTGATGGTGCTGGCCTCCGCGGGCGTGTCCTCGCTGCTCAAGGCCTACCCGGCGTTGTTCCTGGCGCTGAAGTATGCCGGCGGCGCCTACCTGGCCTACCTCGGCCTGAAGCTGCTGCTGGCCGCCTGGAAGGGCCGCCTAGCCACTCCAGCTACTCCCGCTACTCCCGCAGGAACGACGGCGGAACTGCCCGCCGCCGAAGGCGACCCGCTGCGTCGGGCGCTGGGCATCAGCCTGATCAATCCCAAGGCGATCCTGTTCTTCATCGCCTTCTTCATCCAGTTCGTCGATCCGGCCTACGGCCACAAGGCCCTGTCCTTCGCCATTCTCGGCGTGATCGCGCAGTGCCTGAGCTTTCTTTACCTGAGCGCGCTGATTTTCAGCGGCGCCCGCCTCGCCGCGGCGTTCCGTCGCTGGCGCCGTACCCGCACCGCCCTGACCGGCGGCGCCGGTGCCGCCTTCGTCGGCTTTGGCGTGAAGCTGGCCACCGCCAGCGTGAATTAGCTTTCTGAGAACGAGTTGAAATGCCGAAACGCACAGACCTAAAAAGCATCCTGATCATCGGCGCCGGGCCGATCGTCATCGGCCAGGCCTGCGAGTTCGACTACTCCGGCGCGCAGGCCTGCAAGGCGCTGCGCGAGGAAGGCTATCGGGTGATCCTGGTCAACTCCAACCCGGCCACCATCATGACCGACCCGGAGATGGCCGACGCCACCTACATCGAGCCGATCCGCTGGCAGACGGTGGCGCGCATCATCGAGAAGGAGCGGCCGGACGCGGTGCTGCCCACCATGGGCGGCCAGACCGCGCTGAACTGCGCCCTGGACCTGGCCCACAACGGCGTGCTGGAGAAATACAAGGTCGAGCTGATCGGCGCCAACGAGCATGCCATCGACCTGGCCGAGGACCGCCTCAAGTTCCGCGACGCCATGACCGAGATCGGCCTCGGCTCGGCCCGCTCCGGCGTGGCCCACAGCATCGAGGAAGCGCGCGCCATCCAGGCGCAGATCGGCTTCCCGGTGATCATCCGCCCCAGCTTCACCATGGGCGGCTCCGGCGGCGGCGTGGCTTACAACGTCGAGGAGTTCGAGGAGATCGTCAACCGCGGCCTCGATCTGTCGCCGACCACCGAAGTGCTGATCGAGGAGTCGCTGCTCGGCTGGAAAGAGTTCGAGATGGAGGTGGTGCGCGACCGCAAGGACAACTGCATCATCATCTGCTCGATCGAGAATTTCGATCCGATGGGCGTGCATACCGGCGACTCCATCACCGTGGCCCCGGCGCAGACGCTGACGGACAAGGAATACCAGATCATGCGCAACGCATCCATCGCGGTGCTGCGCAAGATCGGGGTCGATACCGGCGGCTCCAACGTGCAGTTCGCGATCAACCCGGATGACGGGCGCATGATCGTGATCGAGATGAACCCGCGCGTGTCGCGCTCCTCGGCTCTGGCCTCCAAGGCCACCGGCTTCCCCATCGCCAAGGTCGCCGCCAAGCTGGCGGTGGGCTACACCCTGGACGAGTTGCGCAACGAGATCACCGGCGGCGTCACCCCGGCCTCGTTCGAGCCCTCCATCGACTACGTCGTCACCAAGATTCCGCGCTTCACCTTCGAGAAATTCCCGCAGGCAGATTCGCGCCTGACCACGCAGATGAAGTCGGTGGGCGAGGTGATGGCCATCGGCCGCAACTTCCAGGAATCGCTGCACAAGGCGATGCGCGGCCTGGAAGTCGGCTCCGACGGTTTCGAGCCGCAGGTCGCTTCCGAGCACGGCGTCTACTCCGAAGCCAGCCTGACCAGCATCCGCCAGGAGCTGGCGATCCCGCGGGCCAAGCGCCTGTGGTTCGTCGGCGATGCCTTCCGCGCCGGCATGAGCCTGGAAGAGGTCTATCGCACTTCCAAGATCGACTGGTGGTTCCTCGAGCAGATCCAGGAGCTGATCGCCACCGAGGCGGAGATCCGCCAGCAGAAGATCAGCACCCTGGGCAAGGCCGACCTGCGCCGCTACAAGCAGCTGGGCTTCGCCGACCGCCGCCTGGCGGCGCTGCTCAAGATCAAGGAAAGCTCGGTGCGCGCGCGCCGCCACAAGCTGGGCATTCGCCCGGTGTACAAGCGCGTCGACACCTGCGCCGCCGAGTTCCCGTCCTCCACTGCTTATCTCTATTCCAGCTACGACGAGGAATGCGAGGCGCAGGTGACGCAGCGCGACAAGATCATTGTGCTCGGCGGCGGCCCCAACCGCATCGGCCAGGGCATCGAGTTCGATTACTGCTGCGTGCACGCGGCGATGGCGCTGCGCGAGGATGGTTACGAAACCATCATGATCAACTGCAATCCGGAGACCGTGTCGACCGATTACGACACCTCGGATCGCCTGTATTTCGAGCCGCTGACCTTCGAGGACGTGATGGAAATCATCGACCTCGAAAAGCCCAAGGGCGTCATCGTGCAGTTCGGCGGCCAGACCCCGCTGAAGCTGGCGCAGGCGCTGGAAGAGGCGGGCGCGCCGATCATCGGCACCAGCCCGGACTCGATCGACCTGGCAGAAGACCGCGAGCGCTTCCAGAAGCTGGTGCACAAGCTGGACCTGCGCCAGCCGCCAAATGCCACCGCCCGCTCGCAGAAGCAGGCCCTGGCTGCGGCGCAGGAAGTGGGTTACCCGCTGGTGGTGCGCCCGTCCTATGTGCTGGGCGGCCGCGCCATGGAAATCGTCCATGACGACGACGACCTCAAGCGCTACATGACCGAGGCGGTGAAGGTCTCCAACGACTCGCCGGTGCTGCTGGATCGCTTCCTCGGCAACGCCATCGAGATCGATGTCGACGCCCTGGCCGACGGTACCGACGTGGTCATCGGCGGCATCATGGAGCACATCGAGCAGGCCGGCGTACATTCCGGCGATTCCGCCTGCTCGCTGCCGGCCTACAGCCTGCAGCCGCATGTGCTCGATGAAATCCGGCTGTGGATCGACAAGCTGGCGCGGGCGCTGAACGTGGTGGGCCTGATGAACGCCCAGCTGGCGCTGCAGGGCGATACCCTGTACCTGCTGGAAGTGAACCCGCGCGCCTCGCGCACCAGTCCCTTCGTCTCCAAGGCCACCGGCCGGCCGCTGGCCAAGATCGCCGCGCGCTGCATGGCCGGCAAGAGCCTGGCGGACCAGGGCGTGCGCACCGAAATCACGCCGCCTTACTTCTCGGTCAAGGAATCGGTGTTCCCCTTCGCCAAGTTCCCCAGCGTCGATCCGCTGCTGGGGCCGGAGATGCGTTCCACCGGCGAGGTGATGGGTGTGGGCAAGCATTTCGGCGAGGCCTTCAACAAGGCCCTGCTCGCCGCCGGCATGATCGTGCCCAGCGGCGGCAGCGCCTTCCTCAGCGTGCGCGACGGCGACAAGCCCAAGGCCATCGACCTGGCGCGCCTGCTGGCGGCCAAGGGTTTCCGCATCTTCGCCACCCACGGCACCGCCGCCGCCATCCAGGCCGCCGGCGTGAGCTGCGAGGGCGTCAACAAGGTCAAGGAAGGCCGCCCGCACTGCGTCGACATGATCAAGAACGGCGAGATCCAGTTCATCGCCAATACCACCGAAGGCAAGAAATCGATCGAGGAATCGCACTCGATCCGCGCCGCGGCGATCCAGCAGAAGCTATGCTATTTCACCACCATCGCCGGGGCCTATGCCGCGGCGATCGCCATGGATCATCTGGACCGCGTCGAAGTCAACCGCCTGCAGGACCTGCACAAACTAGTCGCCTAACCAGTCGCCCAACAAGCCGCATGAAAACTCCAATGACCCTGCGCGGCGCCGAAGCGCTGCGCGAAGAACTGCGCCACCGCAAGGGTGAGCTGCGCCCCAAGATCATCGCCTCCATCGACGAGGCGCGCTCGCATGGCGATCTGCGCGAAAACGCCGAATACCACGCCGCCCGCGAGCAGCATGGCTTCAACGAGGGCCGCATCGCCGACATCGAGGCCAAGCTGTCCGACGCCCAGATCGTCGACGTCACCCAGGTGCCGAAAAGCGGCCGCATCGTGTTCGGCACCACCATCGACTTGGCGGACACCGACAGCGGCGACGAGTTGTGCTATCAGATCGTCGGCGAGGACGAGGCGGACATCAAAAAGGGCCTGATTTCGGTCAATTCCCCCATCGCCCGCGCCCTCATCGGCAAGAATGCCGGCGACGTGGTACAGGTAAAGACGCCGGGCGGCACGCGCGAATTCGAAATTATGAAGGTTCAGTACATTTGAGCTCCGTTCAGGAGCTCTGAGGCAATTTGGGCAAGAAAAGAACACCAAGCAGCAAGCGCTGGATCGCCGAACACGAGGCGGACCACTATGTGCAGGAAGCCCGCCGGCTCGGCTACCGCTCGCGCGCCATCTTCAAGCTGAAGGAAATCCAGGAGCGCGACCACATCCTCAAACCGGGGATGGTGGTGGTCGACCTGGGCGCTGCCCCGGGCGGCTGGAGTCAGTTTGCCCGGCCCCTGCTCGGCCCCAAGGGCCGCCTGGTGGCGCTGGACATCCTGCCGATGGAGCCCCTGCCCAAGGTCGAGTTCATTTGCGGCGACTTCCGCGAGGACACGGTCCTGCAGCAGTTGGAGGGCCTGGTTGGCGTCAGGGCGCTGGATCTTGTGTTATCCGATATGTCCCCCAACATCACGGGTATCGAAGTTGCCGACCAGGCTACAGGGGTGTATTTGTCCGAGCTTGCACTGGATTTTGCATGCAAACACCTGAAGCCGGGCGGCAGCCTGCTGGTCAAGATGTTCCAGGGGCTGGGTTTCGAGGGCTATTTGAAGGACTTGCGGGGGCGTTTTGACACCGTCCACATCCGCAAGCCCAAGGCCTCGCGGCCACGCAGCCCGGAGGTTTATCTGCTGGCGCGAAACTATGCTGTGCTGTAGTGTCTAAAGTGAGCCGGAATGCGCCACCGACAGGGTGGAGCGTACTTGAGGTGGTCTTGAGGGTCCTGCATTGAACGATTTGGCTAAAAATCTGCTGCTCTGGGGCGTCATTTTCGTGGCGCTGATGCTCGCGTTCCAGAGCTTTTCCAGCCGCAACACGGCGCAGCCGCCGCTGAAGTACTCTGAGTTTTACGATCAGATGACGCAGGGCAACGTCGAAGAAATCACCATTGCCGGGCAGAACATCGCCGGGCAGCTCAAGAACGGCAGCAAGTTCACCACCATCAGCCCGGAGACGGACAACCGCTCCATGGTGCAGGACCTGCTGAAGAACAAGGTCCGCTTCGAAGGCGAGCTGCCCAAGGAAACCCCGCTGATCGTGCAGCTGCTGATCAACGCCTTCCCGATCCTGCTGCTGATCGGTGTCTGGGTCTACTTCATGCGCCAGATGCAGGGCGGGGCGGGCGGCCGCGGCGCCATGAGCTTCGGCAAGTCGCGTGCGCGCATGCTCAGCGCCGACCAGGTCAAGATCACCTTCAACGATGTCGCTGGCGTCGAGGAGGCCAAGCAGGAAGTCTCCGAGCTGGTCGATTTCCTCAAGGACCCGGGCAAATTCCAGAAGCTGGGCGGCAAGATCCCGCGCGGCGTGCTGATGGTCGGCTCGCCCGGCACCGGCAAGACCCTGCTGGCCAAGGCCATCGCCGGTGAGGCCGGGGTGCCGTTCTTCACCATTTCCGGCTCCGATTTCGTCGAGATGTTCGTCGGCGTCGGCGCCTCGCGCGTGCGCGACATGTTCGAGCAGGCCAAGAAGCACGCGCCCTGCATCATCTTCA
>Ga0302314_10011062_pt1 | contig 15767 bp, 12 predicted proteins | sample III_Palsa_N2_3_FD_200533 | JGI IMG/M metagenome (GOLD analysis project Ga0302314, IMG submission 200533) | Peat permafrost microbial communities from Stordalen Mire near Abisko, Sweden - III_Palsa_N2_3 | ecosystem: Environmental > Terrestrial > Soil > Palsa > Peat permafrost | place: Sweden...
GGTCGACCGTGGCGTTGGCCGTGGCGATCCACGGATTCAGGTCCTGGCCGCCGGATACAGCGCCGGCGGGGTCGACCGCTTCGGCGGACTCAGTGGGCAGCAACGGGTCGGAGGCAGCTTCCGACTGCGGCATACGGCGCACGCGCGCGCACTGGTGGGGGGCGAGGATGGTGTACAGGATGCCCTCGGCGGCCATCAGGTCCAGCACTTCGCGGTTGACGGCGGTCTCGGCGAGCCACATGCCTTCGGGACGGCGCTGGAAGCGGTATTCGAAGTCGGCGATGCCCCAGCGGATCTGGGTAAGGGCGTCGCGCCGGCTGGCCAGCGGCATGATGATGTGGTTGTAAACCTGCGCGACCGCCGAGCCGTGGCCGCCATAGCGCGTCGCGCTGGCACGGTCGGCGTCCAGGATCATGCGATAGGTGCGCGGCGCTTTTTCGGCGAGCCACTTCAGCAAGGTGGGGCCGAAGTTGAAGCTCATACGCGCATAGTTGTTGACGATGCGGACGATCTCGTTTTTCTTGTTCTGGATGCGCGAGGCGCCGTTGGGCGCGTAACACTCGGCGGTGATGCGCTCGTTCCAGTCGTGCCAGGGCGTGGCGGAGTCCTGCACCTCGACGGTTTCGAGCCAGGGATTCTCGCGCGGGGGCTGGTAGAAATGGCCGTGAACGCAGACGTATCGATTGGCCGGGGAGGGTTGGGTCTTTGCGGATTTCGCGGAAGTTCGTTTCACCATGTGCGGATATAAGGGTAACGCGCCCGGCGAAATCGCGCAGGAGAATGTCGCTGCGAGCCGTCGGAAATGTGCCGGGATTGGTTGCTTGTCAGATCCTCAGTAACGTCGATCCTCAGTAACTACGATGCAGGAACACGCGCCCCGGCGGCCGAGTTGTTGGCGTTCCTGAAAACGGCTGCGGTAGCGTCCGACGTTGGATCCGCAAGCCCTGCAAAGGGGCGGGAGTATAGTGCCTCTATCCCAGTCGAATGAGGGTGTGAGGTTTTGCATGATGCGGGCTTTGGTGTTGGTTCTTGGGACGTTGTCGGTTGCGGCACTGGCGCAGACGGCGCCGGTTCGGTCATTGCAGGAAAGTACTCCGCCGGCGGCGTTGCAGGGGGCTACGGCGGATACGGTTATAGTGCCCGGGAATGTGTTGCAGGGGCTGGCCGAGTCGGAGCCGGATGTTGCAGCGCCGGAGGGTGCGCCGATGGCCGGCATGGTGTCTCTGAAAGTGTTGGTGTCGAAGACGGGGGCGGTGGAGGAAGTTGCCGCGGCGCCCGGGGATGAGGCCCTGCGGAAGGCGGCGCTGGCCGGCGTGATGGGCTGGAGCTATCGGCCCTATCTGCTCAACGGGGAGCCGCGGGAGATTCAGTCGACAATTCTGCTTCAATTCAACGGAGGCGTGGGCAAGAGAGCGGCTACGGTTGGAATCGCCGGTGGGGTCGCCGGGATGAGTGGGATGTCCGGACCAATGCCGGGGCAAGCGGCACTCGCGCCGGGCGGTGCGGTGCGGGTATCGGCGGGCGTGGTTGCTGGCCTGATGGAGCATGTGATTGCGCCAGTGTATCCGCCGATCGCGAAAGCTGCGCACGTGCAGGGCGTGGTGGTGATGCACGCGATCCTTTCGAAGACGGGCGATATCGAGGACCTGCAGGTGATCAGCGGGCCCCAGATGCTGCGGGCGGCGGCGGAAGATGCCGCGCGGCAGTGGAAGTACAGGCCGTATCTGTTGAACGGAGTTCCGACGGAAGTGGAGACGACCATCAACGTGAACTTCACATTTGCACCACCTCCAAAGCCGGATGCGGTAGGCGGGGAGTCTGGCGGGGTGGCTCCGCCGGAGGGGACAGGCGATCCGAAGTAGGGATAGAAAGGACACACAGGCCGCGACCAACCAATAAGGAGAGATCATGTCCGAACGCAAGACCGTGTTGATTACAGGCTCATCGATTGGGATCGGGCTGGCGACGGCGGAGATTTTTCAGCAGCGCGGCTGGCAGGTGGTGGCCACCATGCGCAATCCGGACGCAGGCCGCGAACTTGCAAAACTCGATAATTTGCTGGTCACCCGGCTGGATGTCACCGACGAAGCATCAATCGCATCGGCTATAGCCGCCGCTCATGCGCGTTTCGGAACGATCGATGTGCTGGTCAACAACGCCGGATACGGTGCCTACGGAGTGCTTGAGGCGACCTCGATCGACAGTATGCGCCGCCAGTTCGAAACCAATGTCATTGGCCTGCTGGCGGTGACGAAGGCCGTCGCGCCCGGATTTCGCGCGCGGCGCAACGGCGTCATCGTGAATGTATCCTCCGTCGCAGGTCGGCGAACCCTGCCGTTGGGTGCGCTCTACTGCGGCAGCAAGTTCGCGGTCGAAGGCATCTCCGAGGCGCTCAGCTACGAGATGCGCGACATCGGGGTCCAAGTGAAGGTGGTCGAACCGGGATTCATCAAGACGAATTTTCGCAACGCCATGGACTTCAGCAACGATCCATCGCTGAGCGAATACCAGCCCCTTATCGGCAAACTATGGGAGTTCGTCGAGCCCATGGCAGCCCGGGGAGCGGAATCTTCCCTGGCCGCTGAGGTCATCTATACCGCCGCCACCGACGGCACCGACCAACTGCGCTACACCGTCGGCGAAGACGCGAAGGCTATGCTGGGCGAGCGCAACTCCCAGGACGCCGCCTCCTTCGCGGGAATGCGCGCGATGTTTGGCCAGTAAGCCGCGCAGCCTGTCTCAACGCATCGAGATGAAATACGCATCGCGCGGTAGCGGCGTCCGACTGCCTGGAATCAATCGCCGGGGCGGGGAGTGAGGCTGCCATTGGCGAGGTCGCAGGCGCGCCACAGGTACCAGCTTGCGACCGAGCACCAGTGGCGCCATTTCTTGGCGCGTTTTTCTATCTCGGCGGGAGTGGGCAGGTCGAGCGGGGTGACCTTGTCCGCCGGCTTCAGCTTGCCGAAGGTGAGCGCGAAGCCCTTGCGCACGCCATAGTCGCCGGTGGGCAGCACGTCGGGGCGGCCCAGGCGGAAGATCAGCATCATGTGCACGGTCCAGACGCCGATGCCGCGCACCTGCGTGAGGTGATCGATGATGGCCTGGTCGGACATGCGCCGGATCTGCGCGAGCGTGGGCACGGTGCCGTCGATGGTCTTTGCGGCGAGGTCGCGCAGGGCGAGCGTTTTGTTGGCTGAGAGCCCGGCGGCGCGAAGCTGCTCGTTCGGGCAATCGAGGATCTGCTGCGGCGTGGGATGGAGCAGGCCGATGGCTTGGGCCGCGGCTGAGAAGTTGGGCGGGGCGAGCGTGGGGCCGAAGGATTCGAGCAGGCGCCGGTGAATCGCGGCGGCAGCCTTGCCGTGGAGCTGCTGATAGATGATGCTCTCGACCAACGCCTCGAAGGGCGATTGCGCGCTGGCTAGGCGCATGGTGAATGGCCCGGCGCGGGCGATAAGCTTTCCCAGTTTTGGGTCGGCGGCGGAGAGCTCGCGGATGGCGAGAGCGGAGTCGTAACGGGGTGGGCGGGGATTCTGAAATGCGCGCGGCATTTTTCTAAGGTACTAGGTTCCAGTACCAGGTTCGAGGTCTGGGTGGTGAATGGGTTTGGCAAGGACCGCGGGCTATCGGAGTTTCCTGGCTGTACCGATGCCGAGGGTTGTTGTCTCCACATCATCGATAGGCTGCCGCGCATTCCAGGCAAGAATCGCCCCCGCAGTTACGGCGATGGACTGCACCAGGAAGTCGTCCCATCGGAATGCCCTGAGCCCCGCCCTGAGCCCCTGTTCATGAAATACATGCCGATAGAAGATGCATTGGCAGATGCATTGGCCAATGAAAAACCCAGCTAACAATCCGAGGGGTGTTCGCCATCGTGGCTTCTTCCGTTCTGCGTGCTCGTCTTCCACGTACTCTCCTTGATGCGCTTAACGAGGCCGGCAAAGCATGGGGCCGTCCTCTGACAGAGCATGATAAGCCTATACGCTGGGCCCTGGTTCGATAATCGGATAAAGCTCATTTAAAAATGTCGAAAAAGCATAAAGACGGTGTCCGGCGGCTTTCGCAACCTGTTTTTCCACTGCTATACTCGACTCTCCAAGCGTCATAACCGATGTGATCTATGTCACTGACAACTTAGCTATTCGAGAGTCTTTTTCCACTGCTATACTCGAACCGCTCCCCGCTCTCCTCGCATGACCGGGCCGTCGCCTGAACCGCCAACCGCCGAAACCCATCTCGTCGGCCGATAGCCAGAAAATCGCTCACACAACCCGCAACGAACGTCCCACTTCCAAACTCAGATAACGCAGAGGAAACAGGAACGCACTCATGGCGCAAGTTTTTGACCGCAGTTCGAACGCGCTGGCTCGGGCAAGCCTGGTCTTGACCGGCCTGATCGTCATCGCGCTCGGCGTCACACTGGATCAGTTGCAGCGTTCGCCGTGGGTGACGAGGCAGGGCCAGCGAGCTGACCAGCCGATCCCGTTCAGCCACAAGCATCACGTCGAGGGTCTCGGCCTGCAATGCCAGTACTGCCACACCACGGTGGAAGTTTCGAGCTACGCCGGCATTCCGCCCACCAAGACTTGTATGAACTGCCACGCACAGATATGGACCAACGCCGCCCTTCTGCAGCCGGTGCGCGATAGCTGGGCCAGCGGCCAGTCAATCCCGTGGATCAAGGTCCACGACCTTCCCGACTTCGTTTACTTCAATCACTCCATCCATGTGAACAAGGGCATCGGCTGCGCCAGTTGTCACGGCCGCGTGGACCAAATGCCGCTGATGTACATGGAGAACACGCTGCAGATGGAGTGGTGCCTGAACTGCCATCGCAACCCGGCGTCGAACCTGCGGCCGACCAGCGAGATTTACAACATGGCATGGGACGGCCCGTCGAGCGATAAGCCGGTGACGTGCGCACCCACCGGCAAGGGCGGAGCTGGTACGCCCACCGCGCAAGGGGTCAACTGCACTGTCGGCAAGGCCAAGACCGAGGGCTCGGTCGAGACGGTTGCGCTGACGCAGCCGGCCGGCGCACAGACCTTCACCAGCCAGATGGAACTTGGCCGCTATCTGACGGCGCAGTACCACATCCGTCCACCCAACGAACTTACCAGCTGCGAGACATGCCACCGATGAAGAAGACAGGGAACAGGGAACAGGGAGCAGTCGACACCGCGCCGCAGGTGGTCACCGCAATTGCGCCCGCTAAGCTGACGCTGGCGCAGGTGCGCGCGAAGCTCGACGGCAAGACGGGCAAGCGCTATTGGAAGAGTCTGGACGAGCTGGCGGACACGCCCGGCTTCGACCAGATGCTGCAAGAGGAATTTCCGCGCCAGGCGAGTGGTGCTGCGAACGAGTGGGTGGATGCTGTGAGCCGCCGCGGCTTCATGAAGGTAATGGGCGCGTCGTTCGCGCTGGCCGGACTGGCAGGATGCACCAAGCAGCCCGACGAGGAGATTCACCCGTACGTGAAGGCGCCCGAGGATTTGATTCTCGGCAAGCCGATGTACTTTGCTTCGGCGTTTCCCTTCCCGACGGGCGCGATTCCTGTGCTGGTGAAGACGGACGCATTCCGTCCGATCAAGGTGGACGGCAATCCCGACCACCCGATGGCGAAGGGCAAGTCCGACGCGATTACGCAGGCAACGCTGCTGGATTTGTACGACCCCGACCGCTCGACCAAGGTGCTCAATCGCGGGCAGGGCAGCGACTGGGCGAGCTTCCAGGAGGCCTTCACCACCGCGGTGAAGCAGACTTCGGGCGGCGCGGGCGTTTACTTTTTGAGCGAGACGATTACGTCGCCAACGCTGGCCGCGCAGTGGAAGCAGGTGCAGACGAAGGTTCCCGCCGCGAAATTAGTCCAGTGGGAGCCGGTGAATCGCGACTCCGCAATGGCCGCTTCGAAGGCGGCGTTCGGCAGCTACACCGACGCGCAGTACAAGCTTGAGAACGCGGATGTGATTCTGTCGCTCGATGCGGATTTCCTCGGCGGCATCGCGCACCCGGGCTTCCTGCCGCTGGCTGCGGCGTACGCGGCACGGCATCGCTACGAAGAAGGCCAGACCATGAACCGGATGTATGTCGTCGAAAGTGGCGCGACGGTGACTGGGTTCAAGGCGGAGCATCGGCTGGCGTTGAAGCCGAGCGAGATTGCCGTCTTCGCGAATGGGCTCGATGACATCGATGTCGGCTATCCCTGGGCGCCCGAGCAGCGAAAGTTTGCCGCAACGCTCTACAACGACTTGAAGGCGAATGCCGGCAAGTGCGTCGTCATCCCCGGCGAGCAGGCTTCACACGCCGTGCACGCCGCGGCTTTCGCGCTGAACACCAAGCTTGGCAACGTGGGCAAGACGGTGGTTTACACCGACACGGTGAACCCGCTGCCATCGGAGCAGGTTGCGGACCTGAAGTCGCTGGTTGCCGATATGAACGCCGGCAAGGTGCAGTGGCTGGTATTGCTCGGCGCAAACCCCATCTACGCCGCGCCTGCCGATCTCGAGTTTGCGGCTGCGTTCGCCAAGGTTCCGAACACGGTGCATCTCGGCTCGCATGTGGACGAGACCGGCTCGGCGAGCATGTGGCACATCAACAAATCTCACTACCTTGAGAGCTGGTCGGATGCGCGCGCATACGACGGGACGATCTCGATCGTTCAGCCGATGATTGCGCCGATGTATGGCGGGCACAGCGCGCACGATGTGCTGCAATCGCTGCTCGACAATCCGCAGGCGTCGGCCTACGACGCGGTGGTGGCGAACGCGAAGACCTACATCAAGGGCGACTTCGCAGCCGGCTGGCGCAAGGCGCTGCATGATGGCTGGGTCGACGGCACGGCGTTCGCGCCGAAGTCAGTGAGCGCGGCCAAGCCTGCTGCGGCTTCCGCGCCGACGGCCGCACCAGCGGGCGCGCCTGAGATTGCCTTCCGCGCCGATCCTTCGCTCTACGATGGCCGCTATGCCAACGTGGGCTGGCTGCAGGAGCTGCCCAAGCAGATCACGAATCTGAGCTGGGACAACGCCGCGCTGATGAGCTTCAACACCATGGAGTCGTTGAAGCTGGAGCAGAGCGATGCGGTTGAGATCAACGCCGGCGGGCGGATCGTCGTCGCTCCGGCGCTCATGGTTCCGGGCCACCCTGACGGCGTGGTCACGCTGCATCTTGGCTTCGGACGTCCCGAAGGCGGACGCAGCGGCTCTGCGGTGGGTTTCAATGCGTATCTTCTGCGCACCTCCGATGCGCCCACGTTTGCTACCGGCACGATGAAGAAGACGGGCGGCACATACGACCTGTGCGTCACCAAGGTCAACTCCACCGAGCATCGCGGGGCGTTCGCGCAGCAGGACCTGAACTCGAAGCAGTTGGACACGACGGGCGAATACTCGCTGCCCGGACACGAGGCGATGGAACGCGCGATCATTCGCTACGCCACGCTCGAAGAGGTGAAGGCGAATCCGAACTTCGCGCACGAGAACGAAGGCGACGTGAAGGGCGCGCTGATCAACAAGGTCGGCTACAGCCCCATCGGCGAGAAGCCCGAGAAGGACGAGAGCTTCTTCCCCGATGCGTGGAGCTACGACCATAAGGACGTCTCTGCCCAGACCATCCAGAACAAGTGGGGTATGGCGATCGACCTGAACTCCTGCATCGGCTGCAACGCCTGCGTGGCGAGCTGCTATGCGGAGAACAACATTCCGGTGGTGGGCCGCGAGCAGGTGAAGATCGGCCGCAACCTGCAGTGGATCCGCATCGATACATACTTCGAGGGCGACCTGCATGCGCCACGCGCGCACTTCCAGCCGATGGCCTGCCAGCACTGCGAAAACGCCGGCTGCGAGCAGGTATGCCCGGTGGGCGCGACGGTACACTCGCCCGAAGGCATCAATACCATGGTCTACAACCGCTGCGTGGGCACGCGCTACTGCAGCAACAACTGCGTGTACAAGGTGCGTCGCTTCAACTTCCTGCTCTATTCGGATTACGACGCCGAGAGCCTGAAGTTCATGCGCAACCCTGATGTGACGGTGCGTTCGCGCGGCGTGATGGAGAAGTGCAGCTACTGCGTGCAGCGCATTGAAGCGGCGAAGATCGATGCGGACAAGGAAAATCGTGCGCTGCGCGACGGCGACATTGTGACCGCGTGCCAGCAGGCCTGTCCGGCTTCGGCGATCACCTTCGGCAACGTCAACGACCCCAACAGCGAAGTGGCGAAGCGCAAGGCCAAGCAGCGCGACTACCAGGTGCTGGCGGATCTTAATTACCGGCCGCGCACCACTTACACCGCCGGCGTCATCAACCCGAATCCGGAGCTCGCATAAGTATGGCGACGAAATCCCCAATAGATCCGGTTGTCGACCCGATGATCGACCCGCGCACGGGCGAGTACGCGGTCATCGCGCCGGGCCACAACTTCAGGTCGGTGACGCATAAGATCGCGGACATCGTGCTGACGTCCAACACGCCTCTGGGCTGGTTCGGCGGCCTCGCGGTCGCGGGCGGCGTGGCTACGCTGCTGATCATCGCGCTGACCTGGCTGGTCCTAAAGGGCGTCGGCATCTGGGGCGTCACCATCCCCGGCGCGTGGGGATTCGCGATCATCAACTTCGTCTGGTGGATCGGTATCGGCCACGCGGGCACGCTGATCTCCGCGATTCTGCTGCTGTTCAAGCAGACGTGGCGTAACTCGATCAACCGCTTCGCCGAGGCGATGACCATCTTCGCGGTCTGCTGCGCGGGCATCTTCCCGCTCATCCACGTTGGCCGTCCATGGGTCAGCTACTGGCTGTTCCCGTATCCCAATTCGATGAACCTGTGGCCGCAGTTCCGCTCGCCGCTGGCGTGGGACGTGTTCGCCGTATCGACGTACGCGACCATCTCGGTGGTGTTCTGGTACATCGGCATGATCCCCGATTTCGGCACCATGCGCGATCGCGCGGAGCTGCCGCTGGCGAAATATTTCTACGGAATGCTGTCGCTGGGCTGGCGTGGATCGACACGCCACTGGATTCGTTACGAAACCGCATCGCTGCTGTTGGCGGGCCTTTCAACACCGCTGGTGCTCTCCGTGCACACCGTCATCAGCTTCGACTTCGCGGTGGCGGCGATGGCGGGCTGGCATACGACCATCTTCCCGCCGTACTTCGTTGCCGGCGCCATTTACTCGGGCTTCGCGATGGTCATCACGCTGGCCGTGCCCATCCGCAAGTTCTATCACCTCGAAGATCTGGTCACGCTGCGCCATCTCGACAACATGGCGAAGGTGATGCTCGGGACGGGCCTGATCGTCGGCTATGGATACGGCATGGAAGTCTTCATGTCGTGGTACGCCGCCAGCCACTGGGAGTTCTTTATGATGTGGAACCGCATGTTCGGGCCAATGGGCTGGGCATACTGGATCCTCATCCTCACCAACCTGGCGATTCCGCTCACGACGCTGTGGTCGCGCAAGCTGCGCGTCAACGCGCTCTACCTCTTCCTGCTGTCGTTCGTCATCAACACGGGCATGTGGTTCGAGCGCTTCGTCATCGTCGTCACCAGCCTGTATCGCGACTACCTGCCATCGAGCTGGGGCACCTATCGCGCCACCAAGTGGGACTACATGACTTTCATTGGAACGTGGGGTATGTTTACCTTCCTGTTCCTTCTGTTCGTGCGCTTCCTGCCCATGATTCCCATGTCTGAGATTCGCATGATGCTGCCGCAGACCAAGGTCCACAAGGGTGGAACCGATGCCGAGACCGTATCGAAGGAGACCGTCTGATGCCGCCGCGCGAGGGAATCTACGGATTATTGGCGGAGTTCAACACGCCGGGTGAGCTGGTCCAGGCGACTGAAGCTGCGCACGCCGAGGGCTGGCGCCGCATGGAGTGCTACACGCCCTACCCGGTTGAAGAAGCAGCCAGCGCGCTGCACTTCCACAAGAATCGCGTGCCGCTGGTGTGCCTGCTGGGCGGGCTTGTCGGCGTAACCACGGCGTTTTTGATGGAGACGTGGATCTCGGTGTGGTCGTATCCGCTGAACATCGCAGGCCGGCCGCTGTTCTCGTGGCCCGCGTTCATCATTCCCGCGTACGAGTGGACGATTCTGTTCTCCGGGCTCTCCGCGGCGTTCGGCATGATCGCGCTGAACGGCCTGCCGCAGCTCTACCATCCGCTGTTCAATGCGCCTAACTTTCGCGAAGGCGCGACCACGGACAAGTTCTTCCTCTGCCTTGAGGCCCACGACCCTAAGTTCTCCATCGTTGAAACGCGAGCGTTTCTGGAGCAGTTCGCGCCAGTCTCCGTTGTGGAGGTGGAACACTAATGCGCGCGACAGGTTCAAGGTTCGAGGTCCGAGGTTCGAGGTTGAAGACGAATCACATTGCTGCGGTATGTGCGATTGCGGCTGCAGGGCTGCTTACGGGCTGCCGCCAGGATATGCAGGACCAGCCGAAGTTCATCCCGCAGCGCGGCACCGACTTCTACGCCGACGGACGTTCCGCGCGGCCGCAGGTGGAGAACACCGTGGCTCGCGGCCAGCTGCACGAGGACGCGTATTTCTATAGCGGCCTGCAGGACGGCAAGGAGGGCAACGTGCTGCCCTTCCCGGTGACGATGGAGGTGCTGGAGCGCGGGCAGGAGCGCTACAACATCTACTGCACGCCGTGCCACTCACGCGTGGGTAACGGTGTTGGCATGATTGTGCAGCGCGGCTACAGCAAGGCGGGCGACTTCCATACCCAGCGGCTGGAGACTGCGCCTCTAGGCCATTTCTTCAACGTGATGACCAACGGATACGGCTCCATGCCGTCCTATTCGGCACAGATCGCGCCGCTGGATCGCTGGGCGATCGTGGCTTACATCAGGGCGCTGCAACTCAGCCAGAACGCCAAGCCTGAAGACGCCGCGCCCGGCGCGCAGATCGAATCGCTCTCCGACGTCGCTGAGCGCGAGGGGCTGCCGGCAAACTTCGCAAAGGAGTGGGTCCTGCCACCCACCGTCGCGCCGGGCACACCGGACGGCGGCTTGTACAAGCTTCCAGAGAACCTGATCGGGAATCCGGGAACGCCACTGCCAAACCCGGCCCCCACAACTCCGGCACCAGCGCAAAAGTAAATCAACGTTTGACGAAACCAATTTTGACGAAGGCCTGAACAGCATGTCATCTGCAAACGAACAACACGGAGAACACGGCACGAACGCCCACCATGGGCCGCGGATGCTCCCGGCGTCGTTGGACGCGCCTCCGGTGCTGGCGGCGTGGCGCACGCGCGCGCTCATCGTCGCGGCCATCTTCGCCGTGCTGACGCTCGCGTTTGTGGGTACGCACGAGGGCAGGAACCACATCATTCGCGCCTACCTGATGGGCTACATGACCTGCTTCAACTTTGCCGGCGGCGGGTTGGTGCTGCTGATGCTGCAATACGTCTCCGGCGGCAAGTGGGGCCTGCTGCTGCGCCGCCCGCTGGAAGCGATGACGCGCACCCTGCCGCTGGTCGCGCTGCTCTTCATTCCCATCCTGATTCCCTACTTCGGCAAGCACCTCTATCAGTGGATTCTCTACCCCACAGTAGACGCCACCAACAACGCACTCAAGCAGGGCTGGATCTCGAAGGAGCAGGCGCTCACCGCGAACTTCAAGCACGGCATGCTGAATCCGCACGCCATGATTGTCGAGTACTGCATCATCTACGCCGTTCTGCTTACGCTGATGCTCCTGCTGAACAAGTGGTCGCTGCAGCGCGATGCCGACCCAGCCCGCGGCACCGAGCCCAGCTTCGAGCGCTGGCGCATCAAGTTCGAAAACCTCAGCGGGCCGGGCATCCTGATCTACGTCATCATGCTCACGCTGGGCGCCATCGTCTGGATCAAGGCGCTCGACGTCACCTGGTACTCCTCCATCTGGGGCCTGCAGTTCCTGGTCGCGGAAGGCTACGCGGTGCTCGCACTCAGCATCCTCACCGTGATTCTGCTGTCGCGCTACGAGCCCATCAAGACGCTGCTGCGTGTGACCGAACAGCACGACCTGGGCAAATTCCTGTTCGCGTTCGTGATGCTCAACATCTACCTCACGTTCGCGGAGTTCCTCATCATCTGGTCCGGCAACCTGCCCGACGAGCTGCCCTGGTACCTGGCCCGCATCCACGGCGGCTGGTGGACCATCTGCTCCTTGGACTTCATCTGCCACTGGCTGATTCCGTTCTGCCTGCTGCTGTCGCGCGACATCAAGCGCAACAAGAACAAGATGATCTGGATCACCTGCTTCATGCTGTTCGCGCGCTGCGTCGACATGTTCTGGCTGATCGAGCCGAACTTCAAAGGCGCTGCCGGAAATCTCGTCGGCGAACCGATCAGCATCCTCGCGTACATCACGGTGCCGGGCTGCGTGATCGCACTGTGGGTCGCATACTACATCACGAAGTTGATGCAGCGGCCTCTGGTAGCAATCAACGATCCCCACCTTGAAGAAATTCTGGAGCCTGAACATGCACACTGAGGGCCACGACGCAGGCAACGAGAACATCGGCCACAACCGGCCGCCGCAGCACGTCGACGACCAGCATCCCGGCTACGAGACCACTGACGTCCACGTCAAAGGCGTGGCCGTATTTCTCGCCGGGCTGTTCGGCACCGTCATCGTGTTCTTCTTCATCTGCTATGGCATCGGTATCCTGATCAACAACTGGATTCAGACATCGGATGGCCCCGCGAGCAAGTGGACCATCGCTGCCGGCGCCGTTCCCGCCGGCAAGGGCGCGAACCTCGCCAGCAATCCTGAGATCGAGCAGAAGCAGTTGGGGCAGATCGTCAACACCTTCCCTGAGCCGCGGCTCGATATCGACGATGGCGACCAGGCCACCGCGGATCTGCACGCGCGCGAAGACCTGCTGCTGGACCACTACAGCAAGGTCGACGGCCAGCCCGGAAGCATCCGCATCCCCATCGACCGCGCCATGGAGCTGCTTGCGCAGCGCGGACTCCCGGTCGAGACGCAGCCTGCAAATGCATCCGTTCCGCTTGCGTATGCCGGCAAGCCCGAGATCAAGGCGCCGCTGACGACAGGGTTCGCCCGCACCGGCTATGAGCTGACCACGATCGAAGCACGCCAACAGAAGATGGATACTGGCAAGCCGGAAGCAACCGCCGAGCTGACCACGCCGAAGTAGCCGCAGCATCGCTGGAATGGAGCAACGAGAGCAATGAAGCATTGGCAGACAATTCGGAGAACGATGGCGCGAGGTATCCTCGGCGCGGCTCTCTGCTCCGCCATGCTGCCCGCGCTTGCCCAGGTCTCCAGCTATGGCGACAAGGAGGCCGGCGAAAACTCCGGCGACCAACTTCCCACGGTGCTCAAGAAAGTCGAGGTCGACCAGCACCTCAATCGGCAAATTCCGCTGGATGCGCAGTTCGTCGACGACACTGGCAAGACGGTGCGCCTGGGCGACTACTTCGGCAAGCATCCCGCCATCCTCACGCTGGTCTATTACAACTGCCCCATGCTGTGTTCCGAGGAGATGGATGGTCTCGCCAGCGCGCTCGAGATGGTGAAGATGAATCCGGGCAAGGATTTCGAAGTCATCGTCATCAGCATCGATCCCAGCGAGACGCCCGACATGGCCGCGAAGAAGAAAGCCTTCTACCTGAAGCGCTACGGCCGGCCGGAGACTGCAAATGGCTGGCACTTCCTCACCGGCCAGCAGCCCGCGATCGACGCGGTCTCCGCGGCCACCGGCTTCGGCTATGTGCGCGTGCCCGGCCCCGACGGCAAGCTCGACCAGTTCGCCCACGCCAGTTCCATTGAGCTGGTCACCACCGACGGCCACCTGGCGCAGTACTACCTCGGCGTGGAGTATTCGCCAAAGGACATCATGCTCGGCCTGATTGACGCGTCGGGCAACAAGATTGGCTCGCCGGTCGCCAACATTCTCACCTACTGCTACCACTACGATCCGCAGACCAACAAGCATTCGCTCATCGTCGCGCGCGTCGTCCAGTTGGGTGGAATGATGACCGTGGTGAGCCTTGGCAGTTTTATGTTTGTCATGTTCCGGAGAGACTTGCGGCTTGGCCGGGACCACGACCTGAACTATAAGCGAACGGATGAAGATGAAAAAGGGTAACGATGGGAATTAGTCCAGTCATATGGCAGTTTCTGATGAAGTGGCTCACCAACTCCGCGCTCTTTCCGCGCGAGGCGTCGAGCATTGCGCCGCAAATGGACGCGCTGTACTTCTTTCTGCTGGGCATGACTCTCACCGGCCTGGTGCTGGTCGGCGCCATCCTCGTCGTCTTCTCCATGCGCTACCGCAAGTCGGTGCATCCCGTCGCCACCCAGATCGAAGGCTCGACCCTGCTCGAAGCCACCTGGACCATCATCCCGCTCGCCATCTTCCTCATCACCTTCGTCTGGGGCGCGGTGCTCTATTTCCGCATCTACAATCCGCCCGTCAACTCGATGAACATCTACATCGTCGGCAAGCAGTGGATGTGGAAGGCCGAGCATCCCGGCGGGCAGCACGAGATCAACGCGCTGCACGTCCCCACCGGACAGAACATCCAGCTCACCATGATCTCGCAGGATGTCTTCCACAGCTTCTCCATCCCCGATTTCCGCATCAAGCGCGAAGTGATTCCCGGCCGCTACTCCACCGTCTGGTTCAATGCGACGACGCCCGGCGTCTATCACATCTTCTGCACGCAATACTGCGGCACCAACCACTCGCAGATGATCGGCGAAGTCACGGCGCTCTCACCCGACGACTACAAGAAGTGGACCGAGGAGTCGACCAGCGGCATGTCGCTGGCGCAGAATGGCGAGCGGCTGTTTGCCAGCATGGGCTGCAATGCCTGCCACTCCGGCAACGCCGCCGCGCGCGGGCCGAGCCTTGCCGGCGTCTTCGGCTCCAGGCTGACACTGACCAACGGCTCGCAGGTCCTGGTGAATGAAGCGTATCTGCGTGACGCGATTCTGAATCCGTCGCAGCATGTAACGTCGGGCTACGCGCCCATCATGCCGACCTACCAGGGCCAGATCAGCGAAGACGGCCTGATCGATCTCGTCGAATACCTGAAAACTTTGAGCACGAATTACCGTGTGCAGCAGACGCTGACCACATCGCAGTCCGACCAGGAGGCGCCTCCGGCGTCAGGGGTGGTGAAACCATGAGCGAACAAGACAACACAATTGTGCGGCTCCCCGATCAGAGCACGGCACAGGTTCCGAAGAAGAACTTCATCACCGCAGAGGACGGCTTGCTGAGCTGGCTGCTCACCGGCGACCACAAGCGCATCGCGATGCTATACCTCATCTCGATCACGTTCTTCTTCTTCATCGGGGGCGCATTCGCCGGCCTCATCCGCCTCGAGTTGCTCACGCCGCAGCCTGACCTCGTCGCGTCCGACACCTACAACAAGCTCTTCACCATGCACGGCATCATCATGATCTTCCTGTTCCTGGTGCCGTCCGTGCCGGCGACCATCGGCAACTTCCTCATCCCCATCATGGTGGGTGCGCGCGATCTCGCCTTCCCCAAGATCAACCTGCTCAGCTGGTACCTGTACGTCATCGGCGGAACGCTCACCCTCACCGCGCTGGTGCTGGGCGGCGTCGACACCGGCTGGACTTTCACCACGCCGCTATCGACTCACTACCTCAACACCCACGTCGTCACCACGGCCATGGCAATCTTCGTCGCGGGCTTCAGCTCCATCTTCACCGGGCTTAACTTCATCGTGACCATTCACCGCATGCGCTGCCCCGGCATGACGTGGTTCCGCTTGCCGCTGTTT
>Ga0302314_10011064_pt1 | contig 15767 bp, 5 predicted proteins | sample III_Palsa_N2_3_FD_200533 | JGI IMG/M metagenome (GOLD analysis project Ga0302314, IMG submission 200533) | Peat permafrost microbial communities from Stordalen Mire near Abisko, Sweden - III_Palsa_N2_3 | ecosystem: Environmental > Terrestrial > Soil > Palsa > Peat permafrost | place: Sweden...
TCGCTGAAAGCCTGAACGCGCGTTTTTATCTTCCATCTCCCGCTAGCCCGGGCGAGTAGGTATTTAACCTTACACCTAAACAAGCCGAGGACTGGGACTGTAGGTGGTCTTGTCAGCTGGAACGTCCGGGGACAACGACGAGCAAACGAAGCAAATCTAAAACTCCTCTCCACCTACGACGCCGCCGCCGCCGCCGCCATCGGCAGGCTGCAGCATCAGGCCGTCGTCCTTCAAGCACGCGACGTGCGTAAACAACCGCAGCCCTTCGTCCGCGCGCTCCGGCTCGAGCTTGAGGCTGCTGCGGCCCTTGGAGCGGCGCACGGCCTGCGGCCTGGCGGCGGCGAGGTGCAGGTAGACTACAAACGGCGGCCCGCGGTCAACCTCGACGTCGTCCAAGTCGCTCACCAACAGCGAGCCAGTGTCGGCCGCGTCGCGCGCGTTGACCCACTCGAGCACGTAGTCGCGGCTCGGCTGCACTGCGCGTGCCGACAGGTAGCAGCGGTCCACGCTGTTGCGGTTGTGGATGAGCACTACACGGCGTGCTCCGAGCCACTTGAGCGCCGTGGCCACGCGCTCGCGCCGAGCGGCGCTTTCCACGGTCATTTGCAGAAACGCGCGGCGCCGCGCCTCTTCCAAGTCCAGCAGGCGGCGTTCCTCGTAGTCCACGGGGGACTGCGCCTGGTGCGCGTAGTGCGACGCGCGCTCGCGGAGGCGCGTTTTGATGTCGTCGAGCGTCATGGCGCGCGACGGCATTGTCACCGCGGGCACGGAAGGCTCGCTGAGGCGCAGCGTGCGCTGCAGGGACACTCGCGAGGACTGCCGTAGCTCCTGCGACAGCACGCTGGGCAGCGCGGCTGCTGACGACGACGCGGAGGACATGAGCGGGAGCACTGTGTATGAGTCGGTGCGCGCCGGCGGCACCCAGCCCTGCGCCACCGGGTCGTCGGACGACGCAAACACGTGCTCGCCTTGGAACCGCCGCTTCGTGGCCCGCTGCTGCTGCTGCTCTTGCTGCTGCACAGGCGGCGGCGGCGGCGGCGGCGCCTGCGCACCAATGCCGTGCAGCGATGCGGCGGCGCCCGCGGCGCGGTCCTTGAATTCAACTCCGCTGACGCGCGCCTGCCCGTCGGCGTCGACGTGCACAAAAATGGCCGCCGGTGGCACGCCGCCCGGCATGGCCAGTGGGAGCGCGCATGGCGCCGTCTTGAACTCGCGGTGGAGGTTGCACAGGAGCACCATGAGCATGTCGGCGTCTTCGCCTTCGACCAGAGCCTCGGCCGACAGCGGACAGCTAATCAACGCAAGCTCCAGAAGGCCCACGACTTCCTTGGCGTTTACGAGCGCCTCGGCTTCAGACTCCGGGGACCAGTAGATGCGGGACAAGTCCACAGCGGGCAAGTCGGCCGCGCCCTCGGGCCCGCAGAAAAAGTGCAGCACGCACGCGAGCGCGTCGCAGCTCTTAAAGGCGCTAAACAGCCCGCGGTGCGGTGGCGCTAGCACAGCGTCAGACAGGTGCATGTTGTAGTGCCGCAGCACGTCGTTGAACCACTCGAGGACGTCGACGCGGCTGCCCGGCGGCAGCGCAAGCGCGGTGAAGAGCTCGCGCATGAGGTTGAGCACCGCGGGCGCGTCGCCATTGTAAATGCGCTCGGCGCTGGGCATGTTGCGCGCACTCACGCGCTGCTTCCACAGCACGCCGAGGGCGAGCTCAATGTTCTGCAGGCTGGGAGTCTTGCTGCGCGCCTTGACGTTGATTCCGCGCAACGAGAAACGCGGGTTCGCTGCCTGCATGAGGTGCTCGACGACGCGGCACAGCAGCACGCCAGACTTGAGCTCGGCGCACAAGTCGTCCACGCGGTGCGTCCACACACGCAGAGAGTCGATCCAGCGCGCGTAGCCGTCGAGGCCGCGCGACGGCAGGGCCATTTCCACCTTGGCCGCGTACGTGTGCGGGCGCTCCGCAGGCACGACGCGCTGCACGGCGTCGACAAACTCGCCAAGCGAAAAGCTGCGCCAGGAGCGCTGCTGCTCGCCCGCCAGAGTCCACACGAGCCTGCGCGCCTGCTCGGTGGACAGGTCCGAGTCCACCAGCTTGAACATGGCCTGCAGCTGCAGCAGGCTCGCAGAGCCGTCACCGTCGTCGTCCGCGGCGCGAAACGCGTCCTTGATGTCAGCGAGCACCACGCCGTGCACGGTGCGCGTGCCCGAGTGCGCCGCGGCCACGAAGCGCTGCACCAAGTGCGCCAGCTCGCTGGGGTCGAGGGTATCGGTGAGCGGTGGCGGGTGCGACGGCGGGCGATTGACCGCGGGAACGGGCGGCGGGGGGTGGTCGGGCGGGACGGGAATGGCGACGTCGCTTGGCGTTAGCGTGGGCGCACTGCCGTCGGCGGCCGGCGCGCTGGCGGCAGCCTCGGCCTCGCGCTTCTTGCGCAGGTACTCTGCCTTGCGCTCCGCCGCAGAGTCGCCCGCCGGTGCACTCGCCACCGTCGCGCTCGCCGCGGTTGCGGCGGTTGCGGCGGCGGTTGCGGCGGCGGCTGCGTCGGCGGCCTCCTGCTCGCGCTTCTTGCGCAGAAACTCGGCCTTGCGGTCGGCGTTCGTCATGCCCTGTGGCACGGGCGGCGGCGTCGCCGCGGCGCTCTGCACGAGAGCTGGTGAAGGCGCGGTGTCGAGCGACGTGGCTGACGTGTCGGAAAAGGCTGGGCGCGTAATCGTCGTGGCCTGCGACTCGTCCAACGTGTCGCCCTCGTCCCAGCGCGAGTTGTCCTTCTCGTTGACGCGCGGCGGCGGAGGCGGCATTTGGCTCCGAGGCGGCGGCGGAGGCTGCGGCTCGTCGTCGCTCATTGTGTCGGCCATGGACCCGGTCGATTCGCGCATGAAGCGCCTGTCGTCGTCGTCGTCGCCGTCGTCGCCGTCGTCACCGTGGTTGTGGTGCGGCGGCGGCGGCGGTGGCGGAGCTTGCGCGGAGACGCGTCCTTTGGCCGGCGGCGGCGGCGGCTCGTCTTCGTAGTCGTCGTCGTCGTCGTATTCGTCGTGCACAACGCGTGGGGGCGGCGGCGCCTTGGTTCCTGCCGCCGCTTGAGCCTTTTTCATCTGCTGAGGCGGCGGCGGCGGCGGAGGCGGCATGTCTTCCTCATCCTCCTCGTCCTCGTCGTCGTCGTACCGCGCGGTGGCTGGAGGCGGCGGCGGGGGCGGCTGTGCTGCTTTGACGTCGCGCGACGACCGCGACGGCCTGGGCGGAGGCACCGCGGCGGCCACGACGGCCTCTCTAGATTTGCGCGCGGGCCGCGGCGGTGGCTCGTCAAACGCGTCTTCGGGCAGCACGGGCGCCTTAACCAACTTGGACGGAGGCGGTGGCGGCGGCGGCGGCGGCGGGGGCTCCTCCTCCTCGGCGTCTTCTACGGCGTAATCGTCATCGTCGGGCGGAGGACCGCTCGGCGGAGCCACGTCGTCGTCGTCATTCTCGTCCGCGTAGGCGGCGTTCCTCCTCTTGGACGTCGCCGCAGCCGCAGAAGCTTTGGACGCCGGTGTCGCAGGGCTAAACGCGTCGCCGTCGTCGTGTGTGCCAAAATCATCAAACTCCTGAGACACCACCGAATCGTCAAACGCGGCATTGTCAAAGCTATCAAACGCCGACCCTGGATCGGCAAACTTGGGAAACGCGCTCTTGGAAGCCATCGCCGCCTGCTCGCGCGGCGCGCCGAGGGGTGTGCGCGCTTGCTTTTTTCCGACGCGTCGGCTCCTGCACGACTTGCGAGCCGGCTCCCGACGTCACTTCGCGTGCAACCGCGCGAGATGCAGTCGCCCGCGCGCATAGCCCACTTCCTGCCGACGGCGGCGACGGCATCCGCAGCATTTACAACGTCGCCGTGGCTGCTCGCGTTGGCGCAGCCCGTTCTCCTGGACTCGGTGTCGACCCCCGTGCTTCCCAGCGAAGCCGAGGACTTTGAGCTGCAGTGCCGCTTGCGCGCCATTGCCATTGCGCTGGCGCAGCAAAAGCATCGCTCGCGGCCTGCCGCGCAGCACGATGCGCCGCAACGCGACGAACTCTTGCATGTGCTCGTGCAGTCAAGTCCTGCGTCGGTGCACGCGCGCGTTTTGGAGCTCATCGCCAAGGAGGCCGAACCCTCTGCACATGCGTTTCTAGACTTTGTCACCGACGCTCTCGCGCAGCCAGCGCTGAGCGCCATGGCCGCTGGCTTGGTGTTGCGCATGGTCACGCCGGCCAACGTGCTGGACGCCAGTCGTCTCGTGCCCTTTCTCTTGACCAACCCTGCTGGTTTTGAACTCGTGCTCCCCGCCATTGCCCCGGTGGGCGTGTTTGACTCGCACGAAGCCATGATTGCCCACGACGAGCCCGTGGCGTACTGGCCGCTGGGCGCAAACGCAAAGGCTGCACACGCGCAGCCCGAGAGCGAGCTGCACGTTATTGGGTCGCCCGTGTTTGGCCAGCCAGGCGCCCTGGCGCACCGCGACTCTGTGTTTCTGCCGCCCATGACGTCGTTTGTCGTCGCGCACCACGTGGCCTTCAACGCCGCACCGCTCACGGTGGAAGTCTGGGTCTCCTCAGCCACCGGCGGCGTCGTGTACTCGTCTCTCACCGCAGACGACCCTCCGCGTGGGTACCGATTAGAGGCGCGGCCCGTGGGCGTGGACCAGACATGTTTCGCGCTCACCGTGGGCGCGCAGACGCTCGTGAGCAAGCCTTGCGCGACGGTGTTCACCCACGTTGCCTTCTCGCTCGACGCGCAGTTGCTCTGCACGCTGTACATTAACGGCGCCGAGGCCAGTCGTGAACCCTTGGCGCCGCCCACAATGCTCAACGCCGATGCGCCCTTCACGCTGGGCAACCAGCACTTTGCCGGCCACGTGCACGACCTCGCCATTTTCTCGCGCGTTCTGCCGGCCTCCGTGGTGGCAATGCACGCCAAGCGCGCTCAGCCGCCATCCGCGCACACGCCCTCGGAGACCGCCGACGCCGTCACACGGCTGGCTGAGTGGGCGCGCGCAGTTGCCGAGCCCAGCTCTCGTCCGTGCTCTGCGCGGACCGCGTCGAGTTTGGCCAATGCGCTGCGCGTGCTGTCCGCCACGCGGCGCCACGACGGCGCCGTCGTCGCGTGGCTGCAGGCCGCTGAAAGCGCCCTCGAAGCGTGCGAGAACGCCGGCGACCTCTGTGACGCGCTGCTCGAGCTCCTCGATGACGCCAGGGCCGCCGTGCGCGTCGCGGTCCAGCGGCTGCTCGCCCGGCGGCTGCGCGTTTTGGTACCCGCGTCGCATCTCAGCGGCGTCGCGCAGCGGATGGTGGCGGGCGACGCCGCGCTCGTGGAGGCGTGCGTTTTCCTGGCCGCGGAGACGCAAGAGCTCAACGTGCTGCGCGACGTGCTGCCGCTGGTCAGCGGCGACGCCAGACTCGTCGCCGGCATTGCGCAGTGCTGGCTCGCGCTCGCCCACGGCCACGCGCCCCTCATGCCCGCGCGCGCGCCTCCACTCGACGTCGTGCAAGACCTCGTCGCTGCCGCTGCAGCAACGGCCAACGACTCAACGACGACCGCCGCGGCAGTGACGTGGGCGCTGTGCGGTCTCGCCGTATGCCTGCCGGCCGCCCCTGCTGCCGACGCCCTGCCCTCCGACGCTTTACACGCGCTCTTTGCCGCCACCGACGCCGAGCCCAACGGCGGCGACGGCGCGCCTCCGCTGGCGCTGCAGCAAAACCTAGTCGACGCGCTCGCCAAGGCGCTGCCGATTCCGCGGCTACATCTGGCGCGCTTCACGAACAAACCGGGCGAGCGTCAAGTCAAGGCAGCACAACTGGCCGTCTTTCTCGCGCTACTCAAGCACGCGCCAGGCACACAGCGCGGGTTTGCGCGCGACGCGTGGCGCGCGTCTTTCAAAGTCTTCCAGCATCTCACGGCCGAGCACCAGCAGTCGGGCGCCGACTATGAAACGCTCGCCGTACGCGTCACGCGCGCGTGCGAGCTGGTGCAGGCGCGCACAGGGGTGAACTGGGCCTCTGTCGACGTGGACGCGGCCACGGCCGAGGCGCCCGCCGCCGATATTTTGTTGCCCGCCGACCCCGTGTTCAAGCTGGTCGCCGGCATGGCCGACCCCGGCGCCGTGGCCCAAGCGCTCTCCGCGCTGGAGGCGCGCGCCGACGAGCTGTGCGCGCGCTTGAATGTCGTGGCTGCGCTTCTGCCTAGAGTAACCCCGGGCCAGCGTCGCTTTCTTACGGTGCGCGGACTTTTGCGCATCGCGCAAGACTCGCTGCCCGGCTGCGGCCCTGCCACGCGCGCTCGTGTGGCAAGCGCGCTGGGCGCCGTGCTGGACGCCGCTCTGGTGCCCGGCAACGAGACGGCGGCGCTGCACTGCCTTCAGTACATTGGCGCCGGCGCCAGCGAGGCCGTTGTGGCTCGCGCGGTGGACGCCTGCGTGCCGCGCCAGGCTGTCGAGCAGCCGGCGACGGTGGCACCGCAGCGGCTCCCGGTGACCCAGGGGCAGCAGTGGACGACGCGGCCAATGATGGGCGGCGACCTCGTGCTGGGCACGCACGGGCTGATGGCGGGCGTCTTCTACTTTGAGCTCTCGGCGCAGGGGCAGGCGCTCGTGGCCGTTGGCCTCGCCGCGCGGGGCGAACGCGCAATGGCGGTGGGCGCCAAGGCCGTCGTGGGCTCGCTCGCGGGGGCGCTCGGCGTCCTCGTCGACCTGGACGCCAACGCAATGTCGCTGCACGCGTGCGAGGCGCCCATGAGCCACGCGCAGTCGCTTGCCGTGCTCGGGCCGGCGCTCTTCTCGACGCGTACGCCAGCCTCCAGGCCGCTCTACCCGGCACTGCGCGTGCTGTCCCCGCCGGGCGCGCACGGCGGCGTGACGACTGTCTTCTGCGAGTCTGCCGTGGACCAGGTGCGCAACCTCGACGCCGCAGCGGCGGCGGTGGCGGCGGCAACGGGCGGCGCAGCGACGCAGCGTCGACCGGCAGTGGCGTTGGGACCTCTGGCCATGTTTCCGCCCGCAGGCACGGACCCGTTCGACACGTGCCCGGTGCTCTTTGCGTGCGGCCAGAACGCGCTGGGCGAGCTCGCGTGCGGGGACCAAAAGGCGCATCGGCGCGCTGCGGAGAGCACGGCGGTTCCCAAGGACCTCTTCCCCGTGCAGGTGATGTGCGGGAACGAGTTCACGGCCCTGCTCACCGCGTCGGGCCAGGTGTACACATGGGGCATGAACGAGAACGGCACGTGCGGCCAAGGCCTGTCGCCCTCGCACACGCCGGCTTCCGTCTTGGCATCGCCGTCCATCGTGCCCACGCTGCAGCGCAAGGTCGTTAGCTGCCTCTTCATCAACAATGGCGCCGAGCACGTGCTCGCCACCACGCCGGCGGGCGAAACGCTGGCGTGGGGTCTGAACCGCTGCGGCCAGCTGGGCTTGGGCCACACGCTGCCTGTGGTGCACTTTCCCACGCCCGTGCTCGCGCTGAATGACACCAATGACGCCGTCGTGGCCGCGGCCACGAGCTACTCGCACTCGCTCGTGGTGACCCGGCGCGGCATTGTCAAGTCGTTTGGGCTCAACAGCAAAGGCCAGCTCGGCGTCGGCACCCAGGGCGAGATCCGGCCGCTGCCGCAGCTCGTGCTCGGTGGCCTTGTGGCGCGCTCGGTAGGCGCAGGCGCGACGCATTCGTGCGTGGTGACCACCAGTGGCCGCGTGTACGCGTTTGGGCGCAACGACTGCGGCCAGCTCGGGTTGCCTCACGTCGCAGACTGTGCCGTTGAGCCCACGCTCGTGTGCACGGGCGCGCTCAAGGACGCCAAGGCCAAATCCGTGGCGTGCGGTTACTATTTCACACTCGTGGTCGGCGACGACGGCGCGCTGTACGGCTTTGGCAAGAATGACACTGGCCAGCTGGGGCTCGGGCACACGCGCGGCGCTCCGACGCCAGAGCTCGTGGATGTGGACGGGCCGCTGCAGTCCGTGTCGTGCGGCACCGGCCACTGGCTCGCGCTGACGTGCGACGGTCGCGTGCTGGCGTGCGGGCGTAACAAGTTTGGCGCCGTGGGCGACGGCTCGGCGGCCGACAGGCTCGTTCCCATGGCCGTCGACCTCGCCGCTCCGGCGCTGTGCGTGGCCGCGGGCTTCCACCACTCGGCCTTTCTTTTAGGCTCGCCCTCGCCGCCGGTGGACGAGGCACGCGACTCGCTGCCGCGCGCCGTGCTCGACCGGCTCACGCGCACGCACCCCGAGACTGCGTGGCGCGCCGTTGCGCGAAGGCTGGCGAGCGAATTGGACGCCGGCGTGGTTGACCGCGATGCGGGGCTGCTGCTGTTGCTGCGCGAGCTGCCGGCGCTGGCGCAGACTCACGTGTCACTGCTGGAGCTGGCCTGGCGCGCCATCGACGCCGGCCACGCGCAGCTGGGGCTGCCGCTGGTGCGCGCCGTCTGCAAGGCGTTTGCCGACGCCCCAGTGAGTGATGCGCGTGTGGACGAGCTCCTGCGCATCGCGGCATCGCGCACCGACCTCGGCGCGGCGTCCGAGGCCGTGTCCGTGCTGCGCGTCCTCGTGACCGGCCAGGGCAGCCGCGCGGCCGCGAAGATCCAGAGCGCCCTCGTCGCCGCCGTATCGTCGGCGTCCTTGAGCGCGCTGGGTGCCGTGTGCGCGCTGGGCGCCGTGTGCGCGCTAGGCGGCAATCTGCCCGTGGTGCGCGCCGGCGGCCTTGCGCGCGTGCTGGTGGGCGAGCAACTGGGCGTCGTCGGGCGAGTCGAGTGGTTCCGCCCGATGAGCCGCGTCGTCGCCAAGGTCGTGTTTGACTCTACGGCTGGCGGCAATGGCGGCGCAGCGACAGCGGTGGCGTACTGCCGCCGCGTGCACGAGCTCGTGCCTGTGGACGACGTCGACGTTCCGTTTTCAGCGCTGTCGAGCCAGACGCTGGCGCTTCTGTCGCAGCTCGCGCTGGGCCGCGGCCCTGGCGACGCGCACGTGCGCCTGTGTGCGTGCAAGGCGATGGCGCAGCTGCTGTGCGCGCGCGCAGACCTGGTCAATGAGTTCTTCGACGCCGGATTCCTCGAGCAGCTCGCCGAGCACCTAGAGCGCTCGGCCGCGCACAGCAAGCCGGGCAGCGCCGACCGCGTGCATGCGTTGGAGTGGCGCTACGCGCAGGTGCTCGTGCAGAGCGGTCCTCCGTCCATGCCTGAAGACAGCGACGCCAACGCAGCGTCGTCGTCTGCCACGGCGGCGGCGACGAAGGCAACAACGACGAGTGCAACGGCGCAGGCCAACACTGAGTTTTGGGACCTGGCGGCGATGTCGGGCGCCGTCGTTGTACGCGCGTCGTTGGCGGGCGACGACGAGGCTGCAGACGTGGCGCTGCTCAAGGGCGACGGCGCTGCGTTGCCGTGCGCGCTGGACGCGGGCGGCGAGTGGACGGTAATCCTGGACGCGCGCGTGGACGCCATCGTGTCCGAGCGCGGCGAGCTTTTGCCCGGCTGGTCGGCGCCGGCCGCCGACGCGCAATGGCACCGTTTCGTCCTCGCCAAGCTGGCCAAGAGCCAGCTCGCCGCATACATTGACGGCGTCCCCGTCCGTCTCGCCGCCGCGCGCGCCGCCAACGTTGCCGCCAACGTTGCAGCGACAACGGCGACGTGGGCCGACCGAGCACCGCCGCCAGTTCTGCTTCGTGGCGTGCGCGCGCTCGCCAAGGGTCTGCAGCTGCGCCGCTACGCCGTCTCGAGCGACGAGGCGCGCTTGCTAGGCGGCCCGGCGCTCGCGCGCATGCCCGAGCCCACGGAGCACGACCTGGCAGCGCGGCTGTGCGAGGAAACGGGGCTGCCGCGCCGCTGGTGCGCGCGCGCGCTGCAACTGTGCCGTGGCGAGTTCGCGTCAGCCAAGGCGCTGCTCATTCAACGCCAGGCGACACTGGTCAAGCGCGGCCGCGCGCTCGCCCAGGCGCTCACTGGGCTGGGCTATGACGCGCCGAGCTGCGCGCTGGCGGTGGCGGCGACCACGGATCCCGTGCAGGCAGTGGCATTCCTGCTGGACGACGCCGGCTCCTCGCGCGCGCTGTTAGCAGACCCGTCGTCGGCGCGCGCGGTGGCTCGAATCGGCGCCCTGCCGACGCTGCCCGACGCGCCCAACGTGCTGAGCGCCTCGGGCGGTGGCGCGGAAACGTCCTCGTCGTCCTTTGCGCTCGACGACGCCACGCCGTCGCCTTGGCGCGCGACCACCGCGCCATCGCCGCAGTCGTCGCGCTCCAGGGCGCTGGACGAGGTGGGCCGCGACCTGTTTGTAGCGCACGCGTGCCGCGCGACGGTGGCGGTGCTGGACGCCGAGGACCAGCTGCCTTCGGGCAGCGCGACGTCGACGTTTGTCTTTAGCTACGTGCAGGCCTTCCCCGACGCGCTGCGGCGCTGCGTGGACGACTCGGACGAGGCCGCGGCGCTCAATCCGGTGGCGCTGCTCGGCCGCAAGCTCGAGCTGCTCGTCGACAGGGAGATGGAGCGCGCAGCCAAGGAGGCACGCGACGCCGAGGCGCTCGTGGACGCCTCGCTGGACGCCTATCGCGCCGTGCTCGCGCCGACGAGCGCGCCCGCGGCTGGCGAGAGCGTCTGGGTGCTTCCCACCGGCAGCCGCGGCCTGGTGCGGCGCGTCACCGGGTCTCGTGTCGAGGTGGCGCTTAGGGACGGCACGGGGGCCACCGTCGACCTGGACGACGTGCGCACGCGCGCGCCGCCGCGGCTGGTGCGCGCCGAGCGCTTGAAAGCCGAGCGCGCGCTGGCGCGGGACGAGGCCGACGCGGCGGCGTACGCGCGGTCGGTAACGCGCGGCCTGATGGCGTCGCTCATGACGAGCCTGGCGGGCATGTGCACGTCTCGCGCGCTGCTCGAGAGCGGTCTGCAAACGTGCCGCGTGGACGTCTTCAAGGCCGTGTGGTCCGACGACGACGTCACCGTCTGGCGTGCGCTCCCGCCGCCCGAGTGCGTCGCGCTTGGAGACGTCTGCAAGCCGGGCGCGCAGCCGCCCTCTGCGGTGGCGTGCGTTAAACAGGACGACTCGGGGCTGCTGGCGTCGCCGCTCGAGTTCAAGCTCGTCTTCAAAGCCAAGGGCGCAAGTTTCTGGCAGCCCGTGCCGCCGCTGGGCTACGCTGCGCTCGGCTGCGTGTGCACCGCGGGCGCCGACGCCCCCGCGCCAGGGCTGTTGGCGTGCGTGCGCGTGGACTGCCTGGCCAGCGCGCCGCTGGGCAGTGGGCTGTGGTCGGGCGAGGACGTGTCGCTGTGGGGCGTGGACAACGAGGCCGGCACGTTTGTGGCGCGCGTGGCCGACGGCGGCGTTAACGGCGGCGTTGACGGCGAGCCTTTCCTGCAGGCGTCGTCGTCGTCGTCGTCGTCGTCGTCGTCGGATTACTTCTTCGCCCCGGACGCGGCGCCGCCGCCGGCGCAGCAAATGCGGTGGGCCGAGGCCGCGCAGCAGCGCTCGTGCTGTTTTAAGCTTTCGCGCTCGAGCGCGGCGCCTTCCGCGGACGCGGCGTTTTGGCTCCTGGACCTGCTGACGTCGCGCGCGGCCAAGGGCGCGTGGCGCAACCGCGTCGTGTGCCCGGCGCTGCTGCACGTGCTCCTCAAGCTCGCCGGCGAGGACGCGCTTCGCACGCGCGCGCTGCGGGCGCTGTGCCGGTGCGTGTCACCTGCGACTCCGCTGCCCGCGTTGTTGCGCGAGCAGCTGGCGGGGCTGTCGCTGAATGAAATGTACGCGCGTCAGAGCGCGGCGGGCAAGGAAGATGCTTTGTTTTCCAGCTCGCTGTGTGCGCTGGCTGAACTGAGCGTGCGCATGGGCATTGACCAAGGCCAGTCTTGGTTCACCGACCTCGCCGACTTTTCGCGCATGCTCGACTCGCTTGATGCGCCAGCCACAGGCAACGGCGGCGGCGGCGAAGAAGAAGAAGACCTGCCCGACGACGTCCTCATGGCCGAGGACGTATTCCTCAAGCTTGTGTGCGCGGAGGACACCAAAACGGTGGAGACGGCGCAGCATCCGTATCGCCCCGACGAGCCACTTGGCGGCGTCGTGCACGTGCCCGGCGCCGAGTCGCTTGTGGTGCGCTTCGACCGGCGCAGCGCCACGAGCTTTGGCCACGGGCTGGTGCTGGGCACGTCGGAGCGCGAGCCCTTGGAGACACTGCAGGGCAACTTTGGCAAGTGCACGGTGCGCATTGCCGGCGACACGCTCGTGTACCGTTTTCCCGTGCAGGAGGAAATGAACTGGGTGCTGAGCACGTCGGTCAAGGGCGCGGACATTAAGATTACCAACGCAGGCATGACGGCCACGGCGCGCAGGGAAAAGTCGTGGCAAACAGTGGTGGCCACCAAGGGCTTTGCGCGCGGGATTTGTGCGTGGGAGGTGCGCGTTGACAAGACGACGCCGTCGAGCAACATTTTCTTCGGCGTCGTGGGCAAGGGAGCCGACGTGGCCTCGTACGTTGGCTGCGACGAACTCGGGTGGGGCTGGATTGGCTGCTGCGCGTGCTGGCACGCAGGGCGCAAGATTAAGCACGGGTTTGGCGAGCGCCTCAGCACGGGCGACGTGGTGCGCGTGTCGCTGGACCTGCACAGGCGCGTGCTCTCGATTGCCGTCAACGGCGTCGATTTTGGAGTCGCGCTCGACCGCATTTCCGCGCCGTGGGCGCTCGAAGGCGGACTGCTCTACCCGGCGTTTGCTTTTTACAACAGGCACGACTCCATCACGCTGCTGCGCGGGTCCATTGGCGTTGATGCACCATAGGCCGCTTTTTTTTCGGTGGTCCTTGCGCATGTGGCGTGCGCGTGCGTTGGTCGGGAGCGCTAGTATATATACATACAAAGTTCTCTAGTGCAAGCGGTCTAGTGCGTTGCCCAAGTCCACTGTGATGCGCTTGCGTGGCGGAAGGCTCGAGTCCGCCGACGACTGCGACGAGGCGTCCTCCGACTTTGGGCGCGCTCGGCGCTTGACGACGACGCCGTCCTTCGTGCTCCGCTTGCCTTGCTTCTTGGGCGTCGCATGGTCCTGCTCGCCAAGGCGCTCCAGCATGTCACGCGCTCCAGCGTGCAGCCCGAGGCCGTAGCGCATCAGCAACGTTTCGCGCTCGCGCTCGCGTATGCGAATGCTGACTTGGTCCTTGCGCGCCCTGTCGGCCTCGTCGAGCAGCTTGAGGCTGTACACTTCGCGCGCGTGCTGGCGTAGCATGGACAGGTGGAAGGAAATCGAGTCGTGCGTGACGTCGGGAAACGCCGCGGCAAAGTTGATGCGAATGTCGCGCGTCACATTGTTCTGCTGAATGACGTGCACGAGCAAGTGGTAATAAAGCCCTGCGGAGACGTTGCCAGGATCGTCGTCCAGTCCTGCGCCTGAGCCTCGGCTTATCCAATCCTTCCTGCATTTTCGCATGTTGGTGTTGGCTATTTTTTTATTTTCGCGGAGCACACGAGGGAAAAACGCACATTTCCGCCCGCGAGCGCTTGGTTCGAGAACCGCCCGCTGATCGCACCGCCTGGCTGTCCTCGGCGCGCCGTCGCGCGGCGGCCGCTGATAAGGGCTTGGACGCCCCGCTGGGCTCTTTGGGCCGGCGGCCGCGTTTCTTCCCCGGCGGTGGCTGATGAGCCGCCTTGGTCGCCGGGTACTCGGAGGAATTGCTGGACGACTCGGAGTCGCTAGAGGACGACGACGATAACGACAATGCCGATGAGGACGACATTCTGGCACACGACGTGGTGGCGCGCGTGACACGGAGCTTGCGGGTTGGGCGAGCTCGCGCGCCACCCGCCTCGCGTCCCTTGGTTTTTGGGCGCGACGGCGATGGCGCTTTAAAAGTTTAACGGGGTAATGGGCCGGTCTGTGTTTAAATATTTTTTTCGCGCACAACAACGACCTGTACCTAGCGTGTTTTTATACCTATATCATTGAACACTAGTGCTCTTGACATTGGCGCCGCCTGGCCGCTTCAGGTGGAATAAACACAAGTGATCCATGTCAGGCAACGGTAAGCGCTTGATGCGTTTGACAGCAAAGCCCTTGGTTTTGGCCGTGCACACAAACTCGTCAAGCACGCCTTCTTCCCTCTGCTCGCAGCAAATGTACGCATCGCGCTTGACGGTCGCCCACAGCGTTTCCACCAAGGGCGCAATGAACACTCGTTTGTAAACAACGTCCGAGCCAACGACGAGGTCAAACACACCCAGCGACGCGCACGCAGCCATGTCGCCCCACATGAGCTGTGTGACGATGGCGTCCGGGCAGTTGTGCTTGACGTTGAGCGTAAGCGCATTGATCATTTCCGGAACGTCGGACAAGGTCACGTTCCACCCGCGTCGTGCCAGCACGAGACCGTTCAAACCACAAGCCCCAGCGCCCAATTCCAGCGCGCGTGCCCCAGAGGCCGACGGAGGCTTGATCGTAAGCAAAAACGTGGCGAGCAATCGTGCAGCCTCGTACAAGATAAAGCCCGTGCGATCAAACGCGTCTGCGGCGGGAGCGCAATCGTCAATACCGGTAAGCCGCATTGGGTGCCGGACCTGCAGGTCTCGGCTGTGCGGAAAGCACGGGCACTGGACACGATTCGGGTAACTCGAAAATGACCAGCGACAGTGCCTCGGAGCCGTGGGCGATTTCCACGATGGACGACTTGACCATGTGTGGCGTGTGGTGCGCCCCGCACCTCGCCAGACTCTCCAGGCCGCAAGTGTGTGATGGGCGTCAACCGCGCAGGCAACAACTTTTAAACAAACAACAACACACAGTGCGCGCACGCAGCGCACCACCATCCGTAGGCACATCTTTCACGTGTTCTTCTTTTTCTTCTTCTTCTTCTTCGTCTTGGTGGTGGTCTTGTTGTCGGCTTCACCACCATTGCTGCTGGCCACAGCTGCGGTCAACGCGCCCGACTCGCTGACAACGTGCAGAAAGTCTTCCAGGTCGCTGCCCAACACGGCTTCGTCGTCTGGCCTGGGCGCCTCAAGGACTCGATTGGCATGTCCCCACGCGATTAGCACCATGTTGGTCAGCCCGAGCTCGCTCAGCACAAACACGCGCGCGTGCGCGAACACCTGTTTGACGTCGCGCAGCAGCACAGATCGAGCCGCGTCGCCGTCGCAGCTAAAGTTCATCGCGAGCACACCGCAGTCGGCCCGAAGCACGTCGTCGCGGTAGTTCCGAAGCATGTCCGCTGACACAAAGCCGGCGGGCGGGAACACGACGCCGCCCGGCGCGGCGTCCTTGGCGTCAATGTCCACAAACAGCGCGTCCATCTCGCGCAACGCGCCGCTGCGCACAACCTCGAGCGCGTCGGCAACGATGCACTCGCCCCTAAAGCCGAACCAGCGCCGCGCCGCGGCCACCAGCTCGGCGTCCCATTCCACCGACTGCACCGTGGCGTTTGGAAACCGCTGGCTGACGTGCGTGGAGAGCTCGCCGCCGCCCAAACCGAGGCTGGCGACACGCTCGGGTGCCGGCATGCGCGCTAACTGCAAACCGGCCATCATGGCCTGGTTGGTTTCAAACACGAGCACGGAGGCGTCGGGCTCGCGCTTGTCGTTGAGCGCAATTTCCGATTGCACCGCAAACGGGTCCGCAAGAAACACGAGGCGGCGGTGCCACGAGCCGTCGGCGACGACGACGTCTTCCACGACGTAGTCGCCTGAGGCGTCCGAGCGCCCGTGACCCACGCGCTCGCGCTTGCCCAAATCGTCCGCCATGGCCAGGAACGGAATGGACGCCGCGGCGGCATTCTTAGGAGCCAACATGCGCACCACGGGCGAGAGCTA
>Ga0302314_10011067_pt1 | contig 15765 bp, 16 predicted proteins | sample III_Palsa_N2_3_FD_200533 | JGI IMG/M metagenome (GOLD analysis project Ga0302314, IMG submission 200533) | Peat permafrost microbial communities from Stordalen Mire near Abisko, Sweden - III_Palsa_N2_3 | ecosystem: Environmental > Terrestrial > Soil > Palsa > Peat permafrost | place: Sweden...
CCAATCAAACCAGTTCCAGACCAATATCCAGGCCCAAACCCCAGTCCATACCACTCCATCCCTCACAGAACAGAGCCACAGGGCGCCGCCAACGTATCCCTTCCAATCCCTGATTTGACTTTCAATGAACAACCCCACTTCCGGGGAAGACTTCGCAGCGGTGTCTGCCGCGTCGTCGGTGGCGGTTTCTACTCGGCAGCCCCCCAGGTGTCAACGCCATGACATCGCGCCGCGCGTAGCGCCCTCACGACCTCAAAACCCTCGGATTTCCGCGCATTTTGTCCGGCAGATCACCGCGCGAAACCCCAATATCGGCGATAATCCTCGCCGCAGTCAAGCTATTCCGTAGATGCATGTCTTGTGGGCTTGCCATGTTCCGCGTGGCATGCTCGGGCCCGGCGCCGGAGCGACGGCGTCCACCGTCGCTCTGGTTCGGCGTCAGGCGGCTTCGGCGAGCCGCCCGTTGATCACCAGCCCGCCGCCGCCGGCCGAGACGTGCACGGTCTCGCCGTCCTTCACGCCGCCCTCAAGGATCAGCCCAGCCAGCGGATTCTGCAGGCTGCGCTGGATCACCCGCTTGAGCGGCCGCGCGCCGTAGACCGGGTCGTAGCCCTCGGCGGCGAGCCATTCCAGGGCGCTGCGATCCAGCTGCAGCGCGACGTGCCGGTCGGCCAGCAGGCTGCGCAGGCGGCCAAGCTGGATCTCCACGATCGTTGCCATATCGGCCCGCTGCAGTCGGCGGAACATCACGATCTCATCCAGCCGGTTCAGGAATTCCGGCCGGAAGTGGCCGCGCACCACCTCCATCACGCCCTTATACGCGAGCGCCAGGTCTTCCCCGTCCGGTTGCGCCGCCAGGATGTCGCTGCCGAGGTTGCTGGTCAGCACGATGATGGTGTTCTTGAAATCGACCGTGCGCCCCTGCCCGTCGGTCAGCCGCCCGTCGTCGAGCACCTGCAGCAGCACGTTGAACACGTCCTCGTGCGCCTTCTCGACCTCGTCGAACAGGATCACCTGGTACGGCCGCCGCCGCACCGCCTCGGTCAACACGCCGCCCTCGTCATACCCCACGTACCCAGGCGGCGCCCCGATCAGGCGGGAGACAGAATGCTTCTCCATGAACTCGCTCATGTCGATGCGGACCATCGCGCGCTCGTCGTCGAACAGGAATTCTGCCAGGGCCTTGGTCAGCTCGGTCTTGCCGACGCCGGTCGGGCCAAGGAAAAGAAAACTGCCGATCGGGCGGTTCGGGTCCTGCAAGCCGGCGCGGGCGCGGCGCACCGCATTGGCCACCGCCTTCAGCGCCTCCTCCTGCCCGACCACGCGCTTGCGCAGCGCGTCCTCCATACGCAGCAGCTTGCCGCGCTCGCCTTCGAGCATCTTGTCGACGGGCACGCCGGTCCAGCGGGAGACGACGCTGGCGATCTGCTCCTCGGTCACCGCCTCGTTGACCAGCCGGCCCCCGTCTTGGGCTTTGGCCATCTGCTTCTCAAGCCCCGGGATGACGCCATAGAGCAACTCGGATGCGCGTTGCAGGTCGCCGTTGCGCTGCGCCACCTCCATGTCGCTGCGGGCGCGGTCCAGCCGCTCCTTGAGCGACTGGTTCTCGACCAGTTTTTCCTTCTCGGCCTTCCAGGCCGCGGTCAGCGCGTCGCTCTTTTCCTGGATCCCGGCCAGTTCCTGCTCCAGCTTGCCGAGCCTGTCGCGGCTGGCCGTGTCGTCCTCGCGTTTCAAAGCCTCGCGCTCGATCTTGAGCTGCAGGATACGCCGGTCAAGCTCGTCCAGTTCCTCCGGCTTGCTGTCCACCTGCATCCGCAGCCGGCTCCCCGCCTCGTCGATCAGGTCGATTGCCTTGTCGGGCAGGAACCGGTCGGTGATGTAGCGGTTCGACAGCGTCGCCGCCGCCACCAGCGCCCCGTCGGTGATCCGCACGCCGTGGTGCAGTTCGTACTTCTCCTTGATCCCCCGCAAAATACTGATCGTGTCCTCGACACTCGGCTCGCCGACGAAGATCGGCTGGAACCGCCGCGCCAGCGCCGCGTCCTTTTCGACGTGCTTGCGATACTCGTCGAGCGTCGTCGCGCCGACGCAATGCAACGCCCCCCGCGCCAACTCCGGCTTGAGCAGGTTGGACGCATCCATCGCGCCATCGGCCTTGCCCGCGCCGATCAGCGTGTGCATCTCGTCAATGAACAGGATGATCTGGCCCTCGGCGGACTCGATCTCCTTGAGCACCGCCTTGAGCCGCTCCTCGAACTCGCCGCGGTATTTGGCGCCGGCCACCATCGCACCGAGGTCGAGCGCCATCAGCCGCTTGCCCTTCAGCGCCTCCGGGACGTCGCCATTGACGATGCGGATCGCCAGCCCCTCGACGATCGCGGTCTTGCCGACCCCCGGCTCGCCGATAAGGACAGGGTTGTTCTTGGTGCGGCGCGCCAGCACCTGGATGGTCCGGCGGATCTCCTCGTCGCGCCCGATCACCGGGTCGAGTTTCCCCTCACGCGCCAGCGCGGTCACATCGCGCGCGTACTTCTTCAATGCGTCAAAATTGGCTTCCGCGTTCTGGCTGGTGACCTTCCGCCCTTTGCGGATGTCGGCAACCGCCTTTTCCAGCGCCTGCGGGGTCGCCCCGGCGCTGCGCAACACCTTCGCCGCCGCGCCGTCGCCGGCGGCCAGCGCCAGCAGCAGCCGGTCCTGCGCCACGTACTCGTCGCCGGCCTTTTCCGCCGCCCGTTCCGCCGCATCCAGCACGCGCACCAGCCCCGGCGTCGCCTGCGGCTGGCTCGCGCCGCTGCCCGACACTTTCGGCAGCTTGCCGATCTCCAGCTCCAGTGCCGTCCGCGCCGCCTTGTCATCGCCTCCAGCCGCCCGGATCAGCCCGGCGGCCGCGCCCTCCTCATCGTCCAACAACGCCTTGAGCAGGTGCTCCGGCGTGAGCTGGTGATGGAATTCGCGGATGGCGATGGTCTGTGCGGCCTGCAGGAAGCCCCGTGCCCGCTCGGTGAATTTCTCGATGTCCATAATCTGTGCCTCTGCGTCCCTGACTCAGGCGACCCGCGCGCCCCGCCCCTTCCAGGAGGCGACGGAACCGTAGGCTGTTTTCGTCAGCTAGGAATTGATGCTCATCAACTCAAGGCTTGCCGCCTTGCCGATGCCCTGCTGGGATAGGCCATGCGCATCGAGCACATGTACCGCTATCCGGTGAAAGGCCTGACCGCCGAGGCCCTGGAGACCACCCTCGTGGAGCCGGGCGGCACGCTGCCCTGGGACCGCGCTTTTGCACTCGCGCAAGGTGATGCGCCGTTCGACCCTGCGGCGCCGTCATGGATGCAGAAGACGCATTTCATGTGCCTGATGGCCAATGCCCGCGCCGCGCTGCTGAAATCCACCTTTGACCCGCGCAGTGGCCAGCTCACCATCCTCGCCCCGGGCGGCGACGCCATCACCGAGCACGCGCTCACCGAGGCCGGCCGCGAGCGCATCGGCATCTGGCTCGCCGCGTTCCTGGGGCCGGAGGCCCGTGGGGTGCCGCGCTTCCACCACGTTCCCGGCCACTCTTTCAGCGACGTGAAGGCGAAGGTCATCAGCCTGATCAACGTCGCGAGCCTCGACGACCTCTCCCGCCGGGTCGGTGCGCTGCGGCACAAGCGCCGGTTCCGCGCCAACCTCTATTTTTCCGGCGCGGCGGCCTGGAGCGAACTCGGCTGGGTTGGCCAGGAAATCCTGGCCGGGCGGGCGCGGCTGCGCGTCGTCAAGCGGATCCCGCGCTGCCCCGCGACCCAGGTGAACCCCGAGACCGCCGAGCGGGACGCCGATCCCGTCAAGGAACTGCGGGCCGCCTTTGGCCACCCGGACCTCGGCATCTATGCCGAAGTGATTGAAGGTGGCGAAATCGCCGTGGGCGACGCGCTGGAGTTGCTGCCGGGCTAACGCCCCGCGACCTGCTCCACCGGCTCCGCCTGCAGCGGCGGCGTTTCCATCGGCGGTGGCGGCGCCTGTTGCGGTGGTGCCTCCGGCGGCGGTGCCTCGGTTGGCGGCATCTCGGGGGGCGGTGCTTCAGACGGGGGCGCGTTGCGCGGCGGCGCCTCCAGGGGCGGCCCAGCGGGCGCCGGCGCTCCGCCCACCGTGACCGTGACATCGACCGTCAGGCCAATGCTGTCCTGCTCGCCGCCGATGAAGCCGCCGGCGATGGGAACCGCTTGTTCGGGCGTCCGCGCCGAGCACACGCGGATCAGATTGCGCCCGGCCATCAACCCGTTGGTCGGGTCGAACTCCACCCAGCCGGCGCCCGGCAGATACACCGCGCACCACGCATGTGTCGCGCCGCCGCCGACCGTCGCCTCGCTGGCTCCATCGTCGTACAGGTAGCCGCTGACGAACCTGGCCGCGAGGCCGAGCGCCCGCACCCCCTCCATCATCAGCAGCGCGAAATCCCGACAGGCGCCGCGCCTGTTCGCCAGTGTCACCGCCGGTGGATTGGTGCCTTCCTGGTCGCGCGCCTCGTAGGTGAAGTCATCCTTGATCGCCTGGGTGATCTTGCCCAGCAGCTCCATCGTGTGCACCGGACCGTCGTGGCGGACAAAACGCCGGACCCAGGTGTCCACGGCCCGCCCTGGGTCGGGGTGTTGCCGCTCCATCAACCGGGCGAGGTCGGGGAATTCTTCGGGCGGGTAGCTGAACGGGTAGGTCTCGGCACCCGGGTCGAGGGTTTCCTGCGGCACGTCCACCCCGGCGGGAAAATGATCGAGGTCGAGCGTGGACACGATCTCCAGCGAATCGCTCTCGATACCGTTCCAGTCGAGGTAGCAGACCGAGTTGCTGAACACGTCGTGCGCCCATCGGGTGGAGGCGGCCGCGGGCGTGATGCTCCATCGCGTGCCGCGCAGCCGCAGGTCGTGGCTGTCGCGGGGGCGCAACATGACCCGATGCGTGGTGAAGCGCACCGGACGCGCGTAGCGGTACGTCGTGCTGTGGACGATGCGGACCTGGGTCACGTGTCGGACTGTCTTTCTGTTTGCGGTCGTGCCGGCCCTGAGGCGCAGATTGCCTGCGCTGGCGGCGCCGCGAGAGGAATACCCCTGGTGCGGCCGCCGTTCCCGCGCGCGGTGATGAAATCGCCCCCCGCCTACGGCATCCCTGAGATAGGGCCGGTCAGGCTGCGCTGCGACGCGGCAGCCGCTCAGAAAACGCCTGCTGCAGCCGTCGGCGCGCCCGGCCGACCCGCGCCACGCCGGCGAGGCGGCGGTCCAGGAATGCCAGCGTTGCGGCGTCATCTTCGCCGCCGTCGTGCAGCCAGAACAGCAGCGTCGCCGAATAGACCGCTGCCAGCGTGGCGCGCTTGGTGTACCAACTGAAGTCGGCCGCCCGATCGCCGGCCAGGAACCAGATCGTATCGACCGTCCGTGCCGTACAGCGCGCAGCAAGCCGAAGGTTGCGGGGCAGCGACAGCAGTCCGAACGCCCGTCGCACCGCCTCCCGGTGCGGCCGCGCCTGCTCAAGCCGCCGCGCCATCAATGCCCGCACCCGCGCCGGCACGCGCAGCGGCTCCAGACCCAGCTCGGGCGCAGCCCCCACCAGCTCGCGGTCCGCGTGGTCGAAGAACGCTTCCACCATGTCCATCGCCCCGCCCGGAAACAGCAACTCCGCGTCGCGTGGATCGGCGCCGGCCTCAGCCAACGCCGCCCGCAGGGCCGCGAATGTCCAGCCCTGCGCCGGCACGCGCGGCAGCAGCGCGGCCAGGGCGGCGTCCCGCTCCTCCGAGCGTTCCGGTGCGGCGATCACGTGCGGCCCTCGGCCGCGCGCGCGGCAGCCTGCGCCTGGGCGACGCGCTCCAGCTCCTCGATGAAACCGAATGACGCAAAATCGGTCATGCGCATCGGGTAGAGGATGCCGTCCAGATGGTCGTACTCGTGCTGCACCACGCCAGCGTGGAACCCGGTTGCTTCCCGCCCGACCGGCCTTCCCTCGGTATCGACGCCCGCATAGCGGATGCGCCAGTGGCGCGGCACGGCCGCCCGCAGGCCGGGGATCGACAGGCAGCCTTCCCAACGCGGCCGCACGTCCTGGCCGAGCGGTTCGACTGTCGGATTGATCACAACTGCGGTATCGCCCGGCAGGTCGTCGGCGTCGCCGGTGGCGCGATGCGCGGGCACGCGAAAAATGAACAGCCGCAGCGGCACGTGCACCTGTGGCGCCGCCAGCCCCGCGCCGCTCGCATCCTCCATCGTCTCGATCATGTCGGCGACCAACCGCCTGATCTCCGGCGCAGTCGGGTCAGGCACCGGGTCGGCACGGCGGAGCAGTACCGGGTGCCCCATGCGGGCGATCTTCAGGATAGCCATACGGGCTGCCTCCACGGGCGGACATCGACTGGCGCAGAATGGCCCTTGCAAAAGCCTTTGGCGAGGTGCCACGCCCATGCTATAGCGCCCGCCTCCCGGAGCAGGCCCCTGTCCCGGGCCCTTTGCGCGCACCCCGATGGGCGGGGTGTCGATCCCCGAGAGGAGCAGGCGGCCAAGTGCAAGTTCTCGTTCGCGACAACAATGTTGACCAGGCGCTCAAGGCGCTCAAGAAGAAGATGCAGCGTGAAGGCGTCTTCCGGGAGATGAAGCTCCGCCGGCACTACGAAAAGCCCTCCGAGCGCCGCGCCCGCGAGGCCGCCGAGGCGGTTCGCCGCGCCCGCAAGATGGAGCGTAAGCGCCTGGAGCGCGAGGGGTTCTAACCCGGCTCCCGATCCCGTAGGGCGGGCGAATCCCGCCTTGCCCAACGGTGGACTTTTTTCCGCCAGGCCCAGCGTCGAGTCACTTGACGCTCGCAAAATGTGCTCACCGCCTCCTCTGCTGCGCGACATCGCGCCAGAGTTCGCAGCGGAACTCGCGCAGCGGCTTGTCGAGGCAGGCGAGACCGCGCTGGCCGACCAGATCGCGGATCTGGCGGTCCAAGAGCGTTGCCGCTGCGGCGCCGATTTCTGTGCCAGCTTCTATACCGTGAAGGACTGCCCGAGACCGTTTCCGAAGGGCTTTCGGACGCTCGCCCTCGTCCCCGGCGGCCTCCACCTCGACGTGCTCGGCCCGACGATCCTTCAGGTCGAAGTGCTCTACCGCGACGATGTGAGAGCCAAACTCCACGCCGCCGTCCCCTGAGCCATCCCAAACCGCTCCCTTGCGGTCAGGGCGCCACACCTAAACTAACATCGCGGCCGGCGCACCCGGCACCCCGGCGAAGGCCGGAGTCCAACGAAAACTCCAGCCTTTCGGACCTCGCACGATGGATGCCGGCCGCCGCCGGCATGACGGAATCTCACATCCGGCAATTCTCTTCTTGACATTATACGTCATTATATCTAACATACCGCCATGCCCGTCACAGCCCCGCCCCTTCTCGGCCCGGCCGAAAGCCTCCGCGCCATCGTGCAGGGCTGGGGCAGGCTGTCAGCCTGCGGGGCATCCTGGCCTTTTTCCTTACCCTCCTGATCCGCCACAAAATCAACCGCATCGCCGAGGCCTTCGCCGAACTTGCCGGGCAGATCCACGCCGGCACCCACACGCCGCTCACTCCTGCCGCCCAACCGGAACAGCAGCCGGAAAGCCCCAAGCCGAGGCAAACAGTCCGCGGCCGGCCAGCGGCACCCGCCCAGCGAGACCGCCTCCGGAGCCGGCTCCGTCCGACGCCCCGGAAATGGAGGCAATCACCAAAGCCGCCCCCCGCCCCAGCCGGAGACTGCCAAGGCCCCTCCGCCGGATGGTGCGACCCTCTCCGCCCCGAACCCCGCAAAATGGCCGGGAACAAGCCTGCGCCTCTGCACGTCCATTTTGTTTCGATATAAAAATGAAAAGCGCAAGCCGGGGCCGCGGCGGGGCTCCCCCGCCTTGCTTTACTCCAGATCCGGCATCGCGAACGGCTGCGCCACTTCCAGCGTGCGGGCCGCGCGCAGCACGATGTCGTCGCGATACATCGGCCCGGCAAGTTGCACCGCGCGGGGCAACCCGTTCGCGGCGAATCCCATCGGCACACTGATCGCCGGTTGCCGCGTCAGGTTGAAGGCAAATGTCCAGGGCGCCCAGTTCGTCCACAGCGCCTGCATCGGGTCGCCGATCGGCGCCTCGGCCAGGGGTGCGACAGCCGGCACGGTGGGGCAGAGCACAAGGTCGTATTTCTGGTGGAACCGCGCCATCGCGTGCGCTGCGGCTACGCGCAACGCCTCGCCGTCCAGATATTCGATGGCCGACATCCCGCCGGTGGCCTGGGCCACCTCCAGCAGGCCGGGGTCCAGCATGTGCCGCCGCGTCTCCGGGAAGCCGTTGACCAGCCTTGCCAGCGCCACGCCCCAGATGCGGCCGAAAATCTCGCGCGTGTCGGGCAGGCCCGGGTCGGCCTCCTCAACCTCCGCCCCCGCTTCCATCAGCAGCCGCGCCGCCTGTTCGACGGCGGCAATGCCTTCCCAATCGACCGGCGCCTCGAAGCCCGGCTGGCGCAGCACCGCGACCCGCATTTCCGCCACGCCGTCCTCGATGCCGTCGCGCCAGTCCCGCGCATCGTCGGGGAGCGCATAGGGGTCGCGCAGGTCGAAGCGCGCCATAGCGCTCAGCATCAGCGCCGCGTCGCGCACCGTCCGCGTCATCGGCCCGGCAACGGCGACGGACGAGAACGCGCCAAGCGGCCACAGCGGCACCCGTCCAAATGTCGGCTTCAGCCCGACCACGCCGCTCCATGCCGCCGGAATGCGGATCGAGCCCCCGGCGTCGGTGCCGATATGCAGCGGCCCGAAGCCCGCCGCCGCCGCCGCCGCCGCACCCGCCGAGGAGCCGCCCGGCGTGTGCATGGGGTTCCACGGGTTGCGCGTGATGCCGTGCAGCGGACAATCGCCCGGCGACTTCCAGCCGAACTCGGTCGTCGTTGTCTTGCCGATCGGGATCGCGCCTTCCGCTTTCAGCCCGACCACGCTCGGCGCGTCCTCGGCCACCGGCGCCGGATCGGACAGCCGGGAGCCACGCCGCGTCGGATGGCCGGCAAGGTCCAGCAGGTCCTTCACTGTCACCGGCACGCCGTCCAGAATGCCGAGCGGCCGCCCGGCCCGCCAACGCGCCTCGCTCTCCCCGGCAGCCGCGAGCGCCTGCGGCGCCAGCACGGCGAAGGCGTTCAGCGACGGATTGAGCCGCGCCACCCGTTCAGTGATGGCCTGCAACACCTCCACCGGCGAGAGGCTGCGGCGGCTGTAGTAGCCGAGCAGGTCCTCGGCGGTCATCAGGGCGGGGTCGGTGGCGGACATGCTGGTATCCCGGGGCTCGAATCGGCGCGCAGTTTGAAGAAGCCTGCGCGCCGAGGAAACCCCGGATGCGGCCCTCAGGCCACCGCAAGCGTGGGCGCCGGCGGGTCCTTCGGCACCCCGCCGGACGAATCGAGCAGGTTATTGTAGTCCGTCACCAGTCGGGCCGCGATCTTCTTGACCTTCTTCAACTCCGCGTCCTCCGCCTTCAGCTCCTTCATGTCGCCGGCACATTTGCTCAGATCCTTGGAAAGCGCGTCCGCCTCGTCCTCGAACTTGCCGAGGCCCGGCAGCGTCGCCTTGACCTCCTTGTTGACGTCGGCGAGCTTGTCCTTGATCTGCTCCAGCTTGCCGGACATTTTCTGCCATGTGGCGAAGGCGGTTTTCAGTTCGTCCTTCAAATCCCTGATGTGGTCGAAGCCCTCTTCCAGGCCTTTCTTGATGGTTCCGTATTCCATCATGATCTTGTTGATCCGGGTATCGACGACTTTGGCGCCCTTGTCGTAGTCCGCGAGCTCCTTCTCCAGCGCCTCGCGGCCCTTGGTGACGGTGTCCAGTGTCGGCTTGCCCATGTCGTCCTCCCATTGCTGATGCGGCCTCGCCGCGACGCAATGAGATTGCAGTGCCGGCACGCCGGCATTGGTGACCGGCGTCACAGGTCGCGCGATGCCCGACTTAACCCGGCTTTACCGCCAGGATCGCGTCCTGCAGCGCATGCATCTGGTCGGGCGCGCCGGACCAGCGGCCGAAAGCGATCTCCGCCACCCTCATGCCGGCCTCGCGCCACTGTAAGCGGACCCACGCTTCGTGGTGCGCCACCCCCATCGCCGGATTCGCACCGTCGATCACCTGCGCGGCGCCATGGGCATGCGGGAACGCCATCGGCGGCGGCTCGGCCCATCCGTCGACATCGTCGTGCAGCAGGAAATACGTGGCGACGCACCGCCCGCCCGGCCGCAGCACACGGGCGATCTCGCGCGTGTAGTTGGCCACCTCGGCCGGCAGCATGTGCGTGAACACGCTGCACAGAAACACGAGGTCGAAGGCATGATCCGTGAACGGCAGCCGGTACGCCTCCGCGCTCTGCACGCCGGCCGGGCGGTAGTGGCTGGAGGCGATGTCCGCGACGTGGAACCGGAAGTTCCGCAAATGTGCATAGCGGTCGCCGCACCACCGGATCGGCTCGGGTACGATGTCGAGCCCGTCATAGCTGCCGGTGCTGAGGTAGCGCGCCAGGACCCGCGCCTTCTGGCCGTTGCCCGATCCGATCTCCAGCACGCGTTCCTGCTGCGCCAGCCGCGCCCGCTGGATCAGGTTGATATAGGTGAAACCCTCGCCGAGCGCGCGGAACTGCGCCTCGGTGACGGCCCCATCCATCAGCAGGGGGGCCGGCGGCACCAGCAGGTCATCGGTCAGCACCGGGTCGCCGGGCGGGATCTCCGCCTCCACCCAGGACAACGCCACGCTCACCTCGCGCGGGTCCGCGTCGGTGGCGCGGCGGGCATCCGGATGTACCAGCGTGATGCGGCGCAGCCGCTTGTCGGACGGCGGCAGGGTCAGGTCCACCACGTTCCACAATTTGCCCAGCACGGCCTCGCCGGCCTTGGCGCCGTCCACGGCGATGCCGAGCCGCTGGGCCGTCAGGTCGGGCGGATGCAGATACGCCATCACCACCAGCCGCAACCTCGTCGCGCTGCCGATCGGCAGCGCCAGCTCGCTCACCGTCCCGACGCACCACACGAAAGTGGGCTGAGGCACCGACCAGCCGATCCCGAGATAGGCGTTGCCGCTCTCGCCGGTTCCGAACCGGAACGTTACCTTGGTCATCCGGGGCCCTCCCGCGCGCCAGCGCCACCGTAGCGGGTGATCGCGGCATGAGGCAGCGTCCGATCGGATGGCGCCTGCCGGCGCAGGCCGCCGGCTCAGGACCCGGTATTGGGCGGCAGCGGCAGCAGACCGTTGTTCAGCAACCCGTCCGGCCGCATTTCGTCAGGTTGCACACTGCCCGGCGGAATGCCGTAGGCGGCATCCCGGGCCGCGCCGTTGTTGTCGAGCGGCGCCGTCGAGCAGGCGGCAAGCCCCACCGTCACCGCGGCCGCAACGCCGACACCGAACAAATACCGACCCACCGACATCGCACGACACTCCAGGTGATCATTGCGTCGAGCACAGTTGGTCCTGCCAAATACGCCGGCAAGATCGGAAGTTGTTGAATTTTTATGTAAGCGGCCCCGGAATATTACTGTGCCCCCGGGGGAAACTCCAGCCTGCCGACCGCACCACGCGCTCAGGTCTTGCTGTCTCCGTCCTCGGCACGCCCGCGCTGCCGTCGGCCGACGGCAAGCTCCGTCACCACGCCGTGCAGCGTGCGCAACTCCTGCTCCGTCACCTCGCCGCGCTCGAACAGATGGCGGATGTTGCGGACCATGCCCGGCCGCTTCGGCAGGTTGCGCAGGAAGCCGCAGGCGTCGAGTTCCACGACGAGATGCGTCAGGAAGTTCTCCAGCTCGCCCTTGGTCGAGACCCGCGTTTCATTGGTCATCAGGCTGCGCGGCACCGTCTGGTCGGCCGCCGTCCACCATTCGTAGGCCAGCACCATCACCGCCTGGGCGAGGTTCAGGCTCATGAACGCCGGATTGAGCGGAAAGCGCACCAGCGCGTCGGCGCAGGCCATGTCGTCGTTGTCGAGCCCGGCGCGCTCCGGCCCGAACAGGATGCCGGCGCGCAGGTCCCGCCCGCATACCTCCCGCAATTCCGCTGCCGCCCCCCGTGCCGTCAGCACGGGTTTGACGATGTGGCGCGGGCGCGGACACGTGGCGAAAACACGGTGCAGGTCGGCGACCGCGTCCGCGACGGTCGGGTGCACCGTCGCCGCGTCCAGCAGGCGGTCGGCACCCGACGAGTTGCGCCACGCCTTCTCCTGCGGCCACCCGTCGCGCGGGGCGACAAGGCGCAGGTGGAACAGCCCGCCATTGGCCATCGCGCGTGCCACCGCGCCGATATTGTCGGCCAGTTGCGGGCGCACCAGCACGACGACCGGGCTGTTGCCGATCGGGGCGAGGTCGGCGCCGCCGTCGCGCCCGGTCATTTCTTTCCGGCCTTGCCCGCCGGCCGCCCCGACCGCGACCGTCCGGCGTCCAGGACGATGCCGCGACGCCAGATCGTCGTGCCGTCGGGCAGGTCCTCAAGGACGGCCTGGAGGCCAGTCATGGCGGCGCGCGCCTCATCGGCCCGCACGTAGTCCTTCGCCCGCCGTGCCGCGGCACGCACCTCCGCCAGGGCGTCGAGTTCAGACGCGACCGCGTCGTCGTCTCCTCGGAACCACACCTTCGGGTCCTGTTGCAGCACCCCGAGCAGGTCGCCCGCAGCCCGCAGCCCGGCGCTCGCTTCGGCGTCGCCCTGGAACGCCCGATTGGCGAGTTCATGCATCTCGGCAATGACCAGCGGCGTGTTGAGGTCGTCGCAAAGGGCCTGGACGACCGCCTCGGGCACGTCCGCAGGGCCGGCCGGTGCCGCCTCGATGGCGCGATACCAACGCTCTATATCCAGGCACGCCGAAGCCAACGCCTCGCCGGTGAAATCGAGCGAAGAGCGGTAGTGCGCGCGCAGCAGCAGCAGGCGCACCGCCTCTCCCGGCTTCTTCGCCGTGATCTTCCGCTCTGCTTCCAGCGTGTCGCGGATGGTCAGGAAATTGCCGAGGCTTTTCGACATCTTCTCGCCGCCGACCAGCAGCATGCCGTTGTGCAGCCACATCCGCGCGAACCGGCTGCCCGGGAACGCGCAGCAGGACTGCGCCATCTCGTTCTCGTGGTGCGGGAACAGCAGATCCTGCCCGCCGCCATGGAGGTCGAACGTCTCGCCCAGATAGCGCCACGACATCGCGCTGCACTCGATATGCCAGCCCGGCCGTCCGCGCCCCCAAGGGCTGTCCCAGCCCGGCAGGTCCGGCGTCGATGGCTTCCAGAGAACAAAATCGCCGGCATCGCGCTTGTACGGCGCCACATCCACGCGCGCCCCGGCGATCAGTTCGTCGGGCGACCGGCCTGAGAGCAGGCCGTATTCGGGGAAACTGGCGACTGAAAACAGCACGTGCCCCTCGGCGGCATAGGCATGGCCGCCCGCGATCAGCCGCTCGATGATGGCGATCATCTCGCCGATATGCTCGGTCGCGCGCGGCTCCACGTCCGGCGGCAAGGCGTTCAGCGCGGCGATGTCGGCGTGGAAGTCCTCCGTCGTGCGCGCGGTGATCTCGGCGATCGGCACGCCGGTTTCGGCCGCGCGCGCGTTGATCTTGTCGTCGACGTCGGTGATGTTGCGGACGTAGGTCACGCCGGGATACAGGCGCCGCAGCAGCCGGAACAACACGTCGAACACCACGACCGGCCGGGCGTTGCCGAGATGCGCGAGGTCGTACACGGTCGGCCCGCAAACGTACAGCCGCACGTCGGCGGGGTCGAGCGGCATGAAAAGCTCGCGCCGGCGGGTCAGGCTGTTATGCAGGCGCAACTCAGGCATGATGGCGTCCGTGGCTCGGGGCGCCTTTCTCTGCCAGCGCGCGACATTATTCAATCGTCCGACGTTTGCGGGACGGCGACGAAACGGGCAGAACGCCCCCGACAGCCTTCGCTCGCCCCTCCCATATGGACCTGCATGCCGCAAACCACCCCCGCGCGTCCCCGCCTGCCTAGCGCCGGCAAGGTGGCCATCGCCCTTGGCGGCGTGGCGATGATCGCGCTCGTGGCCTGGGTCGGCGCCCGCCCGGTCGCCGAGGCGATGCTGCGCGCTGGCTGGACGCTACCGCCTTTGCTCCTGCTGCACGCGGTGCAGACGGTGCTCTCCGGTCTCGCCTGGCGGGCGGTGACGGGCGGGAACAGGCCGGGCGCCTGGACCTGGGTGCGCATCCGCTGGATTCGTGAGTCGGCGAACTCGCTGCTGCCGGTCGCGCAGATCGGCGGCCTCCTGGTCGGCATCCGACTGCTCGGCCAGCGCGGCCTCGCGCTGGCGACTGGCGGCGCGGGCACCACGCTCGACCTGACGGTGGAGACGCTGACGCAGTTCCTGTTCACCCTGCTCGGCATCGCCGCCCTGGCCATGCTTGGCGCCGATCCGGCGTGGTGGCCCTGGCTCGGCGGCGCGATGGCGCTGATGGGCCTCTGCGTCGCCGGTCTCATCCTGGCGCAGCGGGCCGGCATGCTCACGCTGGTCGAGCGCTTCGCGGCACGGCTCAGCACGCTGATCCCGTCGCTGCCGGCCGCCGACATGCGCGGGATGCACGCCGAACTGATGCGCCTGCAGACGCATCGCGGCGCGCTGCTGCACGCGGCTGCGCTGCACATGCTCGCCTGGCTGGTCGGCGTCGGGGAAACATGGCTCGCACTGGCCGCGATCGGTCGTCCGATCGGTTTTGCCGAGGCCCTGGTGATCGACAGCCTCGGCATGGCTGCCCGCAGTGCGGGCTTCATGGTTCCCGGTGCGCTCGGTGTGCAGGAAGGCGGATTCCTGCTGGTCTGCGGCCTGTTCGGCGTTCCCGCGGAGGCCGCGGTCGCCCTGTCGATGCTCAAGCGCGCCCGGGAGATTCTCTCCGGCCTGCCTGGACTTTTGGCGTGGCAATGGTCCGAGGGCACGCGCCTCGCCGCCCGCGGCAGCCACTGATTCGCCTCGAAAAGCGACGATTCCCGCGCTGCGGGGATGTTACAAATCCCGTTTTTGGCGTAAGGCTTCATGAAAGAGACTGCAGGGCGGGTAAACATGAGACGGCCGACCGACCACGAGACGACGCTGCCGAAAATTCTCCGGGAGACCATGATCGCCCTGATCCGGCGCGAGGGCGCAGACCTGACCGCGCGCCAGTTCGCCGTGTTCCTGATCTGCTACGTTGAGGACGGGCCGCACACCGTCCGCGGCCTCGCCGAGCGGACCCAGCTCCCCAAACCCGCCGTCTCCCGCGTGCTCGACCGGCTCGGCGCGATCGGCCTGACCCGCCGCGTCGCCGACCCGCGCGACAAGCGCAGCGTGCTGGTTGCCTGCACCGCAGACGGGTTCAACTTCTTGCGCCTTGTGCGCAGCGTGCTGGAGCAGGCCGCCAACACGACACTGGAGCAGGCCGAAGCGTCCTCCGAGCCGCCAGGCGCCGCGACCAACGGGGCCTGAGGCGGACGAACGGCCTAAGGCTCCCACTCGACCGTCGTGGTGTCGATCGACCGCTGGGGCCGCGCTAAAACTGTAGAACTCTCGCCGCTCTCAGGCAGAAACTCCACTTATCAACCTGTCCGAATTTGGCCGGCCACCTCTGCTTGGCTCCGTCCGATCCCGTGCAATCCACGAATCGGAATACTGTGGGAGCCGTCACCCTTGTTACGGACGAACTTTGGGGCAGGGATTGCGCCAGTCGGGCCGTCCGTTGCAGCCGCGTTCTCACCTGCCTCCTGGGGGTTGCACCAGGGGAATCGGGTGAAGCTTTTACGGGGTGAGTAGGCTTGCGAGGAACTCGTCGTCCCAGG
>Ga0302314_10011068_pt1 | contig 15764 bp, 13 predicted proteins | sample III_Palsa_N2_3_FD_200533 | JGI IMG/M metagenome (GOLD analysis project Ga0302314, IMG submission 200533) | Peat permafrost microbial communities from Stordalen Mire near Abisko, Sweden - III_Palsa_N2_3 | ecosystem: Environmental > Terrestrial > Soil > Palsa > Peat permafrost | place: Sweden...
TCACCAACCGCGCGGTGCGCAGCATGAGCGGCATCCGCCTCTCGGACTTCGGCTGCATGCTGCGCGGCTACAGCCGCGAGGTCGCGCACGCGATCGTCGAGGCGCGCGAGTACAAGACCTTCATCCCGGCCCTGGCGACCTTCTTCGCGCGCTACCCCACCGAGATCCCGGTGGCGCACGCGCCGCGCGCTGCCGGGGAGTCGAAGTATCCCTTCTTCAAGCTGCTCTCGCTACAGCTCGACCTGGTGACGAGCTTCTCGGTCTATCCGCTGCGTCTGCTGTTTCGCGTCGGCATGACCTTCGCCGCCAGCGGCATCGGTCTCGGCATCCTGATCATCATCATGCGCCTGATCCGCGGCGACTCCTGGGCCAACCAGGGCACGCTGACCCTGCTCGGCGCGCTGTTCATCTTCTGCGGCGTGCAGTTTCTGGCCTTCGGCCTGCTCGGCGAGTACATCGGGCGCATCTTCCAGCAGGTGCGGCTGCGCGAGCACTACCTGGTGCGCTCGGTGGAGCGTCCGGGTGCGACCGAGTCCGCGGCCAGCGCGCTGCGCAGCATCACCGCGCGCCACCGCCGCGCGGCCAGCCCCCCGGCGGGCGAGGCCTGATGCACGGTCCCCGGGTCATCGTCTGCGCCTATGGCGGGTTCGGCTGCGCGGGCATCGACGCCCTGGTGCACGCCGGGGCGCACATCGTGCATGGCTTCAGCCACGCCGACCAGCCGGGCGAGAACATCTGGTGGCCGTCGGTCATGGCGCGCTGCCAGTCGCTGGGCGCGCCCTGCGACCTCGATGCCGACTTCTCGGCCACCGGGCCGGGCAGCGCCGCGCACACCATCCACGCCCTGCATGCGGATTTCATCTTCAGCTTCTACTACCGCAGGATGATCCCCGAGCGCATCCTCGACCTGACGCGCTACGGCGGCTACAACCTGCACGGCTCGCTCCTGCCCAAATACCGCGGTCGAGCGCCGATCAACTGGCAGCTGGTCCATGGCGAGACGCGCAGCGGGCTGACCCTGCACCGCATGGTGCGGCAGGCCGATGCCGGGGACATCGTCGCGCAGACCGCCATCGACGTCGGGCCCGACACCGACGCCTTCGCCCTGACCTGCCAGCTCATGGCCCTGACCCCGGCCTTCCTCGAGCCGTGCCTGCCAGCGCTGCTCGCCGGACGCGCCATGCTCACCGTCCAGGACCACAGCCAGGCCACGCTCTACCGCGGCCGGCGCCCCGAGGACGGGCTGATCGACTGGAGCGCGCCGGCCCGCCGCATCCACGACCTGGTGCGCGCGGTGGCCCCGCCCTGGCCCGGGGCCTTCACCGCCCTGGGCGGTGGACGCGTCTCCATCGACCGCACGCGCGTCGTCGAGGAGCAGGGCCAGGCCGGTCCGCCCGGGCTCATCCTGCCCAATGGCCGCGTCGCCTGCGGCGCGGGCGTGGTCGAGGTTCTGATGGCCTGCGATGCGCAGCGCCAGAGGATGGAGCTCAGTCCGGGCTGGACATTTGAATCACCATCGGCGCCCACGCCGGTCCTGCGGAGTCTGCGTTGAAGATCCTCATCCTTGGCGTCAACGGCTTCATCGGCTCGAACCTCACGACCGCCATCCTGCGCGACACCGACTGGGAGGTCTACGGGATGGACATGGGCTCCGACAAGCTCGGCAGCGCGGTCGAGCACAAGCGCTTCCACTTCCTCGAGGGCGACATCACCATCAACCGCGAGTGGATCTCCTACCACATCAAGAAGTGCGACGTGTGCCTGCCGCTGGTCGCCATCGCAACGCCTGCGACCTACGTCTCCGATCCGCTGCGGGTCTTCAACCTCGATTTCGAGGAGAACATCACCATCGTCCGCCAGTGCGCCAAGCACGACACGCGGGTCATCTTCCCGTCGACCTCCGAAGTCTACGGCATGAGCCCGGACGAGAGCTTCGATCCCGAGACCAGCACCCTGGTCTACGGTCCGATCCACAAGGAGCGCTGGATCTACGCCTGCGCCAAGCAGCTGCTGGATCGCGTCATCTACGCCATGGGCAAGCACGAGGGCCTGGCCTTCACCTTGTTCCGGCCCTTCAACTGGGTCGGGCCCGGCCTGGACAGCATCCACGCCGAGAAGGAGGGCTCCTCGCGCGTCGCCACCGCCTTCCTCGGGCAGATCCTGCGCGGCGAGGCGATCAGCCTGGTTGATGGCGGCGCGCAGCGCCGCTGCTTCACCTACATCAGCGACGGCATCGACGCGCTGATGCGCATCATCGCCAACCAGGACGGCGTCGCCGACGGCAAGATCTTCAACATCGGCAGCCCCGAGAACGACCTCTCGGTGCGCGAGCTGGCCGAGAAGCTGATCGCGATCAGTGGCACCTATCCGGAGGTCGCCGAGCGCGTGCGCCAGGCCAGGCTCATCGAGGTCAGCGCCGGGGACTTCTACGGCAGCGGCTACCAGGACATGGTCAAGCGCAAGCCGAGCATCGTCTCGACCAGCCGCGACCTCGGCTGGCTGCCGCGCATCGGCACCGACGAGATGCTGTCGCGCACCGTCGGCTACTACGTGCGCGAGTTCCACTCGCGCGAGCGCTCGGTCTACGACCACCACCTGCGCCAGGCGGCGTCCGCGTCGCCGACCTCCGCGCGCTGATGGGCGCGGATCACGGACCGGGCCCGGGAGGTGCGCGCCCGGTCGTCCTGCTGGCCGGGGCCGCCTGCGCGCTGTTCCTGCTCGAGGCGCTGCGCCCAGCGGTCGGCTCCGACATGCGCTATGTCGAGGCGTGCTGGGAGATGCAGTCCGGGCATGACTGGCTGATCCCGCACCTGGCCTTCGTGCCGTACTTCGAGAAGCCGATCCTGCTGTACTGGCTGGGCGCGGCCTGCCAGCGGCTGTTCGGCGAATCGGGTCCAGCGACCCAGCTGCCCTCGGTGCTGTGCTCGGTGGTCTCACTCCTGGTGACCTACGCCTGGGCGCACAGCCTGCGCGGGCCGCGCTTCGCGCTCGCGGCCGCGGCGCTGCTGCTCGGATCGGGGTTGTTCTTTGCGATGGGCTCGATCCTCACCACCGATCCGCTCCTGGCATTGTGCGTGACCACCGCCTTCTACTGCTCATGGCGCCATGAGCAGGGCGCCGGGGGCCGCTGGATCTGGTGCTTCTGGGTCAGCGCGGCGCTCGGCGCGCTGGCCAAGGGGCCGCTGGCCTGGGTGCTGATCGGCTGCGGCATCGCGCCCTACCTGGCAGTGTCGCGTCCGCTCGCCCAGCTGCCGCGCGCGGTATGGGCGATGCGGCCGCTGTCGGGCCTGGCGGTGCTGCTCGCGGTCAATGTGCCGTGGTGGTGGGCGGTGTGGCGCGTCGATCCGCGCTTCGTCGAGTTCTTCTTCATCCGCATCAACCTGCACGGCCTGACCAACGCCAACATCAACCACCCCGGCCCGCCCTGGTACTATGTGGCAACCCTCGCCATGGCCCTGGCGCCGTTCACGCTGCTGGCGGCCTGGCCGCTGCTGGCGCGCATGGCTCGCATCGGCCGGGAGGCGTGGGTGGACCTGCGCAGCCGGTGGCAGGGGGCGGGATCCGTCCCCGACGCGGCGCGGCGCGGGGATCTCTACCTGCTGTGCACCGCGCTGGTGCCCTTCCTGTTCCTGAGCGCCAGCGCCTCCAAGCTCCAGACCTACCTGCTGCCGCTCATGCCGTCGTTCATCCTGCTGACCGCGCAGGGCCTGGCTGCGCTGGTGGGCGCCGTGCCGCGCTGGATGGGGCGGGTGGTGCTGATCGAGCTGGGCCTGGTGGTGGTGGGCCTGGCCGGGCTGGCCGTGGCGGTCGTCCACCTCGGCCTGGGGGCCATGCTGACGCCCGGGGCGCACCTGCTGGTCGCCGCCGCCGGCCTGGCGCTGGCGGCGAGCCTGGTGGTCGCCTACCGCGCGCTGGCGCGCCGCCAGCTGGTGCACGCCCTGGTGGCGCTGGGCCTCGGCACGGCGCTGGCCGCGCTGGCCTGCGGCCCGGTGATCCTCGAGGTGCGCCTGCGCTCGAATGCGACCCTGCTGGCGCGCTATGTGCGCAGCGCGCTGCACGATGGCGACGAGCTGGTGATCTGCAGCGCCCTGGCGCAGAACTACGAGATCGTCAACACCCTGCACCGGCGCTGCGCCTATGCCGGCCCGGTGCGCGAGCTCGGCATGGGGCATTTCACCGAGGCGACCGCCCACGGTCAGGCGCTGCCTGAGCGCCCCGACGAGATCGGCGGGGCGCTGCTGCCGGATGATCCCTGGCTGCTGAGCGAGGAGCATCTGGAGGCGCAGTGGCCGGGCCCGCGGCGCATCTGGCTGTTCGCCGACCTCGGCATCATGCAGCGCCTGCGCACGGCGCACTGCCACGTCATCCTGGTGGCCCAGACCCGCAAGGCGCTGCTGGTCAGCAACCAGCCCGGGCCGGATCCGGGTCCCGGCCTGGCGCCGGCGCCGGACGGAGCCACCGCCGGCCCGAGCCCTCGGCTATGACCGCCCCGATCAGCCTGAAGATCGATGTCGACACGCACGAGGGCATGGCCCGCGGTGTGCCGCCGCTGCTGGCTGCGCTCGCTGCGGCCGGGGTCAAGGCGACCTTCTTCCTGGCGCTGGGTCCGGACCGCTCGGGGCTGGCGATGGTGCAGATGGCGCGCTCCCCGCGCTTCGCCCTGAAGATGTTCACGACCAGCGCCGCGTCGCTCTATGGCTGGCGCACGGCGCTGTCGGGGACGCTGCTGCCGGCGCGGCGCGTCGCCAGCGCCTTCCCGGAGCTGGTCAAACGCATCGAGGCCGAGGGCCACGAGACCGCGGTGCACGCCTGGGACCACCGCAACTGGCAGGACAACCTCCTGGAATTCAAGCGTGACCGCATCCAGGCGCACCTGCGGCGCGCGGTCGCGGCCTACCACGACCTGACCGGACGCATGCCGCTGGGCATCGGCGCGCCGAGCTGGACCACGACCCCGGAATCGCTCGCGCTGCAGGAGCAGTATCCCTTCACCTACGCCAGCGACCTGCGCGGCGGACCGCCCTGCCGGCTGCGCACCGCGCAGGGCCTGCTGCGCCTGCCGCAGCTGCCCGCGAGCGGGCCATGCCTCGAGGAGCTGCTCGCCCAGGGGGTCGGCGGCGAGGCTGCCCTGGCCGACGCGCTGGTCGCGGATGTGGCTGGGCAGCGCACCGCCCTGCGCGTCTTCACCCTGCACGCGGAGGTCGAGGGCGGCCCCTACCTGCCGATCCTGGCGCGCATCCTGCCGCGGCTGAAGGAGCTCGGTCCGATCCTGACCATGGCCGCGGCCGCGGCCGGGCTGACCGGCCTGCCGGAACGCTGGTGGTGCCGGCGGCGCCTGCCCGGACGGGCCTTCCCGGTGACCTCCTCGCGGCGCACCCGTCCGCTCTACGATTCCTGACTCAGGCGGCGGCGAGCGCGTCCCAGCGCACGGTGGTCACGCCGCGCCGTGCGAGTTCCGCCTTGAGCAGGGCGCTGCGCCCGAGCTCCCAGTCGGCGACGCGCTCCAGTGCGATCAGTCCCGCCGGATCCTGGCCGAAGCGCTCCTGCGCGATGGCCGTGCCATGCAGGCTGGGATGGAGCACATGCAGGTAGGTGCCGGGCACGGCCACATTGAGCTGCCCCAGCAGAAGGCCCTCCGGGGTGCGGGCGTGCGGCGGGATCCAGGGCAGGGTCGGCACCGGCAGGCCCGCGGTCCAGAGGATGCCATTGGCCCGGCACCACGCGCTAAGCAGCTCCGACAGGCGCGTGCCCTGCGGCAGCGGATGCATCCACTCCCAGCCCATGTGCGTGTCGGCGTAGATGATGTCCAGACCATGGGCGCGCGCCCGGTCGAGCTGCGCCTGGCACTCGGCCACGATCTCGCTGGGCACGATGCCGGCCTGGTGCATCGCCAGCGGATCGCGCTGGAAGCAGCCGTCGGCGCCGACCACGCTGCCCAGCTGGCGCGCCGGCAGGAGCGGACGCCAGCGGTTGTGGGTCCACTCGCAGCACATCGTCAGGTGGATGCCCAGGCACAGGCCCGGGACCTCCTTCAGCTGGGCCACGGCGTCCTCGAACCACGGGGTCGGCACCATCACGGAGGCGTTGCGGATGATGCCATGACGATGGGCGTCGATGGCGGCGGCGGCGGCACCGGCGAAGCTGCCGAGGTCGTCGGCGCGGGTCACGAGGCGGATGGCGGTCATGCCGGAAGCATAGGGTGATGGCGCGCGCCTGCATCCCGTCCGACCGACCCCTCGACCGGTCGTCGACCGATCAGCCGATCAGCCAACCAGCACGCGGGCGTCAGGCGGCGGCGAGCGCGTCCCAGCGCAGCGTGGTCACGCCACGCCGCTGCAGCTCCGCCTTGAGCTGGGCGCTGCGCCCCAGCCGCCAGTCGGCGATGCGTTCCGCCGCGACCGCGCCGGGGCCGTGCCCGAGGCTCTCCTGGCCGATGCCGGTGCCATGCAGGCTGGGATGGATCACGTACAGGTAGGTGCCGGGCGTGGCGACATCGAGCTGCGCCAGCAGGCGGCCCTGCAGGGTATGCGCGGTGGTGGCGGCGTGCGGCAGCTGCGCCGCCGGCAGGGGTGCGGTCCACAGCACGCCATTGGCGCGGCACCACTCGGGCAGCTGTTCCGACAAACGTGCGCCGTGCGGCAGCGGATGCATCCACTCCCAGCACATGTGCGTGTCGGCGTAGATGATGTCCAGGCCATGGGCGCGGGCGCGGTCGAGCTGCGCCTGGCACTCGGATAGGATCTCGGCGGGCTTGATGCCGGCATGGTGCATGGCCACCGGATCGGAGTGGAAGTAGCCGTCGGCGCCGACCAGGCTCGGCACCTGGCGGGCCGGCAGGAGCGGACGCCAGCGGTTCTGGCCCCACTCGCAGCAGATCGTCAGGTGGATGCCCAGGCACAACCCGGGTGCCTCCTTGACGCGCTCCGCGGCGTCGGCGAACCACGGCGTCGGCACCATCAGCCCGGCGTTCTGGATGATGCCATGGCGATGCGCATCGATGGCGGCGGCGGCGGCTCCGGAGAAGCTGCCGAGATCGTCGGCGCGGGTCACGAGGCGGATGCTGGTCATCATCTCCTTATACCGTTGGCATCCGCTCGTGCATCCGGTCGGGTGCCCGGTGGCCCCGGGCCTGCGGGAAGCGACTAACCCATCAGCACTGTTGGCGGTTGATGCTTGAGTCCTGACTGTGGCGGTATGGGATTGGGCTACCGCCGCTGCCCCCGGCATGCACCGCGGCAAGGAAAGCCATGGATCGAGAACCGGAAATCGAGTTCGAGATCGTTCCGCGTCCCGCGGCGATGAAGAAGTTCGCGCTCAGCGAGGAGGAGTGCGTCGACATCGTCGCCGAAGGACTGGCCATCTACCTCGATGAGCTGGGCAAGTCCCAGGACTCGGTGGTGCCCAAGTATGAGGACCACAAGGTGCTGGTCGCCGGCAAGCGCTGCCGCCTCGGCGATCTCGCCGAGATCGAGATCCTGGGCGACTATGGGGACATTGCGACCAATTGACCGCCTACCGCGAGCCCGCGGTTCCCCGTTCGCCGCCAGCGCCATACTCCGCGGCAGGTGATCCCATGACCATGCCCCTGGCCGGACGCGACTGGACGGCGCACGCGCAATTCTTCGAGTACACCCAGGCCGCCGATCCGCCGGTGCCGGGCGTGCCGTACGACGTCTTCCCGGCCGAACGCCATGCGCACGGCCCGAGCGCGGTCCTGCCCTGGGACCTGTCCGCGGCGCTGCGCTGCCCGTGGCCGGCGACCTCCCCCGGACTCCTGGCCAGTTTCATGCGCCTGCTGCCGCAGGAGGCGCTGCGCACCAGTCCGCGCGCCAGCTCGCAGATCTTCTACGTGATCAGCGGCGCGGGCCGCAGCCGCATCGACCAGGAGGAGCTCAGCTGGCAGGCCGGCGATCTCTTCACGCTCAGCGCGCCCGGCGCCGCCGAGCACCTCGCCAGCCAGGAGAGCGTCCTGTACTGGGTGCATGACGAGCCGCTGCTGCGCTACCTCGGAGCCAGCCCGAGCGAGGCGCGCTTCACGCCGACGCTCTATACGCGTCAGCGGCTGCTCGCCGAGGTCGCCAAGGTGCGCGCCCAGCCGGGCGCGCAGCGTCGCAACCGCATGGGCGTCATCCTCGGCAACAGCGACACCAGTCAGACCATGACCGTGACCCACTCGATGTGGTCGCTGCTCAATGTCCTGCCGCCAGGCGCGGTGCAGAAGCCGCATCGCCACAACTCGGTGGCCCTCGACCTGTGCATCTCGGCCCCTGCGGGCGTCTACACGCTGATCAGCCGCGAGATCGGCGCCGATGGCAGCCTCATCGCTCCGCAGCGCGCGGCCTGGAGCGCCGGTTCGGCCTTCGTGACCCCGCCCGGCTGGTGGCACTCGCACCACAACGAATCGGATGCGGAGGCCTTCGTGCTGCCGATCCAGGACGCGGGCTTCCATACCTGGATGCGCACCCTCGATATCCGCTTCGCGCCCTGAGCGCGCGCTCACGCCGTGTCTGGCAGGACGCGCCTGCGTGCCCCTGCGCGCAGGGCTCGTCCGACTACCAGTCGAGCAGGAAGCCGATGTAGCCGCCGAGCGACCAGTTCGGCACCTGGTAGCGCAGCGTGTCGCTGCTGGACGTCGCGGTCGCCGAGCCGATCGGGAACCAGCGGTCGTAGCCCAGGCCGAGATGGATGCGGTCGATGGCCAGCAGGTGCTGGGGATTCCTGGAGATGGTGGTGCTCAGGCGTACGCCGCAGCCGAGCTGCACGACCGGACGCGTCGCCTGCTGCGCGGTGAAGGTCGGGTCAGCGCCGGACGGCTGCAGGCGTTCGACGCGCACGCCGCCGCCGGCGTAGCCATAGGGGCAGAGCTTGAGCACGCCCAAGAGCGACGGCGGGGTGATGGTCTCGGATGGCCCGAGCAGCAGCTGGTCGCAGTCGAAGGCGTCATCGGGGACGCTCTGGTGCGGGATGTTGCCGAAGCGGTAGTCGAGGAAGAGTTCCGAGCGCAGCCAGCGCTCCAGCCACGGTGGACCGGGTGGGATCAGGTGCACCGGCCGCCAGCGAACCTGCACCCCGACTACCGCGGCCGAGTAGGAGCCGAGATCGACCTCCACCGCCTGGACCTGGCGGCTGGCCACCGGCGAGGGCGCGAAGAATTCCATGCCGAAGCGCCCGAAGGCGCCCTCGGTGTGCGGATTGATGCCCGCATCGAGCACGATCCCGGCACTCTCCCACGGCTGGATCGAGGCACCGGCCATCAGCCACCAGCCGCGTTCATGCGCCGCCACGGCCTCGGTCGTGGCGCTGGGCAGGTTGCCGCCCTCATCGTGGTAGCGGCCGCCCAGCCACAGCGCGCCCTGACGGCCGGCATAGAGCGCATCGAGCTCGACCTCGCCCTCATAGTCGCGGCGCGTGGTCGCAAGCCCGGCGGTGGACAGCATCATGCCCCAGCGGCCGGGCGGCCCGAACCAGGAGGCGACATCCGGCGTGTCGGTCAGGTAGACGTACCGGCTGCTGACATAGCCGAGCGCATCGAAGCGCTTTGCGTCGTCATAGGGGAACTCCAGCTGGGTGTAGCCGCCATAGCGGTGCACCGCATCCTGGACGTGCTGCCCGCCGAAGTCGCCCCAGCCGCGCAGGCCGACGCCCGCGCTGACATAGCTGCCCGGCGAGGACGCCGGCGTCCAGGCATAGCCGCCGGTGGCGGTGAACTGGTCGATGCGGGTGGCCGCGGCGCGGTCGGTCAGGATGCTGGTATTGCCGGCGAGCGCGAGATGGTGGCCCATGTAGCCGGCATCGAGGGTGCCGGTGCGGAAATCATCGCGGTTCTCGACTTCATCCGAGAGGCTGTCGTTGCCGGTGTCGACATAGAGCAGCGGCGCCGGCAGCGGCGCGGACGGCTGCGGCAGACCGCTGACCGCCGCGCCGAGACGCCCGCAGGCGGATACCGCCAGCAGGGCGCACAGCGTGATGCGCCAGCGTCCTCCCGGCCGCACCCGCGGCCAGGACCGGCGACGCCGGGTCAGGGACGGCCGCGCCACCAGAACGGGCTGCGGGCATACGAGAACGACACGGCGAACTCGATGATCACCGGCAGGAAGACCAGGATCCAGTTCCAGTTGATGTTGCCGGTGAGCTTGAGGATGAGGAAGATGACGGTGAGCAGCAGGCCGATGGTCATGGGAACCTTTCAGGAAGGCACGAGGTGTCGAAGGCGGCGACCGGTCGCTGGAGGTGCGGCCGGTCATCGCCGAGGAGCCTGGGGCGTGCACCTCAGGCAGTCGTATCCATTCGACGACAGCTTAGACGACCCCGGTCGGACGTTCCGCCGGGGCCGCGCCCGGCGCTAGGCGGTGACGGTCTGCTGCTCGTTGGCGGTGGGGGCTGCGGACGCTCCCGCTGGAGCGGGGGCGGGGGCCGCGGAACCACCGCCAGCGTTCGGCTGGTCGGCAGCGAGGCGGATCGTCTCGTGCACGAAGCGCAGCTTCTCGATCGCCGGGGTCGAGAGGGTGAACGGATACCAGTCGGGCAGGCCCATGCCGCGATTGAGGCTGTTGACCGCATAGGTCAGCGGGATCCAGGCGTCGAGCAGCTCGTCGAAGGAGTCGTGCGCGACCGAGCTGTCGCGTCTGCGCAGCAGGGTGTCCGAGCCGAGCGAGGTGATGTTGATGCCGAATTGCCGCCCGATCTCGACCGTATCGACGCCGTGCAGGTAGTGGGCCCAGGTTTCGGCCCAGTCCTCCCAGGGGTGCATGGTGGCATAGGCGGTGATGTGATGGACCGACCAGTCGGCCGGGGGACCGTTCTGGTAATGCCGTGCCTGGGCCTGGGCGTAGTCGAGGCGTTCATCGCCGAACAGGGCGCGGTACGCCTCCAGCCGCGGCGAATCCCTGATCAGGAGGTCCCAGTAGTAGTGCCCGATCTCATGGCGGAAATGCCCAAGCAGGGTGCGGTAGGATTCGCCCAGGTTCTGCTTCGAGCGTTCGCGGAAGACGTCGTCGGCCTCGGCGCAGTTGATGGTGATGATGCCTTCGTCATGGCCGGTGGCGACGTGCAGGCCGGGGACATCGCTGAGGAAGTCGAAGGCTACACCGCGTTGCGGGTCCTCGCTGCGGTTTCTCAGCCGCAGTCCGAGGGAGGCCAGGCCGTAGTACATGCGGCGCTTGGCGGCTTCGAGCTTCACCCACTGGCTTCGCAGCGCCGGGATCGCCAGGTTCGGCAGGGTGCGGGTCAGGCGGCAGGACCGGCAGAATTCCGAATCATCGCCATCCTCGATCAGCCAATTGCAGGCCGCGTCCTGGTAGTAGTGCTTGCACTTGCGGTACAGGAGGTTGCCGTCGTGGTGCGCGATGTGGCCCTTGCCATGTACCCCATCCATCAGGTCGATGGCGGACATGGCCTGCGATTCGGGGATGAACCCCAGCTCATGACCGCAGGTCAGGCACTTGCTGTTGTCGAAGAAGACGACCGAGTTGCAACTCTGACATTTGAATATCTTCATCACCATGTCGTATGCACGGCGGCTTCCGCCGGCAAGCTGCGAGCGCACAACCTTTGCCTGTCTGCTGCCCTCCTCCTGCTGTCCGGCGCGTCGGCGCCGTGCCGGTCGTACGCCTGCTGCACGGTGCGGCAGCCGCTGCGGACCGCTCCCATTGTGCAACAATCTGCAGCTACGGTCCGCGCGGCATGGCTCGGCTGCGGAGGATGTGTGGCTGGTCGAGTGCGACACGCCGCCTCGCCTCGCTTTCCGCTGCCTCATCCCTCTCCTGCCGCTCCTCCTTCCCCCTCGTCGTCACAGCGCTCCAGGCCCTCTAGCTGCTGGCGCTTCCGCCTCCCCTCCATCGCGGTCAGCCGCCGCCATGGCCCACCCGGCGGTGGCAGCCGGCATCATCCGGGTTGGCGGTGCGCAGCGGGTCCTACGCAGGGCGCCCTGCGCTGCGCAGCGGACTCGCCAGAGCCTGGTAGGCACCGTGAGCTGCGAATGCGCACGTAATTTCATGCGTTGCGCAGGGGGCGTAGAAGGTTTTCCTGCAAAGTGCACGATCGCTCAGGCACCGCACACGGCAAGGAGATCCGGTCGACCCTCCGCACGGCGTGGAATCCTCGAAAAATAGCCGATTCCGTCTGGATTCCGGCGATTGGCACGACCTGGGCTATATGCCTTCCATAACCGCACCGGAGACCCCATGAGCACTGAACCCACGACCTACTCGATCAAACAGACCAGCGAGATGACGGGCCTCACCTCGAGCGTCCTGCGCATCTGGGAGCTGCGATACGGCTGGCCCTGTCCCCAGCGCAAGTTCAACGGCTACCGCTTCTACTCGCAGCATCAGGTCGACGAGTTGACCCGCATCGCCGCCCTGGTCAAGGAAGGCATGCTGATCAGCTCCCTGATCGAGGACGGCCTGCCGAAGTGGCCCACCGAGGGCGCGACCCGCCGCAATGCGCGCGTCCTGACCTACACCCGCAGCCTGGCCGCTCCGACCGACCGTGCCGAGGCCACCCTGCACCGCACCCTGGTCGACGCCCTCGAGCAGCACCGCTCGATGGAAGTCCAGCAGATCCTGCAGCGCATCTTCTGGACGGTCCGTCCCCAGGACGAGGCCCGCACCGCCCTGGTGCCCACCCTGATCGCGCTCTCCGAGCTCAACAGCCTCGACCGTCCGATCCCCGAAGGCGGCAAGATCGTCGAGATCGTCAAGGACCGCTGCGTCCAGCTGCTGCGCATGCAGCGCATCGCCAACGACGCCCTGTTCGTGGTCCCGGCGCGCGGTGGCGACGACGCCATGGCCGCCCTGGTAGCGGTCATGCTCTGCCACCGCGGCATCCCGGCCCGTCCCTGGACGCAGCCCGGCGTGCCCACGACCGCCTTCATCATCGCCACCGACTCCGACGGCGCGACCTTCAGCCGCAAGAACCAGCTCGGCACCATCACCCTGCGCGGCGGCAACGGCTGCCAGGGCCTGGTCGAGCTGCTCGATCCCGCCTGCCCGGTGGCCGGCGTGCAGGAAGCCGCCCAGCACTAAGCGCGCGTGTGATCGTGGATTCCGCAGCAGCCCGGCGCGCACACGCCGGGCTGCGTCGTTCCCGGCGGCCGTTCAGGCGGGATCGGGCCGGCGATAGGGATTGTCGCGATCGTCCAGGGCGGCGTCGGCTAAGGAGTGGCGCAGACGTGCGCGTCTGCGCTGGGCCGCCACGGTCAGGACCAGGCCCAGCCCGCCGTACAGCGCGAGCGCGATCAGCGGCTTCCACCACAGCCTGCCGCCGACCAGGAGGAAATGGCCGACGGCCGCGACCCCGACGGCGTCCCACACCAGCGCCAGGACCAGCATGATGCCGGCGGCGCGCTGCGGGCTGGCGCCCGCGCCGATGCTCGCCAGCAGGACCGCCAGCCCGATCTCGAAATGGATCATCGGGAAGAGCATGAAGACATAGGGCACGAAGCGCAGGTGATGGATGAGGAAGGCCTGGTGGGGATCCCGCGGCGCACGGTAGGCGGTGCTCGCTGCGCCGGCGGGATACGCGTCGACCAGCTCCTGGGCCGCGGCGGCTGATGACGACCAGGTCCCGGAGCCGTCGATCGGCGAGAGCGCGGTGCTGGTGTACGGGGTGCCGGCGACGGTGTAGGAGTACTGGATCCGCACCGCGAAGCGGTCGCCCTTGGAGGTGTGCCGGCAGGTGACGGCGCTGGAGATGATGCGAGCCGGCACCGGGAGGTAGGTACGCAGGCGCACCGCCTGCTCGACCGCATTGCGAGCGCCGACGACGATGAACAGCGCCGCCATGCCCAGGAAGAACAGTCCGAAGAGCACGCCGCCGATGGGGGATCTGGTGCGCATCAGGAGATCCCGCCGCCACGGCGGGGGTCCCGGGTTGGGTCGCGCCTACCTGAAGTCGATCTCATAGTAGAAGGCATGATCGGCCGCCCCGTCGATGGTGAAAGTCCCGTCCGTGACCGGCAGGGTCGCCCCGCTGCGCACCCCGTCCTGGTCCAGGACATGGACCGCGGCGACCGTCCTGTCGGTGAAGCGCAGGCTGGCCTTCACCGGCTCGATCAGGACCGGGCTGCCGCCATTGGCGACGATGCGGTGATCGACGGCGAAGTAGGTGCAGCCGCTGTTGCTCTCGCGCGCCACCGCCGAGAGGATCGCGGAGGCCCCCGTGGCCAGGGTCGCGTCCCGGGCGGTCGCGCTCACGAACAGCGAGGCGTACGGGCTGTCGAGGTGCACGGTCACCGCGCCGAGCACCGCATCGACGCCCTGGGCGAAGCCGACCACGCCCTTGGTGCCGGGGGTGTCGACGGTGAAGTAGCCCTGGCCGGTGGTGTGCCAGCGCAGCTGCCCGGTGGTCGAGGTGATGATGCCGTCCTTGGTGAACCGGCCCATGTCCGGGAAGGTGCTGGGCTGGGTGGTGGGGGTGAAGGCGACCACGCAGCGCCCGGCGACCAGGGCCGCGGCCGGACAGGAGCCGGAGAAGGCCTTGATGTCGCCGTTCTGGCTGACCTCGTCATCGAAGGTGAAGGTTCCGGTGGCGAGATCGGCGGGCGCGACCCGCCGTGTCGAGATGATCGCGCCCTCCTGCACATCGCCGCGGTAGATCATCCGCGCCAGGGTCGCGGCCTGGCCGAGCTGGTTGGGCAGATCCGCGTTCCAGACGCCCCACGGCCCATGCCCGACCTCGCCGGAGAAGTCCACCCAGGCCGAGGAGGACTGGAACTCGTAGGAGGCGTCCCAGCCCTGCAGGCCGAGCCCATAGGCGGCGAAGATCGCCGGACCCTCGGCGCTGTGCAGGGTCGGATAGACGTGGATCCACTCCGAGATGCCGAAGGGCCGGTCGACGACCTGCTGCAATCCGGTCGAGAGGTTGCCGCTGCCCGGACTCGCCAGCATCGAGCCGTCCATGCCGCCATCGAAGTAGTTGTGGCGGTCGATGAAGCCGACCTGCGCGTCGGAGGCGAGATTGTCGTAGCACGGCAGCATGGCCGGGGCCTGCCAGGGGGAGCCGCACAGCGGCCCCTGGTAGCCGGTGGCGCGGATCGCGGCGGTGAACCTGCCGTAGAACTGGTCCTGGATGGCATGGAAGAAGGCGGCGTTGTCGAGCATGCGCTGGCGTTCGCCGGGCGCGATGCGCGTGAGGTTGGCCGCAGTGAAGAACCAGGGGTTGCCCTGCACCTGGATGGTGCCGGCGCTGAGGGTCTCGGTGGGCTTCAGCGACCCGGCCCAGGCGGCGGCGAGCGCGGCCTGGGAGGCGTAGCGTGCGGTGAGCCAGGTCGCGAAGCGCTTCCTGAGGTAGGCGGTGTAGGAGGGCCAGCGGTTCTCATCGGTGACCGCGGCGGTGGTCCAGAAGAAGATGTCATCCTCGTTCTGCAGCTCGATGTAGGCCAGGGCCGGCTCGTCGGCCAGGCGCAGCCCGGTATAGGGATTGACGTGGTTGAGCAGATTGACGACGCGCGCGATCATCAGGTCCTGCACGTCCTGGGCGTAGTTGATCAGGGCGTAGGTGTTGCCCTGGGTGTTCCTGAGGATCTCGTCGTAGTCGAGCAGCTGGGCCCGGTTGCCGGGCTGGACATGGAAGCCGAAGGTGTGCGACATGCCGAAATAGACGCCGTGGCGCTTGAGCTGCGCGCACATGTAGTCCAGGCGGTCCATGCCCTCGGCGAGGTACCTGGTGGCGTCGTTCGGGTCGCTGATGCCATGCTCTCCGGCCGGCTCGGTGAACTTGTGCAGGCGCACGCCGTTGATGCCCTGGCGCGCGAAGCGCGCGGC
>Ga0302314_10011070_pt1 | contig 15763 bp, 12 predicted proteins | sample III_Palsa_N2_3_FD_200533 | JGI IMG/M metagenome (GOLD analysis project Ga0302314, IMG submission 200533) | Peat permafrost microbial communities from Stordalen Mire near Abisko, Sweden - III_Palsa_N2_3 | ecosystem: Environmental > Terrestrial > Soil > Palsa > Peat permafrost | place: Sweden...
TTGTCCGCGGCCAGGAGCGACTCGAGTTCCTCGTCCCTGCCCTCGGCGGCAAGCGACTGGCGAAACGCCCGGATGATCCATTCTGGATGGGAAAATTCCGCCGCCAGCCGGTCGTCGTCGGATTTCACCGCCGAGAGCACGCGTTCGCGCCACTCATCCGCCGGGGTGCGCGTGATGGTTCGGAGCACGCCGTTCACGAACCCGGTCGCCGAGTTCGACCCGACGGTCTTGGCCAGCGACACCGCCTCGTTGACGGCCGCGTGCTGCGCGACACGCAGCGACAGGAGCTGGTGGCAGGCGAGCCGGAGCACGTCGAGGATCGCCGGATCGATGTCAGCCGCTGGTCGACGGGCCGCGAGTTCGATCACCCGGTCGTAGTAACCACTCATTCGCAGGGTGCCGTAGGTCAGTTCGGTGGCGAGTCCGGCATCCGCCTCCGAGAGACGGGCGCGCTCGAGGCGCACGGGCAACAGCAGGTTCGCGTAGGCGTCCGACTCGCGGACCGCGATCAGGATGTCGAGGGCGATTCGCCGTGCCGGCTGGACGTTCGTGTCTTGGCTCATTCCGCGATCCGTCCCGAATCCGAGGGACGACCCCGCCACCAGTCGGTGGCCGCCATCGACCGGCCACCGGCGGGGTGGACGCGCAGGACCTCGATCGGGTTCGTGGAGGTTCCCACCAACAGCCGTTTCCCGTCGAGCGAGAATTCGCCCGGTGCGAGCGGGGCGGCATCCCTGGCGATCACTGCCTCGAGCAGCTTCAGCCGTGCGCCGGCGATCATGGTGAAGGCGCCCGGCTCCGGGGTCACGCCACGAATCCGGTTGGACACGGTCACGGCATCGGCGGTCCAGTCGATGCGGCCATCGTCGATGGTGAGCTTGGGTGCCAGCGTTACGTCCCCGGCCTGCGGTTGCGCGCGGGCTGTTCCGTCCGCCAGGTTGTTCACCACTCGAAGAAGCAGCTCGGCGCCCGACTCCGCCAGTGATTCGAGCAGGTGGCCCGCGGTCTCGAGAGCACCGATCGGCTGGGTCAGCTGCCCGAACAGGTCACCGGCATCCAGCTCGGGCACCAGTTGGAACACGCTGGCCCCCGTGAGGTCGTCTCCGGCGATCACCGCTCGCTGCACCGGCGCGGCGCCACGCCAGCGCGGCAGGAGTGAGAAGTGCAGGTTGATCCAGCCGAGTCTCGGCGTGGAAAGAAGCGGCTCGCGCACCAGGCCGCCGTAGGCCACGATCACGCCGAGGTCGGGAGCGAGTGCGGCGACACTTTCTGTGGCAGGGCCGGCGAGGCGATTCGCCTTGATCACGCCGATCCCGAGTTCTGCCGCAGCGTCCGCCACCGGTGTTTGCGTGAGGATGCCCCTGCGCCCGACCGGTGAGTCTTCGCGGGTGATGACGGCTCGGACGCGGTGCTGGCTCGCGCCAAGCCTCCGAAGGCTGGGAACCGCTGCTGAGGGGCTTCCGGCGAAGACGAGATTCAGGGAAGGCACGAGTCCATTCTCACAGTCCCGTCTCGAAGGGCTCGACATCGTCGAATCGCACCCGGAGGTTTGCGGGAATCGCCGGGCCCGCCGACTTGCCGGCAAGAGCGCGGCGACGCGACGTGGCGCTGCGGATCACCTCGGCACGCAGGTCCGCTGCCAGCCCGGTTCCGGCCGCGTAATCGAATCGAACGATCGTGCGCACCGCTCCCGGGCCCGTCTCCACCGGACCGAGCACATCCTCGGCGGGAATCTCGAGTGCTCCGATCGCCGATGCGACAGCATCCAGTGTGCCCGTCACGGTCGCTACCCGGACCGCGGGGGGAAATCTGAGACGTCGTCGGTCAGCCAACTCTTCACGCGCGTACTCGCTCTGGCGCCAGGTCGCCAGCGCCTGGGCCAGTGCTCCACCTACACCGACCAGGTAGGTGGGAGCCCCGCGCGCAGCGAGAGCGGTTGCGTTCGACCACCAGCGCAGGCAGTCCTCGCCGACCCGGAGGCTTTCGCGTGCGGCCATCCGCTCACCGTCCAGGAGCAGCACCGCTCGATAACCGCCGGATGCGACGGGCTCCGCCCCGCGAGTGGCGATGACGAGTGCTGGCTCGCTGTCTACGGAGAGGATCGGACGATCACCGTCCGCGACGATGATCCGCACGCCGGGGAAGGCTCGGCCCAGTTCCTCGGCCGTTCGACTGGCGCCGCCGGCTCCGACCAGGCGCATTCGCGTGCCCGCGCAGTTCTCACAGTGCCAGTCGACCGCCAGGGCGCCGCACCAGGCACAGGCGGGAATCGATCGCGCAGACTTCTGCGCGAGTGGTCCTTCACAGCGCAGGCAACGGGCGGACTGGCCACACTCCGTGCAGGCGAGTCGCGGCGCATAGCCGGGTCGCGCGACCTGGACGAGGACCGGCCCCGACTCGAGTGCGACGCGGGCAGCCGTCCACGCGGTCGAGGGAATCCTCGCCTGCGCGGCCATCCGGTCGCCGCCCGCCTGCTGGGCGGTGGGAATCACCTTCGGCAGGACGCTGGGCGACGGTGCGACGGCGTCGAGCCAGCCGAGCTCCACCAGGCGCTCCACCTCGGTGCTGCGCGAGTGCCCGATGAAGATGAGGGCGGCCGCCTGCTGCTCCTGCCGGAGCAGCGCCGCATCCCGCGTGTTCACGTAGGGGGCGAGAGGTTCGCCGTACAACGGATCGCCGTCGTCCCACAGCGCGATGAGTCCGAGCCTGCGTGCGGGAGCGTAGATGACCGAGCGGTTGCCGACGATGACCACGGGGTCGGCTCCGAGGCACTTCAGGAATGCGCGGTAGCGATCCGGGTTCGACTGCCTGGCGTCCAGCCGGACGATGCGCTCCGGCGGCAGCAGCGAGTCCAAAGCGGCGGCAAGCTGTTCCTGGTCGCGGAAATCCGGAACCGCAAGGATGGCGGACTTGCCGCCGGCGAGCGACTGCGTTGCCGCCTCGGCAAGGGTGAGCGCCCAGCGGCTGATCCACCCGCTCTCGCGCTGTGAGCCGAGTGGCACAGCGTCGATTGCCAGGCGCGAACCGTCCGTGATCGCCCGCTCAACGACCCCCTTCTCGTAGCCGGTCACTTCAACGGCCTCGACCCGAGGCAGACGGGGCGGCTCCCCCGCTGCGAGCCACGCTTTTTCGACACGCGCCTGGCGGGTCGGCACGGCAACGCGCACGATGTCGATTGCAGACCCGGCCGCTCGCTCGCTCGCTCGACGCGAGAGCAGCGCGACCTCCGCCGCGAGGACCGGGACCGGTGAGACCACCGTCTCTACGAGGCTGAGCACCCCCGTGAAGTCCACGGAGTCGACGATGTCGATGACGTAGGCATCCACGAAGCGACCCGCGGAGCGCCACGGCACGCGAACCCGGACACCGATTGCGATGTCGGCGTCCAGCTCCGGTGGGATGCGGTAGTCGAAGAGCCGGTCGAGCTGCGGCAGCGGGGAGTCGATCCAGACCCGAGCGATCGACGGACGGGACCCACCCTCGGGCATCGCTACAGTGCGGCGGCGCTGCGCAGGGCGTCGACCCGGTCGAGCTTCTCCCAGGTGAAGTCCGGCAGTTCTCGCCCGAAGTGACCATAGGTGGCCGTCTGGGCGTAGATCGGGCGGAGCAAATCCAGTTCGCGGATAATGCTGGCCGGGCGCAGATCGAACACATCGCGGATGGCGGTGATGATCGTGTCATCGTCCACGTGACCGGTACCGAAGCTTTCGACGTAGAGTCCGACGGGCGAGGCCTTGCCGATGGCGTAGGCGACCTGCACCTCCAGCCGGTCGGCCAGACCGGCGGCGACTGCATTCTTGGCAACCCATCGCATGGCGTAGGCGGCCGAACGGTCGACCTTCGATGGGTCTTTTCCGCTGAAGGCGCCGCCGCCATGGCGCGAAGCTCCCCCGTAAGTATCGACGATGATCTTGCGCCCGGTAAGGCCGGCATCGCCCTGTGGGCCACCGATGTGGAAAACTCCGGTCGGGTTGATGAAGGTCTTGATGGACGACGAATCGAGATCCACACGCTCGAGTACCGGCCTGATCACAAGTTCCTCGACCTGCGTTCGCAGGTCTTCGATCGAGATGGCGGGTGAGTGCTGGGTGGACACGACCACCGTGTCGACGGTGCGCGGAACCACTCCGTCGTATCCGATGGTGACCTGGGTCTTGCCGTCGGGCCGCAGGAAGTCGACGATGCCCTGCTTGCGCACCTCGGCCAGTCGTTCGGCCATGCGATGCGCGATCCAGATCGGGATCGGCATGTACTCCGGTGTCTCCGTTGTGGCGTAACCGAACATGATGCCCTGGTCCCCCGCGCCCTGGGAGTCGTTGGCGTCCGTGCTCTGTTCTTCGCGAGTCTCCTGTGCTGAATCGACACCCTGCGCGATGTCGGGAGACTGCCCACCGATCGAAACCTCGACCCCGCAGGAGCGGCCGTCGAACCAGACATCCGATGAGGTGTATCCGATGTCTGTGATGCGCTTGCGGACGATTCCCGGAATGTCCACGTAACCGGTGGTGGTTACCTCGCCGGCAACGTGCACCAAGCCGGTGGTGACGAGCGTCTCGACGGCGACTCGGGCGTGCGGGTCGATGGTGAGCAGAGCATCGAGGATGCTGTCGCTGACCTGGTCGCAGATCTTGTCCGGGTGACCTTCGGTGACGGACTCGGAGGTGAAAAGCCGAAGTTCGTTGCTCATAAAAATCGTGTCTTTCGGAAAGTCAGCGGGACGGACCTGGACAGGAAGCTCAGCTAGACGAGCACATCGAGGATGCTGTCTGCCACCACGGATTTGCTCCCTGAGGCCTCGCCAACTATATCGCCGGAGGCTGACACGATCGTGACCTCGTTACCGTCCGTGGCAAAGCCGGTGGTCCAGCCGACGCTGTTGAGAACAAGAAAGTCGCAGCCCTTCCGAGCGACCTTCGCACGGGCGAGTGCGAGGAGTGCCGCCGGATCCGTCTCGGTCTCGGCCGCAAAACCGATGACGACCTGCCCGGGCACCCGCGCCGCGGAAACCTGCTGGAGGATGTCCGGATTCTTGACCAGGCGCAGCAGCAGTTCGTCCCCCTGCTGCTCCTTCTTGATCTTGGACTCAGCGACCGATTCGGGCCGGTAGTCCGCGACCGCGGCCGCCATGATGATGACATCGGCGGCAGGCGCGGCTGCGGTGATCGCATCCTGGAGTTCACGGGTCGTGCCCACGTGCACCACCTCGATGGAAACGGGAACATCGACTTCGAGGTTCGCGCCGATCAGCAGGACGTCGGCGCCGCGGGCCGCCGCCGCACGAGCGATGGCGATGCCCTGCTTGCCACTCGATCGATTACCGATGAATCGAACCGGGTCCAGCGGCTCGCGTGTTCCGCCCGCGCTGACGACGATGCGCCGTCCTGCCAGGTCGTCGGTAGCGCCGACCCGGTCCAGCGCCGCGCTCACGATTTCGTCGGGCTCGGACATCCGGCCCGCGCCGGTATCGGCTCCGGTCAGCTGACCGACGGCGGGGCCCACGACGGTGATTCCGCGCGATCGGATGAGCGCGATGTTCGCCACCGTTGCGGCGTTGTTCCACATCTCGGTGTGCATGGCCGGTGCGACGACAAGGGGCGCGTTGCTCGCGAGAATCGTGTTGCCAAGGAGATCGGCCGCGAATCCGCCGGCCAGCTGGGCCAGGAAGTTCGCGGTTGCGGGAGCGACGACGATCAGGTCGGCGGACTGGCCGATGGCGACGTGCCGCACCTCGGCGACGCCCTCGTACAGCTCGGTGTAGACGGGGTTCCTACTGATTGCCTCGAGGGTGGGCTTGCCCACGAACCGAAGCGCGGCATCCGTTGCCACGACCTGGACGTCATGGCCTGCAAGCACGAATGCTCGCACCACGCTGACCGCCTTATAGGCGGCGATACCCCCGGTGATGCCGACGACGACCTTCATGGAACGACGCGCACCGGCAGAAAAAGCTGGCTACTCTTCGATGAGCGAGGTCAGGACGAGGCGGTCGTCGTTGATCTCGCGAAGTGCAACGGACAGCGGCTTGTCGTCGATGGTCGAGTCGACCAATGGTCCGACGTTGTCGAACAGGCTGCCCTCGTGAAGGTCGGCGTAGTAGTCGTTGATCTGGCGGGCACGCTTCGAGGCGAAGATGACCAGCGCATACTTCGAATCGACCTTCGAGAGCAGCTCGTCGATGGGCGGGTCGATGATTCCGGTTTGCTTGTCAGCCATGGGTTGCTCCTTCTAGGAAAGTCTCGTGCTCGGACGCACAGACATCAATTCTACGACCTCGCGCGCCGCGACGGGTGCGTCGGTGTTCACGACACGGAAGTCGAACTCATTCTGGGCGGCGAGTTCAACCCTCGCCGTCTCCAGTCGTCGCGCCTGTTCTGCGGGTGATTCGGTGCCGCGACCGGTGAGTCGGCGCACCAACTCCTCCCAGGTCGGTGGGAGCAGGAACACCAGGATTGCGCTCGGAAGCGCGGCCTTCACGCTCCGGGCACCCTGCAGGTCGATCTCGAGCAGCACCTGTCGACCCGCCTCGAGGGCGGATTCGATGGGGGGCCTGGGAGTTCCATAACGGAACGAGTTGTGGACGACGGCCCACTCGAGCAGCTCGCCGGCCGCGATCATCCGGTCGAACTCGGCGTCATCGACGAAGTAGTAGTGGACGCCGTCGATCTCTCCCGGGCGTGGTGGGCGAGTCGTCGCCGAGACGCTGAGAAGCACGTCGGGATAGTTCTCCCGGATGTGGGCGGACACGGTGCCCTTCCCCACTGCGGTCGGCCCGGCGAGCACGACGAGGTGGCCCGGTTCCGTTCCGCCTTCGCGCGCAAGAAGATAGTTCCACAGTTCGGTGCGCTGCCGGATTCCGAGTCCCGCCGCCCGTTTGGACTCGGCGATGCCCAACTGGCCCATGACTTTCGCTGCCCTGACGGGTCCGAGGGTCGGCACGCTGGTGAGCAGTTCGCGAACGCGGAGTCCCGCCTCCGGCGAACCGGGCGTGCTCCACGCGGTATCGAGGACGTCGCGCGCCGTGCGGACATGGGTCGCTACATCGTGCTTCACTGCCGCGCGTGCGCGGCGGGCAGCGACTGCCGCGCGAGAAGCGGCAGCACGGTCGACCTGGGGCGGATCCGGTCGCGGGCTCATGCCGCGAACACGGCGGCCAGACCGGATGCCTCGCGAGCGATCGCGCTCGCGACGCCGCCGGGACCCGCCTCGAGGATCGAGCGGGACGCGCTGACGATCACATTCGACGCCGCGGCGCCGAAGATCGATGGGAGGTCGGTGACCTTCGCACCCTGGTAGCCGAATCCCGGGGACAGGATCGGCGTCGTCGCCAGATCTGCTGGCCGGATGCCGTAATCCCCCAGCGTGACCGTTGCCCCGATGACTACCCCGAAGGAGCCCAACGGTGACAGGTTGTTCCTGTTCACCTCGTCCACGATACTCGCGGCGACCGTGTGTGACCGATCTTTCAGCACCGCGGTCTGGGTCGCGAAAGCTTCGGGATTGGATGTGGCCGCGAGGATGAACAGTCCCTTGCCGAATTCGCGGGCAAGCACCATCGGTGCCTCCAGGGATCCGACGCCCTGGAACGCGCTCACGGTCATCGCGTCGGATTCCAGCGGTGATCCGGCGCGGAGCCAGGCCTGCGCGTAGGCCTCGACGCTCGACTCGAGATCGCCGCGTTTCGCGTCGGCAATCACCAGCAGTCCCGCGGATCGCGCCAGCGCAACGGTGTGTTCGAGCGCTTCGTAGCCCGCGGACCCGTGCCGCTCGAAAAACGCCACCTGGGGTTTCACGATGCCAGCCTGTCCGACTGCGGCGTCCACCACCCGCTTGCCGAACTCGCGCAGGCCGCGGCCGCTGTCGGCGAGGTTCCAGCTCTGCAGCAGGTACGGATGTGGATCGATTCCGACGCACAGGTGCCCACTGGCCGCGAACGCGTCCAGGAGCTTCTCGCCGAAACCGCGGGTCACGCCGGGGTCCTCGCGAGCCGGGCTGCCCGGTCGAGTGCGTAGTCCTGCAGGCTGCGCACGTCGAATCCCTCGCGGATGGCCTCGAACGACGCGACGGCGGCAGCGAGCTGGGCGATGGTCGTGAAGAGCGGCTTGTCCGCGGCGACGGTAGCTGTTCGGATCTCGTAGCCGTCGGCCCTGGCACTGCGTCCGCTCGGGGTGTTGATCACGACATCCACTTCGCCGGCGTTGATCAGGTCGACGATCGACGGCTGGCCCTCGAGCGACGTCTGCCCGAGCGAGTACTTGCGAACCACCCGCGCTTCGATGCCATTGCGGCCGAGGATCTCCGCGGTTCCCTCGGTGGCGAGGATCGTGAAGCCCAGCTGGCTGAGACGCCGTACGGGCAGGATGATGGCACGCTTGTCGCGGTCGGCAACGGAAACGAACACCGCCCCGGTCGATGGCAGGCCACCGTAGGCCGCCTCCTGGCTTTTCGCGAACGCACGCGGGAAGTTCGAATCGATTCCCATGACTTCGCCGGTGGACCGCATCTCCGGGCCGAGCACCGAGTCGACGATGTTGCCCTCCTTGGTGCGGAAACGCTTGAACGGGAGCACCGCTTCCTTCACTGCGACCGGGGCATCCATCGGCACGATCGACCCGTCCTGGACTGGCAGCAGGCCGGATGCGACCAGCTCGCGAATCGACCGGCCGACCATGACGAGCGACGCCGCTTTCGCAAGGGGGATGCCCAGCGCCTTCGAGACGAACGGGACGGTCCTGGATGCTCGCGGATTCGCCTCGAGCACGTACAGGACGCCCTGGCCGATCGCGAACTGCACGTTCAGCAGTCCGCGAACGCCGATGCCGCGAGCGATGCCCTCGGTGGCGTCGCGAACGCGATTCAGCACATCACGCCCGAGGGTGACCGGCGGAAGGGTGCACGCCGAGTCGCCGGAGTGGATGCCGGCCTCCTCGATATGCTCCATGATGCCGCCGATGTAGAGCTCGGTGCCGTCGAACAGCGCGTCGACGTCGATCTCGATCGCGTCATCCAGGAACCGGTCCACCAGCAGCGGAGACCCGGGCCCGATGATGCCGAAGTCCTTCACCCGGTCGAAGTAGTCCGCCATCGATTCCGTGTCGTACACGATCTCCATGCCGCGACCACCGAGCACGAAGGAGGGGCGGACCAGGACCGGGTATCCGATGTTCTCGGCAGCAGCAATCGCGTCGCGACTGTTCGTCGCAGTGCCGTTCTTCGGGGCGAGAAGCCCCGCTTCGTCGAGGATCTTCGAGAAGAGTCCGCGCTCCTCGGCTGTGTTGATGGCCTCCGGCGATGTTCCGAGAATGCGGACGCCGGCATCCTTGAGCCCCTGCGCGAGACCGAGGGCGGTCTGGCCGCCGAGCTGCACGACGACGCCGACGAGTTCTCCGCTCTGGCTCTCGGCGTGGATGACCTCCAGCACGTCCTCGAGCGTGAGCGGCTCGAAGTACAGCCGGTCGCTCGTGTCGTAGTCGGTGGAGACCGTTTCGGGGTTGCAGTTGATCATGATGGTCTCGAACCCGGCATCCGCGAGAGCGAACGATGCGTGCACGCAGCTGTAATCGAACTCGATTCCCTGCCCGATGCGGTTGGGACCCGAGCCCAGGATGATGATCTTGCGCCGGTCGCTCGGTATCACCTCGGTCTCGAGGTCGTAGCTCGAGTAGTGGTAAGGCGTGAGCGCCGGGAACTCGCCGGCACAGGTGTCGACCGTCTTGTAGACGGGTCGAACTCCGGCGCTCCAGCGAGCGTTGCGCACGGTGGCCTCGTCAAGACCACGCAGCTGGGCGATCTGGAGGTCGCTGAATCCGTGGTCCTTTGCGAGCCTGAAGAGCGCGACATCCAGTGGGCGCAGGGTCGCGATCTCGTCGGCCACCTCATTGATCAGCACGATCTGGTCGATGAACCACGGGTCGATTCCGGTCGACTGGAACACCTCGTCGATGGTCGCGCCTGCCCGGAGAGCCTGTTGCACCGTGACAATGCGGCCGTCCGTCGGTACGGAAGCGATGTCGAGCAGTGTCCTCTTATCACCGGGCGCACCTTCCCAGTGGAAGCTGCTCCCCCTCTTCTCGAGCGAGCGCAGCGCTTTCTGCAGGGCCGTGGAGTAGTTGCGACCGATCGCCATTGCTTCGCCGACCGACTTCATCGTGGTCGTCAGCGTGGTGTCAGCGGCCGGGAACTTCTCGAACGCGAAGCGCGGCACCTTCACCACCACGTAGTCGAGCGTCGGCTCGAACGAGGCGGGGGTGACCTTCGTGATGTCGTTCGGGATCTCGTCCAGACGGTAGCCGATGGCCAGCTTGGCGGCGATCTTGGCGATCGGGAACCCCGTCGCTTTCGATGCGAGAGCGGACGACCGCGAGACCCGCGGGTTCATTTCGATGACGATGACTCGACCGTCGGCCGGGTCGATCGCGAACTGGATGTTGCATCCTCCGGTGTCGACGCCCACCGCGCGGATGATGTCGATGCCGATGTCGCGGAGGTTCTGGTATTCGCGGTCGGTGAGCGTGAGGGCCGGCGCGACCGTGATGGAGTCGCCGGTGTGGACACCGACCGGGTCGACATTCTCGATCGAGCAGACGACGACGGTGTTGTCGGCCGTGTCGCGCATGAGTTCGAGTTCGTATTCCTTCCAGCCGAGGATGGACTCCTCCATCAGCACCTCGGTGGTCGGCGACTGGTGCAGGCCGTCGGTGACCATTCGAACCAGTTCGGTCTCGTCGTAGGCGAAGCCGGATCCGAGACCGCCCATTGTGAAGGAGGGTCGGATGACGAGCGGATAGCCGAGGTCGGCGGCGGCCGCGATCGCTTCATCCAGCGTGTGTGCGATGTGGCTGCGCGCCACATCGGCACCGCACTGCAGCACGAGTTCCTTGAAGACCTGGCGGTCCTCGCCCTTGTTGATCGCTTCGAAGTTCGCGCCGATCAGCTCGACGTTGTACTTCTTGAGGATTCCGTGATCATGCAGCTGGATGGCCGCATTGAGCGCGGTCTGGCCGCCGAGCGTCGGCAGGATCGCGTCGGGCTTCTCCTTGGCGATGATCGTCTCGATGACCTGCCAGGTGATCGGCTCGATGTAGGTCGCATCCGCGAAATCGGGGTCCGTCATGATCGTGGCGGGGTTGGAGTTCACGAGGATGACACGCACGCCCTCCTCGCGCAGTACGCGACAGGCCTGTGTTCCCGAGTAGTCGAATTCGGCTGCCTGGCCGATCACGATGGGTCCCGATCCGATGACCAGGACCGAGTTGATGTCTGAACGTTTAGGCATGGTCGGTCCCCGAGCTGGTTGCGGTGCGCGAAACCACAAGGTCCCTGAACCGGTCGAACAGGTAGTTCGCGTCGTGCGGTCCCGCAGCAGCCTCCGGGTGGTACTGCACGGAGAACGCGGGGATGTCGAGGGCGTTGAGCCCCTCGACAACGTTGTCGTTGAGATTCACATGGCTTACCTCTACTCGGCCGAACCCCGCGGGTGACTCGGTCACCACTCCGATCGGTGCGTCGACGGCGAAACCGTGGTTGTGGCTGGTGATCTCGGTGCGGCCGGTAGCGACATCGACGACCGGCTGGTTGATGCCACGGTGACCGAAGGGCAGCTTGTAGGTTCCGAAGCCGAGCGCTCGACCGAGGAGCTGGTTGCCGAAGCAGATACCGAAGAAGGGCAACCCTTCGCGCAGCACGCCCTGCAACAGCTCGACGTGGCGATCGGATGCACCCGGGTCGCCCGGTCCGTTGGAGAAGAAGACGGCATCCGGCTTGGCGGCGACCAGTTCGTCGAGCGTGATCGTCTGCGGGACGACGTTGACGTCGAATCCGCGCGCGGCGAGATAGCCGAGCGTGGCCGCCTTCACGCCGAGATCGAGCACGGCGACGGAGCCGATTCGCTCACCTTCAGCAGGAACCGAATATCCGTCGACCGTGGAAACCTCTGCCGACAGGTTCCGACCCGACATCTGCGCGGATCCACGAACCAGTTCGAGTTGCTCCGCGTCCGAGAGCGCGGCGTCGGGCCCGGAAAAGATGCCGGCTCGCATGACCCCGGCATCTCGAAGTCGGCGCGTGATTGCTCTCGTATCGATTCCACTGATCCCGACGATCCCGTCGGCGTCCAGCTGGTCCACCAGCGAACCATTCGCGCGATAGTTCGACACGATGCGGGACGGGTCGCGCACGACATAGCCGGAAACCCAGATGCGCGAGGACTCCGGGTCTTCATCATTGACACCGGTGTTGCCGATGTGCGGAGCTGTCATGACCACGATCTGGCCCGCGTAGCTGGGGTCGGTCAGGGTCTCCTGGTACCCGGTCATTCCGGTTGCGAAGACCGCCTCGCCGAAGGTCCGGCCGCGGGCGCCGTAGGCGCGACCCGAATAGCGGGTGCCGTCTTCGAGCAGGAGCACTGCGGGATCGAGAGCCACTAGGCGGCCTTTCCAGAGGTCGAGGGAAGCAGGGTCGAAAGCGCCTCGACGAGTCCCGCGGTGTCGGGCACTCGCAGGTAGCTGTCGAGTTTTGTGTCGCCGAGTGTCCACGCGAGTAGCACGAGGCCGCCCGGTTCGACGACGCGATCGATGGTGTAGTTGGAGGTGGTGACCTCGCGCACATCCTCGCGCGGGATGAACACGGTATTACCGGGCAGCGCCAGGATGACACCGCGCTCGGCGATCGCGATCGTCGCTCGTGCACGGAAGCCGAGGCCGCGAACGGCGACCCGGTTCAGCGGCTGGCCGTCCAGCGTTGTCGACACATACAGGCCATCGAACTCGCCCGCGATCGGTCCCACGTCGGTCGGCAGCGGCTGGGGCACCGGGATCGCCCGCTGCCGTCTTCGCCGCGTTCCCCATCCGACGAAGGCCAGCGCAATGAGCACCACGAATCCGATCAGCACGTAGATGAGCAGACGAGTTCGCGTCGCGTTGTCGTCGATGTTGAGGGCGGCGAGCACGCTGAGGGCGTCGGGAACGCTATGCACTGTGAATTCCTGCTTCGTATCGTGTGGCGTTCGCCGCCACTTCCTGCTGGTCGACGAGCTCGCCGTCGAGAACGGTGGCGTAGCCGTTGTGGATGGTCGCCACGATGCGGCCCGGGAGCTTGCGCCCTAGGTAAGGCGAGTTCACACCTTTGCCCCGAAGATCATCGATTCCGAACACGCGGTTGGCAGACGGGTCCAGAAGAGTGAGGTTTGCCGCTGTGCCCGGGGCGAAGGCCGAAGCGGTGTCGTAGCCGGCCACCCGCCCGATCTCCGCGGGCTTCTCTGAGAGGACCCGCGCGACATCCGACCAGCCGAGCAGGCCGGAGTCGACCATTGCCAGTTGCACGACGCGCAGTGCGGACTCGAGACCGACCATCCCGAAGGACGCCTCATCCCAGGCGCACTCCTTGGATTCGAGCGGATGCGGTGCGTGGTCGGTCGCGACGATGTCGATTGTTCCGTCGGCCAGCGCGCCGCGGAGCGCCTGCACATCTTCGTCGCGGCGGAGCGGCGGATTCACCTTGTAACGCGCATCGTAGCTGCGAGCGAGGTCTTCCGTGAGGAGCAGGTGGTGCGGCGTGACCTCGGCGGTGACGTCGATGCCGCGCGCTTTCGCCCAGCGGACGACATCCACCGATCCCGCCGTCGAGACATGGCAGATGTGCAGGCGAGCACCGACGTGCTGGGCGAGAAGAACATCCCGAGCGATGATCGCTTCTTCGGCGACGGCGGGCCAGCCGCCAAGACCGAGTTCGCCGGACAGCTCACCCTCGTTCATCTGCGCGCCCTCGGTGAGCCGGGGTTCCTGCGAGTGCTGGGCGATGACTCCCCCGAACGTCTTCACATATTCGAGAGCCCGGCGCATGAGGAGCGCGTCGGAGACGCACTTGCCATCGTCGGAGAACACGCGTACCCGTGCCCGGGAGCCTGCCATCGCGCCGATCTCGCTGAGGCGGGATCCTTCGAGCCCCATCGTGACGGCACCGATGGGTCGCACCGTGACGTACCCGTGCTGGGCACCGAGCGACCAGACCTGCTCGACGACGCCGGCCGTGTCGGCTACCGGCGACGTGTTCGCCATGGCGTGCACCACGGTGAATCCCCCCGCGGCGGCGGCACGCGATCCCGTGAGCACCGTCTCGCTCTGCTCATAGCCAGGCTCGCGGAGGTGGGTGTGCAGGTCTACCAGACCCGGAAGCGCGGTGAGTCCTGCGGCATCGATCGCTTGGGCACCGTTCGGTGCGTCAGCGACAAACGCTCCGTTCTCGACGAACAGGTCGCGCGAGCTGCCGTCTGGCAGTGCGGCACCACGGATGACGAAACTCACAGCGCACCACCTTCACTCGCGAGCAGCAGGTAGAGCACGGCCATCCTTATCGATACCCCGTTGGCGACTTGCTCGAGCACGGTCGATCGGCTCGAATCCGCTGCCGAGGCAGAGATCTCGAGGCCACGAACCATGGGCCCGGGGTGCATCACCATGGTATCGGGACGCAGGCGAGCAAGCCGCTCGTCGTCCAGTCCCCATTCGCGCGAATACTCCCGGGTGTTCGGAAAAAACGCGGCATTCATGCGCTCGGCCTGGATGCGCAGCATCATGACGACGTCAGGACTCGCGTCGATCGCGGTGTCGAGGTCGTAGCCGACCGTGACCGGCCACTCCGCGACGTGCGACGGAAGCAGGGTGGCTGGCGCTACGAGCGAGACCGTGGCACCCAGCGTGTTCAGCAGCCAGACGTTGGATCGAGCTACGCGGGAGTGCAGGATGTCCCCGACGATCGTGACAGCCACACCGTCGAGATCCCTGCCTCGGGACGCGGCCCCGTGGATTCTCTTCCGCATCGTGAACGCGTCGAGAAGGGCCTGCGTCGGGTGCTCGTGGGTGCCGTCACCGGCGTTGAGGATGGCGGCGTCGATCCAGCCGCTTGTGGCGAGCACCTGTGGGGCGCCCGATGCCGCGTGCCGGATGACCACGGCATCCGCTCCCATCGCGGCAAGGGTCTGTGCCGTGTCTTTGAGGCCCTCGCCCTTGGAGACGCTCGATCCCTTCGCACTGAAGTTGATGAGGTCGGCGCTGAGTCGTTTCGCCGCGACCTCGAAGCTGGTGCGGGTGCGCGTGGAGTCCTCGAAGAAGAGGTTGATGACCGTCTTGCCGCGCAGGGTCGGCAGCTTCTTGATCTCGCGGGTGGCGACATCCGCCATATCTTCGGCAACGTCGAGGATGCCGACCGCGGTTGCGGTGTCGAGGTCCTTGGTGCTGAGCAGGTGCTTCATTCGATTTCGACCCCCTCGAACCCGTCGACCTCGTCGAGCCTCACGCGGATCTTCTCTTCGATGCTGGTCGGAAGGTTCTTGCCAACGAAGTCGGCTCGGATCGGCAGCTCGCGATGGCCGCGGTCGACCAGGACGGCGAGGCGAACCGCGCGAGGACGGCCGTGGTCGGCGATGGCATCGAGCGCCGCCCGGATGGTTCGGCCGGAGTAGAGCACGTCGTCGACGAGAATCACGGTCTTGCCGTCGATGCCGCCGCTCGGAACCTGCGTTGGGGACGGTGCCCGTGTCGGCTGGCCGGCAAGGTCGTCGCGGTACATGGTCACGTCGAGGGCACCGTTGAGGCCGGACCCGGGTTCGATCCCGTCGAGGATGGCGCCGATGCGACGCGCAAGCGCGACGCCGCGGGTCGGAATGCCGAGGATGACCAGATCCGCACCACCGTGATTGGACTCAAGGATCTCGTGGGAGATCCGAGTCAACGCTCGCGTGATGTCAGCGGGCTGCATAACGGTTCGTGCA
>Ga0302314_10011071_pt1 | contig 15763 bp, 12 predicted proteins | sample III_Palsa_N2_3_FD_200533 | JGI IMG/M metagenome (GOLD analysis project Ga0302314, IMG submission 200533) | Peat permafrost microbial communities from Stordalen Mire near Abisko, Sweden - III_Palsa_N2_3 | ecosystem: Environmental > Terrestrial > Soil > Palsa > Peat permafrost | place: Sweden...
GCACGCGCGCTCACCTAGGCCGAGATCCACGCTGGGCATTGTTTCAGGCGCCGGAAAGGTCGATCGTGGATCATTGGTAGGGACGCATGGCGACCACCGAGCACGCGAGCCGCACGGTCGATACCGACCGGGTGCCCGCGATCATCCACACCGTCGAGTTGACCAAGGTGTACCCGGGAACGGACTTCGCCGCGGTCGATGGACTCAACCTCGACGTGCAGGCGGGCGAGATCTTCGGGCTGCTCGGCCCCAACGGCGCGGGCAAGACGACGACCGCGGGGATGCTCACCACGCGCGTCATCCCGACCTCGGGAAGCGCCCATGTCGGGAGCGTCGACGTGGTCTCCCATCCCGCCCTCGCCAAGCAGCTCATCGGCGTCGTCTCGCAGACGAACACGCTCGACCGCCAGCTAACGGTGTGGGAGAACCTGTATTTCCACGGCCGCCTGTTCGGCATCGCGGCGGCGGACTCCCGGCGCGTCGCCGACGAGCTGCTCGAGCAGTTCCACTTGACCAAGTGGGCGAAGGCGTCGGTGTACGCATTGTCGGGCGGAATGGCCCAGCGCCTGATGGTCGCGAGGGCGATCTTCCACCGGCCGGCCGTTCTCTTCCTCGACGAGCCCACGGCCGGGCTCGACCCCCAGAGCCGGTTGGCGCTGTGGAAGATCCTCGGCGAGTTGCACGCCGCGGGCCAGACAATCCTCCTCACCACGCACTACATGGAAGAGGCCGACCAGCTCTGCAACAGGGTGGCGATCATGGATCGGGGAAAGATCCTCGCGCTCGACACCCCCACCGGGCTCAAGCAGTCCGTCGATGCCGACACCATCGTCACCGTCAAGGCCGACGGCGATCCTGCCAAGCTCGCCGACTGTCTCGCCGCGGAGGTCGAGGGCGTGACACGCACCCGCCTCATCGACGGGGGCGTCGAGCTCCACGTCCAGGGCGCCGAACGGATCGTTCCCCGTGTCGTCACCGCCGCCGAGCACGGCGGGTTTGAGCTCGTGGACCTCGCCGTCGCCGAGCCGACGCTCGAGACCGTGTTCATCAACCTCACCGGCAAGGAGCTTCGCGAATGACCGCCACGGCAACCACGGAGGCCAAGGCAACCGCGGAGATCGCGCTCGGGCCGCCTCGCTCGACCTTCGAGGCGAGCCGGATCGCGCTGCAGGCGCTGATCCTGCGCGACCTCGTCGTGCTCAAGAAGCATTTCATGGAGTTCGTCGTGCGCACGCTGGTGCAGCCGTTCCTGCTCGTGTTCGTGTTCCTCTACGTGTTCCCCAAGATCGGCCAGGGCGTCGGCGCCGGCCGCGGAGGCGCAGCGACAGCCTCCCACTTCGCCAACGTGCTCGTTCCCGGCGTGGTTGGGATCTCGATCATGTTCCAGGGCATCCAGGCCGTCGCCATGCCGCTCTCGACCGAGTTCGGCTACACGCGCGAGATCGAGGACCGGGTCCAGGCTCCATGCCCGATCTGGCTTGTCGCCCTCTCCAAGGTGTTCTCGGGCGCGATGCAGGGGATCATCGCCGCGGTGATCGTCTTCCCGATCGCCGCCGTCGTCCACGCCTCGGGGGCCGCCGCGCACCTCCACGTCCACTGGGCGGTCGTGCTCACCCTGATCCCCCTGGCGGCCATCACCATGACCTCGCTCGGCCTCCTGCTCGGCACCACCTTCGAGCCCCGCAACATCGGCCTCATGTTCGGGTTCGTCGTCCTCCCTCTGACCTTCCTCGGCGGCACCTACTACCAGTGGACGCGTCTCGCGCCGGTGCAGATCGACGGTTTCCACTGGCTGCAGACGCTCGTCCTCATCAATCCGCTCATCTACGTCGCCGAGGGAATGCGCGCCGGCCTCACCCAAGGAATCACGCACATGCATCTCTACGTCGTCTACCCGGCGCTGATCGCCTTCTGCGCGGTCTTCCTCACCCTTGGTCTGCGGAACTTCCGCCGGCGGGTGCTGCTGTAGCACGACGGGCGCCCGCCCCTACGGGCACCCTCACGCAGCGTCCTTCTACGGCAAGCTCACCCCAAGCGGTGGGAGGCCGCTGGACCCTCCGCCCACGGTGATGCTCACGGCGGGGGATCCGCTGCCGCCGACGGACACGCCGACGGTCCCGGCCACGCTCACCCCTACCCTTCCGTTGGATGTCCCGCCCGCGCTCGCGAGCGGGGTCCCGCCCACACTGACCGCCACGCTTGGCAGGCCGCCCGACTGTCCCGGGGTCACGGTGACGGCGGCCGCCGGGGCCCCATCGGTGGACGCGACCGTCGTCGTCCCCGTACCGCTGCCGGTGCTGCCGCCCTTCCCAGAGCCCCCCTTACCGCCGCCCGCAGCGTCACCGCCGGCGCCGCCGCTGCCCGAGTCCGTGCCGGCCATGGGCGGCGATCCGGTGGCGGGGGCGCTCGTCACCGGAGTGGAGGTCCCTGACGCCGCGCCGGCCCCGGCCGGGATGCTCGCCGGTGAGGCAGCCCGCGTCCCCGTGCCACGAAAGACGCGAGCGCGATCGCTCCGGCGAGCCGCCGAGGAGGTGTGAGCGGCGATCCGATCAGGGGCGCCAAACGTAGGGCCGCCGGTGGCGGTCGCCAGCCGGACCCGCGCCGCATGCGCCTGGGCCGGATGCGCGCGGGATCGCGCCGCGGAGGCGGGCACGGCCACGACGCCGGCGCCGAGCGCAGCCGCACTCGCGGCAATCGCGGCTCCTCGCGCCGCCGATCCCACGGCCCCGGTGCCGAGCCAGGAGGCGAGCCGGTCGAGCGTGTTCGTCGCGGCGATCCACGCTCCGAGGGTACGGCGGCCGAAGTAGACGGTGCAGAACGCGCTGACGGCGTCGGGATCGAGCTGTTTCCCGGCTTCCCGGCGGAGGATCTCCAGCGCCGCCTTGTGGGCCTTCGCGGGTCGATAGGGACGCTCGGAGGTGATCGCGTCGAACGTGTCGGCAACGGCGATGATCCGCGCCCCGAGGGGGATGCCCGAACCCGTCAGCCCTTCGGGATAGCCGGTCCCGTCGAGCCGCTCGTGGTGGTGGCGTACGATCGCGGTGAGCTCGTCGTCGCCCACCCGCGCAACCAGCCGAGCGCCGTCGACCGGGTGTCGCTTGATGGCATCGAACTCGGCGTCTGTCAGCCGTCCAGGCTTGTGGAGGACGGCGATCGGCGTCTCGATCTTGCCCACGTCGTGCATCGCCGCCGCGGCCCGGATCCTCCCCACCTCGGCCTGGGCGAGGCCCATCCGTCTCGCGATCATGGTCGCGTAGCGCGCGACGCGACGGGAGTGCCCGTGCGTATAGGGATCGCGGGCTTCAAGCGAGGCGGCGAGCTGCTCGAGCGCGCGCCCCTGGCGCTCGGCGCTGAACCGCTCGGCGCTGAAGGTCAGCTCCCGACCCGCGGCGCGTCGGTGATCGACGCCCAGGAGCTCGGCGGCCGAGGCGAGCCGGCGCTCGATCAGGTACCGGCGCACCCATCCCCAGATCATCAGGTCGCCGAAGAGGACGTCGCGCGACCGGCGCCGCCGCTCCCACCACAGCCCGCCGAGACCCGAGCCGGTAAGCGAGAGCGCCACCCCGAGCGAGGTCGCCAGCACCGGCGAGGACACCAAGCCCGTAATCCGGACCACCCACACCAAGAGCATCGGCGCGCCCGCCACCAGCAGCGTCACGACGACCGCGACCGGCAACAGCCGGATCAAGCGGGGCGCATTCTGCTCGGCGATCATCGGATTGGAGCGCAGGCTGGACTCGACCAGCCCAGGCGCGATTACACATCGGCAAAAGCACCACGAAGCTTGAGCGACTCGGCCCCACCCGCCGTCCCCAGCGTCCCGCCCGAGCCCAGAACGCCGTGGGCGACGGTGGATACCCTGACCGCTACACTTTGCCGATGGCCAGGACCGGTCACCTCAGGGCGTCAGACGCGGACCGCGAGCAGGTAGCGGAGCGGCTTCGGAACGCTGCCACTGAGGGAAGGATCGGCATCGACGAGCTCGAGGAGCGTCTCAGTGCCACGCTCGCCGCGCGCACCTACGCCGAGCTCGAAGCGGTGGTCGCCGACCTGCCGGGACCACAGCCCGTCCGCCGGCGAACCTTTGTTCCCACCAGCTCTGTGGCACGCGTCGCCATCGCGCTGGCCATCGCGATCCCGGTCATGGTGGCGGCCGTCGCAGTGGTGACCGCTTTCCTCTCGGCTTGGCTCGTGTGGGCGGCGATCGGCTGGTACGTCTTCGGCCACCACCGCCGCTCCCGACGCGGCTACGGTCCGCGCCACGCCCACCGCCAGGCCGGCGCCGGTCCCGGCCGCGACTTCTGGACCTAGGGCACCGCTAACCGACCGCCGCCTGCGGGTGGCCGGCGATTCCTAGGCTGACGCCAGCTTCGAGCGCGCCCGCTCGGGCGACACCCGCACCACATCCCACGCGAGCCCGGTCTTCTGCATCGCGAGGATCAGCCACCCTGACGGATCGAGCTCGTACCAGCGCAGCCCGTGGAAGGCCGAGCGCGGGAAGGCATGGTGATTGTGGTGCCACGCTTCGCCGAGGGACGGCAGCGCGAGCCAGAACACGTTCGTCGACTGGTCGTCGGTGTCAAAGCGGCGACTGCCGAAGAAGTGACAGATGGAGTTGATGCTCCAGGTCACGTGATGGACGAGGAAGATGCGCACGAGGCCGCCCCAGAGCAGCGCCTCGAGCCCGCCGACGAGCGTTCCGCTCCACGCTAGTCCGAGGAGGAACGGGAGCCCCAGGCTGGCGAGAACGATCAGGGGGAAGCTCTTACCGATCCGCCGCATGCCGGCGTCCTCGAGCAGGTCGGGGCAATAGCGGCGCTTCGACGCCTGGCCGTTGGTCTCCCAGAGCCAGCCGACGTGGGCGTGCCACAGGCCGGCGACCATGCCGCCGAAGCCGGCGCCCTCACCGGTGTGGGGTGAGTGCGGATCGCCCTCCTGATCGGGGAAGACGTGGTGCTTGCGGTGATCGGCGACCCAGTCGAGCACCGGGCCCTGGACGGCCATCGAGCCCATGATCGCGAACGTATAGCGGATCGGGCGGTAGGTCTCGAACGCGCGGTGCGTCAGCAGCCGGTGAAAGCCGACGGTGATCCCCGAGGCACTGACCACGTACATGATGGCGAAGATGACGAGGTCGCGGGAGTGGAGTGCGTGACCCCAGGCAAGCGCCCCGGCCGCGATCACGGCCAGGAACGGGATCACGACGGCGCCGATGTTGACGTTGCGCTCAGCTCTTGTCACAGACAGGAAGGTACATACACTCCACACAATATTCTTGCCATCATCCGAAGGACTCCACCAGCAATTTATGACTATCCAACAAGAAATTCCGCTTGAACGCCCCTGGCAGGCCGTTCCCGCTGAGCTTAGACCGATCCTTGAGCCCGAGCTCGGCACGATCGCCGAGGAGATCATCAGCTCGATCGTCACCGCCATCCCCGCCTACCGGCGGCCCCTGCGTGGCGCCTTCGGACGCGGCGTGCATACCGCGATCGATCAGGCGCTGGACCAGTTCCTCGATCAGATGGGGCACCCGATCCCGGCCGAGCGACCGGGCCGCGAGGTCTACTTGGCGCTCGGTCGCGGCGAGCTCAGAGCCGGCCGCGCCCTCGACGCGCTCCAGCTCGCCTACCGCATCGGCGCCCGAGTGGCCTGGCGGCGCTTCGCGGCTGCCGCCCGATCCGCCGGCGTGGACGGCGCCACGCAGGCACTGCTCGCCGAGGCCATCTTTGCCTACATCGACGAGCTCTCGGCCGAGTCCGTCGAGGGCTACGCACTCGAGCAGGCCGTCGATGCTGGAGAGCGCCAGCGCGAGCACAGCGCCCTTGTCCGCGCAATCGTGTCCGGGACCCGGGAGGACATCGACCGGTTCGCGACATCGCTCGCGTGGGGGGTGCCAAGAGCGCTTGCCGTGCTCGTCTGCCGCCACCGCGACCCCGAGCGACTGGCGGCGCTGGTCGGCGAAGGCGCCATGGGCGGACGGATCGAGGAGCACGTAGTGGTCATCGTCCCCGACCCCGAGGCACCCGGACGGCGCGCGCGGATCACCCGAGCGTTCGGCAACCGGACGGCGGCCTTCGGCCCGACCGTCGCGCTCGAGCACGCCCACGCGAGCTACGACCGCGCGATGCGCTGCTCGGCATTGCAGGAGGCGGCCAAGATCCCCGCCGACGGCCTCGCCGACAGCGAAGAGCACCTCGCCGCGCTCGTGGTCCACGCCGACCCCGACGCGCTCGCCGACCTCGCCGCCCGACGGCTAGCCGCCCTCGACGCTCTGACGCCCATGCAACGAACGCGGATGGAGAGCACCCTCGCCGCGTGGCTGGCCCGAGACGGCAGTGTCGCCGAGGCCGCCGCCGACCTCGTCGTGCACCCCCAGACCGTCCGCTACCGCGTCGCCCGCCTGCGTGAGCTCCTCGGAGACGAGCTCGACGACCCCGACGCTCGCTTCGAGCTCGCGCTCGCGCTCAGGGCGCCGCGGGGGGGCGCGACCTAACGGAAGGCGACGAGCGTCTCGCCCGCCGGTACAACCAACAGGCCTCCGGAGGTGGCGAGGCCGGTGAGCGGCGCCGAGACATCCTGCTCGTCGGGCGCCGGGATCGCGGCGCCGACGTTGGTCGACCAGGTAACCGTTCCGGTGCTACTCGAGAGCGCGTAGAGCTCGCCCGAGCTTCCTCCGATGAACACCGTTCCAGCCGCCACCAGGGGAGCCGAGTCGAGGGTGCCGTCGCCGGCGAAGCTCCACGAAACGGCGCCTGAGCTGACGCTGCTCGCGGTGAGGGTCGAGGCCGAGAGGTCATAGATGTCGGCGGAGTCGACCGCCGGAGCCGGGCCCGACGTGCTGAACGGCCCCAGCACCTTCCCGGTGCCGGCGCTGAGCACGGCCGGGTACTCGAAGTCCCGTACGTAGAGGCGACCGTTCGCGAGAACCGGCGTCTTCCCGCCGCCACCTTCGCACTCCGTGCTGCGACGCCAGATCAGCGCGCCCGCACCCGGACTGAAGTCGTAGGTCTGGCCGCATGCGTAGGAGACGTACACGCCCGATTTCGAGACCGCGGGCGAGCTGTTGTTCCCGTTCTCGACCGACCCGGTCCACTCCAGGACGCCGTTCGTCTGATCAACCGCGTAGACCGTGCCGCCGGATCCGGCGCCCCCGGTGTAGACGTACCCGTCGGCGGCGGTGGGAGGCGAGCTGAACTCATATTGACCGGGAAGCTGCCTCGACCATTCAGCCGCACCGCTGACCGCGTTGAAGGCCTCCATCAGTCCGTCGAAGTTGACCGTGAAGACGCGGCCGGAGGCGTAGGTGAGCCCAGACCAGTAATAGGTGCCACCCAGCGCAACCGGTCCCCACACCTTCTTGCCGGTCGTCGCGCTCAGCGCGTAGAGCTTGGTGCCGTAATGGGAGCTATCGGCCACCGTCACGTACACCAGACCGCCGGTGATCAGCGGGTAGGAGACCCCGCCCGAGAAAGTCACCGACCACTGCTTCGTGGGCGTCGCCGCGACGCTGTCCGTGGTCGCGCCCGTGTGCTGGGCGTTGAGCTGGTACGCGACCGCAGGGACCGGTGACGGAGGCTTGCTCCCAGCCAGCGCCGTCGCCGCGGTCAGAGCGAGCAACGCCGCCGCCGCCACCGTCGAAGCCAGCCCCCGGCTCATCACGCTCCGCATCTACCTCTAGTCAATCAGCTTCTACCCACGGGCACAACGACACCGCCCGCGCCTAACCCTTCTCCCCAGGGAGCAGGATGAAGCTTGCGCGCCTAACCCTTCTCCCCAAGCTCGAGCACGGCCAGAAATGCCTCCTGGGGGACCTCGATCCTTCCCACCTGCTTCATCCGCTGCTTGCCCTTCTTTTGAGCCTCGAGCAGCTTGCGCTTACGCGAGATGTCGCCGCCGTAGCACTTGGCGATCACGTCCTTGCGGTAGGCCTTGATCGTCTCGCGAGCGATGATGCGCGAGCCGATCGCCGCCTGGACCGGGACGTCGTACTGCTGGCGCGGGATCTTCTTGCGCAGCTTCTCGACCAGCATCTTCCCGATGTCGGCCGCCTTTGAGCGGTGCACGAGCATCGACAAGGCGTCGACCGGATCACCCGCGAGCAGGATGTCGAGCTTGACCAGATCCGACTCGCGCAGCCCGATCAGGTCGTAGTCGAGCGACGCGTAGCCGCGTGTGCGCGACTTCAGCTGGTCGAAGAAGTCGAGCACGATCTCCGCCAGGGGCAGGTCATAGGTGATCTGCAGGCGCTCGGCCGAGAGGTAGTGCATGCCGGCGTGCTCGCCGCGGCGCTCCTGGCACAGCTCCATGATCTGGCCGACGTACTCCTTGGGGCTGAGGATCGAGGCGCGGATGTAGGGCTCGCGCACCTCGGCGACCTTGGTCGGGTCGGGCATGTCGTTGGGAGAGTGGACGGGGAGGACGGTGCCGTCGGTGAGCGTCACCTCGTACTCGACGCTCGGCATCGTCGCCAGCAGCTCGAGGTCGTACTCGCGCTCGAGCCGCTCGCGCACGATGTCCATGTGCAGCAGGCCGAGGAAGCCGCAACGGAACCCGAACCCGAGCGCGTCGGAGGTCTCTGGCTCCCACGACAGGGCGGCGTCGTTGAGCGTCAGCTTCTCGAGCGCGTCGCGGAGATCGGGATAGGCATCGGAGTCGATCGGGAACAGGCCGCAGAACACCATCGGCTTGACCTCCCGGTAGCCGGGCAGCGGCTCGCTCGCGGGACGGGCCTTGACGGTCAGCGTGTCCCCCACTCGCAGATTGGTGACGTCCTTGACGCCGGTGATCAGGTACCCGACCTCGCCCGGCCCGAGCGAGTCGGCGGAGATCATCTGCGGGCTGAAGAAGCCTATGTCGTCGATGTCGGCCTCGGTCCCGGCCTGCATGGCGCGGATCGCCTCGCCCTTGGTAAAGGTCCCGTCCACCACCCGGATGTAAGCGATCACCCCCCGGTACTGGTCGAACTCGGAGTCGAAGATCAGCGCCCGCGGCGGGGCGTCGGGATCACCGCTCGGGGGCGGGACGCGCGCGATCAGCTCGTCGAGGACCTCGCGGACGCCCTCGCCGGTCTTGGCGCTGATGCGGAGCACCTCCTCCCCGGGCTCGCCGAGGAGCTCGGCGACCTCCTCGGCCACGCGCTCGGGCTCGGCGCCCGGGAGGTCGACCTTGTTCAGGCAGGGGATGAGCTCGAGTCCGGACTCGACGGCCAGGTAGGTGTTGGCGACGGTCTGCGCCTCCACGCCCTGCGATGCGTCGACCACGAGGAGCGCCCCCTCGCACGCCGCCAGCGACCGCGAGACCTCGTAGGTGAAGTCGACGTGCCCGGGGGTGTCGATCAGGTGCAGCTGGTAGGTCTGCCCGTCGCCGGCGGTGTAGAGGACGCGCACGGCCTGCGCCTTAATGGTGATCCCGCGCTCGCGCTCGAGGTCCATCGAATCGAGCACCTGGGCGCGCATGGCCCGCGCATCCACGGTGTGGGTGAGCTCGAGGATCCGGTCCGCCAGCGTCGACTTACCGTGGTCGATGTGGGCGATGATCGAGAAGTTTCGGATGTGAGCCTGGTCGGCCATACGTGATGAAGGGTACGAGGGGAGGCTGTCGCAGCTCCCCGGGCTGTTCCGCGCCCCGAAATTTGGCGTTGCCCGCGGCCCCATAAGGCCCTCGGCGAGGACACCGTGAAGATTCGACCCCGGGGAGGCGGGCGGAACTCGGGCTCGCGCGACTTAACCCCCGACATTTGGGGCAAACGCAGCACGCCCCCTCACCGCGCCAGAACCTTTTCACTCAGTCCCGCCTACCTGCCTAGCGGGAGCGAAGTGAAACGGTTCGCGGGTTCGCGGGCGCCTTGAGCGCGAACGTTGTACTCAGAGTCGCGTTTTTAGTGCTCTGGAGGACAACGTTCGCGAGTGAGCCGGGCCCCGGGCCCCGGGCCCGGGCCCCGGCGGCGCCCCCCGGGGGCGCGCATTCCCGACGCCGCGCCCGCCCGGGCGCGAACCTTTTCACCTCAGTCCCGGGGACTGCCGTGCATCAGTTCGCGCCCAAGGGCGGGCGAACCGGGCGCCGGCACGCCATGCCGCCTCCTCCTCACCTCGCGCAGCGCCGCCACCATCGGCCCCGGCGTCCTCGCCTGACGTGGCCCCAGACCACCTCGCCCTTACAGGCACAACATTCCTGGAAGACCCACCACCTAACAAAGCACTATCAACCCCCGACAAGGGCTCCATGTCTTGGACCCACCGCGCGCCCGGCGCGGATCAACCACGGTCCAAACCACCGCGCGCGACCAGATCCGCGCCAATTGAATTCGCGTCAGCGAATTCAACGAATTCAACGCAGCGCGCGCGCCCGCGACTTCATCTCGTACATGGCACGATCGGCGGCCGCGACCGCGGCGGGGACCGAGGCCCGTGGCGGCACCGAGGCGCATCCCAGCGACCAGCGCAGCGATCGCTCAGGCGAACAGGGCTTCGCTGCCTCCATCCGTGCTCCGAGCAGCTCGCACCACTCCCGCGCGTGATCCTCGTCGGTGTAGCGGAGGAGGACGGCGAACTCGTCGCCGCCGATGCGGGCGACGAGATCGGTCGAGCGCACCGACTTCGCCAGCAGCGCCGCGCAGCGGCACAGGAGCTCGTCGCCGGCCCCGTGGCCGAATTCGTCGTTGACAGTCTTGAGTCCGTCGAGGTCGACGATCACGATCGAGACCGGCGATCGACTGGACGGGAGGTGCTCCTCCTCGTCGCGCAGGGCCTCCTGCCACGCCGAGCGGCTGGCGACCCCGGTCAGCGCGTCGGTGCGAAGCTGCTCGCCGAGGCGGGCGTTCTCGGCTCGCAGGCGGTCCTGGGCGATCCCTCGGCGCACTACCGCCTCCGCGGCATCAGACATCGCCGCAGCAACGCGCTGACAGAGAGCGGTGAAACCCCGCAGACCGGGCTCGGCGTGGACGACGAGGAGGACGGCCACCGGCGGCGAGCCGATCGGGAGCACGTGCAGGGATGAGACCCCGTCTTCGTGCCGGAAGCCTTCCGGCGCGTTGTCGAGCTGCGAGAGGTCCTGGCAAAGCATCGGCAGCTCGAGGGAGCCGGCGAACCGCACCATCGCGCGGTCGGCGGCTCCCGGGTCGCTCGGCTCCCAGGCGCCGGCATCGACGCCGAGTGAGGCCTCGATGTCGCCCGAGGGGATCGTCGCCACGGCCGCAAACTCCGCCGACAGCGACGCGCGCGCTCGGGCGGCGATAGACACCAGCGTCTCGCCCATGTCGTCGGCATTGACGGTCGTGATCTCGCGTACGGCGGCCAGCACCTCGAGCTCATCAGCGAGCTGCTTGGCGGGCGACACATCGATCACCAGAGCGCGCACCCGCTCGGCGAGCTCGACGGAGCGCGCCGCGCACACGCCGACGACCGAATCTGTCGGCGATCCGAACACGACGACCGTCTCCTCGTCGCACGGGACGATCACGGCGGAGCGGCCCCAGTAGGGACCGACGAGGCGGCCCGTGCGCTCGAGCTCGACCCTCACCGGGCCTCGACGCCGGAGCGCGGCACCGATGTGGTGCTCCTCGCCCGAGTCGAGCTCGATGTTCCCCGCCCATCCGGCGCCACGTCCGACTCCCCCAAGGTGCGAGTAGAGCCCCCCAGCAACCTTACGGAACACGAATAGGTCCCGCGCCCCGATCTCCAGCGCGATCTCCGTCAGCTCCTGGGACAGGGCCCGGTCACGCGACTCGCTCGGCGAGCATTCCGGCGGCGGCGCATGATCGCCGAGGATCTCGAGTACCGCCTGGGCGACCCGCGGGTCGAACTGCGTCCCGGCCCCCCGGCGGAGCTCTTCCCGCGCCTCGGCGTGCGGCATCGCCGGTCGGTACGGGCGGTCCGACGTCATCGCATGCCACGTATCGCAGGCGAACACGATCCTCGCCGCGAGCGGGATCTGCTCACCTGCGAGGCCGTCTGGATAGCCGTGACCGTCCCAGCGCTCGTGCTCGCAGCGGACCGCTCGCGCGACTTCGCTCAAGCCCGAGATGCCTCTCAGGATGCGCTCTCCGATCACCGGATGCTCGCGCATCAGCGCCTGCTCAGAACCATCGAGGGGGCCCTGCTTCAGGAGCACGTCGGTGGGAATCCCCAGCTTGCCGACATCGTGAAGCACGGCGATCTGGGCGAGCAGGTCGCACTCCTCCGGGCTCATGCCGAGTCGTTCGCCGACGCGCACCGCCAGCTCCGAGGTCTGGGTCGAGTGGCGCCCGGTGTATTCGTCGCGAGCGTCGAGAGCCGAGGTGAGCGCGACGACGACGGCCTCGTAGCAAGCCGCCAAGGTCGATTCCTGTTGGAGGCGGTCGAGGCCGAGTGCGATGACGGATCCGTATGCCGATGCCAACTCGAGGACTTCGGCCCGCGGGGGACCGGGGTCGCGCTCGACGGCCACGAAGGCGCCCACGACGCGCCCGTCGGGGAGCGTGAGGACCACCGACCACGAGGAACGGAAGCCCTGGGCGAGCATCACCTCGCCCAGTCCGATCGCCGGACCGAGCGCGCTGACGTCGCCGATGACGTACGGCTCCGTGTCGAAGGCTACCGGCCCCCGGCCGGATTCTTGCCTCGCTTCGATCCCCGCGATGTATTCCGGGGGAAGGCCGACCGCGGCCATGCAGCGGAGACCGGCCTCGCCCGAGGCGAGGAGCGCGCATGAGCTCACGCCGAGCAGGTTCGCCAGCTGCGCCAGCGCACCCTCGAGGAAGATCTGGGGCGTCGTCGAGTCGGCCGCGGCGGCCGCCGCTGCGTTGAATGCCTCGGCCGCGGCGAGTGCGTGATTGGTGGAGTCGAGAGCGTCGGTGGACACGAACATCTGATTGCTCCGGAGGGTCTGCAGCTCTGCCGCAGTGCGTAGAACTGATTCCTCATCGGCGGCCCCGAGGCAAACCTATAGGGAGCCGCATACGACATCCGTCCAGCGAGACCGGCGCGGTCAAGGCCGGACCGGCGGTTACGGCACCCGGGCAGGGGGTATAGAAATGTTCCCGACGAAAGGAACCACCATGACCGATGAGAACATCGACGACCTCAAGGGGCGCGCGAAGGAGGCCGTGGGAGATCTGACCGACGACGACTCGCTCAAGCGCGAGGGCAAGATCGACCGCGCCACCGGCTCGGTCAAGGATGCGGTCGGCGACGCCGCCGACAAGGCCAAGGACGTCGTAGGCAAGGACTGAGACTCGCGCGAGTGCCGGCGGGCCGACTGCGCCTACCGGCACTCGTCTCAGCCGCGCGCGGCGTGCAGCCTTTCGAGGACCAGGCGCTCGATCTGCCGCGCCTCGGGAATTCGCATCGCCAGCACCAGTCTCACGTACAGGAAGCCGGCGAGGGCGAGGGCCAGCCCCACCGAGAGCAGCTGGCCGATCAGACTCTGCCCTACCACATCGCCGACGCCCTTCCACACGATCCACGCCACCGCGGCCGTGACCGCTGAGGCGATCGCGATCCGGACGGTGATCATCAGCGTCTGCCCACCCTCGAGCCTTCCATTGAGACCCTGACGCAGGCGCTGTAGCTGAAGCCCGGCCATCACCAGGTTCGCCACCGCCGTCCCGATGACCAGACCGGCAATCCCCAGAGGCTTGTAGAGCGCGAGGCTGAGGATGATGTCGACGACCATATTGGTGGCGGCCAGGCGGGTCGGAATCCACGGCCGCCTGACCGCGAAGAACGTCCGCGTGAGCAACAGGTTGATGCCGGCGAAGGGGAGGCTGAAGGCGAACCAGAACAGGGCGACGGAGACCAGGTGGGTGGACTGCGGGCCGAAGTTTCCGTGCTGGTAGACGAGCCGCACGATCGGGGTAGCCAGGACGATCATGATCGCCGCCGCCGGGATCAGGAGCAGGTTGATCTGGCGCATGCCGGTGCCCACCGCCCGACGCATGTTCGCCGGATCCCGCACGGAGGCCATGCGACTGAGCGAGGGGAAGAGGACGGTGGTCACCGCCACGCTGAACATGCCCTGGGGCAGCAGGTAGATGCGAAACGCCTGGTTGATGGCGGCCGGAGCGTGACCACCCTTGATCAGAGTGCCGACGGCCGAGTTCAGGAGCTGGTCGAGGTTGATGATCCCGAGCCCGATCGACACGGGCAGCATGAGCACGAACACCTGCTTGACCCTCGGGTCGTGCCAGTCGATGGAGAACTGCAGGCGGAAGTCGATCCTCCGCAAGGCCGAGGCGACCATCGCCATCTGGACCACCGTAGCGGCGAGCCAGGCGATCGCGTACGCGTAGAGCTGCTGGCCGCCGTGGAAGCTCGGGCGGAGCGCGACGAGGAGCACCACGATGACGACGTTCCACACCGCCGGGGCGATGGCCGGGATCGAGAACTCGTCGAACGACTGCAGGATCCCGACGAGCAGCCCGGTCAACCCGAGCAGGAGCACGACCGGGAAGAGCACGCGAGTGAGGCCGACGGTCAGCGCGGTGGTGCCGGCGCTGAAGTGGCCGGTAAACAGCGGCATGATGATCCCGGCGCCGAGGATGAGCACGGCGGTGATCGCGCCGAGCGCGATGAGGATGATCCAGAACAGCGTCGACGCGAGCCGGAACGCCTCGCGCCGCTTCCCCTGCTGCAGAAGGTCGGTGAACACGGGCACGAAGGCCGCCGAGAGCGCCGCCTGCGCGAACAGATTGCTCATCAGGTTGGGGATCTGCGAGGCGATGTTGAACGCCCCGTATGCCGGCGAGGTCGCGAAGAAGCTCGCCGCGACGATCTCCCGCGCCAATCCGACGATGCGGGACACTCCGGTGGCGATCGCGAAGATCGCGGTATTGCGGGCGATGCGGCGGTGAGAATGCGCCGGGTGCTCCTCGCCTCGCGGGTTCGCGCCGGGCGGCGCCGCGGTGGTCTCGTCTGACACGAGCGCGCTATAGTACGCACGAGCCGCGGCCAGCCGCGGCTGCTTGCTGTCATGGCCAACATTCACTCCCAGAAGAAGCGGATCGTCCGCGCCGAGCGTGAGCGGCTAGAGAACCGCCGCTACACGTCGAAGATCAAGACCTACTTCCACCGCCTCGAAGCGGCCGTGGCGGGTGGCGACGACGCGGCGGCGGAGACCGAGCACCGCGAGCTCGTACAGACGATCGACAAGGCCGTCAAGCGCGGCTCGCTGCACCGCAACACCGGCGCCCGCAAGAAGTCCCGCGCGGCGCGCGTTCGTCGCGGCGCGTAGCCGCCGGACGCCCTTACCCCGCGATCCGCTGGATCGCTCGGAGTGCCTGCGTGTCCTCGCCCGCACCGCCGCTGCCGCCTCCGCGCGAGGAGACCTCGAGGTCGGCGACCGACTCGAGCGCGCGACGCAGCTTGTCGGCGCCCGTCCGGCTCACGTCGGAGATCAGTCGGTCGGCGGCGCGCGAGGGCATCCGCAGCCCCCGCTTGATCTCGGACGAGGACTGCCCGGCTTCGAGGGCGCGGGCCACGTCGAGCGCGGCACGCAGCCGCTGGGCGATCAGGTACAGGAGGCCTGACAGCCGCTCCCCCTGGGAGCGGAGCGCGAGGTAGGTTCGCGTCGCCTCGGCCTCGTCGCCCGCCACGAGCGCATCGGCCAGGGTCCAAGCCCGCAGCTCGGCTGAGGGCGCGGTGCGCTCCTCCACCTCGCCCAAGCCGATCTGTCCGCCGGGGCCGAGCTCGAGCGCGAGCTTTTCGAGCTCGCGGAGCAGACGCTGCTGGCGTTCACCGACATGGGCCACCAGAGCGCGTGCCGCGCCGCCCTCGAGCTCGAGTCC